>TARA_R110002074_G_scaffold114626_1_pt1 | contig 32447 bp, 36 predicted proteins | sample TARA_R110002074 | Tara Oceans TARA_R110002074 (sample SAMEA4397215) | marine metagenome | biome: Polar Biome; feature: [MIX] marine epipelagic wind mixed layer (ENVO:01000061); material: water (ENVO:00002006), including particulate matter (ENVO:01000060) such as... | depth 10-100 m | reverse complement strand
CTTAGATTCTGTAGCCTTGAACGATGGCGGATTAGTTACAATGACTTCTCCGGCGTCATCGACTTGTAAATCCCAATCAGCTAAAAGTTCTGTAATATCGACTTCTTCTGCTAGGCACTTTTGAAGTGTCATCAGTAATGCACCCACTGCTTGATTTGATAGTTTCATTTTATATCTCCTTTTCTTTATTTATTTTCAATAAATTGAAACATTCATTGATTCCTTTTATAATTTGTATTTTAGTTTCCCAGCCTAAATCTCTGAGAGGTTGAGGGTCGCCTTGAGTTGTTGCAACTTCTCCGGGTCTTTCATCGGTGTAGTCAAATACAACCTCCGGGAAGTATTGTAATATTATATCCTTGATTTTGTTAAGGGAAATATTATTACCTGTCCCCACATCATAGTTTTCGCCGTTAAAATTTTCTTTGTATTCCATAGCAAAAACATTAGCGCCTACAATATCCTTCACGTTGACCATATCTCTGCTCTGTTCTCCATCACCAGTAATGAAGGGGTTTTTACCTATACGAATATAGTGCATGTAGTTAGATATAGCAGTTGCGTAAGGCCCATCAGCAGGCTGATCAGGAGAATACACATTAAAATATCTCAAGCACACAGTATCTAAACCATACAACTCAGAGTACAGCTTGCATTCTAGCTCAGAAATTTTTTTATGCAGACCGTAAGGATTCGTTGGTCCGCTGCCATTGCCGACAACCGCTGAGGAACTTGAGAAGATAACTCTCTTGCAGCCGACATCGCTGGCAAACTTCAGAATCACACTGGTAGCCAAGACATTGTTCTGCATTGTCTCTACTGGATACTCTACACTATAGCCCACCCTAGGTAAGCAAGCTAGGTGAAAAATGTATTCAGGCTGGAATTGTTTATAGAACTCAGGAGAATGGCGATTAGCTATGCCTTGATGATTGATATATCTTCTTGGATGAGTGTTAGAAAATATTTCTTGTATGTTCCCCGAAAATTCATCTTCGGTATCTATTCCAACAACTTCATGTCCTAGAGACTTAAGTGCGTCATAGACGTGACCGCCGATATACCCCTTGTGTCCCGTAACTAGGCAGCGGCTCATTTAGGGTCTCACATGGAGGCGCATAATTTCTCTTTCTCTGCCAGGCTCTATGGTTCCCCCATAATGGAACAAATCGCTATGAAAAATAAACATTGTTCCAGCGTCGCCTTCAACGGGAACTGCGTTTTGTTTAGTGTAGCCCAGATCAGGAAAATCAATCTCTAGTCTATTCTTTATCTTTCCATACTCGTCAGTTTCCGCATTGGACGCAGTTCTTAGTTGGGTGCCCAGTTTATATGATCCAGGAACATAATTAAAAGCTCCGCAGTTGCGATCTACAGGAGTAAGGTATAGAAAAAACTTTAGTGTAGGAATCCTATCGAAGTGAAGAAAACCATTTCTTTCTAAACCTTGGTCATTTTTAAATTCATGTGTGGCAAATATTTCATTGAACGATGGTGTCTTTTTATAAAATCCCTCTGCGATACCCTGAATCACAGGCGATGAAAACAAAGAGTATATAGGTGTAGGACGCCAAGCCTGATAGGGTCCTACTCTTGCGGCTTTGCCAAACAAATACTCGTCGTCTGCTTTTTCTAAGTGTGGTCTTAGTAAGAATCTAAGATCTTCTACATCCACCTTATTCACAAAAGGCGTCTGAAACTTATAAAAACCATTCTCATTAAGTTCTGAAACTATCTCTTCTATAGCCACTTACATACCCTTAATCGTTTGCTTCAAGGATTCATCGAAACTTGTTGGGGTCATATCGCTAATTTGTAGAAATTTTGTGTGGTCAATTGAATATCGGAAATCGTGACCCAAGCGGTCTTCGACAAACTCGGTGTTATCTTCAAAATCTAACTCTAGATGATCTAAGATAATACTTACAATCTCTATATTTTCAAGCTCATTTTGTAGAGTTAGGTTATAAACCTCGTTCATCTCACCGTTCTCTAATACATCAACGACACATTTTGCACAATCTTTTACATAGAACCAGTCTCTAATATTTTTACCATCGCCATAGATTGGTATCTTCTGCATATTTCTAATGCTTCTCAATATTGTAGGTATAAATTTTTCTTGATGCTGCCGAGGTCCAAAATTATTACTCATCCTTGTCATCTTATATTCTGTCCCATAAGTATTGTGGAAAGATGTTACAAGATGCTCTGCGGCAGCCTTAGTTGCTGAGTACGGGTTCCTTGGATTGAAGTTATCAGTCTCGGTAAAACTTCCACCAGTAGCTGATCCGTATACCTCATCAGTAGAGATGTGCAATATTTTACAATTAGTTTTTCGACAAACCTCTAATAATGAAGCTACTCCATTGACATTCGAATGTATAAATGGATCGACTGATTCAATTGAATTATCTACATGGGTCTCTGCTGCAAAATTTATTATCCACTCAATGTTGTTCTTATTTACTATCTCATTTATCTGCTCAGTATGATTGATATCAATCTCGTAAAAATCAATAAGATTGATAAAATCTTTCATATTTTCTTCGGAGCCTGCGTAAGTCATACAGTCTATCCCTGTTACATTGTAACCACGAGATAGAAGTTCTTCAGTGGTGTGGCTACCAATAAAACCTGCGCAGCCAGTTACTATAATGCTCATTCTTCTTCCTTGTTGAGAATATCATAAAGATAGTTTGAATAATCTGGGTTCTTAATCTCGTCAGCTAGTTTTTTCAATTGAGAATCATCTATAAAACCCATATAATGTGCTGTTTCTTCTATGCAAGAAATTTTCAATCCCTGGCGATTCTGAATAGCCTGGACATAGTTTGAGGCATTCAACAAAGCATCAGCGACACCTGTATCAAACCAAGAATATCCACGACCAAACTTAATAAGCCGGAGCTTTTTGTTTTGTAAATACTCTCTGTTTACGTCAGTAATCTCTGTTTCTCCACGACCGGAGGGTTTTAGATTTTTGGCTATCTCTATGACAGAGTTATCGTACATATAGAGACCAACAACGGCACAATTTGATTTAGGTCTTTTAGGCTTCTCCTCAATGTTGAGAATTTTTCCCCACTTACCTTGCTTTACTATGCCGTATCGTTCTGGGTTCTTTACATGGTGTCCAAATATTACAGCGCCGCCACCAGTATTTACAAACTCGGCTCCTCTCTGAAGGAGTTCTGGTAGTCCGTGTCCATGGAATATATTGTCCCCAAGAGCTAGGCACACACTATCGTCGCCTATAAATTCTTCACCCAGGATAAAAGCCTCAGGAATTCCATTTGGATTATCTTGTATCTTATACTGTATTTTGATTCCATATTCAGAACCTGTTCCTAGCAATTTCTTGAAAAGCTTATCATCACCCTTTTTGCAAATTATTAGTATATCTTTTATACCTGCCAAAATCAGCGTTGCCAAAGGATAGTGTATCATTGGCTTATCATATACCGGAAGAAGCTGCTTTGTCACAACTGAAGTAAGAGGGTGAAGTCGTGATCCGTTGCCTCCAGCTAAAATTATACCCTTCATCCTGTTATCTCCTTAATGTTTCTAACAACACGTATCATATCTTGATAAGTTAAACCCTCGTGAAATGGAATACTTAGAGTAGTCTTCGCTGCCTCTATAGATTTCGGGCAGTAAGAATCGTCCATTCCTCTATATACGGGGTGAACGTGCATGGGTTCATAATGGATTCCAGAAACAATATTATTTTCCTGTAGTCTTTTCATTGCCTTCTTATTGTCAGGAACTGTGATCCTGTACAAATGGCTGCTTGTATTTTTATACCCAAGTTCACTATTATAGAATGTTCTTACATCTTCAAGTCTCTCAAGTTTTGACCCAAGCTTCTGCAAGTTTTGGCGGGCAACGGATGCCTGGAAAGAGTTCAAATACATCTTCCATCCAGGAAATTTTATTTCTCGATTCCAATTATCCTTGGCATAACTCATACCATTTAGAACAGCCTCTTTGAAATACTGTATTTTCTCTAAGTCATCAGATACTATCATTCCGCCATCAAGACCACCTACTGGCTTTGTTGGATAGAAACTAAACAACATGAGGTCTTCAGGGTTTGCTTCTTTTTTAAATTGGTTTTGTTCTACTTTTTGTGCGGAATCAATAATTTTGCAATCATCAAACTTATGTAAAATATAAGAGTCCCCAATCCAGTCAACATCATCTACAAAATTTATCTTATTGCCACCATTTACAATGGCGTTTAGAACCACAGGAGGGATCAGACTAGGTACGTCTACAGTTACCTTATGATTCAAGAATATCAAGAAGATTGCGTTTGTTGCACTGCTGATAGAGCAAGCATATTTTGCGCCAACATACTCAGCAAATTCCTCTTCGAAAACAGTAACACCAGAGTCATGCAATGAATGATCCCAGTCTGCTGTATTTATAGTATAATCTTCTATGTTGAATAGATTTATTTTATTGTCTTTCATCTGTACCCGGTATTATTTATTCTGGTGGTGAAAAAGTAAAAACTGTGCAAGCAACGTTAATTCTTCTATGTGTGTAAACTTTGGCTTCTCGATAATTCCAATTGGTTGGATTTCTCTAATCTTGTTTTTTCTCACAATAGAGCGCAAGTTATTTATTCTTTCTTCATTATAGCCTACTAAATTAGATTCTTTAATCCTCTCAACCAAAAGATTTTCAAGGTCGGGTAGTTTACGTGGATATATCTCTTTGAACACCCCTATCCCCTCTTCGACGCTAACGTTGTCATATTCAGAGATTGCCACTCCTACAACCTCAGACATCTTATTAAAGTCCTCTATCCAGTAATCAGATTTTATCCACTCATCTTGTGCTGGGAAATGTGAAGCTAAAAATCCGTCCTCTGTTAGTATTCTTTGACCTTGCTGGTGCAACAGCCACCAAAAATCTGATCTGTTTCCGTTGCCCCAAACAACATTTAGATAACCTGTAAGTTGTTCTGTGAACCTCATATTTTTTGGCTTGACTTCAGATATCATCTCCCAACAAGCTTTTACGTGGTTACTTCTAGTAATATTGTGCCAATTTCCGTGAAAATGACTAGTCTGCTCTTCTATCCTACCAGCGGCAGTTGAGGAACATATAGAATCTGGAAACTTAGCATACATGTTGTTACCGAGTGCCAGTGTACCATATACATCATTAGAGACTGCTATATTGTTTATCATTCCACGAGAAGAACTAATCCCTGGATCTTCTTTTAGTATTTCTAAGCACTTAGATATTCCGTCTAAAAGTATAAAATCATCATTATCCAGGACTGCCACTGTGGCAGTATCGACTTTTGATACTGCATCTGCCATCTTACTATAAAAATCTTCTATTGTGGCATCATAAGGGTATTTTATATATTCATATTTCAAGTTAGGAAACTCGTTTGATTCTTGTAGAAATTTTTGTAGTCCCTCGTCTTTTCCGCCATCAGCCAAGATTACCTTATAAGGAAATTCTATAGCATCAAGAAAGTACAATAATCGGATAGTATATCCCAACCTCCCTTTCAACGGCATAAGGATTGAAAAATCTTTATTATGCATCAACTGTACTCTTTGCTGGCTTGGCTGAAAGACGGTCTTTTACTTCATGGGATTCAGGACTATAACACTGCACGTACCAGCGACCAGAGGTACTATCCCAGTTGGCATCCTCGGATTCTTCTCCAGTGACTAAAGGGACCCCGTGATACATCGTAGGATAAGCACAAATAAAATCTCCTTGAGTAACAAGATTTTCAAGGTATATGTTTTTACCATACTTATCAACTAAATAAAAACCATTATCCCCATGGTAGTAATCATCTCCGATTTGTGAGAAAATACTACCAACTAAAAGCTTTTGAGTTCGGGCTGGGTCAAAGTGAGTAGATATTTTACCATATCCCACTGGGTACTGGATAAATGTTATCCTATCTATTATTCCGTCTTTGGGAGTATTCGTAAGATATGAATTCGGTTCATTGCCACTTATTATTTTTACCATTTCAAAATATTTATCAAACGCCTCAAATAAACCCAACTCGTCCTTATTGTGACGAAAGAAAACATACGAATGCTCTAGACTCACATAGCCGTCCTTAGGACCACGAGCCTCCTTGGTCGCAGTATGGTAATTTTGACAACCTTCTAGCATTTCTCTGTACTCGTCAGGAACACTTTTAGACCAGTCTGATACCTTCTTCTTGATTTGTTCACTTTTCTCTTTAGAGATTGCATTCCTGAAAATATAGGCATCTCCAGAGTATATTGAAGAAACTAATTCTAATACGGTCTCTTCATTAGCGTTCGTAATTTTATCTATAAATTCGTCTGTGTCAACGATTATTATGTTTCGTAGGAAATGAGGAATAGGATTAGTTTCTATTTTGCTCCAAGCTTTTCTAAACATATGTATTGTTTCAATTGGTAAAGTTGTCATTTCCCCCCCAGTAGTTTTTTCATTTTTTCTGTATTCATGGTTGTATCAGGAGCTATCTTTACATCTTCTATTTCTTCTATGGTTATTGTTCCTATATCAGGCTGATAGCTGCTAACAAAATCATACACTGATTGGCTTTTACCCCCTAGATTTATGATGCCCGTCTCATCCAACAGGTTTAGCACTAGCGGCGCTGCCTCATAATCAAACATAAGACTTTTTCGTATGTCTGTAGCAGCCCGCTGGTGGGGGAAAGGGTAGTTACACATACAAGCCCTGATTATGAGAGAATTATTATGCAGACGAACGGCACACTCTCCACCTAACTTAGACCAGCCATATTTAGTTACCCCATCATTGTTCCCTAGATAAGGGGATAAAGAATCCGTTTCTTCATAGTTTCCTGTAGTTCCTGGGTATACATAGTCCGTAGAAATATACACTAATTTTACCCCATAGTGAATACAAGCCATTGCAATATTAGAAGTCCCTACTATATTTGTATTTATGCTTTCTACAGGATATCTCTCATGCTTATTCATAGGTCGAGTGAAAGCAGCAGCATGGAGAAATATATCTGGATTGACTTGTTCTATCCATTTTGCTACTTTATCATAATCCGTTATGTCCATCTCTAGTCGAGAAGGTGCGTGAATTTGATATTCTGTATTGAACTTGATAATCTGTGACGCAAAATTTCCTTTGCCCCCAGATATCAACATAGTCTTCATTTTTTATATCCCACTGCCCTGATCATCAGATCGGGTCTGGTTTCTTTCCAGTAAAAACGGCTTATTTCAGTATCTTTGTACCCTAACTTTTTATATATTGCAAGAAGTTTTTCCTGAGTATATGCATTTTTATGATACTGACCATCCCCGTTCTGAGGACCAAAAATTCCAGCAGTAATGTAACCCCAGCGGCTTTCATAAGAATAAGAATACTGACCGAACCAGTGTTCTTGAGCTATAGCTTCATCATCATTGCGGAAAAAATCTTTCCAATTATCCTCTGCGTTAAGCCACTCCCTAACCATATGCTCAAAATCAGGCACACTAATGTTGAGGATTCCCCCTGGCTTCAGGACTCTAGTTGCCTCTTTGAAAAACTTAGGCTCCTCCAGGAAAGACATGTGCTCTAGAATCGCATCAGCACGAACTTCATCAACGGATGAATCCTCAAAGGGCAAATTTAAAACATCACATTGTAAAAAAGGATTGCTATCATTTATCTCTAGGTTTGGATACCTTCTCTTTATTTGTTCTACAGAATCCATATCCACATTTGTGTAGCCGTCCAATAATCGACTAGCACATCCGAGGTTTAATCTTATCTCTTTATTATCCATTTCGTTTTCCATATTCTTTTCCCATCTGAGACATAACATCAGACAGACTATAATTGTCTACATAATACATTACACTAATAAGGTCCTCGTGAGAGCCGGGGTCGAAACTGGGATAAAGATCGCCTGGGTCAGCTAGGACAGCAGAAGCTTGATAATACCCATCAGTGCCATCAAAATTCGCACCGGGACCATAAGCAGCGTACATTGTACGACCGGCGATCTTATAGTGATCTTCGGGGGAGCTTCGCTTATCATCCACACGAGTTGGGTGTAATTGCATAATTTCCATATCGAATTCTCTCCGGTATGCTCCACTACACAACTCGTGATGTCTTTCTTTCACCCAAGGGATATCTACTCCTATCATTTCTGCCAAAGGACTAAGATCGTGATTGATAAAATCCTTCGCAAAAGATAATTCAGGTTTCCAATGATTTGTCAGAGTCGGAAAATCGGGAATAGCTAAGAGTGATGGGCTCGATTGTTCATGACTTCTAACCATATGGCAAATAGGCAGACACCCTATATTGCCAAGTGCTGCCAGACAGAATGCAAATGTTTTGTCGAAATACCTGATAGCATCAAGATCCTTATTTTCTTTATGAAAATTTATTACCTCACGAAGGGCACCAGTTCGACATATAGCATGAACTATACCACCGTTGAAATTCCTCCAGTGGCTAAGAACTCTAGTGTCGGGTTTGTCCGAAGGAGGAATATACTTAGCTAGGTAATCATAGGTCTCTGCTATCAGATCTTCATCTCGCAGAGTTATTTCTTGACCCCAGGTGGCAACGCAATCTTTATTCTGTTTTAGGAATTTGGGACCATATTCTGCTGATTTTCGTGTAAGAAAGTCATCATCACAAGCTATAATACAATATTCAGTATCAACTTCCTCAAGACAGTCAGACAATTTTTGTATGTAATCTACCCCTGGGACATGTCTGTAGGTATGAGGCTCTACATAATCCAAGAATATAGTTGGGAGACCGGGTGTACTATCAACATAGATAACCTTAGCGGGAAAATGTTTATAGTAGTTCATAAGGCGAGGCAGAGTATGTCTTCGCCCCCTTATCGTTACCAGGATAGTAAGTTCGTGATCAGACATTATACAAGACTTTCTTTATACCATCACAGATAAAAGATATCTGTTCTTCTGATAAATTTGCTGCCCCAGGAAGGTTTATTCCTCGCTGAGATATATTATATGCATTTGGGTTTATTTCTTTATACTTTTTTTCTTGATTATATGCCGGGAGTTTAGACAGAGGATAGAAAAATGGTCTGCTAGGAACTTCTTGAGCCTCCAACCTCTTCATTAGTTCAAACTTATCCATCCCATATTCTTCGCCCAAGACCAAGGCAGTTATCCAATAACTATTATACACCTCATCTGTTTTAATATTCAACTTTATATTTGGGACGCCCTCCAGGAGCTTAGAATAAAGTGAGAACTGATTCCTTTGAATATCTACCAATTCTTCTAGCCTAAGGAATTGTGCATACCCAAGAGCAGCTTGGACATTGAATGGCATATATTTATAAGCCACTTCCTCAATGTAATAAGGTACAGTACTCGATCGACCATGGTCTCTTAGGAACATACATCTTTCATACAATTTTTCATCATCTAATAAAAGCATTCCTCCCTCACCCGTAGTAATTGTCTTGGTTCGGTGAAAACTAAAAACTGATCCTTTTCCAAACTTTCCGGACCTTGTTCCTTTGTATTTAGATCCTAACGACTCCGCAGCATCCTCTATTAAGTGAATCCCATTATCATCAGCAATTTGTTGCAATCTTGTCATATCCGACATATTACCGTAGAGATTGACCGTTATAATAGCTTTAGTATTTGGTGTAATTCTCTCTAACACTGAATCAGGTGACAAACACCAAGAATCTTCTTCTATATCAGCAAAAACAGTTTCAGCGCCGAGCCATTTTATAGCAGCGGTTGAACCTACCCAGGTACATTCCGGTACTATGACTTCATCACCCTTACCAACGCCCAAGCCAGAGAGAAGCAAATGTAGAGCCGTAGTACAATTTGGAGTCATTATACCAAATTTACGATTATGAAAATCTGCGAACTTATCTTGAAATAATTCACAATAATAATATGCACGGTCGCCGTACCAGCCATCACGTAACACACTAGTTACTAGTTCAATGTCTTTCTCGGAAATATTAGGACCAGACATATAAATCGGCTCTATTGGTTTTTTTACCACTTATTTCTTATCCTCTTCAATTTTTATACGCACAAAATATTTCTTGTTTTTGTATAGGAAGTAAGAAGACTCTCCATTCTCAAATGTTCTTGCCCTCATAATATCAATAATTTCTCTACCTGTATAGGATTTTTCTAGATCTATCCGAGAATGTATTTCCAAGTCTTTACGGTAATGAATAGGGTGCCCTGTAACATCTAAAGCACCAGGAACCTCTCTAATGTTTATTATCTCCTGATAGTTGTCCATGAACAACTTAACAATTGCTTCCTTATTAAGTTTGTATAATTGTTCCCCCGTAGTAGTAATCGAAGTCTCTATTGTCTTCTGGCATAAGAGAGATCCACCATCAATTTCGGAATCTATAAAATGTATAGAAACTCCTGCCGGAGTATCATCTATAATAGACCAGTAATAAGGGTTCATACCTCGGTTATATGGAAGCAAGCTTGGATGAAGATTTATAAACCCGATATTAACTGAATCTAATAACTTCTTTTTTATGATATCAGGCCACCATAGTAAAAGACATAGATCCACTGAAGAAGACTTTAGAACAGAACTTATATGATCAGTGTTTATATTTTTGACAATATAATAACGTATATGATTCTGCTCACATTCTTTTACGATCTTCTCAGACCAAGGATCTTTTTCCTTAACAACGACAAATTCAATTTGGCGGTCTTGCTTTGTGCAATAACTGAGAAGGTCATACCCAATCGACCCATATACGCAAAGTGATATTTTCACTTTGTGTCTTTCTGGAACCTTGCCTTCATCATTGACTCTGTGATGTCCTGTCGATCTATCTTAGACCAGTACATTACACCTAAAGTTTTTCTCTCGTATCCTTGAGTTAGTTTCTTTACGCCGTGCCAGGATTGGTCGGAACACTTAAAAACATTGAGTCTGTTGAATTTGTATGGAAGGCGAGCTTGAATCCCAGAGTCATTCTCAAGTATAAGGTCGAATGAATCATCATACTCTTCAGAGATACACAGAACTACACTATATTCTCTCTTCCAGTTATTATGAACTCCATGGATCTCTGCATCAACGTGCATACCTAAAAATCCACCTTCTCCGTTAGTGTTTGGTGTTAGCATCATTCCGCCACCATAGTGAGACAGGTCTGGAAAAACATCTTCTGTTTCTTCTTCAAAATATTTACTAGGGTCAAAATGAGTAGCAATATAATCCATCACAAAAAGTGACTCGGGGGTGGATTTTCGGGGAACCTTGGAGCAATATTGAACCTGTCCTGAATTTGATTCATATTTCACCCAGTCATCGCTTTCTAAGTTAGAGAAACTTTCAGCAGCAGATCTCACTAAAGCGGGTGACGGAATAAAATCGTCTATTGATACTGCCGGGAATGGTGCTTCTATCTTTGTGATTTTCATTTTTGTTTACCCTTCAAAAAATCATCAAAATTTTCTATGTAATCTTCTTTGTCGTAATTTGTATTAGAAAGTACTAAAAGTATAGTATCGCTAGAATGATATACCTGCGAGTCCCATACCTCATTTGGAATATACAACCCTTTTGTATGATTGTCAAGTACATATTTTTCTTCTGACGTACCATCGTGACAGACAACCGTTACCTTCCCATTTAGACACACCAATACTTGCTCTGTTTTGTGATGCGAGTGGCAACCCCTATAGTCTAGTGTCTTGACCCCTTTTACGTAAAAAATTCTCTTTATCTCAAAGGGTATCTCGTCATTCTCTTCTAGGGCTACGAGGGATCCATCGGTATCGTGAGAAGTAAAATTTATATATTTCACATCCTCTAAAGTTTTCACACTCATTTGCTTACTGTATTCCAGTTTTCGCCGAAATGACCCGGCAACACTTTCCACTCATCGTCTGCGGAATATTTTTGATCAAGGTAGTATAAAATTATAGATTCGTTTTGTAATGCTTTATATCCATGATAGACTCCCGGAGGGATTTCAATAATGCGTGGGTTTTTATCAGAGATATATTCCCATCGGACCTTATATGTTCCATCCTCTTGAGGCTCTGCAAGACCAACCTTGAAAGAGCCCTTTATGCAAAACCAATAGTCGGTCTGAATCTTATGTTTGTGCCAAGCAACTACGTGGTCAGTAGAGTTTACATGAGATATATTTATTTGCCCGTTTACTTCGGGGAATATATCAAATAATCTCTGGGCTCTATCATCTTCGTGAAATTGCATTATAAGACGCTTACCTTGGGAACGTGAGTGATAAATTTTCCTCCCCGCTCAAGGAATTCTTTTTCTTTCGATACTATCTCTTTAGTAAAGTTCCAAGCTCCTAGAAAAGCGACATCAACCAACTCATCAAAACCATCCTCTGGTGAGATCACAGGAATATGTGTACCAGGGGATAGCTTGCCTTGCTTGTGAGGGGTAGTATCTACAATATAATCTATGTGTTCAGAAGTTATGCCGCAATAATTGAATACTGTTGTAGATTTAGAAGTAGCACCATAACTAACAATCTTTTTATTCTGGTCCTTATATTTCTTCAACAAGAATAGCAACTCTTCCTTGGATTGCTTGACAGAATCTGCAAACTTAACAAACCTCTCAAATTTATCAAGACCAGATTCTCTCTCTAGCTTAATATTCTCAAACACTGATCTTTTTACAGTTAATGAAGTGTTGCCAATCTTTTTGACATAAATACGGTTTGACCCGCCATGCACAGATAAGTTCTCAACATCGAATATTTGGAGACCCTGTTCACTCAAGATATTGTCTAGAGCAATTACAGAGAAAATATGAGCATGCTCGTCATAAATTTGATCATAAGAATTCCTAGAGATCATTTTTTCCAGAGATGGGTCTTCAAAAACAAAAACACCATTATCTGATAGACAGTTGGATATTGCCAGAAAGGCATCTTCCAAGTCTTGTACATGACACATACAATTTGCTGAGAAGATTAGATCTTGTTTTCCGTGATCTTGTACAATTTGGTTGGATAAGGTTGTATTCCAAAAATTAGAATAGGTATGATAACCCTGCTTATTAGTTAGCTTTGCAAAATTACCACAAGGCTCTACAGCGATTGTATTTTCAGGATCAAAATTCTTTACAAAAACACCATCATTGCTGCCAATTTCTAATACCTTCTGGGGAGCAAAAATAGATTTGAATTTACTTGAAGCATCCTGGAAGTGTTCTCTCATTGTTTGTGACATTGATGAAACGTAAACATAATCATCATTGAACATTAGCTCAGGCTTTACAAAGTCTTTAAGAGAAACTAGTTTAGTATCCTCGTCAAATACTACCCTGAGGTCAAAGAAAAATTCATCTGATATATCTTCTTCATATAAGAACCCATTTGCAATAGGTTGTTTACCTAGGTTTAAAAACTCTTTCTTCATTTCATTCTCCTACATTATTCTGTATAGCTAATTCAGCTAGTTTGATATCATTGATGTCGTCGATGTCTGAGGCTCTCTCTGGAGGCAACAAAACGCCTTTTACGCTTCCTTTGAAGAAGTTTTCATTTTCTACTAATTTATCCCACCAGGAAAAATAGAAGGAACCATTAGGAGTGTGGTACTTTTTAATAAACTTACTATTAGTAAGACCGGCTGTGAGGTTGTCGAACACCGGTATAACCCAATCCCCCTGGAGAATACAAGCTTTCTGAATTGGCTCAGGCATTGCAACCATACTCACAACTGAATCTACGTCTTCTGTCAGTAATTGCATCCCTTTTCTTATATCCTCAACGCTAGTCAGTGGACTAGTTGGCAGAAAATAAGCAAAAACATCATATTTGTCGTCCATGGTGTGCATCAGGTTCATCATTGCCTTCAAGACTGTAGCTCTGACTGTGGCATGCTCGGCGGGGCGATGGTGGCGCTCAACAGGCAGATCAGAAACAGCAGACCAGATCTCTTCACTATCGGTAGAAATAATAACTTTATCAAAGCATCCACTTTCTACTACCGTCTCGGTGATCCACCTGATTAGAGGCTTTCCTGCTACTGGATATATATTCTTATCCTTTAGACGTGTAGAACCGCCTCGGGCAGGTATTACTGCGACTCTTCTCATTTTCTATGACTCCCAGTATTCTGATTTCTTCATCTCATTGATCACAGATTCTACTTCAGCGTGTTGGGCGTCAGACAGTGAACACAAAGGCGGGCGCTCAGTCCTAGACATTACACCTAAAATATTCATACCACTCTTCAGAACAGGGTGCCAGCCGTACTTCATTCCTATTTCAAAGAATGGGCGCTCTAGCTCATTGATAATTCCCCAAGCAGTTTTCTTATCGTTAGCTTCATATGCCCTATGGAAAGAGAAAGCAACCTTTGGAATAAAGCTAGCAACCCCAACCAAGTGAGCTTGGCACCCCATATTATTGAAGTGTATGAACTGTCTCTTACCTCTTCCTGAAATGATCACACTTAGACGATCGGATACAGCACTCAGTACTTTTTCGGTATACAGGGGCTGCTTGCTATCTTCCTTAAGGGCGATCACATTTGGAATATCAGCAAGGCGGTCCAATAACTCAATTGGGTACAAACAACTACCGTGGATACTATCAAGTAATTGCTCGTGGATCAAGATTCCAATATTGGTGCTATCAGCTACTGCCTTGAAGTGATCATAAACTTGATCATCATGGTGGTGGCGCTCCATAAAAATGCAACTTATAACATCAGCACCTACTTCTTCTGCATGCTGTGCAAACTCTATACTAACGCTAGTAGGGTTTGTCATTGGGTCAGCTACGATAACCACGCAATCACTGTCTTTTTGCTTGACGTGACGGGCGACCGTTTCGTTTACTTCCATCATCTCTTTCCAAGACAATAAACTAAACCTTCCGTTATAAGTCATAACATAGAAGTTTCTAGCACCAGAATCATATAAAAAATCTATGTAATCCTTTAGGGCTTCATGATCAACTTCATAGCCCGGACCTTCCTTAAAGGGTGTTATTGTTGGAAAGACTGGTCCTTGAAGCCGGGCTCTTACATCATCTAAACTCATCATTATTTCTTGTCTCCTAAAAACGTTATTTTTATCTTTCTATCAGCTACCTCAAGTTGATTGATCTTCGGGTCTTCATAGACTGAATCCCCTCTATGGTGAGTGGTTGAGATCTCCTCAACAACACATCCACTCTCTGTTCTGAAGGAATGGTTAGCTTTTCGTGGAATCAACTGTGGGACTCCCTTGGTAAGATCTTTCTCGTTACCGCTGATAGAAATCTTACAATCGCCGTGCAATAATTCAAACGACTCTTCCTTCTTGATATGATGGTGTACCGGATGAGCTTGACCAGGGAGCATTACAATGATTTTTTTACAATATTGTCTATTGACTTTATCAATAATGACTGCCCCAGTATTAAGAAAGTTTTCAATTCCGTAGTGGCACGATAGTTCAATACTATCTTTAGAGGTTATTGTCACATTGGCGTCGCTCAGTAGTGAGACAACTTGCTCTTTGAGACTTTCCATTGCCCCAGCAGGTATGGTGCTGTCTTCTAATGATTCAAGTAATAAAGGTTCATCAGCAGAGAGTCCCTTAGTCAGAGTTTTTCCTACTACATTATCTTTTCTCTTGATCCAACCCCACTCATCATCAACCATTGAGGCGTCAGCCTGACCTTCAACTACTGGAAGTGCAAAATATAAATCATCATAAGAGAGTTTTTCGCCAGCAGGAACGTTCCTCTTGAGGTATGCACCACGCTTTAGATCCTTGAGGGTATTCTTTTGCGTAGAACTCTTGCCTCTCAGGGCAGATTCAACATATTGAATCTCTTTTATTTGTTCTAACATTTGTTGTGGATTGTTTGAGTACCCATTTAGGTCTATAGTGTCTGTTGCAACTCCAACGTGCTTCTCTATAATTGTACAACCCATTGCAACTGCTGTTGGCGCTAATGATCTCTCTAAAGGAGACTCATGTGTTGAAAACCCGATCTCATTGTGAGGAAATTCCTCTTGCAGCCTGGTGATCCTTAGCATATCTGCCGTACTAGGTGGAGTAGGGTATTCTCCTACACAATGCATAAACGCAAAATCACGCCGATTCTTATCAAACAAGCTGTGGACTTTTTTGAGATGATCAATGTCTACGCCCGCAGTAGAGATAATTATCTTTTTGTTGATTGTTGCTATCTCTTTTAGTAGAGGCCAATCATCACAAGAGCAGCTTGCAATTTTGACAATATCAACATTTAGATCCGATAGCCATGGGATAGACTCATTATCAAAAGGGGTAGCAATAATTTTTAGATCTTTTGACCGAGCATATTCAATTACTTCTGAGAATTGATCTTTGTCAAGTCTGGTAGAATTGAAACGCTTTACAAATTTCAAATTAGATTGATGGTAGTCAGGGTGGATAAATGTATCCAACTGTCTAAATTGGAATTTGATCCCGGCGTTGATTTTACTGTTCTTTGCGACGCTAGAAAACTCATCAATGATTAGCTTAGCGTGTGAAACACTTCCTTGATGGTTATTAGCCATCTCAAAAATATACAACATGGTATTCCTTTCTTATTGTACCATTCTCATTACTGATGTATGATACCATATCTAAAGAAATTGTATAGTCTTTTTTAGGTCTTAGACTTCGTTTTCATTTCCTCTTCCCATCTGCGGCTGTTGAGCACTTTATCACAGATAAAAAGATCGTATGCGGGTTTACCAAACTGTAAGTCATGGCACTTGACGCCCCACGACAAGAACTGATTTTTAGTGATCTCACTCCAGTCTATGCCGCTCTTGGTTCCACGGGCTGTCCAATATATGATAGTATTGCCAGCATCATATAGATTATTTACTGCTGTAATATTCTCAACTATGGGAGATGATTTAGAATAATCTAATTCTTCAGGATCCTGACCTGCTAAGGTGCAAATTGTTTCATCGATATCTACATATATTAGCATAGTGCCGAGATCCTAATCTTCTTTTTCCTTGCCAAATCTTTCAATATATTCTTTTCTTTACCAATATCGTGTACACCACTAGCAGGGGGTCGGTCTTCCCAATAATGGTCCCTGGGATCAGAAGCTTCTATACCAAACCCATATAGAGTTGGTGTGATGCCAGAGGCTATACACAAATACATCATTACCATACCAACTGACAGGTTTTTATCGCTAGGTAATGATGCCGCTTGGCGAAGGGCGCTATATGTACCCCACCAGTCATATAAATAAAGATCAGCACTTGGGTCGGCATTTGAGTCCCGATTATTCCAGGGACCAATGTCTTCAGCAATATATAATATTCGACTATCTTTCAACTCTCGGATAAAATCTTTGGGCTGGTCAGTATACCCCTCGTTAGCGATATCATTGTTATTGAACACATGATTATTCGTTACCCTAAGAGTTGTTCGAGATCCTACTATATTCTCATATCCTTTAGTAGGTGCCCTGTTGAATCTTATGATGTCTGTGTGATTGTCGATTCTATCTCCTCTGGAGATATTCCGCAGAACTCCGTTATAACCGATAAGTTGTTTATTGGCTATACCGCCCGACCCAACGATAGCAACATCTTCCGATAAGGTCAGTTCTGGACTAACGCATACGATTGGTCTACTCATAAGAACAGTGCTTCTTCATCAATACTTTTGAATCATAACCTTGAAAATGTAAACTGTTAAAACGGATCTTGTCTTTTAGGTAAGTGTTATAAACATAAGGCTGCCCATTTTCCCAGCTTATTTTCTTTTTACCATTTTCAAATTCGAAGAAATCCGGAGCGTTTATGTTATGATCAAACGTAGTTCTTTCTCGAACTCCAGATATTTCTCCCACCATTAAAGGATCATCGATCTTTTTAAGTTCACCCCAAAAAGTCATATCACAAACCCCGCCAGGTAATTTAAACTTTGTCCGATTAGTATAAAAGGAAGTTATGTCTTCTCGGATATGTGCAAATAATCTGGTGTGTTCCCTCAAAGTAAAAGTGTTATCTACTTGTGAGTCGTCATAAAAACCATCTACGTATCGACAATAGTCCTCTAGAACAGTTATATCATTGACGCAAAAAACAGCAGCGGAAGAACCATTAGATAGGGCATATCGAGTATTTTGGAATTTGGATAATTCTTCTTCTAGTTTGCAATATAACATGATGTCCGAATCCATATAGAAGATTTTTTCTATATTCTCTTTTCGGCACAATTCCTTGATAGCAAACCATCTGAAAATACATATCTTTTCGAAATCTGCATTATTTGAACTGAGGTTTACAAAGTTCTTCATAAAGTTACTACCAGATTGACAAATCAAATCCTGGTAGTCATAGAACTTTACTATATCCTTAGTTTCTTCGGGGGGGATATCACCGATCAGATAGATATCGGAATCAGGATTCCAGTGATGAGTTTGTTTTATAGACTGTACGACAAACTCTGGATTCCCTATGTGAAAATACATTATTTTATGTTTCATTCTTTAGCCCCATATAGCAAATCCAGGTATATCCTTTTGCTTCTTCTGCAAATATTGGATATACAGATTGTTCTTCCAGTTTCATTAGGGGTTCTTTGGTAGGATACCTATCTTCTGTCCAAGGATCTCCCCAGCGTGTTTGATCAGTTTTATATATTGGAGGCAGTTCTTGGTATGTTTCCACTAAGCTAGTAAACATATCATAATATTCGTAAGAGTATTGGTGATGATGTCTGTCGCCAGCATAATCCATAACATAATCCTGACAAGCAAGGATTTTCTTTGGAGATAAAGTATCTCCCTGAGAAGGCGGGTAATTGTCTTCGTAAAGAATCGATTGTATCCCTAGACCTGAGAGAAACTTTAGTCTACTAGGAAAATCTTGATGGTCATCCAAGAAAACCAGGATATCACTTTTTGCTATCCCATGCTCTTCTTCGGCTTCTGCAAACATTCTTTCCCAGTCATATAGAGTCATATCTTGGTCTAGATACATAGAGTTTGGACTCTGGTATTTTAGGTGTTGCCATGTAACATCGATTGAAATAATCTTAGCTTCTGGTAAAGCTTGCTCTATTACCCAGGTACCAAGACCTTTCCACACGCCACTTTCAATTACCAATTTAGGTTTCAACTGTCGAAGAGCATACCAAGTATTGAACAAATGAGAAGAGGTCATACCACCGTGATTGTCATTTATCGGTCTCTTTTCATACAGGCTGTAGAACTCATCTAGACTTTCTTTTAGGTTGTCTTTGTCATAGACTATTTTATTGTCAATCATTTAGCTCGTCCTCAATTCTTTTTTTCAAGGCTGTTATATTATTTTGGATTGCTTGGGGATGATTATCTTCAAATTCTGTTGTATAACAATCTCCCCTATATTCTGGTTTAAACTCATGAACCCCAGAAAACTGTTTCTCTATATGATATCTCTCATATGGTTCTGAGTGTACCCAAGGAAGGAAGATAGTCTCATAGTAGTTCTCTATACATTTATGTCGGCTCACTTTAGCCTTATAATATTCAATCTTGTTTTTTACCTGTTTCGGATAAACATATGAATAGTGATACATCTCGATACCTGTTTGTTTATAGAGTGTTTCGCTATCAATGTGCTTCCTAACAATATCTGTTCCATCGGGGTATTGGATAGTTGGAGGACGGTGAGTGAGCCAGGTACTGCCCTCTGTTATTCTGAATAACCTCAAGAAGTTATCCCTATTGAGTTCGAACCCAGTCAGGTAGTTATCAAAGCCACCGTAAAAACTCTTACTTCTCACTCCTATGCTTGTTGGTTCCTCATCTTCTAAGAAAGTTATCATCCTCTCTATATCTGATTGGAGGTATAGCTCATCACTATCAAGATTCCACAAGTAATCGATGTCTGGTCTTATAGAGTTCAAATATGCATTACATTGTTCATCTTTTTCTGCATACTGCCCATGGACAATGCTTATTTTATTTTCAGGATCAGGAAAATTATCTAATATTTCATTGGTTTTGTCTGTAGAAGTTGTCCTCCCACGATCCTGCCAATATTTCACTGGTCCTTCGGCAATTAGTATTTGTGTAGCGTATGGATATACCTGTTCTAGACATTCTTTTAGAACATAATCTCCTTCGAAAACTATCATACCAAATGCTATTTTAGGGTTTTTCATTTGCTTCCTTGAGACTATAATAATACTTATCTGAAATATGTTTAATAAAGTTGTTAGGCGGGTCGATGAAACCATGTCTACGAGCCAGTGTATAAGTCTCTTTCTCAAAATCAGGGCTAAAGTTAGAAAAATGACAATACAACAGGTCTTGTTTTTTACCATTCCAGACAACTTGGTCATTATCATATGAATGATGTAAAAAGTTCCAAGGAGCTAAGTGACCAAACTGAGTGTCTATAACCTTTACATTATCATACAACTCAGCAAATAGTTCTAAATATTTTTGATCTCCACACATACCATGGGTTTTGTAGAATTCATTATCTGTCAGCAGCATACAGTTTTTCCACCAAGTACTACACTTATACCCATCCAGATCATTTTGGAAGTACACTATACCAACATTATATTTTCCATTGACTGGATTATAAGGGCAGCGGTGTTCAACAATGCCAACACTTGCACCGACCACCGAGTCCTTCAGAGAATCTAAACTAGAATAGAAGTATATATCACCATCTACAAATGTAATTTCAGGGACTTCTAAGTTCTCAAGGCACCACCAACTAAAGTAAGCCGACAAGGACCAAATAAATTGAAGATACTTAGCCTTTTCAATATCGTTGTTAGTATTTAGAAGAGCTTCTCTAGACGGGTTGTTGTTTCGACAACGGCGCAGTAAATCATCCTCTTCCATTAGTGTGCTAACTTTGTAACACTCTATGTCTTTATTCGACATAGATTCGTATATCTCATCGTCTAAACACAACAGATGCAATATACTGCCTGGACTATGTTCAGCTAATGATTCTCTTAGTGCGAGAATCCTATTAGTGAAATTACTATCGGCTAAAGTGCAAAAATTATTCACTATTTTGCTTCAGCAAGAAACTTCTTTTGGTATGCTTTAAAGATTTTAAATTCTTCTTTCTTTTTCCAGTCATCGTTGTCTTTGTTAGTAGAAATGCCTGTCGGGTTGAAATAGTACAATCCCAATACTCCGCCAATCTTCTTGAATTTTGAGCCACCGAAAACTGCACGTAACCACATTTCCCAGTCGCCAGCAGATCGATATTGGTCATCAAACAATCCATATTTATCATGAAGTGATTTTCTCCACATTGGATTTTGATGGGGCGGATTACCTCTAATCATAGCTTCCTTGGAGAAATCTGGAACCGTATACAGTTGCCAGTCTGTGTCTTCATCTTCAAACTTCTGATTTGGTTTATGAGTAAGGTAGGAAGTGGCGTATACTAGATCAATGTCCGAATTGCCGTATAGCCCCCGAGCATGTTCCTCAAGAGACTTGGGATGTTTCCTGTCATCCAAATTTGCATTAGTGAGATATTCGCCGGTTGCCAACTCAACGCCCATATTCCAGACTGCATAAATTCCCGGATCCTTGTCGAGCTTTTTGTATACAATGTTATCCGGATATCTTTCCAGGTACTTATCAATTGTTGCTTTTTCATTTCCTGGCGAGTTAGCATCTATTAGAATCAACTCACATTTATCTTCGAATATTGTTTGACGTGTAATATCCTCCATAAAATCTTCTATGAAATTGTCACCATCATATACCGAAGTTATAATAGAAATTTTTGGTAACTCTGATACCTCTATAACTGGGGGCAATTTGTCTTCACCGGACAAATGAACTTGTAATAAGCCATATTGTTTGGCTTGTGAGAACTCTTCTGTGACCCAGTTCTTTAAAACCTCTGCTTGACGTTTGGCAACTGGAACTTTAGAATTTTTTTCATAAAAATCCCTTATAGTCTTCCTATAGTGTTGACCATCAACGTGACACCATTGGTGATCTTCATTTATAACTGTGTCCCAAACAACGTTAGAAGCGACAGGTGCCAAAGAGTACTTGATTTTTGTATAACAAGGGAGTTTTGACTTCTTGCCGGTATCCGCAGATAAGAAATCAACGTGCCCAGACCACCCAGGGCAAATTACCGGAAGACCTGAATAGGCTGATTCAAAAAGTGGTAAACCGAAACCTTCACCATGTGTTGTAGTTACATATGCTTCTATTTGTGGGTGATTATATAATCCCTGCATTTCCTCTTCAGACAAACTACCGTGGATATAATGTATCTTACACTTTCTGTCAGGGTATTCAGCCAGAAGAGACTGTAATCTGATATCTGTCTGGCGACGGTCAATGATGGACATATTTGCTTGGTATGTTTTTACAACAAAACCAACATCCGGATTATGCTGAAACTCATCTAAGAAACCCTTGATTGTACCTTCTAAGTCTTTTCGGGGTCCCCATTGAGCTACAGTAAGGAAGTTAAATTCTGTGGAGAATTCATAGTCTAGTATTTTCTTAGAGGGTTCAATTTCCTTCACTGGGTATCCGACTACCTCTATAGGTTTATCACACCTAAGTGTTCCCATTTTTTGATTAGTTTGAGGGTCTACCATATCATAGTTTGTTTTCTCAAAAACATCTTTTGCATGCTGAGATACTACTACAATTTTATCCATTTCGTTTGCTTTTTGCAGCCACTCAGGTGTAACTCTATCAGTCTCAATCCCAGCAGTTACGCCAATATTTATAGCGGCGTGCTTTTGCCATTCATTAGGAATTGTAACCTGGACTGATATATCATACACTTCTTCTGGGTTGGAAGAAAATTTATTGACATCCTCTATAATACTCCGAGTTTCCTCTGTGCTATCTAGAAGCCAGCCGCTCTTTCCCCAAGTTATTGGCATAACATGAATATCGTAATAATCTGGTCGTTCTTTTAATGCCCGATAAACAAATCGAGCGTGTTCTCCGTACCCACTCTTAGATAATATGGGTGCCTTTAGTAAAACTTTTTTCATACTTCTTTTATCTCCCAAGGTGAATACGACTTTCTTGTTTCCCAAGAACCTAGCCGATTATGTAGATCTTCAAGGTATTGTACCCAAAAGTCTTTATATTTCTTAAAGTTGTAGTTCTTCATGACGTGTTCACGCCCTCGTCTGCCTACCTCTTGCCTCTCTGTTGATGACATATTGTATATCTCTTCGAAAGCAGCAACAACGTCATCACCAGATAGCCTATCTTCATAAATAAACGGAACTTGTTGAGATCCGATGATTGCCTGAGATGCTGGTTTGATGCCTACCCCAAAATATTGCTCACCATCATAAACCTGTTCCTGTAAACCACCTGTCATAGTATTGATAATTGGTGTTTCTGTAGATAATGCTTCTAGTGAACTCAAGCCAAAACCCTCAGCGTCAGCTATATTTACAACACAATCAGCTAAATTGTAGATGAGGGCAAGATCGGGAGCCGGAAGCTTCTGTGTGGAAAATCTAACTTGCCCATCTGTCAACCCAAGAGTCTGAATCAAATAGTTCAAAGGTTGACCGTGAGGATCTTGTATATCTGTGTGCATTATCAAACAAGCTTTGTCGTGACCCACCTTGTCTAAAAAGTCTTTCCACCAATAAATTAGAGAACCAGATTGTTTTCTTTTAGCGTTTCTGTTATTCCAGAAAAATATAACCTTATCTCCTAGTTCCATATTTTTTCGCATAGCGTTGATCTTTGACAAGCTTTCGGGATCAGTTTTTTTGGAGAATATTTCTGGGTCAACTGCATGTGGGTGATAGATTTCCTCCACATCTGGTGCTGTGCCACGAACGCACTCGCTAGTCAATTTAGAAATAGTAATTATAGAGTCTGTTGAGTCATAAAAGTTCTTGTTATATACGGGGATAGGTTTGTTATCCCAAACATGATAATAAACAAGCGGGACGTGCTGGCGAATTTCATTCTCCATCATCCACAACCACTCGTAAAATCTTGGGTCTGTCATAAACCAGACTATATCGGGTTTATGATCGTGTAGGAAACGTCTAACAATTGATTCATCTCCGTACCCATCAATAGGAAAAATAGTCCACTTACCGTCATACCCATCAACAGATAATGGAGTATAATCGTTATGCTTTACTGCGCCGCCTAAGGATATAACCTCAAACCTGTCTGACTGTAACAGTGCCTCAATCATATATTTTGTCTGAGTGGCAACACCAGAAGGCAAAAGTGGGTGATCACTCATCGTTAGTACTTTTATTCTCTTTTTAGACATATGGTTTTCCTTTAGGTACAGTATTCCGTCTGGTAAAACTCACAAGTGCCGAAGCGGTCTTTGCAGTCTGTACAAGCAGTACGGTTTTTGATATAATTTTGTTTGGTGATATTATGCAACGCTTTTGTTAAAGCACTAAGGGCATCAGTTGTCCTTTTTTTCGCTGCCGTCACTCGGACAAATTCTGCTTTCTTGCCTGCCTTGGCTGTTCGCTTCAAAAGAACGAAGTGGCAATCAATATCTTTGGGATCCACTTCATATTTACGGGCATAAAAATGCTTATAATAAACTAGTTGGTAAGCCAGGATAGTATCACTCTTCTTTTCCCGTCTCCATCCCCATGAACAAGTCTTCCAATCAATCAGATGAATCTTCTCATCCTTCTTCGAATAGACCACAAGGTCAATAAAGCCTTTGAACTTTTTTTCTGCTTCCGTGAATTCGGTGATGGGTACATAGAGTTGCTCTTCTGCCGCAAGAACCTCCCAGTCCTCACCTAATTTGCCGAATTTCTCTACTAAAGTTCGGTATAAGTCGGGAATTATTTCAATTCCTTGCTCCATCCACAATGGAAGATCGAACTCGTTAGCTGCCCTTTGGCGCTCGTCTAAAGGTAGTGCTTTTAGTTCTTTTACAAATTGTTCCCTGAGCAGAGTAGTGATCTTCTCAGGAGACCTATACTGTTCAGTCTTAGTGAGAGTTTCTTCACACAAGGTATGTAAAGCTTTTCCAAAGGCAGTATGAATATTGCCTTGAAATTGCTTAACTTTATCAATGTAGGTAAGCTTATGATAATGTGGGCAAATAAGCCAATTCTTCCACTCAGAGTAGGAGATATGTTTTCCAGCCAAAGTATACCGCTTTCTTCAAGGTCCATAATTGGTTATAGACGCTCAATCTTATTATATAGTACAGGACTCAGTTGTTTAAGTAAATCTTTATTTCCCATATAGTATGCTTCAAAACCAGTTGCAAAATACTCCCTAAGTGAAACAGCCGCATATGGTCGGATGAAAATATTCGCAGTTGTCATTCGAAGCATTTGTTTGCCAACTCTTTTATACAGAAATATATCGAAATCATTATCAAATTTCAAGTCCCTGAAGTCATACTCTTTAGTCCAATATCCTTCCGATCGTAATTCAAATTCTAACTGAGCCCTCTTTTTTAGGAATTCTTTCTTCAGGTTTTCATCACTATATATTTCTGTAGGATACAGCATCTCAATATGATGCGCAAATTCATGAATAACATCCTCAATAATATCTTTTGCATCATCTTGTTGATTAGTTAGATAAAACACGCCGTCTCGATACATAGCGTTTGTATTTCTTTGATCAAACTCCGGTATATGTTCAATTCTAACCTCCCTAAGACCTTTAAAATATCTTGCAGGAAATAACTTTTCCAAAGAGTGGAAAATAGCTTGTAAATCTATTCCTTCTGGAACAGGATCAACCTCAATAACATCTATCCCTCCAAATCGAAAATATCTAGTTGAATTCTCTACTTTTTCAAGGATATAATCTCTCATAAAATCTCCGAAGCCAAGGTAGCTAACTTAGAACGCTCACCTTTAATTAGTGTAACGTGACCAGCAATGTTATATTGTTTGAATTTTTCCACAGCATGGGTTAAACCATTAGAAACAGAATCAACGTAAGAGTTATCAATTTGCTGAATATCTCCTGTAAGAACTAATTTGGTTCCATGACCAACCCTTGTTATTATAGTCTTCAATTCGTGTGCTGTCAAGTTTTGAGCTTCATCTACAATCAGAAAAGCATTTGAAATAGATCTTCCTCTGATGTACGTCATCGCTTCTATCTCAATTGTTCCTTGTTCTATTTGCATATCTAAAGCTCCTCGGTCGCCGAATAATTGTTCTAAATTATCACGGATAGGAGCGATCCAGGGCATCATTTTTTCTTCCAATGTTCCAGGCAAGAAACCAATATCTCGACCCATGGGCTGCACAGGGCGAGTAATAATCAACTTATCATACCCACCTTTAGAACTAGTGGTATTCATAACTTGTTCCAAAGCGCAAGCAGTAGCCAAAAGAGTCTTCCCTGTTCCAGCAGGACCCGTCAAAGATATGACCTGTATATCTTTATCGAATAAAAGATCCATAGCGTATTGTTGTTCTTTGTTATTGGCAGACAGACCCCATATGTTTTTGTATTTATTTACTTTTCTCAAAGGGGTATTATAATCGGTAAATCGACAAATAGCAGATTTGTTTGTGCCTTCATTCTTGAGTAATAAATACTGGTTCGGATAAAGTTTTACTTTTTGCTCGGGCAACAACAATGGCGCACCTTGATAAAATTGATCAATCACGCTGAAATCTACTTCCAACTCCCTTGTTCCGTCGAAAAGATGTTCTATGGAATTGATAACCTTTTCAGGTTGGTAGTCATGACATTCAATTCCGTGAGCATCGCACTTTACCCTCATATTCAAGTCTCTAGAAACGACTAATACATTTTTACCTTCATCGATTAGTCGTAAGGCAACAGCAATAATCTTATTGTCTGAATCTGTCTGTTCCATTCCAGGTGGCATATATTTAGAATCAAAAGGAGCAGCAAAAACCTTTCCTTTGCCCCGACCGAGAGGAGCGCCTGTCATTAAGCTGCCCTTAGCTCTTAGAGAATCTAAAACTCTATTCATAGTTCGAGCATTTAGCCCTGCTGTGTCTTGGCGGTGCTTATGTTTGTCAATTTCGTCTAAGACTATAGTGGGGATTGCTATATCATTTTTTCCGAATGCTAATATAGAACCTGCTTCTGTGAGATATACATTGGTATCTAGAATTACTGTTTTTTTCATATTTTTCCCAAAATAAAGGGTTTAAATAAATAGTTCCGACGTTAAGTTCAAGGGAAATAAAAAAGCCGCCCGAAGGCGGCTGGTGGAGGCGGGGAGATTCGAACTCCCGTCTTAATTCTTCTGCTTCAAGGTCGTCCACAAGGTTGGTTCAACTTTTATCGTCGGTAAAACTCTAGACTAGGTTATTTGTTTCGCTACACACATCTAACCAAAAGCGTTTACGGGCACCAAATACGACTTTCTGTTTTTCGGCTGTCGTCGCCTCAAGCGTAGCCAGGTTATTAAGCTGCTAGTGCTAGTCCTGCGTTATTGTTTGCAGTTATAAATTTAAGCGTTTTTAGTGAGCCACGCTTCCCTCACCCTTGCACCTTTTCCGTTTCCAAACTAATCGAATCCAGTCACCCCCTTGGTAAGTATTCTATACCATGACGTATTACTTGTCAAGTTATTTACTATTCTATATATGCTGTTAATGTTGCTAGCTGTATAAAAGCTAGAGTAAAGCAAGAAAGAATAGAAAAAGTTTAGAGAAGTTGTTAAGAGCTTGCAGCTATTATAACGAAGCCTGAGAAAGCGTTAAGCTTTTTTATGCAAATAGATCGTCGGCTTCTGGATCTGTTTCTGGACTTTCGTCGGAAGCTTCTGGTTCTGCTGCATTTCCTAGATCTCCTTCACCTGCTTGCTCCTCTTCATATTCATCGGTTGTGACATCTGGAAGATCTGACTGGAGTTCGTCTTCGAATTTGTCGAAGTAAAGGAGCATGTTCGTAACAAGATAATCATAGAACACATCCTTGTCTTCTTCATCTGCCAACATATCGTAGGCATCTACAATTTGTTTTTCAACTGCCTTGAAAGTTATAGAAGCAAAATTGCGACCTGTCTCGTTCTGATCTTCAATCTGTACAAAATCATCATCAGCCGTTCCATCATTATCGATATCAATAAATTCACCTTCTACAGATTGTTCCTCTTTGCCATCAGCTTCAGGGTCCAAGTCAATTGAAATCTTTTCCAACAATGTATCGGTGTCTATTATATATTCAATGTTCTCATTTGAGACAGCTTCTTCGCCCTGGTTCTGTGACTCAATAGGTCTCAGGGTATTTTCAATTGCATGCACGATATGATTTCTGAAAGATTGTCTTTGATCTTCAGATGTTGTGAGCATTTTATAATCATCTTCTATTGTAGGGATAATTTTTTCCAACAAATCAGCCAGCACATTGATACCGGTGCTTCTACTAGCTTCTTCTGTCCCTGTTTCAGCCTCTACTAACTTACGAACAACTTTTCTTATCTTCTCTTCAGCAAGTCTTTGTTGTTCTATCTTTAAAGATATTCTTTTACGAATGTGTTCTCTGATAAGTTCTTCAGCGATGAGTTGGTTGCGATCAATAGTCATAGTATTATAATTATCTCCGTCTTTGACGTTTTGCTCTTCTAACTTTTGGTTTCTCTCTTTTAGGCTTGTTCCTTACCATAACTGTGCCGCCAAAAGGACCGGAATATCCTGACACTGCGCCGCCGCCCATGGATGACATCTCATCAATGGTATCATCTATTAGCGAATTCAATCTTTCAGTCTGTGGAGTCAAAGAATTCCAGAGAGCTTCTCCATCTACAGATGGCGGAGCATAAGATAAAAAAGTTTCCTTATCACCAGTGGCTATAGCTTTTCTCATATCACGAGCACTATAGACTAAGCCATCGCTAGACTGGACAGGATCCTCAACGATGTCCTCGACATTTACACCGGGGTTATGACGCTCAGCATACGATTGCGCTCGATCAAAGCGAGTATCCCCCACATCCTTGCTACTCTTCACTAAAAGGACCGTATCTCCATCTATAGCAGACTTTGGATCGGCAACAAATTCATAGACAGCTTGGACCGGGCTACGGTAGTCTGCAATTTTTGCAGTAATATTTGGTTCACCGTTTTCAAGATACTCTTCCCAAATACGCAAACTTTGCGCATTGCTTACCTCTGGATAATCAACGGGAGAAATCATAATAACGACTTCATCAACATCAGAACGCTTGGCAATCTTATTCACATAATCAAAATGACCCCGATGTGGGGGCTTAAACTTGCCTGGGAACAATGCTATCCTCTTACCGTCCTTCTCTGTAATAACTTGAGCATTGCGATTGAGAGATTCTTGTGTACTTCTTTTTAAATTCCCGTAACGGAACATCCCAAGTATCTGATTCAGTGGAGCATAATTACCAGCGAACTTATATGTGTGACCATTATAATCAAATACCACTGCCTCAACTGGAGTAGTAATATTAGAAAACTCCTTGATTTTGTTGAGGTGCATTTGCATTATAGCCATAGCTTCAGGGTTTTCTGCACCAACTGAAGTTATATCTTTTACTGCTTCAGCTAGTTCTGCCTTCAGACGCATTACCTCTTTGCTATTATCGGCAATGAAAATACTTTCTAATCCTTTGAGAATTTCAACTGTAAAGTCATGTATTATTGTCTCTAATGGTTCAATAGCATCTTTTAGCAGCATTTTCTTAGTAGCTACGATTTGCTGTAATTCAGGTAAGTCCTGAGGAGGCACACTCTTTTTTAATTGCCGAAGACCAATGTTTCCAGGCAACCCTAAAATGTATTTTACTAACTCTTCTTTCAGTACCTCTGGTAAATCGGAGTCTATCCCGTTCAATAATCTTTTGAACATATAGTCTAAGACTGTCGAATTGTCTCCTAATCCTTCAGAGGATATCTCTCGATCTATTGCTCGTGTTGCATTTATTAAAACTGTATCATGTTCTAATTTCTGAAGCTGAATTAGGGCTTGACGTGCAAGTTTAAAGTCATCACCGTGCAATTTCTCTTGCATACGCTCAAAAGCATTGTCTAAAGTCTCTAAGGTTCCCTCTGGAATTGGAGATCTTTCTCCCGATTCACGGTCAAAGACAAAATGACCCACATCATGGATCTTCAAAGTCTTGTCATCATATAAGATAACATTCTTAGACCCTGGGTCCATAACTTCAGCGTTATACCAGATGTTTGTATCTGGTCCAAAGATTCTTTCTTTTTCTTCGTCAGATAGAGCCTCTACTGCTTTTTCAAAAGTAGCAAAACCACCGTTAAAGGCTTCAGTCAGACCACCACGACCGGCAAACTTTGCTGCTAAAGCAGTTCCGTCAAGACCTCCGGATTTTAAATTTCCTTTGTTTCTTGCGCCTTTGGCTTTTCCTTCTGGGATAGAGTAAGATAAGAATAAATTTTGACCATCGACTTTCTCTTCAGTCGTCAATTCGCCATTAGATGCTGCCTGTAATATTTCTTTCATCTCACCAAAAGTGAGATCCCTATTTTCATAGAGATGATCCATATGACCTGCTACGCCACCCATTACTTATCCTCAGTAAGAACTTTTAACTCTTCTTCCAGAGAACTTACACGCTCGTTTAGCGATCTCATTTGGCGCTTGATGGAACGTATGTGCTCCTTTGCTAGTTGAAGCCTTCCCGTATCTCTTTTGTTAGTAACTCTAATATTTGATACGATATCATATAGAGCCTGGATAGAAGCTCCAGGTTCAACTCTTAGATCTTCATTTAGAAGTATTTTTTTAGTCAGCTTTTTTAGCACTTGTTTTGTTTACTTTCTTTGCTGGTGCAGCAGCCTGAACGGGTGCGGCAGGTTTGGAAACTTCTTGTACTGGTTTAGCTGCTGGTTTAGCTGCTGGTACTACTGCTTTAGCTGCTGGTTTAGACTCATTTGCACGAGCCGCTCTGCGCAGTCTTCTAACTCTAGGGCTTGCCATGTTTATTCCCTCCTAGGAATTTTGTTTAATAAATAGTAATAGTATATAGTTTTCTACTACCCCACAGAACCGGATACCTCTACAAAGAAATTGCCGTCCCTTACGTCCAAACGATAAACTTCATAATTTCCCACATCATTGGTACCATTGATATAGAGATAATTGTCGGACCCTGAGATATAGATACTCCTGTTATTAGTAAGAAGAATATCGTTAGATATATTGAACTCTCCTAGAGCACCCACACTTGTTTGAAGAACATTCTCCATTTGTGTTTGTAGAGTTTTTAGCTGGCTATTGAGTATTTTTGATGTATATGAAGGATCAACAGTTCCTAAATTTCTTCTTGACATTTATATTGGCTCCCTTATTCACTAGCGTCATACCCGAATTCTGTTTCGCCAGCTACATTCAGGTATTTACGAGTAACAAAACCAATTATATTTAAAGCATCGGCATCACTAGCTTTTATGTATAGCGATATACCAGAATGTGGAACCCCAGGATAAACTTGAACTAAGCCTGCCTTCTTTGGTATTTCAATTGAGATAGATTGATAATCTGATGTTCCGCCAATGCCCAAAGTTAGGGTAGCGTCAGTAGAAGAAAAATTACCGCACCATAAAAATACTTCATCAATAGCATCAAAATCACACTTATGAACAACTGAAGCTACTGCTAGCGCACCTCCGGGAACCAAGACGGGAGCATTAGAAAACCCTGCGTCTGATAAAGGATAGCGTGCTGATGAAACAGGGTTTGTACTATCAAACCCGTTTCCTAACGTGGTAGACTTGAAACCGGTAAGTTTTTCTGGTGCGATTGGGGCAAAGAAGTTATTTAAAGCCATTTACGGATCCTCTAGTAATAAGCACTATAAATAGTTGCTATTTATTATCAAAACTTTGAATTTTTGGGATATTGAAAAATTCATCTAAACGTTTTTCCAAACGCTGATATCGTTTGATTACCGAGGTTGTAGTCTCGTCGGCTCCCTTATTGGCAGTAGACCACAAAGCCATCTCTGCTTTAGCGATAGACTTTTTCAAAAACACTTTCACTGCTATCAATGGCGAAGCAACACCTATATTCTCCATAGATCGATAGCCAGCAAAAATAATTCCAACCAATTCATTATTTGCACTGACAATGGGTGAACCACTGCTTCCTGGTTTAGTGGGTATAGTATACATGGCATATCCTTCGGGAGTATGTCCAGAAAAATAGCCGTCAAATGTCAATACCATTCTTGGAGCTACAATCCCGTGAGGCGCTGCCATATTATATACTACTTCACCTCTTTTAGGTTCCGTTACTGAAACTCTTAGTACTGGAGGCTTTACAAAAACATTAGATACAGCCAACAAACACGTATCAAATCTTTTCTCTATGGACACGACAGTTCCAGAATGTTTATAACCGTTGAAATCTACTATGGTAAATTTCTGACCTAAATGAGTTACTTTTACACCGCCAATTACAGTGGTGGGTTTATGTGTGTTTTTACAAGAATGACCAGCAGTCAAAACATAACTTGTGCTATTGT
>TARA_R110002074_G_scaffold30671_6_pt1 | contig 32500 bp, 13 predicted proteins | sample TARA_R110002074 | Tara Oceans TARA_R110002074 (sample SAMEA4397215) | marine metagenome | biome: Polar Biome; feature: [MIX] marine epipelagic wind mixed layer (ENVO:01000061); material: water (ENVO:00002006), including particulate matter (ENVO:01000060) such as... | depth 10-100 m | reverse complement strand
TGCTATCTTCAAGCGTACCTCCGCACTGTTCTACCTATAGTATAGCGACTTCTAAGAAGAAGTCAAGACGTTTATTCTTCTTCGACTAAAGGATTCGTCATCACGTCCACACTATCTCTCAACAACTTAGCAGCCATGGTTATTTGGTCAGGAAGTTGATCAAGAGGGAGGTCTTCTAGGATTCTCGAAGCTACTTGAACGTTATTGAACCAATCATCTTGACTGGCATCTTTGGCGTGAGGATCAGTCAGCCCAAGAGAATCTGTTTTAACATAATCCTGACTATGTTCGAAACCGTTCCAGGGAGCTTGCATATCTTCTTCGAGAGCATCAGTTTCTAAATAGTTTGCAACTGCTTGCAAATAATCAGCGGATTTCGTTATCTTAGATTGAACCCATCCCTCAAGTTGTTCGTTATCGGCTAAAGACATTGTTATAGCTTCAGCGTTCCTCATTGTTCTCATGAGTTGAGACTTCGCCATTTGTCCTTCTTTATCGACGTCGTTATCTAGATTTTCTCTAAGAGAAATAAATCTCTTAACATCTTTTTCCATAATAACGCGGAGTAGCTCTTCGCTGATAATCTTTCTGAGTTTTGATTTTTTCAGTTTCATTTAGGATTCCTCTTGAGACACAATAAATAGTTCAAAGAACGAGTAAAGACTGTTTTTAATCAGATAGCCATAAGGGCCTTCGTAAGCATATAGATATCTTCTTCAACATGTATTGCTTGCGACTTTCTAATCATGAACTCATCACGTGTCATTTCTCCAACATCATTATATGGAGAGATATCAATTTTGTAAACTTCAACCCCGTAATTCAAGAATTTTTTTATTAAGCTATCTTCTTTTTTTGAAGCGTCTGGGTCAAGCGCGATATAAACCGGCGTGTCGTTCCTAACAATTTTTTGGAAAAGCTGAGACGTGTCTTTGAGTGTTGAGCCGAGAAGGGGAACTGAATTTGGACCTGCGACGATTGCATCGAATACTCCTTCAACTAATATTAAATCTGAATCAAAATCTAAATAAAGCTCATTAAAAATGATGTCTTTACTTGCTGTCGGATTCAAATACTTTTTCCAATCACCGACATATGTTCTTGTAACAAAATAGTTACAATACCCTTCTTTATTAAACGATGGAATCAAAATGCGCCCATCGTATTGACCTCCCTGACAATATCCAATTTTCCAATAAATAACATCTTTTTTTGTAAGACCTCGGTCTTTAAGATATATCTGGGCATTGCGAGAGGTGATAGGTAGTCCTTTATTCGCTAATGATTTAAATTCACTCGGTATATCAAGTCTTTGATCAGGCTCTACTTCTTCTGTTGCAAAGAGATCATCAGAAAATAAACTTAAATCAACCTCGTCGGTAAGTTCTGACCACCGAGAAAGATGATTATAATCCCCATATTTGCGAACTAGGCGGCGGAGCGATGTTCCAACATAATCGCATATCCAACATTTGAAAGCATTTTTAGCTAAGTTAACTGAAAGCTTCTTTTTGTGGTGGTCGCACTTTGGACAATAAAATAGGAACTCTTCGCCTGAATTATAGAAACCTCCTAAGATTTCTTTAAGGACTCCGAGCTTTTTTCCCTCTGACATAAAGTGTAACCTGCTTTAGCAATAACCCAACTGTCTGCTTTATCATAGCACTCAGGTTTAGGATTACCAAATTTTGTGTATTCTATCGTAACACCGGGTACTTTGTCAAGCACATATTGTATAACAACACCTTTTGCCTTTATGCCTCTTGGTATTCTTATTCCACAAAGCTTGCGAGCGGAGGTTGCTGCTATATATTCTGGTTCTGTCTGCAATACTCGATATACAAGCCATGATACAATCCCATTAAAACGAGAGAGAGTTGACAGAGTTTTTGCGGAGGAGAATCCAGATCTGAAAGTTTGGAGAGATTGTTCGATAAATACTTTATCGAATCCTCCGTAAAGTTCACTAAGGTGTACAATCCTTTCCTCAACGTAGCTTGCCTTGGCAAAGAAGTTTTTAAACTTTCTCGTGTCCCAAGCTTCATTATAGACAACTTCTCCTTCGCTGTCAAGTATTGTTGCGCCAGTAATACTTGTACTGACATCCAGTCCTAAAATCATATATCCAGCTTTAATTTGAACATGTAATCGTCTATTTCTCTTTTTCTAACTGGGTTTGCCATTTTTGCGATAGCGATGAGGTTCATGCTATCATCATAGATCCCAACAGACGAAATATATGTTACATTCTCATAAGGCTCATTATAATCCACATAAGAACTTGTGTTAATATTTTTCATTGGAACTTCAGCCTCTTTATATCCAAAAGAACTGCTTGCAGAACCAGTCGCCATTCCGTATGTTTTAAAGGTAGGGTTGTTAGAATAATTAAAGTTTCCCTTTTCTGCATGTGCCATCATAGTCATTGTCGGAATATATGAAACACCTTTAAAAGATATATCAAAACTGGAGGAGACTACACGGTTGGTTGCAGAACCTGTTGTTCCAAAATAAAACCATGAAGGAGCAGCGTTTGATCCCGCATTATATCCCTCTACGAAACTTCCGGAAGATAGATCGGAAGACCCAGTTAATAAAATTACTCCTTCATCATAAAGGACTAAGCCTACTGCGCTTCCGGTCGATGGCGAGCCAATTGGCTTGGATTCAATCAGTACTCCGTTTTTATTTACATCTTGTGCTTGACCTATGAGAGTTCCTGAAACATAGAACTTTAAGCTCACAGAGCCCTTGTCTATCCGTGAACCATAAAAAATGGAGGGGATACTAATAAAATTCAAAGCGCCAGTAACTAAATTCTTATACTTGTTAATCGCTTGGAACTCTTGACTGTATATCTCATATCCACTAAGTGCAGTCTTTAAGGACGCCAAACGAGGTCGAGCTTGGCTATTTGCATATACATCTCTAGCAATAGAGGCCGATAAAGGATAGCTACCAGACAGAGTATCTCCGTATGAAAAGTCTTTATTAAAAGCAGTAGTCGTCACAGTCCTGAACGAAGTCAGGCTTCCCTGTTTTGTGATAAAGGGGTATATCAGTTGACCCGGTGCTCTATCGACATTTAGCTCATATAGGCTTAAGTATCCACTTGGAGTCGAGCCAACATTAGACACATAGGTCCCACTTATAGTGGGAACATTGTTGTAATAGAAATTACCACTATGAATTAAAAATTGTGATTTTGGATATGTCTCAAGCTGATTATAAAATATATCATTTGGACCAAATCTGTAATATGGCATATTTTAGTCCTCTTTAGCTTTGTTAGTAATCCAATCGTACACGGAAAGTTAATTCATCATTTGGGGTTTTCTTTAGTGGCTCCGAAAGTTTTGCGACAGCCAGCAACTCGTTATCTGCGGAATATAATCCCACGGTTGTGATGTACGATTTAGGCTGGTCTTGTGGAGTTTGTTTTACCACAATCTTACTTTGACGCAAGTAAGTCGGATTTGCACTGTAATTGAACTCATTGTTGTTAGCTCTACAGAAATAGATTGTCGAATTTAATTCTGTTGTATTGTTAAAGCTAATGTTGTAAAGTTGATCTCTGACGGAGTTAGCAACTTGATCTATTGAAGCGGTGCTTGTTATTAGTGTTCCAAAAGAAGCAGTAGAGTGATCTAGGTCATTTGGTATTCCTGGGTAGCTCATTCCTTTCCCGTAAACGGAGCCTCCACCCGAACTAGAAGCAACGCTTGCAAAAACTGATCCTGTCATTACAAGAACGCCTGCTTGATAATATAAAAGCCCAACAGGGGTGGAGCTTGCGGCTGCTCTTACAAGACCATATTCGCCAGCAGGCGAATTTACCTTGTAGCTAGTGGCTGCGCCGTAATCTCCAAAAGTGACTGGTTGATTTCTAGAACCGGAAACACCTCCCGTGACAAAAGAAACTGTAAAGCTACCTTTTTTTACTTCATCTTTTGTTAAAAGTCTTGAAAAGTTAAAGAAAACAGGAGCAGAATGTACTGTGCCGCCAGCAGCAAAATCGCCGTCCGCATCGAATGTTCGAATATTGCCGTTAACGTCATACCCAGCAAGTTGTTGAGCCATCGTGTTATACATATTTATTTTCTTTTTTTGCAAATCAACATCAGCCGGGGCGGAAGAAGAATTTCCAGAGCCAGCGGCGTAACCAGCAGTAATATCAAAAATGTGATTAGCAGAAGAACTCAAGTAAGGGTAATCGTAAACAGATTGAAACATCTTATGAGAATAGTTTTTAATATTCGTATCCGCATAGGTTCCTGATACCATCGACCCTGTAATAGGAATCGACTCATGTAACAAAGTCTTGGTTGATGTAACATCATCATTTAGTAAAGTTTTAAAAGTTGTAGCCATTTTTTATTCCTTATGGGTTCTTAATATATCGTACTGGGATATCGATTGCGTATCCTGTGGTTGCGCCCATGACGCGAATTGTAGAATCAATAAATTTAACATTAGCGGTTGTAGTTGAGCCGTCATTATAACTAAAAGTTCCTCCAAGTTTATTAAACAAGTTGTTACTTGATTTTAGATCATTAGTAGCTGCAATCTTGAATTGTATTTTTGTACCTCTTGGTCCAGAAATAATCATATCTTTTCCTACTGCGGCGGCGTTTTCCGCCGTTACCTGCTGAATATTCGAAACATAAATATTATCTTTCGTAAAATTGTAATGGGCGATGTTATCATCATCCAAGAAAGAATAATTAGTACTCTCTCCATTAACGCTGACAAGGCTTCCCAATCTATTATCCATCTGAACAGAATACAAATCCTCTCTCAGGCTTGGATCCAAGATATCAGTCGCAGCGAGTAGGCTCGTGTCAAGCCCTTGATCGACTCTCACCATGTTCCCTGTAGCGCCTGGACTATTTCCATTTATCAATCCTTGTACACTTTCACCATAAGCCGTTTGCGTTGCACTGTTTGTAGTGACAACATAAACACTAAGGTTTGTATCGGTTTTAGAATCAGAAAATTTAGTATTAATCTTTAAAACTGGCAAGTATTGCAAATTAGTGTTTGCAACAGTAAGGAGTTTAGATTTCATTGTGGAAGTATTATTTGTAAAGGCTTCTAAAATAGGAGTTTGCAAAATCTTTAAGTCATAATATGCCGATCCGTTTGTGTTCGTTGGGTCATACGTAGCGTAATCAATTTCGTCATCACCAAAAGCAAACTTTACAATTTTGAAAGTCCCATCGCCTTTGGCCAAGCGAAATCTACCTGTGTCAGTTAAGACGGCGTCCAAAATAATGTCACCGCTATTGTCTAGAAAAGCCATTTTTTATCTCCTTGTACTCTACTAATTATTAGTATAAACTAAATTATTCTATGTGTTTATGTATAAAACGAACATTAACATCTATTTTTTTGCCCGTTGCTTTTGAAGTCAGCCTAATTTTAAACTTTTTTATCTTATTATAAGGCTCAACATTCGTTAAAGTAAATAGTGGCGAACTTCCTATACCGACCCCTAAAGGTGGTCCATCAAATGCTGAACTTTGTATCTCTGGATCTTCGGGTACGTCCACTGCCATTTGTAATGGTGATGGGTTTAAATTTAAATAACGATTAAAAGATTTTTTAGGATTCATAATCTTTGAAGAATCCATATCGATTACATTTATAACCGGATATCCTAGAAGGCTCCCATCTTGTCCTATCATTTCCACCTCATAAACAGGTGATGGATTTGATATGTTGCCATGATTATCAATAGATCTAAAGCAATAATAATATTTTTTGTTTATCGCAATGTCATCTACAAAAGAGAAGCCCTTATCATAAGTGCGCTCTCGTATTTTATATAGAAACCCATCAAAATCAGTATAAGCTGATGGTGGTTGAGGTTGTCCTGTGTCAAGATCAGGTCCTATTCTAAAAACCTGAATCTTGTTCATTTCACTATCTGACTTAAATCTTAGCTTGTCGTTCTTTGGATAATTCTGGTGCTGTCTTACTAATTCAAAAATATCTATATCTGAGTCTGTTATAACAATGGGCTTTGCTTTAAAGTCATCTACAGATTGATTTAAAGAGATGAAAATCTTGTTACGCTCAGTTCTGATAGGTTGGAACGAAACGTTTGGGGCAATTGGAGGATTATCCCAAATTGTAACCTCTGTTTCTTCGCCCGCATCATAACCATAATAATCTGCTACATACATCCTTACAGAAGGCTTTGAATTAATAATAAGAGCTTTGATAACGCCAGTTTCAGAAGAGGAACCCTTTGAAAAACTATAGCTATAAGATGTCCCAAACACTGCTGTATGGGCACGAACCCTGTATCTGTACCTTTTTCCAAATTTAACTTGGCTATCTATTAACTTAATGATATCAAGATCGTCTGTATTCTGAATCCAGAACATCTGAACCGGACCCTTTTCTAATCCTTCATCGTTATATTCCGATTTTTGTATTTCATAAAATAAAATTTCAGAATAAGCAAATTGCCCATCCATAATATCTTTAAATGATCGTGTATACTTTTCAACCATTTGGTCGTATTTTTGTTTAAAAATGAACCCAAGCATTGTTTTGTAAAAATTATATTGGGGGTCGGGGTCTGATAGAAATTTTCCTTCTTCCTCACCAATGAAATCAATCCTTTCTGTTGGAATATCATATTGGGCAGTTAGCGAATCTTTGTATTTATTAATCCAGTCAGATAGATCAAAATAACTATAACTTTTTGTTTTTGTATCTGTGTCTATTACACTTTCCTCATCGGAAGAAAGGGATTGTTTTGCATATAGTTTATTTTGAACTACAAAATTGGTTGACCCTTTTTTGATGCCTTCAAAAAAATCTTCGCCTTGTTGATATAATCTTGCAATCGTGCTTTGGAGAAGTGGCTTGCTCATTTGAGTTTGATTAGAAAAGTTAGCTAACTCGTTAGTTGTCGTCGTTCGTAACTCTATCTGAGAATAAAACGGTAAGTCAAGTGCGCGAAAATTAAATTCACTTAAAAAATTATAATTCTTCGCTGTTACACAAATATTTTCGTTTTTAATTTCGATTTTTTGTGGAACTGTTTGTCCATTTTCAGGGACCTCGACGCTAGCCAGGTTTTCCCATCGAGTCACGTATTTATTCAAATAGTCGTTAGCAAAAAGGAAATTAGAGGCTTTAGCTTCATCGCTTTGAGCATCTCCTTTCGGAGGAAAAGCTCCTGGTATTATCAGTTGCGACGAAAAAGCATCAGGACTTGGTTGTTTAGCATAAATATATGAAGTAATATTATGAAAATTTGGTAGTCCAGTTACTTTAACAGTACTCGATGCCCCCCACGTTTCAAAATTAAGATTTGTGTAATTATAAAAAGAATTTTTATTAATAAAAAGTGCCTTACCAGAAGGAGAAAACTGACCGACTTGATCTTCAGTAAAGGGTTTGGGTAAAACAAAAGAATGATCAAGGAAGTCTGTGTTGACTTCTACAGATGGATATTCTTTAATATCGACCCATATGGGTGCATACTTTGTCCAAATCTTTTCAAGATCATGGGAGGGCTTACCTTCAAGGATTAATTCTGCATGTTCTTTATTGAGAATAAATCTTCTAAAATTTATCAATCTTTGATCATTAGGGTCGTTTTCATCATTGTGAACATAGCTTTCATAATCTCGATCTAAACCCTCTAGAGCTTCAATTTTTTTCAAAGCGTCAGGATCGAATCTGATATTTAAAAACATTTTTGTTTGTTTTTCCCCTGGTGCAGTGTCAGGTTTATTTGTAACTTCAAATTTATCAATTGTTGTGTCTTCTTGGAGGTATGTATGATTTTCTGGTTCGTCTCCGTCTAAAAAGCCATACGATCCATAAGAAATAGAAGTAGTATCCCACGCCTTTTTAAAATCGACTCGGAACTGATCTCTATTGAATTGATTGTTTACACCGGCTTTGACACCACCGTTTGTAAAATCATATCCATACGAGCCAGCATCCACGTTGTACATTTTATTTGATGCATATCCCTGATTTAAATCTTGAATTATGCTTTTTACTTTTTCTAAATATGTTTGCTTTTCAGCCATTTTTAATAACCTCCACCTGGACCAGCGGAGCCGCCACCGCCTGATGAATCGGCGGGAGGTGCTGAGTCAGGTTCTGAGCCTGGATCTGTGTCATCTGTATGAATATCTTCTGTATCGTTGTCATCCATTTCAACATTGATTTGTTTAATTGGATATATTGTTTCTTCGGAAGGATTGTAGGTTATCTCTCCTAACATAAAGTATTCATTATAAATAGGTAAGTCAATGGCCATCTCATCATACTGCAATACAAAATCAGGATTTGTATATCTCACTAGGCGACAAAGCAAGTTACCTTCAGTTAAGTTAAAAATTTCAGACGTTAGTTCTTTCCATTCGGGATCTTTTATTGCCGTCCTTGTTGGACCATCGTTAATTTCTTTATATCCGCTTAGGTATTCTACCTTGTAGATATACATAAAGTTATAAAGAAACATGGGAGCCTTGGCAGCAGTATTAAGTATCCATGGATCATTCTCCATCATTCCAAAAGGTGTTTCAATTATCAATGGTTCAAATGGGTTGTATTTTACAAGACCAGGTTCTAACGATGCTACGAAAAGAGACTTAATTGAATTAGGTAATTCTAAAAATGCAGGAATTGAATTTTCAACAAGTTTATTTTTTTCAAAATCTAAGTTATAACTTTGAGGTGTCTCTGTAAACGAACCTTCATTCTTTTTCCAAATAAACTCTAAAACTGCTGGCATATATTTCATAATATCAAGCGGCTCATTTTCTTCTTTTTCATCTTCATTCTGCCCATCAGGGTTATCTATTCCAGAAGGGTCATTTTGAAAAGGATTGTTTTCCTGTCCTTGGTTTTCTGGCAAGTCTTCAGGGATTGAATCCAGAGAGCCATTTTCTTCAAGACCTGGGTCTATGTTGTAGATATTCGCCTTGAAAGCATCTATAAAGGCGTTCTTATAAGGAACTTCTTGAAAGGAGTTTTCTTTAACTGGAAACAGCGGGTAGTAATCGCCAAGTGTTGCAACTGTCGGAGTTAAAAAACAGTATTTTTTGGAGCTTAGGTCAAAGGTTAAAAAACCTGGAATGTTTACAATGGATTCAATGTTTTCATAAAACCGGCTTGTTTCAACATCCACACGATTTTGATAAAATTCTCGTGTTACATTGGTTAATCCTGCCTGGTTTGAATTTATAAGTACTGGAGGTTCTCCTGCTTTTGGCGCGTAAGGAGGTAAAGAAAGAAAGTCATATCCTGTTTTATAAAATTTTTCTTCAAAGTTACTTTTCACATACTTAGCCGTTCTTAACAAACGAGGAGGTACTGAGCCAGGACTCGTGGGGGCTTCCGAGACTGTTTCTGACGTCTTGTTGGTTGCTTTTAACCCCAATATATCTTGTAATATAAAAATTGTTTGATTGCTTATTTGTTCTAGAATAGCGATACCAGACGGATTTCCGTATTTAGGGCTCGTTAAATTTACTAATTTGTCTGCAAATTTGTCATATGGTTCAAAATCTTTTTCCAGTGTGTCGTTTTTAGAAGTCTTGGTAATGAAAGGTGCAGAAAGTAGTTGAATTGTTTCAATAAGTTTCGGAATATTGTTCTTAATGACATCATAATCAGCATTAATGCCGACATCATTAGTGAAAAGCTCCGTAAATTTGTTTACATCATAATTAAAAAATCCAGCAGCAGTGGCGAATTTGTTGTACCTTTGGAGCGCAGGGGTCAAATTTTCAATTAAGGAATCTAAAGTTTGTTTAAAAATATTGTCGATTCCATCTACAGCTTCCACTTCGATTGTATAAATATACTTGTCAAAGTTTTTATTGTCTCTTTCATTGACGTCGGAAATAGAAAAATGATGAACACCAAAATTATCTTTCTCAGTTGAAAAAGTTACCTGGTTTCCAACTTGACCTGCTGGAAGATTATCGATTGTTGGTCCTGTGAAATAAATGCCGTTGGCAGATGGAAACCCAAGAGCAACATCTACTGCTTCATTGTCAATAAAAAAATCACCGCCTCCAATTTGATCCTCTAGATTTATCGCTCGCGAAACATTTATCATGTTATATTTGGCGGCATTAAAAATTTTAGATCGCAGCGATAAAGGCAAAAAAGAATTGTAAATTGCATTGAATTTGCTTTCTCTTTGCAGAAACTCTAACATGTTGAAACTAAAAAACATTTTTATTTTTTCGTCCGATGCTTTTGTAAAAAGAACATCACTAAAAAAAGCTGGCTTTCCATTATTCACATTTGTTAACGCATCTTTAGACGTCGCTTTAGCCAGGGGAGTGTAGATGGCGTTTTCAATAAAAGACATATCAATTGGTATTTGAAAAAGTTTTTTTCTAATTCTAAAGTCTTGAATTTTTCTATTTTTAACTCGTCGTCGTACTAGAGGGATTCCCGCAGTAACAGCAACTCCGTTTGGATTGAAAACAACTCCTTGATACTCACCTTGCGCCGCGCTGTATACAACTTTTCCTTTCCATACCTCTTTTCCTCCGCTTTCTTTCGTTCCGTAAATAAACCCTGTTTCTTTAAGAGTTTTGTTCTTAAAAACCAATTCAGAATTTATACTATCGCAAAACAAAGCATGGTCTTCTATCAAGTAGTATTCTGAATTTGAGAAATTTATTGGAAAATCGTAATCGTTTGAAAGCGCTTGCACATCAATTGCAGAAAAATAAAAATAACTTAAATGAGAAGGTTCTGATTTGTTAACTGTAAACGTTGTATTGAAATTAAAATTGTAATATTTTTTTCCATCATTATTAATGTCAACGAACCCTTGGTCTAGAATTTCGACGCCGGGTTGGTCGCCTGATAAGAAAACAGCTCTTAGCTCTAAGTTAGGACCTTCGAATTCGTTTTGGTATTTTTCAAAAAAAAGTTTTTTATTTAAAGTTCTTTTTTTAAGTTCTGCGTGGAGAGAGGCATCCGTGACCTGTATAACATATATTCCCAGGTATTTTCTAAAGTCAATATTAGAAAACCACGAACTCACCAGGTTATCGCCAAAAGTATCTTTTACATTAAAGCTTAAATTGACTGAAAGAGGTATGGCATTAAGCTCGTTATTTATATCGAACTCAGGAGTGTTAGCCTCTACAATATGAGGATTATCAGTAAAAGATTGTAAAGGTTCGTTTTTTAATACAACTCTATCGATTCTCGGAGTTGGTAAAAAATCACCTATAATTGATTGTGAAACAGCATCCATTAACAAACCTCTATATCTTCATCAGAGCTGTCATAAACAACTCCCTCTTCTATTTCGTCGGGACACGTAAAGTCTAATTCTATTTCTGTTTTAAAATCTTTAATTTTATTTTTAAACTTAACGTCGCATAGTATCTCTTCTCGTATTTCTTGATCTACATCAATATCAAAATAATGTTCTACATAATTTGGATTATTATAAATATCGTCATAACCCATATTTTTTAAGTTATAATCTTCTGTTGGTTGTGCAAAATATAGTTGTTTGAGATTTTCTTTTTTATTTCCAAACTTGTCTACATAATCTTCAACCAAAAAAACCTCTATATCAAAGTTTTCTTCACTTTTTATTCCATTTTTTTCTAATACATCTAGAAAAACATATTCTTGCTTTAATTCATAGTAACTATTATCAAAAAAAGATTCCGATCTTGAATCCAAAGTCAATTCTGGTGTGCCTTGGCTCAAATTGATTGGCTCATCTAGTTCTTCTTCAGGAGAGGCTCCTTGAAAAGATTCCGTAATTAATACGTGATGAGTTTCTAATTGAGGTATTTGTAAAATTTGATCGCTAGATCCTGAATATGCCGATAGAGAAGAACTTAAAGGAGATTTTAAAAATGTTACATCCCACGCAGGAGATTTAATTGAATTAAAATCACAAGTGCCAAGTGGCATAGAAAGCCCGTCGAGTTTATCTTGAATGTTTTGTTGCTTGGGGTCTTCTATACCCAAGTTTGAATCAACAAGATCTTTATTTAATGTGTTAACATGGCTTTCAACGCCTCTAAAGACATACTGAGCTTTCGTGAACGAAGTCAGATTTTTTATTCTATATTGTGCTTCGTTTTGTGATTCTGCCCCAGGACCATATCTTCCATCATAGATGATATCTTGATCATAAAAGGCATAGTATACGGGCTTAAACTTACCCATTGACAACAGATGTTTACCATATTGGGTAAGTTGAATGTCCATTACATCTTCTTTTTTATCAAAAAATTCAGTCATCTTTATCTCTTAACGTTTAGTGGGGGTGTTATTCCCTGTTCTTTCCCATCAAATAAATCTTTCTTTACAGATCTCTCTTGTGCCTTCATTCGAGGAGTTACTTTGTTTTCAATTCTTGGCTGGGGGGCGTTGGGGGACGCTTTTTTCCTTGTAATCCTAGACTTTCTAATAGGCTCTTCTCTTTCTTCAACCAACGAATCCTCGTATATTGGATCTTCTCCCTTGGTGAGTTTAACCGAAGCGTTCATTTGAGCTAATTCAACCATAGAAAAGAAATCATATGGCCAATTATAACTATAATCTGGTACTGATTCTTTGCCAGTTTCTGCACTGCCTACATTGAAACTAAATTTAAAACGTGCGTCGTCTTTCGAATCGGCTGTCATAGCGTAATAGTTTTTATTAGCTCTTTGTTTTACTTTAAAAACAAACCATTGTGTTTTAGAATCAATAATCGTTTTCTTGTTTGAGGGGGAGGGTGTGATGCCATAGAACTCGTCAATTAACAAAGGGTGCGAAATAGAAGCAATTGAGGTCAAAGACTCGGGCTCAGATATGTTTAGAAGACTATCAGGTGGCAAGTTTTGCCAAATGTCTGTCAAATCTTTTTGATTAAATGTGTGTTTAAATTCAAACAGATACATGGCAAAAGGCTGCATCTCTTTATTGGTAATAAAATCAAATTTTGGAGGCATAACATAGCGCTGCATTTTAGTAACCATTTCTGTAGTTGTCTTACCTGGATTTTTTATTTGTCCGACCGGGACTTGATCTGCTGATATTTTTCCCGTTAAAAGATCAATAGTAGATCTATCAATGCTGTAAAATTGCATTTTTCCATTTGTTTTTACTGTAAACGGGACAGCCACCACAGCTTCATAAATATCTTTTCTTGGTGCAACTTGTCCTAATTTTGTTTCGCCTTTTTTAAACCCGACGAGATCTGCTAAAGAGCCTGTTCTCTCAGGAATGTTAAGTTCCTCTCTTTGCGGATCTTGGAGCGACATGAATAAACCAGCATTTGAATTTGTTGGGACCGAGCCATACTGATGCCATAGTCCTAGTGGTACTGAGCCGGTCGCGTAAGAAGGAAGAGTTACTGAAGAGCCTGAGAAGTCTAGTACTGGGGCTTCCCATTTGGGCTGGATGACCCACTGCAATACCGCTGCATTGGGGTCACTTATCTGTCTTGGATTTCCGGCGGCGTCTGTTTGCACATCTTTTACATTCGCTTTCTGCAAGAAATTAAGACTTGATGTTAATTGCATCATATTCCTTGTGCATACATCGTATGTATCAGGGATTATGTCCCCTTTAGTTTCAAGAGTCCTTTGTCCTGTCGGATATCGTCTTACTTCATGAGTTGTTTGTCCTAATAACTCATTGAGGTCATATTCTCCTTCATGAGTAGGCTTAAATGTAAACTCTATCTCAGAATATCCATCATAATAAGGGGGAGTAAACGGAGTATATTCTATACTTCCGTTTGAACTAAAGCCAGCACCATTTCTGGTTCCGCAAAAGAATGTTTGTGCGGCGCGAGTAGGAGGTCCAAATGAGGAGCCATGTCTCATATTCTGAAACGGAATTTGTGAACCGTAGTATTGCCCAGTTGCTATTTTTTGACTTGGATCAGATGAAAATCTTCTATAGATATCTAGTGTTGGCGGATTAAACTCCCAAGAAGCGGTAGACCTTTGTTGAAAGCTGGTTCCTTGAGAATCGAATAAATCAGATATTTGTTTACGGGTGCGGAATTTTGCATGAGAAACCACAATCCTCATTTTATATTCTTTAGGACTGCTCCCGTCATAAGTTTCAACAACGTATGAGTTTCTATCGTCATTAGAGGCAAAAGTTGTTAATCCTGAATCTTTTAGGAAAAAACTTGGAACTTCCGCTAAGAAATTATGCATAGCTAGCCGATAAGTTGCGCTTCCTGCTCCTGGTAACGAAGCTGTGGAGTTTATTGAAGCCGAGGGGTGTGGCTCTGCGTCCGCGATGTTAACACCTGCAAGATAAAATTCTGGGTCTACAAGTGTTTCAAATGGCAATCTTTTTTGATAATCCTCTTGATTATACGGCACCTGAGTATTAGTGTTTGAGAAACTATAACTATAAGAGCCAGTATAGATAGGATAATCAACCGCAAGTGCTGATTTGATAGAGTTATGCAAAATACCAGGAGCAAACAAGGGCGTTGCCATTGTTCGGTAACTCGGATTACTTCCTGAGTAAACAATAGTATTTCCATAAGATTGAGAAAATAATTGCGATAGTTGTTTGGTTCTCTGTGCTGGATAAAAGCCATCATATGGCAAAAACTTCTTTAAAGCCTTGCATTCTAGAGTAAGTTCAGAAGCTCTTGCAAATCCTTCGTGATCTCTACGTACCACAGAGAACATTTGCAAGAAATCCGAAGTTGTGTACACTTTTCCAAAAGCGCTAATTGAAGAATCACGAGCTGTAGATCCAGTTATTGTAAGAAAGCCAGGATTGTCCGACAAAAAGTCTCCATATTTATCGTTGATATAAAAATCCATGTGTTCAGAAATTCTAAATTCTGGGATTAAAGAGTATCCCTTGCCCACAACCTTCAATGCTTCGGCGTACTCATCATAACTTTCGTAAAACGGACCACTTAAATCCTTACCGGATTGTGACCCTGCTTCCCAAAAAGCATCGCCTGCTACTACTCTTTCTGCCGGGGTTGGGGAGGATCCTGCTGTCGCAGCTTTTAACTCTTCTTCAATCGGACGAGAATATAAAGTGGCACCCGTTAGTGCATTTTTATTGCCCATATGATAAATTGAATATTGATTTAGTAGCTCACCGAGAGAGCCTGTTGGTCTAGTAGCCGGATTAGCAGTAGACATATAAAATCCACGGAATCCTGGGTTTCTACCATCTAGAAGCCATACGCTTTGAGAAGGAATTGTAAAACCAAAAGAGTTGGCTGCATTTTCTTTATTTCTTTCACTCCTATCATTTTTCCAATATTCGACGGAGAAGGCTTCTCTATAATGAGTGCCACTTAAAAAAGCTGCTGTTCTTTTTGGATAAACAACATCAGAATATGTAAGGTTAATGAACTCATCAACTGGACTTGCTGCTACGGGGACAGACTCATTTTTATAAAGTTTTCTTATTTTATCGTAGGGTTGGTTCCTTTTTCCTTCATTATCCAATAACACCTTGGGGATTCCAAGTCTATTTCTTAATTTAGCATCATCAAACGTTATGTTTGAATTCTGCAATGGTAAGTTATATGTTTTAAGAGTAGTATCCCCTCTATCGTTAAGTCTCATTCTTAATTCAGCAGAGGACGCTTTAGTTCTAGATACCGGAGAGAAAATATAGTTTCGAACATCTTGTTCTTTAGTCCCAGCCGAACCGGCGCTGCCAAAGTTAATTGATAACTCGTTTCTCTTATTGAACTCTCGAATAATAGGATGGGAACCTCCTCTTATTTGCTTCCATGTTGGCCAACCATATGGTCCCTGCCTGTTCAATATGATTGAGTTTAATAAGTTTGCATCTGCTCTGTTGTCAAGCCCGAACGAAGCTGTTGTCCATCTGTCTACCATACCGCCGGCATAGCGACCGGGTGTTATTGTGTGTCCCCATCCTATGGCGTTCGGTCTATAAGAATCTGAGCTATTCACGTACCCTAAATAAGTACGAGTAGTTCCGGTTGCTGGGTCTTTTACAGAAGTAATAGGTTCATAAATATTCGTATTTAGTCCTGCAAAGTCCGTATAAGTTCTTTCGGCAGAAGACGATAAATTCTCATCCAATCCAAAGACACGATTTCCTTGCGGATCTACGAATACACCATATTGACTTTGAGAAAGGAATACAATAACATCAGCGTTGAAGTCAGATCCACTTATATATGTTCCATCTGGTGTGGCGACAAAATCGAGAGGGATCGAAGCGCCTGGGTGTTGACTCAAGACTGATTTTTTAATAAAACTATTAACCGACTCATTGTATCCTATCTGCCATTTAACATGACCATTATTGTAGATCTTTTTCAATCCAAGAGTACCATCAGATCTTTCAAGCGGATAGTAGCCTACGTTAGAGGCATATCCGTGAAAAGATGCAGTTGCAGTGGTGATACTAAAAGGAGAAGGAGACAGGATAGCATCATAGCCAACAATTTGCCCATCTGCATTGTTCGTCATATGATTTGTTAAAAGTTTATTTAATTGTTTGCGGACTGTAAGGTTTCTAAATGGTAGTGCGTTATAAACAGAGTACTGAGCACTATATATATCTAAAAATCCTTGACCCATTGTCTCAGGACCGCCTGGTGCTGAGAACCTTTCAACGAAAACTGTTTCATTTCTCTGTCCATTTTCAAGAATGCCGCGATTTGGAACTTCAAAGTTTATTGTCCCAGAGACAGCTAATTGTTCGGATGTTGTTTGATTAAAACCGCCAGTTCCGTCTGAACCGGAAACCCACCAAAGATTATTGATGTCTCTTCCTGATGTTTGGAAGTATTCTCTTCTTTTTTCATAATTACCTATCACTGTAGGGGAAGAAGATGTCATCTTGATATTTTTAATGTTTAGTGGTCTTTTTGCCACTTCATCTCTAAAATAAGGCGCACGCTGATTGTGAATACTTATGTTGTCCGGTCCTCTTAACGTAAGTTGATTGCTGCTAATAGATATTGAAAAAGCCTCCGGTCTTGTGACAGAATCGTCGAGTCCAGTTCTGCTTCTATTTGCATCATAAAAATTAGTTCTTACATGACGATGCTGAGATCCTCCTACCCACCTTTCAGTAAAAGGACCTTGCATGGGAGCAGGCATGTTTTCATATGTGTCCTGGTGCATATTATTTATAGCCACCCGCGAGGCTTCTATCGACGTGCTTCCAAAAGAAGACAGTTGAGATTGGTAGCCTGTTCCAAGTGAGCTTGAATACAAAACAAATGGTGTGAACATGTTTCCTTTGCCAGACGTGTATGAATTGGCAGACTCTAAAGAGTTTTCAACTTTAAAATCCCACTTATGCTTCTTAGTAGGGAGTGCGCCTGTGACATTACACGCCTGATTGGCTTGCAACAAAGATGATGAAATTACTAGATTGCCTTGTGCGCCAAATCTTAAAATAGGTTTATAAAAGTGTTTCTTTTTGTTTTCGTATTTATCGCTTGTAGGACTAATTTGATTTAGTCTATCGACTACAAATTTATAAGGACGACTTAGTGCTCTTTGAACATATGTGGACCCAGTTACTTCTGTTGTGATCACATTCAACAAATCATCTCTATTAGAATCAACATTAGAATCTCCAGAAGAATTGGCTGATTTTGTTCTTTCGGCTCTGTCATGCCACCACAAACAATTTTGATTTTCATTAACGGCGGGGCGCGGGAGTACTGGAGCGTGTCCTTCTTTCCAGTTGTATGTAAGTTCTTCAATTCCTTTAAGAGCAGATGAAGGGTTTGGAATTTTTGATTCTAAAGTTGGAAACTTATTCCAGTATTTATTTCTTTCTAAAATATGACTTTCAATTACTGTATTGATATCTTCTGAGTTTCTTGCACTTGCAGGAATAAAGTTCTGAATCATTGTAGAAACAGCGTCGTCAAACCACTTATAGTAGCTAATGAACTTTTCTAAATCGGCTGTGTTTCCTATTCTTTCAAAGAAAAGTTGTCTTAATTTTTCTACTTGTTTGTATCTCTGACGATAACGATTAACAGGTTCGCCATAAAGATTATTGAAATCTTTGGCTGTAGCAAAGTACTGAAGCATTTCTTCTGAAATTGCTTGGTACATATTTTTCTCTATCGAAAAGAAGTAGTTAATAGGGCGACTATCTTTATCAAAGTAGATATCATCACTCGTCATGACCTTAACCATGTCATTACTACTGATAATATCAGGCAGTTCTTGCTTGTAATTTGTAAGATAGTCTATGTCGATAACATCTGTTGAGGATGCTGGGAAAAAATCGGCACGTGCTGAATAGTTTTTATCAACGATATTCGATAGCCAGTTGTATCTGTTATACGAGCTAATAGATCCCGATGTCGTGTCAAATACGGTAAACTGTCCGCTGGCATCTGATCCCGTTAAGTTAGAAAAATCCCAATTAAATAACAAGGTAGAGATACTGGGTACTGATGTTCCCTGTAAAGAGGAGTTGAATAAAGCTGTATTCTGATATGCGTCAATAGTTCCTATATTTTTGTTAAATTTCGCATGGTATTTTATTTCTTCGTTAGAAAGTGGCTTTGCCCAGGTTTTAAAGTTGTTTACGCGGACGTCGGTGTACTGAAGCACAGAGGATGTAAAGTCTTGATAATGAGCACCAACATAAACGCGGCGTGGGGCTCCCAAAGAACCAGTAGCTTGGGCCCTGGTTATCGTTCCAGAGACATGGAACTCGTTGCTTAGTTGATCACCTATATAATTAACCCCATAGAAATCCACTGTATAAGTATTCGATCCATCAGACGCTGATGTACCTGGAATCATTGTAGCCCATGGTTTTTTGGTTGGGCTTATTTTAACAGCAAAGTTCCATTTTGAATTATCATAAACATCTTTAAAAGTCTTGGAAGTCAAAACAGGAATTGGACTAGAATCACTGCTAGTCAAAACGAAAGCTGCGTGCTCTGAATAACCCTGTGGTCTTACCGCATAAACTTGGAAATTTGAGGTGTCAACTGTAGCCCAAGTAGTGTCTGTAGTGCTGGTTGTTTGGGCAGTATGAACTCCAAATAAGGATGAGGTTATATAACCGTAGTCGTAAGAAGAAAAATAAGCTTCACTTCTATCTGGCTTGCGTGGAAATACAAATTCTCCCTCGTAAGTATAGCCAAGACCTTCCATTTGTTTATCGTTTGATGCAGAAATGAAAGAGACGGTTTGGCTGTCGGAAGATATAGGATATTGATATATGGTGGCATCGAATCGATTTGAATGATTAAAATCAACAAGCTTTGATTTGTCTTCTGATATTCTGAAATTATCTTGTATTTTATATGTGAGGTTATCAGCGTATAAATTAGTCTTGATGATATCTTCGCCAATCCCAATGCAATGTAACAGGTGCCTAATCGACTTAAAAGTTCCTTTAGTTTTATAAAGATTGTTAAGGTTATTATAAATGTTAGTATAGATAAGGTTTTTGATTCTATGTACTTTTTCTTTAAGTTGTATATCAGGATTTTTATCGTATAGTTCCTCTATGGCGCTTGCCTCAGTGAATAACTCGTCAAATTGAAAACCTCCGTCTCTCAACAATCGATTCGCATATACATTTGGCTTAGAGAACAGTCTATTCGCGGAAGCAGATACATAGTTCACAGATTTTATAGAAGGCATCTGATCTATGACAACAGATAAATTATCTAAATAATACGAAGTAATTTGTATCAATCCCATTAAATTGTCGTAGCCAGGATGCAAGTTATCATCTAAGAGCCACGAAGGAATCAAGCGGTTAAAGTTACTATTATTATTTGTATCCCAAGCACTTCCTGATGCCCTGAGAGCCTTCGAAAGATTATTAATATCGGGATGAGACGATCTTACAATAGGGTCTTTAAATTCACGATACCCGGCGTCATCAATAGCTGATCCGGTGTTTCTAGAAAGTGTTGAATAACCTGTCCAACTTGCGTTGGTTGTCCGACCAGAATAGTCTAAAGCGATTCTATCCAGCGACCCAGAGGTGGTGATACCTTCGTTAAACTTATAATAAACTCCCAAGGTTGTATTAGCGGTATCAGTATTAGTTCCTCCTCCTACTTGGGAAAACCAATTTTGCCCTAATTGTTTAGAGTTTCTTCGGGTCTTCCAATATCTAAATTCATCCAATGAAGCTGAAAGCTTGCCATACCCTAGCATATTTGGTGTGCCTGATAATGCAGGGTCGGTTGTTGTCGTCACCAAAGAACCAATTGCAGCTTGCATCGCGCCGGTAACTGGATTTAGTATAGCTCCAGTTGTTACGGTTTCGATTCTTTTGCCATCTCTATATAATTCAAATTCTATGTTTGTTGTATCATTATTGAACGTAAAAGCATAATGGTGCCAAGCGTTGTCTGCGACATTGGCATAAGTTAAAGTACTTCCGATAGGAGCACGCAAGGCTCCTGCTGTGCCTGAAAGAGCAGTAACCAAAAACGGAGTGCCTGAAGCTGTTAATTCTACTCTTAAGCGACCGTGACCAGCAGATATACTTGTTGTGTTATTCCATAAATCAAAAACCACCTCTTTTGTTTGAATGTTTGAGTCTTGTCTCTTTTTCATCCAAAATTCAACAGTGGCTCCGCTTGTTCTTAAATCAAAATTAAGATTGTTATCTCGATTTGATGAGGTATTGTAAAGGTTAGCAGAGCCACCCTCTCTTCTTACATCATAAAGTTGAGGCCATGCATCAGAGAACTTATCTGCTTTGGTATCTTTGTGTGGTCCACCTTGCAGATAAAGATACTCTTTTATAGATGGGCTTCCATATCCTCCCGTAACAAAAGTGTTGGCTCTTGAAGATGGAGATATGACAGCATATCCCGTTGTACGAGGATATTTATGTTCAAAAATCCAATTATCTAAAAAAGAAGCAGAATTGTGCCAAGCTTCTCTTTCAAATAAAGAACCATCATAGGGGTAAGTTCCATAAATAAACTTTATAGAGTTCTTATAGTATTCTGATGCGAATCCAAAACGAGCAAACTTCGAAGGATCCGAGTAATCAATATCAGGCACGTACCTATTGATCTCGTCAGCGTGAGAATCGAGTTGGTTTTCGGACTCAATTTCACTATTATCTATTAAATCTCCAAGAGTTTTATTGGAGATTTTAAGATTTTGAATAAGTTTATTCTTTTGATTTTTTTGATCAAATAACTTTTTGATGCTCATTTTAGTTCTCTACTCTAAATGTAAAAGTCTCGGGTTGCTCTTGATAATTACCATTTACGTAATAAGAAAATTTAATTCCGTACATTGCATCTTTTTTCAAAAGTGACACATCTAAATCAAAATAGTTACCCGAAACATCATAAGACATTCTTGTATAATCTAAGACAGCGCTACCCGTTCCATAAGGAATAATTTCCAAATCATCCTGAACTCTAAAGAGTTTATAATACCCATCTTCAACAATATTATTCTTTATGTTATTAGTTGCCTTTACATATAGATTTGGGTTCCAATTTTTAAAACGGGTAAATAATCTAAAGCGTGCAGCTTTTTCAGTTGTCTTATAAGAAGATTTAATGTTTTGTATCGTAGTTACATAATTTTTCGTTGGATTCACTTGTGATGAATATCTTTTTCTTGGTTCAAAAGATCCAGTATAATATTGTATATTGGAGTTTGATCCGGCGGACCATACATCAAACACTTTTGTGAGCGTGTTAGTACTCGAAGCTGATAGACAGAAAGATGCTGTATAGATACCAGTCTGATGGAGACCTCCCGTTACATAATATTTTTCAGAAGTCGTCATCGTTCCAGTAACGATTTGTAAATTTGTTCCAGCAGGAACAGTATTGTTGCTAGAACCTGAAAAAGCCTGCACATATATCAGGTTATTAGTTAATCCAGGTATGTCCTTTAATTGACCATCAATATAATTGTATAAGTACAATGTATTAAGGTTGTCCGCTGTGGGCGCTAAAGAACTGCTATAGAAGAAATTTCCTCGGTTATCCTTCTCAGAAGAGTCCCACCTAGCTTCAATAGTAGGCTTTTTAAAGAAGAACTCAGTTCCTCGTGCAAATACTTTTTTTGTATAATAAGATCGGGTGGAGCCAGAAACATTTTGTAACACTCCAGTTGTAGCGTTATCAGTGCCAACGGAACTAGAAAAATAACCTTCTAAGCTAGAGGTTAACCTCACGCCTAATCCATAGTTTTCTTGGGTTCCTGCTATCCATTCTTCCACCATCGAAGTAATATCTATTTCAAAATCTTCAGTGCCTATTTCTTGAGTAATTTCATATGTAGGAAAAGTGTTTCCAGGCGAATAAGATCCAGACCAATAGGACCCGCCAGGCTTGCCCCAAGTTGTTAGATTTTCCCTTTGGAGCCAATTAGAAGTGCCTAAATTTTTGTATTCTTCCATATCCAACCCAGTACCCTCACTCCATGATTGAGATACTGCTTGAATGACATATTTTGCATCTCTTGGCAAAGTATGTCCATGTTTCGCATTAAAAAGCCTTAAATAAAAATTGACACTACCACTCTTAGGTATATCGCCGCTTGTTCTATCTGATTTTATTTCGCCGGTTGTCGAGCCGCTGACTGGAAACTGTGTAACAAAGCGTGTAAGCTCCTGAGTTAGGTCGCCAGCATCAGAGCCAGTTCCTTGGACAGTGCCTTGTCCATATATAGAAAAGACCTCTAAAACATCAGAGAGACCCATATTAGAACCAGTTCCCCTGGTTGTTAAGTCCTGCTTAAATGCGTTTGTTATAGTATTATCTTTTGTTGCATTATAGCGTTTAATGGCCATTATTTAATCGTTCCTTTAATATCAGTTTTTGGAAAACGTATTTCTAAGATAGTATCCTCTGGAGGTCGAAAAATGCGACCAGTATGTGAAAGTGATGCATCAAAGTTAATGCTGTCACCAGAGTATCCTGTGCCTACTTTGGAAATAATTGTTACGTTTGTTGTATCTACAACGCCTGGGATGTTGTTAATTTGTCTATACAAATCATCGATATAAATTGGTTCACCAATATTTAACCCAGTTGAGTCTAAATAGCTCATAATTTGTTGATTTACGGCAATCAACAAATTAAATTTATTAACTCCAGTTTCGCTAATCAAAGTATAATTTATTCCAAAGTTGACAATACGAGCATCTAAAATATCAATCGTATCGTTCATCATCTTATAATCATTTAACCAAGTTTTTAAATTATTTTTAATTGTAGTGTTTGTTTTGATCTTTTCTCCTGCTACATTTTCTGATGTTACATACAAATTCATGTTTCTTCGATTAGAATCCAGGTCTTGAATTAAGTTACAATTTTTTACAGTTCCAAATTTTGGAGGCATTCGATATACTAAATTCATGTAATCTAATCTAGTCACTGCTCTATTTTGTGCCGCGTAGACACCTTTTGCTCGTGCCTTAAGCTCTTCTAGACTTACCGTAGCATTGTCTCCGATAATAGGCTCTTCGTTAACACACTCAAGACTTGTTGTGACAGAATCACTTTGGGCACTTGTTGTATTGGTGGGATAATCCATAAGCGTAGTACCAGTATTCGTTACAGTTCCGACAGCCGCGTTGTTATTACTTCTATCGTTAACTCTCATATTAAATACTAAATCTGTGTTAGAAGGTGCAACTCCTAATTTATCTGTCTGATCCAAATTAGAAGGATCAAAATTCGGAGAAGCTGTATAATCTTTGGCATATTGATCTAACACCACTGAGGATGGACTTGCAACCTGATTATTTTTGAGGTTTCTATCTGATCCGAATCCGAATTGTATTATAGTTGTTGCGTCAACGTGTTCGGCAATGAAACGGCGAGGTACAGAAATAGCCTTTAATATATAAGAGGGAGAATCAACAGAATTATCAGTTCTATTTTTTAATTGTTTGTAAATAACATCTTGGGTTAAATGATCCACTTGGTAATATTGATGACCTTGCGAATCAAAAACAGAAACAATCTCTGTAACATTAGATGTACCTAAAATAATTTTTTGAAGCGGAGCATAATCGCCAAATTTGATAATTTCTTGCCGACGAACTCCAGAAATTACAGTCCCGTGAGCCCTTATGCCATAAGAAGTTGGTTCACCAGTTGAGGCATTTGTTTTAGCAACGATTATTTCATTGCCGGGATTGTTAAACTCTACATCTTCTGTCAAAGTGAAAGAAGCGCCTGAGTTGCTATTGAAAGTACTTCCAGCTCTCATGATTGGTATTAAATCTGGATTTGGACCTGAGCCATTAGATCTTTTAGGGACTTCCACAAAAAAAGTTAATTTTCCTGTTGAAGCAAAACTTAAGTTTGGGCTGTACCCCATTTGACGCATTATATTACGGGCATTTTTGTACTCTTGAGCCGTTTCTAAAAAAGTTTCATTTGTTTGATAGTCTGTGTAGAAAGAAAGTACATCACCTACATAAGAAACTGCATCGAGCATTAAAGCTCCAAAGGAAGCATCTGACAAATCTTTAAAGGTATCAGGAAAGTATCTTTGCGCGTAGTTTACTAACTCTTTCTTTATACTTTCAAAATCTCGTGCCAAATAATTGACTGGAGTTACTTTTTTAGACATTCCTTAAAACCTCTTTGATTATCAATAATTAGTTGTATATTCGATTATAGTTCCATATTAAAAAAGTCGAATTCGGAACTCTGTAAAATTCTGTATTCTATCCCTATTTGAAGGGTATTAGGGTTCTCCCCTTCTCCATCGCCGGGAGGTGTTATTTGCAAAGAAATTATTTCAATAAATGGCAAATAAACAGACGCTTGATTTAAAATTGCACCATACAAGCCATCCATGTCGGCTAAATTTTCAAATAAAAACTGTCGCGCTCCAACTCCAAAGTCTGGATTCATCACCCTTTCGCCGGGAGACGTTAAGATGAGCATTTTCAAATTCTGCCTTGCGACTTCCTTAGTGGTTTTATTAAGCTTAAATAAGCCGTCTGTTTCATCAATTGTTAGCGGTAATGCTGGTGAAATTCCTTGCATTTTTTAAAACTCCTTTATACTAAATAGAATACCTAAAAAATATCGCTCTCATCATCCGAATCCTGTTCAGGTTCAGGTAATTGCTCCAAAGCATTTTTATAAGGTGTATCACAAATTATTTCGCCGTCGTCCTGTTCTTTATTGTTTGGATTAGAACCAATTCCTTTGATAAAGTCGTCACTTACTAATCCAAGCCCCAGATAAGGAATTGCAAATGGTGTCATCGGAGGACCGAATCCAGGTCCGATAGGGGGCGGCGGAAAGCCAACACCATAAGGTAAAGCAGAAGGTAATAAAGCCAAGGCTATTACCGGGGCGAGTTCGGGCGGGATATTGATCGATGGATCAGGAATACTTACACCCTTTGATTTAGCCCATTCTTCGAAAGTATCAGCGTCTTCGCCTGCTGATTCTTTGTATGTATCATAATCTTCTTTTATATTTTTTAAAGTTTGTTCTTTTACTTTTTTGGCGGCGGTGTTGATACCTTCATAGATTGCCTTAGTCGTTTTAATGTTTGGATCAACGATTTCAGTAACACCTTTAAGAATCATTAGCGGTGTTTTAAAGATGAATTTTGCGATAACCGGCCAAATAGAATTCATAGTGTCCGAGTCGGGATCTATTGGCTTTCCGAGTTCTACATTATTGGCAGCTAAATCATTATAATCAATCTTGTCGCCGCCGAGAGACATGTCAAACATACTTTTGATCGTTAGCTTTGTGTGAATTAAAAAGTCTTTTGCAATTAAATTCTTTCTTGCTTCTAGCATCGAGTATAATATAGCCATTGCCTGATGGTCTTCGAAGGGGATTCCTAATGTATAAATTGCTTGGAATTGAGGCGTTTCAAAGAAAAGATCCTTTAGTGTTTCTCTATTTTTGTATTTGTTTAGCGCCGCTGATAAGCCTGATGAGTTTTTATTTGCGCTTCTAAAGTGTATTATTTTCCATGGATCGCCCTTATAAACAACACCTTCGCCGTATTGAGTTAGATCATTATCTTTTTTGTAAGAAAACCACGTATCAGTGTATTGAGCAGTGTTCATCTCGCAGAGCGGGTAAGTGTAGATGTATTGTTTTGGTTCTTTTTCAGCCACCCTCCAAGAAGAAAATCCGCCATCGAGATGAGTGCCTTCATTTAGCATCTTATCGATCACTCCTTCTTCTGGGGCTTGAGACCCTGGAATGTCTAATGTAGCTAACTTAACTTTGTGAGGAGCTTTTGTATATATCATGCGCAACCCAATTTTAATATTAAAGTACTCACTCCAAGGGCTTGCTAATAGCTTATCAATTGCTTCTCTTGTATCTTGCGATAAATTATATTTCTCACCTATCGTTGCTAAGAATTCTATATAATCTTCCCAATCATCAATGCGTACATATCCCTTTAACCACTCCCCTCGTCGGTAACCTTTTTCTATACCTGGCTTATCGTAATAGTATTGCAAAAAGTCTACATGCTCTGGTATTGAGCCTTCAGGAAGCGAGATATCTTTAGCTATTATCTCATCCCATTTCGAGTTACCATTTTCGTCCAAAACATCTTGAATAAATAAATATTTCTCTAGATAGAACCCTCCATCTAAACTTTTTACCCCATATTTCCAAGTGCCGCCGTTAGTAACAAATCGAGGTTTTGCAACAATAAGATTTCCTTCAGATTTTGCTTCAGTATAAACACCCTCTCCTGCGACGGCGTTATTATTTTTCATTCGAAGTCTACCAACAGCAGGAATTGTTCCAGTTATTAATTCTTGGAAAAAAGCTTCTTTTGCAGCAATGCCGTTTATTTTAGTTAGAGTTTTTAGTATCGGAGACACCACTTCAATTTGTTCTGCAAACAGGAACTTTAAACAATCAACCTTACTCATTGCAGGTATAGACTCGCCATTCTCTTTCCTTTGAAAAACAATTTTTTGGGCTTCGTCTTTAAATCTAGAATATAGATTTGTTTCATGAAACCTTTGCTGTGCTGGAGTTTTACGGCTTGTTGCACTAACAAGACCCAAACTGTTTCTAAACTCTATATAAAAATAATTTTTAATAATTGGATCTTTAAGTGTCAATTCTAAATCAAATTTAGAAAATGCAAAAATTCCGACAAAGAATGTGTCAAGGATGCAAGCTCTTATAAATAAATTTATTGAAGCTTCTAGAAGTACTTGTGAGGTAGGATCTAAGCTTGGTGATTGCGGTTCATTGCAAAAATCATTAATTTCAAAAAATCTTTCTATAGATTCTTGAACTGTTGTTTTAAAGCCCATCAGATCAACGTCTAAATCAAACACTTCTGGTTTTGAGCACATCTCTAGTAGATCTTTTTCATTTGGAATAAATTTAACAGATTGTAAGTTTTCAATTTCAAAAAATTTGGACTCCGCTATCGCTTCCGCAAACCTCCTCATTGAAGTTTCGGTGGCGGTGAGGTGGAGGTTACGTATTGTAAGTTTGAAATCCTCTTCGCTACTATTCAAAACATTATCAGATATTTGATTTTTATAATCTTTTTTAAACCTCTCCCACATATTATAAACAAGATATCTTGATTGTGAGCTAACATTTTCAACGGTTTTTTCAAATTTGAATCCTTTCAGATTCAAATAGGTTTCGACATCAGGGGTAAGAGGTTCTCTTTGTTCAACCCTGTAAGACACAGGATTTAAAGCTGCTGATGGCATATCTTTTATTAATGTTGTGTTTGTATTCGCTGCGGCGGGGGATTGCCCAGGCGTATACTCTATTATATCTCCAAATGAAAATTTTAAATTAGTATTAGCAGCTTTAGTTATGCTAATTGAAGGATCGGTTAATATATCTTTTAAAGCTTGTAAGGGTGTCAGTGATGCTAAAGAGGGGATTCCTTTTAAAAGTTCTTTATCTAGCCCATCTTCAAGCGGGCTGCCAAGAACACTCCCGATAGCACTTGCAAAAACGGATGTGTTAGACTCATTTGATTTTCCTAACTCTTCCATTTTTTCAATATCAATATTGCCATCATCATTTAATATTTGATTTAAAACCGCAAGATCTGGTAGCTTGATCTGTGAAGATATTGGTGTTGTATAATAAGGCACCACATAAGCTGCTTCGTTTGAAAATGCAAGTTCAGTTCCCTCAGTTGCCGCTGCAAGGACTCCTTCGATACCCCTTCGTATCCTTGGACTGTTTTTAAAATTTTGGTTAACCAACTCGCAAGGTTCGGGGGTTCTTGAGTCAACAAAATTTTCAGGTTCATTAATTAAACTAGATAATTCAAGAATTCTTTCCAAGGCAGCGTTTGTTTCTTGTTCAATAGCCCAATCTGCCATTTCTGGATTTAATCCTGATGACACCAAGTCTTCTTTCTTTTGATCATATAAATCTGCATCGGTGCATAATCCCTCTAAAGAATTTATTTTTTCGGGATAGTTTTCATTATCTTTAGAAGACCCCTCATCACATATCGCAGTACCGATGAGCGGAGAGACATCATCGAAGAAAGATCTCATAATATAATCAACAGAAAAATATCTTTGTATTTTTTCAGGATAATAAAATTTTATATTAGATCTTATTTTTTGGAATAAAGCATCGCTGTATCGACCATTAACTAAATTGCACTTTTGCTGGACTGATAATCCTCTAGTGATTTTATTGATAAATTCTATGATGTCGAAAAACCCGCCGGAAGTGGCAGGTAATGTTGGCTTTTCATCTCCCAATTCTGACGATAAATCTATACCGTATTCATCGATAAGATCTTTTAATTTTGCTGCTAGGTCGGGGGCTACATTATCAATTAAAGGCACATCCGCGTCATTTGAGCTTTTATTATTGTTTTCACATATTTCGGATATTTCCCGAAGCATTTCTTTTAAGGTTTGAAGAACTACTTGTTTGGCGACACTGGCTAACCTTTTACGTATTTCCTCTCTTGCTTCATCCCCTGTCATGTCAACCTTCATCACACCAAGTTTTTTAGTTACAAATGAGCTAAAACTTGGTGAATTGCCAGTCTTATAATCAGCTAACAAGAGAGCAGCGGAGGTTATAGCCTTAACAATCGCGTTTAAAGCAGGTTTGCGTGGGGCTACTTTAGATATAATCCAATCAATAAATTTTTCTATTTCACTAGCACAGGTTCCTGATTGTAAAGTTACCACAGCCAGGCGTGCAGCATCATCTTTTAGACTCACATTAACTGGTAGGTCTTGATATAATATAATGTATTTTAAAAGCCCCTTGGCATCAGTTGGAAAAGGCATTGTCATATCTTTTCTATTATCAGAAAGCGAGCTATAATCTATTTTTAAATTACCAGAGCTTCTATAAGATTTTTTAAGTTCCTCGGATGTGGTGTTGACTTTACTCTGAGTGCATTTTATCCACGAAGTAAAGGCTTTAAGCTGCTCTTCGTTAGCATATGCTGTTCCTGGCCACATAGGTATATCATCGAGAGTTTCTAAAAGAGCGTCATATTCTTCTTTGCATTGATCTCCTGCATTGAATATTCCGTAAGAAGCCTGTAATATGATCTGTTCGGTATTAGAATCTTTTGAAGCAATAAACTCTTTTTCGTCTCCGACCGTTCTTATATCATACTGTTGCATGCATGAGGCATATTTCGCTTTAAGAGTCGCTACTTTTTTCTTTAAATCTATAATTTCTAAATGAAGCTGTGCTTCATTTTTTTCCGCTTGTCCAGGGTCATCCCAGTAGCCCCAAACTCCTTTCAGTCGCACTTCTGCTAATTCCAGTTCTTTCGTTGCTCTTAAAAGCTCCACATACGAATAATCGCACGTTGAAGCTTTTCCAGTAAAAAAGCCTGGTGGAGCTAGTGTCGCTTGTCCAAGAGGGGCGATAGGGCTAGGCAAGAAAATATCTTTTTGAATATCCGACAAAGGCTTATTAAGAATCTCTTTTGCTTTGTTTGTTTGTTGAATCGTTGCTTTATTATAATCTCTAACTCTAACATTAGGCTCAAAGTAAGCGGTATCTCCTTCTCCTCTTAGAACATTTGCAGTCGCTTTGGCTGTTTTTTGTCCAAACACTCCATCTGCAATCAGATCGGCTCCTTCAGTGTTCTTACCTTGTTTTTTTTGTGGACCTCCAGCTTGGCGGGGCGTGTTTAGATATTCTTGCCAAATTTTAACTTCGCTGACAAGTCCGTTATTTCCATCTATATCACCTTGTTTTAAAATTACCTTATTTAAATCTTTGTCATTATCATCTTCATTCGTTGATTCAACATATTCTGTCTTAATCCATCCGATTTTATTAATATGAATACCACTTTTGACTTTGATTTTCCATAATGTAGCCACGCCTTGATCCAAGGCTTCAAGCTTCTCAAATTGTGCTCCTTCTTCTAATAATACCGTATCTTCCGCAATGAAGTTTGTTATGTATTGATTTTTTATAAACCCTATTTTTCCTTTAAAGTTTTCAGGAGTCTCAACTTTAATCTCAGTCCATTCATTTACTAGCCCTGGTGTTTGTTGATCTAACACGACTGATTTGTCTTCTAGTGCAAAAAGGGTATCAGATGCTGCCGAAGGATTCAAGTGAACCGGGGCGGCTTTAATTTGAAGATCAGACAAATCTATTTTTAAAGTAGAAGGGCTTTCAGGACCCTCGGTTAAATAAACATAAGGCTCTATATTACCAGCTACGCCAGATATCTTCCAGTCTCCAAGAGGGCTACCATCTTCATTTGTGGCGGTGCCTGGTGTGGAGGCATTTTCTTTTGGTAGCTTGTCAACGTCAATTATAAAAATATTTTTTAATAAGAGAAGCATACATTCTTCTGGTATTATTTCTCTCATTTCATTGATGTATAGGATGTATGCGTTAGGATTTCCTTCTTCGTCTTCCAGAAGGGAGGCAAATCCGTGTTTTAAAAATAGTTCTTCGGTGTCGCTCAAATCTCTTTCGAGATAGCACCTCACTAGAACTTCAGCTAATAGTTTTACATCTGTATTATTTAAAAGATATTCATAAGCGTTTTGGATGCTATTGATTTTTTTTGAAACTTTATTCCAACTTGTTAAGTTTCTATCGTATGTTGTATAGATTTCTTTTGAAGATTTTTTAGCAATCTGATTCATGCGTGAGGCGTTTTTTAAATTACGATTTTCTTGCTCTATTTCTTCTTGCGTTTTTAATTTTTTCTCCTCATTCGGATTGCGAATCTCTTCAGGTAATTCTTCAAATTTAGAAGAGGAAGTGGAAGGTTGTATTTCTCCCATGGGATACACCCATTCTCTACACCAAGATATCCAGTTTGTTCGGTTGGTATCTGGCTCTCCTTCCCATTGTTTCAAAATATCCTGGCTTCTATGTACAAATGCATTCAAAGTGGGATCATTAAAAGGATCGTTTTTTAGATAGTAACTGCTTCCTATCTTTAATCTCTTTCCATTAAAAATTAGATATAAAAGATTATAATTAACATCAAACCCAAACTCTATGTAACCATTATTCTGTTCTTCCATAGAAGTAATATCATTTATAGCCAGAATGCCGCCGAGGTATATATGGTAGTAGTCATACAACCTTTCGGGATAGCTGCTAAGTTTAAGAGGAATTCCAGAAGAAAGCTTTTTACTAAGAGGTCCTGCTATTTCTTCATCTCCAAAAACAGCCTTTCTCACTTTCATGTTAGATTTTTTGATTTCTTTATCATAATGAAGCATAGGGCTCTCAAGAGAGCTTAAAGCATAAGTCATGGCTGAAATATTATCAAATCGGGCTGTAAAATATACTCTTTTATTATTGAATCTTGGGCTGTTTTTTAAAGTGTTTATTATATTGTTTATTTTTTCTTCTTTCTCTCCTAACGATTCAGCTTTTGACAAAAAGAGTTCCCACCATTCTGTAGTGTTTAATTCGTCCTTTAAGGCTACGAGAGGGTTCTTTCCGGCATCCTGAAGAGCTTGTATCTCGTTTTCATAATTAAAACGTCCTACAGCAGGGGGAAATGCTTCTACGAATCTAGCAGGTACACTTACGAGAGCTTTCACTGTGTCGTTATTAGTATCAATATTAATTTCAATTATCTTTGATAAAACCTGTGTTAGGTTGTTGTTTAAAGCGTCTTGCTTCCCATAAAAAACATTAATAATATTAAGAAATTTTTGGTCTAAATAGTCGTATTCTTTACCATAAAAAGAAAGAACTTGAGATGCCCCTGAAGCTTTAAAAATATTATTAAAAACTGTAGGCGCATTGTTATAGTTTAAAACTCCCTTTAATTGAACATGCACTCGATATTCAACATGAGATAAATCGTCATAATGATCTTCTGAAGTTGTTAAGTGTGTATAAGGAAGTCCTACTTCTCTAGAAGTCCAATCGGAAATATTATCTACTTGAAGCCTGACGGGGGCGTCTGTCTTCTTTATAATCTTATTTGGAATCTCAAGATATTTTTGATCAGGAGTATTTATTTTTTTCAAATAAGGTGCCCAAACATATCCGATTGTGGTTCCTTGAAAAATAGATACAAGATGAAAGCTTCCATAGAGTGAT
>TARA_R110002074_G_scaffold95973_1_pt1 | contig 32577 bp, 26 predicted proteins | sample TARA_R110002074 | Tara Oceans TARA_R110002074 (sample SAMEA4397215) | marine metagenome | biome: Polar Biome; feature: [MIX] marine epipelagic wind mixed layer (ENVO:01000061); material: water (ENVO:00002006), including particulate matter (ENVO:01000060) such as... | depth 10-100 m | reverse complement strand
AATTATGCTTTAGTCAATAAGTACGATGATCTTTTCACTGTAGATCCTGATGGAACTAGGAACGGATCTATTAGAATTACAAAAGCTGAGCATGTAAAATCCGGATATATGAGCCGAAGAGTCGGTAGCATGACGGATGAATGCACAAATATTCACAGTGAACAAGATTTAAAAAATGCGGAAAGCAATATAAATGAACGATTACATTAATTCTTTAAAAAGCCAAAACAAGCTTAATATATCAATTGATAAGTCTATTGATTTTGAATGGGATTATTATAAGATCGCAGGACCATGCTCTGTTGAAGGCCCAGGCATTATAGACATAGCAAATGATCTTAAGAAAGTAGGTATTGATGCGCTCCGAGCTGGTGCCTACAAGCCTTGCACTTTTCCTATACTTGAAGAGAAAAATGGTTGGAAAGAAGGCTTAAGAAGAGAAGGTTTAGATCTTTTAATGCAGACAAAGCTAGAGACTGGAATCCCTATAGTGACTGAAGTAATGGATCCTAGGATGATAGAAACAGTCGGCGAAGTCGCTGACGTTTTCCAGATTGGCACAAGAAACTTTCAAAACTATTCATTGCTAGATGAGCTAGGTAGGTGCAATACTCCTGTTCTTCTTAAGCGAGGAACATGGGCAACAATAGATGAAATATTAGGTGCATGCGAAAGAATACTGGTCGGAGGAAATAGAAAGATCGCTATATGCCTCAGGGGTGTGGTTGGAGCTCCAAGCTATAGACATGTATTCCCTACAATTCGCTGGGCTCCCGATCTAATGATGATTCCTGCCTTAAAAGAACTCACAAATATTCCAGTAATATACGATCCAAGCCACTCAACAGGGTACAGAAATTTTGTTAAGCCGATATCTAGTGCAGCATTAGCCGCTGGAGCAGATGGCTTGATAGTTGAGTGTCACCCTGATCCTGACAAATCAATTAGCGACCCAGCGCAAGCAATTAACTACGATGCATTAGAAGAAATATTTAAAGGTTGGTAGTCTTTAAATAGCATGCATACCATAGACTATCTTGTAGGAGCATCATATTTAGTATGTAGCTTTTAGCAGGACTTAGACTAAGTATGAGCAATAAAGAGTACATCCTAAGAAAAATAAACTCATCTGAGATTATTAATGACCCGTGGCGTCATATAATCATACATGACTTGATGCCTCAAGAATTGTACGAAGGAATAAAAGCTGAAACAAGCGCCTACTTGAATTCAAAGCATCTTCGACAAGCAAAAAAAGGTTTCCGTGCATATCACATCAATGTTAATAGATCTCAAGGTGTTTACCCAGACAGAAAACTAGAACCAAGTCTATTTGAATACTATAATCTCCTATCAGACAATGATATAGAGAATGCTATTAAAGCAAAAGTAAATTTAGAAGACTATCATGCCGATGATTTGTCTAAAGATATGTGGTCTTCTTTTGATATCCAGTCGCCTAGTTTTGTGTATGATGAAGTACATTCAGATCACGAAACAAAAATACATACGCTGATACATTATCTGGCTGAACCCGAAGATGATGAATCTTTAGGGACTACGCTTTACCGCCCAGACATTGCTGGACTCAAGCAAGATGTACGGTCAGATTTTTTGGCTCGAGCAAAATTTATACCTAACAGTGCATTAATATTTTCTCCATGCAGTGAAAAAGGTAGGATGACAAATCACTCAATGTTTCATTTATCTGAAACGACAAATCTCAGGAAGTCATTGCAGACATTCTGGATGAAATCAAAGCAGAATTGGACAAAACCTCAAACCGGAAGAATAGAGATATAGAATGAATGAAAAATTTAAACTGATACATGAAGATATGTCTATTCAAATCTATTCTGATGAGCATTTTGACAATAAGCAAATGATTTCAAGAACGAAAGCGTATAGAGAAGATGAGCCTTTTACGCTTAATTGGATTAAGTCCTTTGAATCATCTGATAATCAAAAATGTATTTTTTATGACGTAGGGGCTAATATCGGAGGATTTAGCTTTATTGCTTCTATGATGCATAAAAATGTAGAGGCATTCGCTTTTGAGCCAAACTATTTAAACTTTTATTCTGCACTCAAAACTTGTCAAATTAACAATATTGAAAATGTTCACCCAATCAATGTTGCTATTAATGATAAAAATGAATTTAATTATTTCTTATACGACAATGTTTCCAATGGATCCAAGGGAAATTTTGGAACTAAGCTCAAAAAACAGATGTTAAAGTCAGAGTTTAGCAATCCATTCAAGCGAACAATCGAGCACAAATCAGGAATCTTAGGCGTTTCTCTTGATAGCTTAGTTTATGACTACGGATTGCCTAAGCCAAATTATATAAAAATTGATGTTGATGGAAACGAAAAACTAGTACTGCAAGGAGCAAAAAAACTTTTACAAGAAGACTGCATAAAAGGTGTTGCGCTTGAAGTTGATAACAAAATTTATCCTAAAAAGTTTAAAGATAAAAATAGCAGAAAAATGAAAAACTATTTCAATCTTGTCATGTCTGAAAATAATTTTATTTTAAAAGAAGAAGTACTTACTGATGATAAAAAAACTTCTGTAACGATGAATTTCTACTCTAAGAAACTCTAAATCTAGCTTTATAGGAATTCAACAAAGATGTCAAAACAGCCAGAAAAAGATAAGAAGCTAAAAGCCATTGTTGTAGGCAATAGCCCATCTGTTTTAAATCATGAGTATGGCGAACTTATCGACGGATATGACATTGTGATAAGAATAAATCGATGCCCTACAGAAGGCTATGAAAAGCACATAGGGAGCAAGATTGATATCTGGGCAACAACAAGAAATACTTACTATAAGGCGCATGATAGAAAGTGGGTTCCTAAAAAATACGACAAATTAAAATATGTCTGGCACCGAACTGCTAAGTCACAGCGAAGAGTTAACGGATTACCAAAAGATCTTATGAGCAAAAAAAGAAGCTCGGTCATGTATAAAAGAGGTGTACTTCGTAAAAACTATAAAGAATACTTCTACTCAGGAAAGTCCAGAGCTCACGCGTACGAGCTACTTGATACAGGTCATGAATTATGCACAGGGCTCATAACAATAATGTATTCAACTTTATGCTATGAAGATGTGACTATTCACGGATTTACTTTTTACGCTGATCAAAATGATGGAAAAATTACAGCATATTATAGAGAAAAAGAGGCTATAGACGACAAGCACCCAGAAGATGAGCACTGGGAAGAAAATAAATCTTCTGGTTTCGCATCTGAAGAAGTTGCAAAAATAAAACAAGACATAGTCAATGATTTAGTATCAAAAGGAAAAATTAAGATTTTACAGCATATAGAAACAAACAACACTGAAGAGTAAAACTATGAAAAAAGGAATGAAAGACAACATAGAAAGAAAAAAGCCTTCAATCAATGAAGTCAATTTCTATAACAGCATTCCTATGTTTAGTTTCATAGAGCTTAATATCAATGAGATATGCAACAGAGTGTGCCCTTTCTGTCCAAGAGTCGATCCAGAAATATACCCAAATCAAAACATTCACATGTCTGTAGATTTAGCAGAAAAAATAGCATCTGAGCTAAAGCAAATAGAGTTTACAGGAATTGTAAATATAAGCGGAACCGGAGAGCCTCTACTTACAAAAAACATACCAGAGATTATTGAAAAATTCGGTAAAAATGACATACACATTGAAGTTGTCACTAACGGTGATGTCTTAGCCAGCAAATCAGGCCCAGAGATTATTAAAAAATGCTATGAAAGCGGCTTAAAGCAATTTGTCGTAAGCCTATATGACGGCCCAGAGCAAATACAGTACTTTAAAGATCTTTTTAAATCGTGCGGAATTGATGAAAGCTTATTCTCTTTAAGAGATCGATGGTACGATGAGTCAGAAAACTTTGGCTTGCTTTATACTAATAGGGCAGGAACCATAGAAAATCAAAAAATTGAAACAGCTAAGTTGCCTTGTTACTATACACATTATTCGATGTATATAGACTGGAACGGAGACGTGCTATTGTGTTGTCAAGACATGTACAATAGAACAGTTAAGTTTGGCAACGCCAATGATAATAAGATTATAGAAATATGGAAAGATGCAAGGCTTTCTGAGTATCGAAAAATGCTTAATGATGGAGATAGGTCAAACTCCCCTTGCAATAACTGCAATGCAAATGGAAGAGTATTTGGTAAAAATCATGCCGATTCGTGGAGCGGATCATATTTTAAGAATGTTAAAACCTAGATTAAGGTAGAGAAATAAAATGAAAAAGCCGGAATTACAAAAAGGGTTAATAGAGGCATCTATACCTGACGTCTCTTTTGACAGGTCTGCTAAAAAAATAGTAATGGTAGCGCCCCGAGCTATAGCACTTGAAACACAAATAAGAAAAACCATCCCACCTTTTGGGCTGTTAACTGTCGGCGCCACTATTGAAGAGCGCGGATATGATCTTCTTTGCATAGACAGTGTATTAGAAGGATTCGAGCATGTAGTCCCAGACTCACATCCAGGATTTATTAAATACGGCCTAGATGAACACGATGTCGCAAAACGTATTCAAGAATACGGAGCTGATTTTGTAGGCATATCTGTTTTGTTTTCTGGGATGGCAGAGTGTGGTTACGATATTGCCAAGGCAATCAAGAAGATAATGCCAGATATTCCAGTCTGCATAGGTGGTATTCATACCACAGCTGTGGGCAAGCAAGAACTCTTTGCAGAACAGCCTGACCTTGATTTTGTAATTTCTGGTGAAGGTGACATTACATTTCCAGATCTATTAGACGAATACTTTGGAGAAAAAAATCTTGAAAATGTCAAGGGTCTTACTTGGAGAAACGATAACGGTGACGCGATCGAGAATCCAAGACAGAGGTTAATTGAACAGTTAGATGTCTTGCCATTCCCATGCTGGCATAAATTTGATATGGAAAAGTATTATGACATCAATATTCCATTCAGTCCATTTGTGTCTTCTCCAAGAGTAGGAACTATTATAACTTCTAGAGGTTGTCCTGCTAATTGTAATTTTTGCTTTATAAGCTGGACAGCAGCAAAAGACAGAGGAGACAATAAGCCGTATAGGACAAACTCAGCAGACTATATAGTTAAAATGATTGAATACATGGTAGATGCATACGGTATAAAAGAGTTGCAAATTCTAGATGACTCATTTACTGTTGATTATCACAGGGTAACAGAAATATTTGAAAGAATAAAGCCGCTTGGCTTAAGAATAGAATTTCCTAACGGCATTAGAGCAGACCTGCCTAGAAAAGTAGATAGAAGAAGAAAGCTATTTAACCTAATGAGAGAAGCAGGTGTGTGGCAAGTATGCTTTTCACCTGAGCATGGAAATCAAGATTACCTAAGAGATTACATCGACAAAGGAATGGATTTAGAGCAAGTAAAAATTTCTTGTGACATTGCTCATGAAATGGGATTCTTAGTTCACGCAAACTTTATTATGGGCTTTCCAGGTGAGACTAAAGAACTAAGAAAAGATACTGAAGATTTTGCAAGAAGTCTTGATGCAGACAGTTTTTCATTTTCATTTGCAACTCCTTTTCCAGGAACAGCTTTGTATGACGAAGTAAAGCAAAAGAATTTATTCACAAAAGACTACAATAAAAATAGAGTTTTATTTGACAAAGTAAATATAATACCACACGACATATCAATTCCTGATCTATACAAGCATGTAGAATTTTTAAATAGAGATCTTAATGAAAAAGCCCAGGGCAAGAGGCCAGAATTAACAGCTAAAAAATATGCGCTTATTGATGCAAGAGAAAACAAGATAGATACGAATGATAGAAAGTATCATCATACAAACGGAGAAGTCTTACCCACTACAGCAAACTATTTTAAGGACGGAAGCACCCTGCACAGCAGGCCCAAGTCAAAAGAAGAAGCTGTTGAAGAGCAGTTTAACAGAGTATACAAATCAGATGATTGATAGAATAGATGTCTAAAATAACAAATAGGAAGCGCCTAAAGTTCCACAAAGACTATCTCTATCTCAACAGAAATACAATAATGGATAAGCATCCTGACCACGTATATGACAGCCTTGTTAGATGTCTTAAGCCAGATCATATACATCAATACCCTGATTTATGGGAAACTTATTGCAAGTTAAGCAAATATCTAAATGTACCTGAAAATCAAATACTTATCACCCGCGGTGTTGAGGGCGCAATAAGGCAAGTTTTTGATACAATAAATGTTGAGAATAAGAATGTAGGAATCACACTTCCAGGGTATGCAATGTATAGTGTCTACGCAGAAAGTAGAAATTCAAATGTTATCTCTGTAAAAGGAAAATACCCGGATTGTAATATCACAGTTGACCAGATAAAAGAGATAGTACCAAAGATTGAAGTTTTATTTTTAGATAATCCTAAGTCACATATACCAAGTTATTTCGATCATGATGAACTGTACGATATAATAAAGTATTGTGAAAAGCACAGTGTAATAGTTTTTCTTGACGAAGTGTACGTAGGTTGGGAAGCTGAAAGCTATTTACCGAACTTAAGCAAGCATGACAATCTAATCATAGCACGAAGCTTTTCAAAAATTGGATTCCCTTCAATAAAGTCCGGGTGGCTAGTTGCCAATGAGAATCTAAAGCGAAGGCTTGAAGCAACTCGAGATTCATATGAATTAGACTTTTTTGCATGCAAAGCTGTTGAGTTCTTAATTGAAAATGATGAATATATTTCTAATTTAAAGAAAAAGCTTTTAGACACAAAGCGCCACTGGATCAGTACTTTCTCCAAAAATAAAAAAATTAAAGTCTATGATTCTAAGAATTATGTACTAAGGCTATACAGCCTCGACCAGGCACTAATAGAGCGCATTCATAATATACTTTACGATCAAAAAATAGTAGTAGGCCTAGTAGATAAATTTAATCTAGTGTTCAGCGTCGTCAACGACAAAAAAGTTGAAAAAATTATCTTCAAAGCAATATGCGAAGAATAATCTAAAATTTCTGATCTATGAACTCTATAAACAATAGATACAAATCATATATTTGAAATAAAATACAATAGCTTTGATAGTTGTGACGACTATCTTTTCGATAATAAAAAATCCATTCTAGAAAGTAAAAATGGACAATATTAGCATTGTATTAAGAAATAGAAATGAAGGCGAATTCATTGGCTTTGCAATCCAGTCTTGCTTAGATCATTTTAAAAAACCTGAGATAATTGTTGTTGACAATGGTTCAACAGATGATTCTTTGCAAACAGTAAATCTCTTTAAAGATCGTGCGCCAGTTAAAGTAATTTCAATAAATGATTACTCTCCCGGAAAGTCGATAAATCTAGGCGTTGCAGAGGCGTCAAACGATCTCATCTTAGTCCTTTCTGCACACGCTCAGATTACAGAAATGAATTTAGACAAAGTCATTGAAGACTTAAAGCATAACGTAGCAGTATTTGGAAATCAAATACCCATCTACAAGGGAAAGAAAATAACAAAAAGGTACATTTGGAGTCATTTCAAAAAAAATGTAACACAGGACATGTTTTCAGAAATAGAAAATAGACATTTTCTCCATAATGCTTTTTGCTTTTATAACAAGAACTTCTTGTTAAGGCACCCATTTGATGAAAAGCTTTCAGGTAAAGAAGACAGATACTGGGCGCGTGACATGATTAAAAAAGGCTATCATTTTCTGTATAATGGAAAAGAATTAATGTGCAATCACTATTGGACTACTAATGGTGCAACTTGGAAAGGTATGGGTTAAAAATGTACACAATCGGCGTTATTGGAAACGGATTTGTAGGATCCGCTGTAATTTCTGGATTTTCACTTCACAGCAAAGATATAAAGATTTATGACGTAGATCCTCAGCGATCAACGCATTCTTTTGAAGACACTGTAAGGAAATCTGATTTTGTTTTTGTTTCTGTTCCAACTCCTATGACAGGAGGCCTTGGGGGGAAAATTGATCTAAGCATTCTTGATTCTGTTTTTGAAAAAATAAATAAAACAAGAGGCTCTTCAAATCCAATTTTTATTCTTAAGTCTACTGTAATCCCCGGCACAGTTGAAAGATTGGTCAAAGAATATCCAAAATTAAAAATAGTCTTTAGCCCTGAATTTCTTACTGAGCGGTCTGCAAGACTAGACTTTATCAACACGTCAAGAATTATTCTAGGCGGTAGCAAAGCTAACTGCAACAAAGTTGAATCTCTTTTTAGAACAAGATTCCCGTATACAAAAATTATTAAAACCGATGCTGCAGCAGCGCAGTTTATAAAATATATGGCTAACTGCTTCTTTGCTGTAAAGGTTTCTTTCATGAATGAGATGAGACAAGGTGCTGATATTTTAGGATGTCAATGGAATGATGTTATGGATGGATTTGTTTCAGACGGAAGAATAGGAAATTCTCATATTGATGTTCCCGGCCATGACGGAGATTTCGGCTATGGCGGCAAATGCTTTCCAAAGGATATTAATGCTTTTATATCGTTTTTTGAAGATATTGGCGTTGAACCTGAAGTTATGAAAGCATCATGGAGAAAAAATCTTGAAGTTAGAGATAATCATGACTGGCTTAAAATCAAAGGCGCTACGTCAGATAATTCTGATTTTTCAAAAGAAGAATTTGAGCTAGAAGAATGACACTTTTCCCAACAGGTAAGCCCCACATCTCATTCTCAGAATTATTTGCTTGGAAAGAATGCCCCTACAGACATAAGCTTCTGCATATTGATAAACTAGGAACCTTCGAACCATCTCCATTTTTAGGGTTTGGCACAGGAGTCCATGCTTCTTGTGAAGATTATATTGAAACCAAAACTCTAGACAAGTCTTTTGCTATGAAGGAAATTGATGAGTACTGGGAAGAGAACCAAGCAGGTATCAATGAGTACATTGAAAGTAATGCGTGGTGCAAGTACGATCCAGATCGAGAAGCATGGAAGCAGATAGCCTCTGACATTCTCGACGATGTTCCCAGCTTCTTAGATGAGACCTTCCTTGAATGGAAAGGTGTAGAAGCTGAAGAACAGCTCTACGAATCAATCCAGAACGACGACATGCTATTTAAAGGATTTATTGACGCAGTTATAATTTGCAAGAACAATAAAGGCCAAAGAAGAATCTGGCTCCTCGATTGGAAGACAGCAGGTTGGGGATGGCGCAAAGAGAAAAAGCAAGACTTTAATTACCAAATGCAGCTATTACTATACAAGCATTTCTGGTCTGAAAAGCACAACATAGATCCAAAAGAAGTTAAGACAGGATTTATCCTCTTAAAAAGAGATGGAAAAAACGGGAAACGATGCGAATTAGTTGAAGTCTCAGGTTCACAAAAAAAAGTAGATGAAGCTGTAAAGACAGTTAGATCAATGCTAAATGCGGTCCGCCGCGGCTTTTTCCCAAAAAATTATAGTGCATGCCGATGGTGCGAGTTTAAGGGAACTGAACAGTGCTCTGGATCTTAGCATCTCATAAAATTTTATAAATTACATACATTTTGTTATTATTGTTTTAGCAATGCTTTAGCAGCTGTACTTCTGTGAGAAAATATGAAAAAGAAGAAAATATTACTTTTAAGTGATCACTTAATGAGCACATCCGGTGTTGGAGTCCAGTCCAGATATCTTATGAACGGCCTGGTTGAAAAAGGCTGCTGGACAGTCCGCCAGCTTGGTGCTGCTATGAAACACGCTAATCATGATGTCGTCCAACCTCATGCTGATATCATCATCAAGCCTATTGACGGATTCGGTAATCCTGCGATGCTTAAACAGCTTCTAGCAACCGAAAAACCTGATGTTCTTATCCTGTTTACTGATCCTAGATTTTTTATATGGGTATGGGAAATGGAAGATGAAATTCATCAAATCTGCCCAATTGCATACTGGCATGTCTGGGATAATCACCCTTGGCCGGACTATAACAGAGTCTTGTATGAGTCTACAGATTTAATAAACTGTCACTCACATTTGACGTATGAATTAGTATCAGAAAGATTTCCTGAAAAAACAAACTTTATTCCTCATGCACTCCCAGAAGATATTTTCTTTAAAATGCCTGAAGAAGAGATTAAAAATCAAAAAGCAAATCTTTTAGGAGACGCAAGAGCTGATCACTTCACAGCTTTTTGGGTAAATAGAAACGCAAAGAGAAAACGCCCAAATGATGTCTTAGTTTGCTGGAAAATGTTTTTAGATAAGCTTGAGAAAGAAGAAGGGCATAGAAATGCAACACTTATAATGCATACAAACCCTACGGATCAAGAAGGCCCCAACCTCTTAGCTTCTATGAATATGCTCGAATTAAATGAAAACGTGTTTTTCTCAACACAATCAATTGATTTTAGTCAAATGAACATCCTGCATAATGTTGCAGATTTTTGCATCAATATCGCTTTAAACGAAGGTTTTGGGCTCGCGACTTTAGAGTCAATGCAAGCTGGCAATCCAATTATTGCAACTAAGACAGGCGGCCTAACAAGACAAGTTGTTGATCATAGAGATGGATCTGAGAATGGATTTGCATTAGAACCAGATGTTCGTTCACTTGTTGGAAGTCAAATGGTACCTTACATCTATGAAGATTACGTACAGAATGAAAAAGTCTCTGACGCGATTTATAAAATGTACGCAATGGGGCCAGAAGCTCGTAAAGCACTAGGCGAAAAAGCAAGAAATTACGTTCTCTCAGAATTTAACATCCAGAATACTATTGATCAATGGCATGATTCACTTTGGGAGCTTACAGAAAAATGGAAGTCTGACAAAGAATCAATTTACAAATCATGGGAAATGGTGGAGTTTTAGTCAAAGATGAAAAAAGTAGTAATTAGAGGACCCCTTATCACCCAAAGTGGCTACGGCGTACATTCTAGACAGGTTGCAAGGTGGCTGATTGAAAAATCAATTGCTAGTCAAATTGATTTAGTTTGTCAATGCACCAACTGGGGAACAACCCCTTGGAAACTTGATGAAAATTTAGATAGCGGCTTAATCGGCGAGATAATGAAGCACTCAAGAAGTGTCAACCATAAGTTCGATGTCTCCATTCAAATTCAACTACCTAATGAGTGGGATACAAAACTAGGTTCATATAATGTAGGGATCACAGCTGGAGTAGAAACTGATATCTGCAATCCTTCCTGGGTGGACTCAATTAATAAAATGGATCTTGTAATTGTCCCTTCTGAGTTTACTAAAAAGACATTTATAAACTCTGGTAAAGTCACGACGCCTATTAAAGTAATTCCTGAGTCTTTTATAGATGAGATCCTTGAAGAGGATCTTGCAGATCCCTTCACCTTTACCTCAGATTTTAACTTCCTAATATTTGGGCAGCTAACTTCAACAAACCCACAAGACGACCGAAAAAATATTTTTAATACTGTGAAAACAATTTGTGACACTTTTAAAAATGATGATGATGTAGGTATTATTCTTAAGACTAACGGCGGCAGAGGAACTAAAATTGATAGATTGAATATTAAGAATCAATTTGAATCTTTGGTAGATTCCGTGAGGCAAGGCCCGTTTCCAAAAATTACTATTTTACACGGTGATCTTTCCCCAAAAGAAGTAGCTTCTCTTTACAGAAATAAAAAAGTTAAATGCCTTGTTTCTATGACTAGAGGCGAAGGATATGGTTTACCGCTTCTAGAAGCAGCTGCGTCAGGTCTTCCAGTCATAGTTACAGGTTGGTCTGGACACACAGATTTTCTAAAAGGAGACGGCTACTTAAAATTAAAATACAGTCTTGTCCCTGTTTCAAAATCTAGGATTGATAAAAATATATTTGTTGATGGGTCAAAATGGGCTGAGCCTGATGTTAAGTCAACTATTGAATCGCTAAGTAAATTTAGAAAATATCCGTCCATGTATGAGAAGAGAGCTAAAAACGCAGCTCAAAGCATTAAAAAAGAATATTGTTTTAGTGCTATAAGAAGCCAGTACAATGAAGCATTCGGTGAGATCTTATGATATATGCTGTCGTCATTCTAGGCGTAATCTGCTCTATTCAAGCCTTCTATCTTTATCGCTTTGCAAATACGATTCTTAAAGCTGAAGAAGATATTGAAGTCTCCCTAGATATCATAGATGACTCATACAAGAACATAACTTTAATTTTAGAAAAACCTTTGTTTTATGACAGCACAGAAGTCCGACAGATTCTTATGCAATTAAGAAACTCAAAAAGTGCACTGCTATACGTTGCTAATAGAATGACAGGAACAGAAGAGATCCCTGAAGGAGAAAGCAATGTCTGAAAAGCCAGCTGCAGCAAAGAAGAAGAGAAAGCCTAGAAAGAAAAGCAAGTTAAAACAGTATTTTCATGAGGGGACTCAAGCTGCTATTGAAAAATTCCAAGCAGAGTCATCGCTTGAAGAAAAAGCAAAAATATATCAGACAGAAATATTACCTGCATTTGAAAAGCTTTCTGAAAATCTAATCTTTATTCACAGATTTACTAGTCTTCATTCTTCATACGAAGATTTAAAAAATGACTGTATAACATTTCTGTATGAAGCTCTTTACAAGTTTGATGCATCAAGAGGTACAAAAGCATTTTCTTACTTTAATGTTGTTGCAAAAAATTTCTTAATCATTAAGTCAAAGCAAAGAACTAAATTTCTAAAAAGAAATATAAGCATTGAAAATCCAGCTTCGTTCACTCAAGATGAAACAGTTTCACTGCATAATCAAAATACTGTTCCAGCGCAAGAAGAGAGAATAATTAGGGAAGAAAAAAGGACAGTTATCTTAGAGATGATTGTTAAGATAGAAGAAATAGTTAAATCAGAAAATGAAAGATCTTGCATATACGCTGTAAGAAAACTGTTTGAAAACGCTGATGACTTAGAATTTTTAAACAAAAGAGCGATTTTTGTCTACTTAAGAGAGATGAGTGGGCTAAATCCAAAGCAGCTCACAACTACCATATCTTCCCTTAAAAAGAAATATAACGAGCTAAGAAAGCTAGAAGAGTTCGATGCCTTCTTCTGATAATAACGACCCAAAAACCAAAGAAGAGCTTTGGCAAGAAATATATGGCAATGCGACGCAAGATCGTGAAAAGGCAAGTATGTTAATTACTAACCTCTGGAAAGAAATCACAGCAGACCCAGAAAAGCACGTACTTTACGGAACTACTGTAACAAAATATCTTGAGAGAATGTCTAAGTCAAATGATCAACTTGTAAAGCTAGCCGAGCTCATGTCAAAAAATGATGATCTTGATGATTCCCCTGTCGATCTAGATGATGTCTATGATAAAATTGAGATTACTGAGAAAGTTAAGATTAAAGCGGAGGGCGAATAGTGTTAAATGCTGCATTTGACAGAGTTGTTGTCCGAGAAGTCATCGATAATCCACAGCGATTTATTGATCTAAGCATTCAAGAACCCGATAGCTTTGAAAAAATATTTGGAAAAAGTGAAAGCAGTCAACAGAGCCAAAAACCGCTAGTCCTAGATCAGGATTTTGGAAACAGTAATGCAAAAGTAGCTTCTGATCCTACATCTGGAATTGACCGAAAAACAGGAAACCTCTCAGATCTGTCAATTGCGAATTTAAAAGCGCTTATGTCTGCACCTCCTAACAGTATTGTTGGAACTGTAGTAACACCCGGTTATAGTCAAGATCAGACACCAAAGATTTACTATCCTTTTTTCCCGCCTCATCTTTCTTTTCCAATTAAGCCTGGGGAAACTGTGTGGGTTATGGATCCAGCAGGCAATTCAAGAATAGGACCAACATTTCAGCCCGCCATCTCAGCACCTGACTCCTTTGTCACCGGTGAGACTATGAATAACGGCTACTGGATGAGTAGAATTCCTGCAGCTTCATATGTTGAAGATGTTAATCACACACACCTAGATAGACAGAGAAGTGTGTACTACAAAGATTCACAACGTGCAAATGAAAGCCTAGATGATTTCCCACCAGATTTTAGTAACGGCCCATATACTGATGGTCGATCACCTACTATTGCAAATAAAAGCTTTGATTTTAATAACATTAGGTTTAAAGCCCTTTCCAACGAAAACGTAACAAAAGAACCTGTACCTAGATTTACCAAGCGCCCAGGGGACCTTGTAATACAAGGATCTAACAATACACTGATTAGCTTGGGGGAAGACCGACCAAAGGCCGACAACGGGTCTAATTCAAGCTATAAAAATAAAGAAAAATCTGGGCCAAGACTGAATTCAAAAGAAGGCACTATAGACATCGTAGCAGGTCGAGGATTCTCACCCGAGGGATCACAAAACAATGCTAATGTTGTAAAAAATATTCTAGGCCAAGATGAAACTGAAAAAAGATCATGGGCTCAAGATGCTTCTAGAAAGAAGCTGGTAAAGATAACTGAGGGCGATCCCGACCTAATCTATGATTTATCTAGAGTATATGTTTCTATGAAAACAGACGGTGACAAAAACTTTGGATATGAAAAGAAAGAATCGTTACCTAATCCAGGATCAAGTCTTGAGCCTGTTGACTCTAAGCCTTACGTTATTTTAAAGTCAAATGAAATTAGAATCATTGCACGCCAAGCAAAAGATGGGCAGGAAATAAAAGAAAACGGAAGTCTAAGAATCATAAAGGAGGGAGCAAGAGATGAAGCAGGACACTCAATAGATCAGTCAGTAATCTCCATGCAACCCGACGGCACTCTTATGATAGACGGCCCAACTGTAATAATAGGCTCAGGGAAAGAAAAGAGTAACGGCCAAGGTGACCAGGTTTTACTCGGAGGATCAACCGCCTCTCAACCTATAGTATTAGGCAACGAGTTAAAGTCTTTAATCCAGGAGTTAATTCTAGCTATTAAATCTATCACAGTCCCTACGGGAACAGGGCCGTCTGGCCCACCAATTAACATAGCACAGTTTGAAGCAGTTTCAAATAAGCTTGACTTGATGCTTAGCAAAGTTGGAAAAACAAAGTAATGCCGCTAAGCAACCAAATACTTTTTTCCGAACTTAGTAAGTTTATGCTTCCTGAGACTGTAGGCTTCCGCGGTTTTCCAGAAAATCCTATTGAGTTCGGAGCGGACTTTAGCATTGCTGTCGACAGATACACAGCATCAATCTTTCCACCGGCAACTCCCGCTTCAAGGTTAGCAGCAAAAAATGCACTAAAATTTGCTCTATCTACTGTAGGTCCCCCTCCTGCAGGGGTTCTGTTTCCAGTTGCTATAAGCGCAGCAATGGCTGCTTATGCCACAAGCATAGCTGCGGGAATGTTACCGGCTTTTATTGCTGTCCCGCCAGTACCTCCAATAGGGCCAATAATTTTAAGCACAACTATGCCCTTAGGGATGTCCGGCGCCCCTGGTGACAAAGTGATAAGCACTTTGTCTCAAACAATCCACAGCTGGTTTAAAACAGGCGGTGCGGTACCATCTGGCGGCGGCCCTCCAATAACATGGTCATAAAACATATGATCTGGTTATTTATATTTGAGTGTTTGTAAATGGCAACTATAAGTTTTAAATCCGTGGGAAAAAAGGTTTCTGAAAATCAGACACCAACTGTTCCTGTGTCAACTCCAATCGGAATCTCGACGCCCATGCAGCTCGGAGAAGGTTCAGATGGAATCTTTAGGACTCACCGTGTCCTGGGAAATCAAATATCAGACAACCTTAGAAATCTTATTTTAACCAACTACGGAGAAAGATTAGGCCAGTATGACTTTGGAGCGAATCTTAAGCAGCTCGTTTTTGACTATTCTTCCAATCCTGACTGGGAATCTGATGTTATGTCTAATATAAAGAACGCAGTTGCTAAATTTATGCCTTACGTGGAATTAGAATCTTTCGAGACAAGCATAGATACTAATAACGATCCGCAGATTGCAACAGTTGAAATTACTGTTTCTTTTAATGTTCCCACAGCCGGCGTCTCTAACAAGGCAATAAGAGTCTTTTTTGAGGCTGGAGGTTAATTTATGGCACAGAATACAAAAAAAGATCTGATCAAAGTCAAGAATAGAAGTTTTCTTAACAAGGATTTTGAATCCTTCAGATCAGAGTTACTCGAGTACGCTAGAACGTACTTTCCTGAAAACATACAGGATTTCTCAGATGCATCTTTAGGTGGTCTTTTTCTTGATCTCGCAGCTTACGTCGGAGACGTTTCTTCATTTTATCTCGATCACCAATTTAGAGAATTAGATCCCCAGACGGCTGTTGAGACAGTAAATATTGAGAGACTAGCCCGAGCCGCAGGTGTTAAGATCTCTGGAGCCTCTCCTGCAGTTGCAGAAATAGCACTTACAATAGAGGTGCCTTCTGAACAAGTAGGCAGTAAATTCCAGCCTCAAGAATCTGCACTTCCAATTATTCTAAAAGACACAACAGTTATTGCAAACAATGATATCGTTTTTAACGTAGTTGACAATATAGACTTCTCTGAAAGGGATGAAGTAGGAACGCTAGTAGCTGATATACAAATTAGATCAGTTAACACTTCCGGCACTCCGCTTTCTTACCTAGTAACCAGAAATATTACATGTGTTTCCGGTGATAGGGTGACTGAGACCTTTGAAATACCAGATACCTTTGAGGCATTTAGGACTCTAACACTTTCAAACTCAAATGTAAGTCAGATAGTAGATGTAAGAGATTCCAACGGAAACATCTATTATGAAGTCGAGTCACTCGCGCAAGACACAGTGTATATAGGCGTGAACAATCTTAGCGACGATAGCTTTGAAGTTCAGCAGTCTTTAGAAGTTAAACCAGCCCCGCGTAGATTTGTTACCACATCTTCTACGCTGACCGGTTTGACTACCATGCGCTTCGGTTCAGGCAGAGGAGATACTTTAGACAAAGATATTGTGCCTGATCCGTCTGAACTTGCTCTTCCGCTTTACGGAAAAAATAATTTTAGTAGATTCTCTATAGATCCTGAAAATCTTCTAAAGACAAGGTCACTAGGAATATCTCCAAAAGGTACTACTATATTTGTCCAGTATCGTTTCGGTGGAGGCTTAAGTCATAACGTCGGATCTAGAGCTATAACATCACTAGGTTCAATTTCTATGAGGTTTCCAGGCACGCCCGCAGCTCTAACCGAAAGATCAGTTAGAACTTCAGTTTCTGTCACAAACGAATCTCCTGCAAACGGCGGAGAAGATTCACCTGACATTGAACAAATTAGAGGATTGATTAATGCCTCTAGAAATTTACAATCTCGAATAGTGACAAAGAAAGATCTTCTTGCAAGAGTATATACAATGCCTTCAAATTTTGGCAGAGTTTTCAGAGCTTCTGTAAGAGAGAATCCTGTAAATCCTCTCTCTTCATTGATGTTCATCATAAACAGAGATTCATCAGGGTTTTTACAGACTTCTCCTGACTCTCTAAAGAAAAATCTATCTAAATATTTAAACGAATTTAGATTGATTGCCGATGCAATTGATATCCTGGACGCACAAATAATCAATATTGGAATTGATTTTGAAATTGCAGCGGATCCTAACTTTAACAAAGAGGCAGTTCTTAAGCAATGCATTGAGAATGTCGGCAATTATTTCAATATCGAAAATTTTCAAATCGAAGAATCTATATTAATCTCTGATATTACTAATTTAATTTACAACGTTACAGGCGTGACTTCCGTTACAGACGTAAAAATGAGAAATATTACGGGTAATGTAGGCCAAAGATCATATTCAAACAATGCATATAATGTAGTAGCTAATATTAGAAAGGGAATTTTATTTCCTCCGCCCGGCGGAATATTCGAAGTAAAATATCCTAACTTAGATATTAGAGGAACAGTGAGCTAGGAATAAAAAAATGTATAGAATACTGTCAGCATCTAAAGATTGCTATATTACAAACAAGATAATAAATAATAGTTTTAGAGCTACTGATTCTAATGTAGGGCAGGCAGGAACTCTTGACTTATTCAAGCTATACGATGAAAGCAGAATCTCAGGAGAGACAAATCCTATAGAGGTATCAAGACTTCTAGTTAAATTTGATCTCGATCCAATCAGAGCTTTGACAAGCAGCTTAATTGACATCACTAGTGATACATTTAAGTGCAATCTAAAATTATTCGACGTGGCAGGCGGACAAACTCTACCTTCTAATTTTAAAACTATAATCTTTCCTCTTTCAAAGTCTTTTGACGAAGGCGTCGGCAGAGATGTTATAAGATTTCAAGATATCGATGCAGCTAATTTTGTAACAGCATCAACGTCAGGCAACTCAGCAGTTGGCTGGACATCTCAAGGCGCCAATCAGCAGGGTCTTCTAGGCTCAAGTGACTTAGACATAATCGGATCAGGAAATTTAAATGACGGTGAAGGCGTCGCTTTTTTATATAGCGAGCAAACATTTACAGACGGAACAGAAGATCTAAATGTTGATATTACAAAAATAATATCAGGGACGCTTGCAGGACAAATACCTGATCACGGTTTTAGAATTTCGTTCTCTGGGACACAAGAGACTGATCAAAAAACTAGATTTGTTAAAAGATTCGCCTCTAAGGACAGTCTTAATACAGCGTTAAGGCCTAGACTTGAGATCAAATTTAGAGATGACATTCAAGATCATCACGAATCATTCTTTTTTAATGTTTCCGGATCTATTTTCTTAAATCATTTTTCTCGAGGTACTGCTTCAAACATCGCTTCAGGATCAAGCCTAATAGGATTATCTGGCTCTGACTGCATGAGTGTAATGATCAGGACAGGATCTTTTGAGAAAGAAGTGTCAGCATCGCAGCATTCATATGGTAGTTCATTATTCGCGACAGGTATTTATTCTGCAAGTTTCGCCCTTGACTCTTTTGACGCTACCGTAATTTCAGGATCAGCAACAGTTGCGGATTTTGTCCGTGATAGCGGGTCAATTAATTTTGATGTTTTCTGGAGATCTAATGATAAGACATACTCATTTCATACAGGGTCACTCAAAGTAAACAGCTCGGACATTACTGGCTTTAGTAACACACCTAAAAGGCTAATAGTTAGCATACAGAATGCGCGCAGCGCATATAAAAAAGGTGAAAAAGTAAGGGTCAGATTTGTGGCATTTGACGACGACGAATCAGTACCTTCTTCAAAAATACCGTTTGTAAGGAAAAGCCTTTCCTTTACCCAGTGTTATTATAGGATCAGGGATGAATATTTAGACACAGTCATAATTCCTTTTGACACAACAGATAATTCAACCATACTTTCAACAGACTCTGGTGGAATGTATTTTGACTTATTCACTAATGACTTCTCCTTAGGAAGAGTATACTCAATTGATATCTTGATTAAAGACTTAGGTTCAGATCAAGTTTATAAGCGAGTCGGCGGGACGTTTAGGATTGAATAATGACTAACAAGTCTAGGCTACAAACTCAACGACCAGGCGTGTTTTCATCCGCGTTAAGAAGAGAAAATGTCGATGGATCTAAAGCCTTAATCCACAAAACTAATGAAGATCTGGAAAGTTTATCTATAGCGTCAGCAGACTATTTTCTTTATGATAGTCCAGATAACGGTGTGAGAAATACTCAACAGTTACCTATAGATTTTTCAAAGTTTGAAAATCATACATTCTTTAATTCTGCTCAAGCAAATGTCAATGTTGCCTTTGACAATATAGTTAATAAGTTTCCATTTGATGGAACAAGAATAGAATATGAAAATTATTTAAACGGTCTTACAGGTTTTGAAAACTATGTTCTTTCACAGTTTCCAAAAAATATGGGATTCTTGTTGTTCTCAGGATCTGCGGGAGCAGCGCCCACAGAGGGGACTTACATTAAAGTTTTAGACTTTAAAGGTAGTCAATTTACAGAGTTCTCCAAAGATAAATCAGGTAGTTCAGCCCTAAATCCAGAGAAAAAGAGCTTTTCACTCGAATGTGTGATGAATCTAACGCCTGCGCAAAACGAAAATCAAGTAATATTCCAAAAAATATCTGGATCCAATCTAGGTTTTACACTCGCAGTCTCCCAGTCATCGTCTACATCTCAAGCTGATCTAGTCTTTGGTCTCTCTTCTGGTAGCGTAAAGCTATTTACCAGCGCATCAGTTTTAAAAGATTCTTTTAATCACGTTGTTGCATCTTATGATCGAACTATCGGCCAGAATAATTTAAAATTATATGTAAATCAAGATCTGGTTGCCTCGTCCTCAGGGCAGGCATCAATGAAAGTAATACCTTTTGATTCTTCAGCATTTTTGATCGGGTCTGGCACTACTCATGAATCAATAGGAATGAGTGGCGATACAAACTTTATTCCCGCTGAAACATTTACAGGATCCTTAGATGAAGTTAGATTTTTTCACAGCCTAAGATCAGAGGATCAACAGAAGAAATTTGCAAATAGAAATGTTTTTCCAGACAATGACCTAAAGCTATATTTTAAATTTAATGAACCTTCTGGTGCTTTTGGCAATAACGCTTTAGTGTTGGATAGTAGCGGAAATTCTCTTCACTCTTTAATAACTAATTACGTTGCTTATATGAGAGAGACAGGAAGTCTTGGAATAGGCCTTACACAAGAAAACCCAGATTTAAATCCTGTTCTTTTTCCAAAATATAGCGGAGTTCAAAATCTAAATGTTGACTTGCTGACAACTGCAAGCAACTATGATGATGAAAACCCAAACTTAATTACTAAGCTAGTTCCGCCTCACTATTTTGATGAAGGATTTAGTGTTTTTGGCTTCAAGAACTTTGATCAACCACTTGCCAAGCACTACTCAGGAAGCAATTTACCAGGCTCAGGTGATCTAGGTTCATCACAAATACTTTCTGCAATTTTGTACGTCTGGGCTAAGCATTTTGATGAAATAAAATCCATGACAGACCATATGTCTCAAGTCACTCATGTTGGCTATGATGCTGGGGAAAGCGCCGCTGATCAATTTCTTCCTTTTGTGTCCCGGTACTTTGGGTTTGATCTTCCTCCTATTTTTACAAACGGGACACCTGAACAATTTTATCATAATCAAGATCTCAATATTGACTTCTCTAACAATAAAATGTCTTTAATGCAGATTAGAAATAGTATTCTAAGGCGTATTTTATCAAACGTTGGCGAGACAATTAGATCTAAGGGTACAGTTCATAGTGTTAAAACAGTATTGAGATCTTTTGGCTTAGACCCAGATCTTTACGTAAGAATTAAAGAATTCGGCGGCCCAAAATCTTTCTCACTGTCAGACTTAAGATATGACAAAGCAGTAATCAGCTCTGAGATAAATTTTTCTGGGACATTATCAGCAGCAGGTTCAACCGATGCACAAGGCGTCTTTGACAACAGGCCTTTTTTAAGGTCAGGATTTTTAACTGGCTCCAGGATCGAAGTCGGAAAACCTAAAGCAGCAGGAACTTTTGTTTCCAAAGGGACCACGCATGAGTCAAAGGGGTTCGGATACCACGGAATATCTAATGATCCTGATGACGGCCTTTTCACCTCAGGTTCATGGACTTACGAAGCGATATATAAATTTCCTAAGAGATTTACTCACAATCTAAGTTCTTCAATCGACTACCCGTTAAGCCAAAGCCTTGCAAGGCTCCACGTTACAGGTTCTGGCGTAATTGCACCGTTCGAAGGCGTAGTCGCTAATATGCTTTTGATGTCAGGATCAGGAGATAATAACGATGGTGCAGTTACCTTATGGGTAAGAAATAACACTTCAGGCCCAAGTATCGCAACGCTTCCTTCACTCAAGCTCACAATACCGTTTGTTTCAGTTAGTAACGGAGAAACTTGGAACTTTTCATTCGGAAGAGAAAGAGCAGAATACCCAGTTGTATCATCATCTTACTTCTTGAGATGTGCAAAACAGTCTAATGGAATAATAGATGAAATATTTACAACATCTTCTTTTTATATGGAAGATCCAACTGCAGATTTTTCAAACAATGTATTTCAAAATAAAAGCGCTAACTTCAATTCTTCCGGTTCTTTTGTCGTAATTGGGTCTCAAAATATTGGCGGCCACAAAGATTTCTTTCTAAACAATACTAACGAGAATGAACAAGCACGAGTCACTGATTTCGCAGGAAATGTTTCAAATATTAAATTCTGGTCTAAGTCATTGACAGTCAATGAGTGGAAAGAGCATGTTAGAAATCCAGATTCACTAGGTGTTCAAAATCCTGATCTTAATTTTAGCTTTGTAACTCAAGAAACAGGTTCTTTTGAAAGACTGAGATTAAATCTAGCATGTGACCAGCCAGTGACAGCATCAGACGCTACAGGAAAAATTCAAATAATTGACTTCTCTCAAAATGACCTTAATGGACAGATGACAGGTTTTGCACCTAGCATTGACGTCTTTCAAAATGAAAAGAGGTTTACTAGCATTGTTTCACCTAACTTTGATGAAAATCTAAACAGTGTAAAAGTCAGACCAAGAAGCTTTAACAACCAAGAGAATATAGACGAATTTAATGCATCTTCTGCCCCAATGTTTGAGATACCTAGGGATGAAGAACCACAAGACGACCCAAGGTTTTCTCTTGAGTTTTCAATCGCTGATGCATTAAATGAAGACATTTCTAAAATGTTTGCAAACTTAGACGCTATTGACAACGCGCTCGGAAGTGCTAATCTTGAGTTTGAAGAAGATTATCCAGATCTCGAGACACTGAGAGACATTTATTTCAATAGGTTAACTGAAAAAATTAATATTAAGCAATTCTTTGAATTCTATAAGTGGTTTGATTCATCGATCGGGGTGTTAATAGAGCAGCTAATGCCAAAAAAAGCTAATTTCTTAGGTGTAAATTTTGTTGTTGAGCCTCATGCACTAGAAAGGGGCAAGCTTAGAAGGCATACAGGAAATTATTATACTACTGATCACTATACACCAGGAGATGTGTCCCAAGGCCGCGCCGCGGGCGCAGGAGCAGCTCAAGATAGAGATAATTTCCCAGATGGAGATTCTCCTGACAACCCCAACCAACCGCAGCCCAATACATTCGATACCCAGATTTGCGACGCTTACGATGGTGGCTACGGCGGTACTGGTCTAAACTGGTCTAGGTAATCTATTATGTCTTTTAATCCAAAATTAAATTTTAATTACAACGCTAATTTTCAAGACGCGCAAGGCTTGTCCAAGATTGATAAATCTACAAAAAAAGCAACCCCTCCAAGACTTGATAAGAAGCGCCCAAAACCAGATGGTAAATATGATCCTCACTCTGCTGACTATGACAGGGAGGTTGCAAAATCAAAAACAAATGCTAACTGTGTTTCAAAGTTTACTCAGGGCGTAAGTGCAAAAAATAAAAGCCCAGCAGGCAACAGAGTACTTCCTATCGCAGGAACCGGTCTAGATGACAACGCGGTAGAGGCTCTAAACTTTGGAGTGCCTCAACTATTTAAATCAAATGAATCTTTTGAGGATATTGCCTCGCTGACAAAGTCTGAGATAAGGGCTGACAAGACCGTCGATTCCGCAGTCATTGATTTTGTCCAAGCCGGCAATACACAGAATTACTCATTGAACTTAGTTAATAAGTCTCATAACGACCCAGAACAATTCGATGGTGTTATTGAGGCTTTTACTATTAGAGATGTTTTATCACACACATCCACAGAGTCTCCTATTATAGCGAAGTCTGTCAAGGGAGAAATGCAAAGTGGTAATACTGATGCTTTCGGCAAGTCTTCAATGATAGAAAGCCTGACTCCTCTTTCCGGCTCTGACGGTAATATATCATTTCTCGATGGCTCCGAGGCTATGGGAAGCATTCTCTTGCCTACAGCTGTCTGGGAAAAAGATGATAATATATTACCCTTTGACGGCACTCAAAATCAAAGAAACAACGTAAACAAGCAATCACTTTTATTAAGCGCATCGTCTGATATGATAAGCGCTTTAGGTAATTTATCACCTCAGACTGAGCAATACCCACCTGCAGGTTTTAAATCTTCAGCAACAGGCTTTATATTTAATAATGGTGCGCTTGGTGTCGATTCCATCGCATACGGAAATTTGAGAAACGATGCCTAAAAAGAGACAGAATAGAATTGGTACAGTAATAAACACCTCAGGGATTACTTCCTTGTCGCCTAGAGTTTATCTTCGAAACACCGACAGTGCTTCTGGTTCTTATCCTACTATCTCTAGAACAGGTGATAGCAGGACTGGTATATACTCATCATCTTTTGATGATACGTCTGCTATTTACGCAGGCCCCGCAGAGAACATGATATTAGGGCGGCAGATCCTATCTTCCAGCCAATATATCGGGGACTTTACTGCAACGCCCAGCACAAACCCATCCTTGACCGGCCCTAGCACAGGATCATTTGGAATTTCAGACCAAAGAATCCAGGTTCGAAAGTCTGGCCAAGATATTACACCCTTTACAGAGCATAGAATTTTTGCCTGTGATCCGTCAGCTATTGCTGATCCATTTTATCTAACAGGTAGTAAAGTTGAGGATTTAGGATTAAGTTTTAAGCTTCCGCTAAAAGAAAAGACCAAAATTGAAATAGATCTTAACCCAAGGGAAGAAACTAAACTTTTCTTCTCCACAGGTTCAGCAACAAGCGTTGTTAACTCTGGTATAGCTTACTATAATTTTGATCTTGATAGATTCGAAGTTCATGGTGATCTAACAACCGGAAGCAATGTTGACTATTTCAATCCAGACCCTGTAATGAGATCTGGGTCAATGCTAGCTTTTGCGCCATCATTCCCAAATTCAAACGCACTAATACAAAGAAATTCCGGTTTCCCAACAACACTCTCAGGCTTCCCGTTTGATAAAAAGTTTAACGCCACTGGATCCCAGCTATTTAAAGCGTCAGATATTATAAGCACTCCATTCCTTATTGAGAAGATGGTGTATGAATTCAGCGGCTCAATGCCGTTCATACTTACAGACGTCACCCGCGCTAATATAATGCAGTTCTTTATGATGAATCAAAGAGGGTATAACATAGCTGAGAGAAACATTAGAACTTCTTGGAGAAACACTAGAAGTTTTATTGCAGCGTACGGCGGCTCCACAGTCACAGGAAGCTTTTTTGTAAACAACATAAAAGACATTGTAAATGTTGCTCAAGTATCTCTCTATGATGCTACGTCTTTAGCAGCAGGCCTCGAAACCCTAGGATTGCTAAGAGACTTAAACGTTCAAGTCAACAGCATTGCAGCATCTCCTACCGGGTCATTTGTTTTGTCCTCATCGATCAAAACACCTTCAATCAATACAGGTCTTGGATTTTTAGCCGCTCGAAACATAGCAAATTCAGACGGTGTCTGCTTAATAAAAAATGAATTCGGTGGAAGGACTTCGCTTGCCAATCATCCTAACGGGATTTTGTCATCGCCAAGATCATACATTAATAATGTATCAGGTAGAAACTTAAGCGGCACTTTTACATCAACATCGTTCGACTACATAACTGCTGAGTTAGCAGAGGAAAATGACTTAGCCTCCCCCTACCTTTTAATGCCCTCAGATAACTTAGTTTTCGGATGGGCAAACCAGCAACAGCCAACATTTAACAGTACGTCAAATAGTGAACTTAAAATTGCTGGCGGAGGAGGTCAAGCCGGATCTAGCGAGGATGGAAGGTTTAATATCCTTCCAGGAAAAGGAAAGCTGGTTCTGTACGGTTCCTTAATAAGAGAAGACAAAGAGTTTCATCAAGGGTTAAACCAACTTCTAACGTCTGATGCGGTGCATGAAGATGTTAGAGACAACACTACACTAACAAATACTTCTGACTGTCTAGATCAGTTTTCTGTTGACTATACAAAGGCGTATACAGGTTCTTATATCGACAATATTTTTGACCCGGACTTAGGTATCGGCGAGACAAGAATAAGTTCAGATTTTAGCAGTGTTGTAAACGGAACTGCAGGAACAACAGGCTCCATATTAAGAGGCGTCCACCTAATAGATCAAAAGGAGCGTTTTTACGACTCTTTGACACCAGATATTTTAAGAATATTTTCAATTGATAATGCTCAAATACCCTTTGATGAAGAAAGTTCTACCGCCGTACTTGCGTTTGGAACAGGCTCTTTCACCGCCGGATCTTCAACAGCAGATCAAGCTAATCATAGATGGTTAAAGGCTTTTCCTTTTGAATCAAGGTATGATGGAATTCCTAGGACTCTAAGCACGATTAGAAAAGCACCTTCCACAAGAAAAGAAGCAGGCGTCTCTGTTGTCTTTACAGACTACACTGATGGTGACGGCGTTGGAATGTGGGCTAATGCTCTAGAGCAACCATCCTCAGTCTTACCTGCAGACCTAAGAGATAGAAATAGAATTATTTTTGGCTTTGGCGACGGGATTAAAACAGGTATTCCTGGGACCGTTGATGCTACTGGAATTGATGCATCAAGCTTTGGAGATAAAGTATCTTTGTTCACTGGGCCTATTTATCGCGGATTTAAATATGGGTTACTCAACGCAATCCCGCAGTTTACCAGAGCAGTTTTTAGGCATGATAGATATGGTCAATTTAGAGATATGCTCGAGCAGCGACTGTTTGGAAAATTTGAATCATCGGGAGATGAGTCAAGAGAAGTTATTTCAACTATCTTTTCTCAAGTCTTTAACGTTGGCGATGGCAACCTTGTTAGAAGACAATTCAAACCAACTGATTCAACCGGGCATCTGAACATTGATGTTCACTCAAGGGTTACAAAACCTTTCTTTGATGTTGAGCCTACAAACACTACGAAGAATACTGATGTTGACTCACTTCAAGTCGCCAATATTAACTCACTCGCCGGCGGCGCTGACATCGACCCAAAAAACCTTGGATTAAATAACTTCTCTTCCTTTATAAAAGGTTAAGTAGAAAGCCAATAAGTATTTACGTATGATCTTTGGAGAGCAACTTGTCTAATTTTACTAACTTGTTTGTTAACCAAAAAACAGGCAAAATAGAGACTATCGGCGCTACAAAGATCACGGCTCTTGACATGAGAGCAGGCTCCGCTCGTGTAGGGTCTGCAGAAATGCCAGGCACAGATACAAATTTCTTTGTGTCAGGGTCAATAGGAGCAGCTGCTTTAAGAGAATTCGGGGTCTCTGTTTTCGGAGGAGATGTAGTAATATCTGGGTCTCTTGGTGCAGAAGCCATATCTGGTTCGCTTCAAACTTTGGCTGACGGAACTTCTTATCTTGCTGCAGGCGAAAACGTTACTATTGTAACTGGGTCAACAGGGCAAATAACCATAGCGGCTTTCCCCGGCTGGACAGATGACGGAGCAGTAGTTAGACTAGTTACTTCTACTGATAAAGTCGGAATTGGTGCAGACGACCCTGGAGACTTTGGTAGTGATATCTATCTGTACGTTTCTGGCTCTTCGAGAGCTGATGCGGCTGGCGTAACCGTGTTCGGCGGCGATGTTGTGATATCAGGAACGTTGCACGGTGGCTCTCCTCTTAAAATCGCAGCTGAAGGTATAAAACTAGGTTTAAACACTGAAATCAAAGAAACAGTTGGCGGAAAAATGTCCTTTGGTGGTCTCTTTGTAGATGAAGGTGCCATTGTTTTTGGAGATGACGAAGAAACCGGGCAACGATTTGGCCTTGACCCCCTTGTTGGAAAAATTAAAATGGGGAATATGCACTTTGATGAAGAGGGAATCCTGTTCGGGGACGAGCGCTTCGGTATTGACGCTGGTAACAATAAAATTAAAATCGGCGGTATGCACTTCGATGACGAAGGGATTCTTTTCGGTGAGGAGCGATTCGGAATTGATGCCGGAAACAATAAACTTAAAATAGGTTCTATGCACTTTGATGATGAAGGAATCCTGTTTGGCGAAGAACGTTTCGGAATCGACACCACCAATAACAAGCTTAAGATAGGTGCTATGCACTTTGATGACTCAGGAATTCTGTTTGGCGATGAGCGTTTCGGAGTTGACAGTAATAATAATCTTAAAATCGGCCAAGTGTCATTCGATGATGATGGCTTAGTAATCGGCAATCAAAAAATTAAAGAAGAAAACGGCTCCTTAAAGTTTGACGCAGATGACGTTATGATCGGCACGCAAAAACTGGGCTTTGAAGACGGCGCTTTAATGATGGGACAAGAAGCAAATCAGGCTGTAAAAATCGGAGATGTTCGAGTTTTAGATAACCAGTTAAGCACATGGTCAGAAAAACCTCTCGTACTCGGCGCCGGATTTGACGAATATGTTGTTATTGAAAATGAACTAATAGTAACAGGGACCTCAATAGTTGTTGGCAGCTTTTACGTATCTGATTGCTTGGTAAGCGAGACAAATGATATCACAGGATCCCTTACTAACCTTTTTGACGGAACATCATTTTTAGTCGCCGGCGACGGAATCAACATCGTTTCGCAGTCAAACGGGTCAGTCATGATCGCTCAAGAATACGGTTCTGGAATAGGAGCTGCTGAAGAGGGCACCTATAACGACGGATTATTTTCTGATTTTACGACCAGTACTCCTGTTGGGACTGCAGTTGATAGATTTAACGAAGTTCTAAAGTCACTGGCACCCTCACCTGCGCCAGCAGTTTCTCAAGTCGCAGCAGACCAAAGCGGAGTATCTGCAAATCTTTCATTTGGTCCAAGTGTTCAAAAGCCGCTTTATACAAACGTTAGCGGCGCAGGCAATTTGCTCTCTGTGGGAGCTAATCAAAGCTTTGATGCAGCCACAGTCACCGGTGATCGACGCATCGGCGTCATCAATAACAGCACCAACATATCAGGAAAGATTAATGATCATGTTGCCGCCGATTCAGTAAATTACGCTGCAGATGCCTTCGGTTCAGCAAACGCAGGAAGTTTAATTCTGGAAATAAACGGCGCAGAAGTTGCATCAATAGATCTTACCAGTCTTACTTCCGGTCAATCAATTACGCCTGGAGGATCTCAAATTAGCGTTTCTGCTCCTGTTGAAGCACATTTTGATGATGGAACTCCACTTGATGTATTCATACATAGGTTTGGAAATTATGAGATTGATGCCAGTGAAATGATGCTAGGATACAATGCAGCAAGAATTATACATCGAACAAGCACAGACACAGTGACAAACTATTTAGACTGGGTTGTTGACGGTAGTTCTGGGCCAATTAACGCATCAAGTTCAAACTTTACAAGCCTTACAATGTCAGGTCTCCGACAAATCTCAGGTGTGTCTTACTTTACAGGAGGTACAGCAGATTATTCTTCGGCTGTAATTGGAGCGTATAAAACAGTCTATTCAAATTCTCCCACTGCAATAACTTTTAACGGAACAAATTGCGCAATATCTTATGGGGCTCCTGCAAACGGTGCCCTACCAGTCATTGATGTCGCTACGGAAGATGATAGCAAAACAATATCAGTGACAGGTTTAGCGCAGATTACAGCTAATAAAATTTTAGGCGGCGGAATAACTGCTTCAATTAATGTTGCACACCCAATTATCACAAATTCACTCACAGCCGGGGGAGAAACATCGGAAGGCAATATGCTTGTCTACAATCTGTCTGACGCTTCCACTGGCACATACGAGCCTTTCTTAGGAGAGGCATATCGTGTTCCTGAATATGACTACGCCACACAGCTCTTGCTGGACACCCCATGGGATTCTTCCGAGTCGCTCTTAGTCAATAGTGGACTCCTTGTTTACGACGAAAAACTGGTAGCACCAACTCAAAGCCTCAACGGTGGAAAGTTTACTAGTTTTGAAAATGGCCCGCCAGGAAACGTAGACTACTCTTCAATAACTTCCGGGCCAAGAACTTATTATAGAAAGTTTAAAAACAATTCAGGTGGATCAAAAACTAATTTCAGCTTAACATTTACAGGCTCTGGTACAATAGTTTCCAAAGGTACAAGCCTTACGGGAAATAAAAACTTCAACGTCTTTGTAAAATTACCTCAGACAGCAACACTCCAGAGCACCGGGTGGATGGATTTGTCTCTTCCTTTCTCAACCGGGCAAGTAGGTGACGATGAAGGATGTTTAGTCGGATCACTTGGAAGTATGGGACAAGCATCTGAGGGAACTTTTGGAACACAGTTTCTAAGTGATAATGATTATTTAGTAATGAAGATTGAGGCTGATGCTTCATGGACAGGTTATATTGACTCCATTGACCTGAGCTGGGTGTAAGATGGCTTTTAATAGTGCAACAGAAAGAGATTTAGCTCTTAAGAAAATAGTGGGCAAAGCTCACACGTCTCCTGACAAGGAAATAGCAAATGAGTCCCTAACAAGCGGTCTTACTATTTCATCACAGACAGTTTTTGGAGAGGCAGTCCCCGGAAATCCAGACAGCTCTTCTTTTTATAAAATCACAGATGACTCTGTTGAATATTTGCGCCTACCTTTAGTCTTTATTCCCGGCACAGACACAGACAATGGAAGACATAGTTTTGCAGTTAAGCTACCTGATGACTACGAGGCAAATTCTACAAACCCTAAAGCTGGAACAGCACCTTTTGTAAACGGCCAAGTAATTCACCAAACGCTTGGGTCAATACAGCTGGTTCCAACTAGTTTTGGAGGAGATTATGAAGCAGTCCCTTATTATGGAACTATAGCTGGTGGCTTAGATAGGATTTATCCTCTTGATGAAAGGGACTGGTCTCTTGATTATTTCAATGGCGTCTATTTCCAGCAGGATCCGCCTGGGGCAGGAGATCACTCACAAAATCCAACATACATAAATGCGTTTATCTACGTAGGTGATACTCTAGACGCTGTAATAAACGGCCTAGGCAACTCAGCCGCAGAAGTTGCAGACGGAAGTTTTATAACAATTGAGTCTGAGTCTGGAATGTCTAAGGAGAGAAAGCTTTCGCTAGGAACAGGTCTGGCAGGTATAGACGGTGGGGAAAATTCAACATATCAGATATCCATTGATTCTTCTACTGTCCCACTTCTTGCAGGGTCTGCTTTCACAGGAGACGTCTCTTTTAACCAGGGTATGTCTGGTTCATTACAAAATCTACAAGATGGTAGTTCATATCTTGTTGCCGGGAATAACATCCAGATTCAATCTGGATCATCTGGCCAAGTAACGATATCAAGTACACAGTCAGCAGGTAACATAGGGTTTACCTCGTTGATTTTAGGGTCAGAAGCTCTCAACGCTAGTAGTTCTGAAGATATCACTTTTATTCCAGGTTCGGGCATGCAGATAATTGCAGACTCAGCCGCCAACTCTTTAAAGTTTGAAGTATCAGGAAGCACTATAACAGAAATTATAAAAGTCGGTAATTTAAAAGAAGAAATCCTCACTTCAAACTCTAGCGAAACTCTTTTGCCGTTTATACTCACAGGAACCCCGGCTACATCTGAAGTATTATCGATATATGTGAATGGCACAAGGCAAACCCCAGGTGCTGACTTCAATTACGCGCTTGCGACAAAAACTCTGACTTTTCTAACTGATCATAACTCTGGAAGCACCATCGTTGCTGCATATACTGAATCAGTCGCAGATACTGTCGCTGATGATGACCCACGCCTTATAGATGATAGAATAGCGTCCGGAATTCGAAACCAGACAACAGTCGTCGAAGTGTCTGGATCTTCTGCACCTACCGAGGGCCAAGTGCTTATTTCAAACAGCTCGACCAAAGCGTCTTGGGACGATCTTCTAATATTTAATGAAATGCCTACTGGGTTGAAAGATGATATAAACCAGGACTTTATACTTAGCAGACAGCCGCTAAACGAAAACGACCTCATGGTTTTTGTAAATGGCTTACTTCAAAAAAAAGGATCTGATGAAGATTTTACTCTGGCAGGGAGTACACTGACGTTTGCTGTGCCACCGAACGAAGTCGATGATGTTTACGTAACTTATCGACCAAATTATTCTTAAAAAAAAGCCTCTACCCTTATACTTAATTTTGACTAATTCGCACTGTCAAAAATTTACTAACTGAGGTAACTTGATGTCATCTAAAAAATATAAGACAAATGATCTTATTCTTGCATCCTATTTGAAGCACAAAGGGATCGAGCTTGACTCTTATCAAAAAGACCCAAAAGGTCGCGTAACATTTTATTTTAACGTTTCAGACGCGGACGTCGAAGCGCTTATCGTACAATATCTGAACTCCGAGGAGAGAGCTTTCTATGATGAATTAAAAGCTTTAAAGCGGCTCACGTGAGCTCACGCCCTGGCTGCCGCTAAAATTGCCAGGGCAAAATAGAAATGCACATATAAAACAGATATAAAAATTCATATTCAAATGCCACATGCACATGTACATGCAGACCGCTAAAAGTGTCTGTTGGGCGATGTAGCGTTGTGCTACACACGTCAGGACGTTGCGGCTATTCACGCCATATTTCATAATATAGGAGAAAAATAATGGCAACTAGAAAATTAACTCGTCAAATCAACATCGCAGCAGGAACAGCAGTTTCCGGTGGTACACGAATCGATGCAACACAGCTTGGTGTTAAGATCGGTGACTCGATGTACGATCTTTACGATGTCCTTGAAGGCTTAGGCTCGCAAGATTCTGCAGCTCTTCAGGCTGAAGCAGCACGCGCACAGGCAGCTGAAGCAGCACTACAAGGTGAGCTCGACGCTGAAGTCGTTCGCGCTAAGGCATCTGAA
>TARA_R110002074_G_scaffold3879_6_pt1 | contig 32677 bp, 32 predicted proteins | sample TARA_R110002074 | Tara Oceans TARA_R110002074 (sample SAMEA4397215) | marine metagenome | biome: Polar Biome; feature: [MIX] marine epipelagic wind mixed layer (ENVO:01000061); material: water (ENVO:00002006), including particulate matter (ENVO:01000060) such as... | depth 10-100 m | reverse complement strand
CTAATTTAGATATATCTTTATTTGTAACTGCTAATTTAAAATTTGGAATTAAGTCTTTAGTTTTTTTCTCATAATTAGCTGTATGTTCTAACCAATCTTTATTAAAAAATTTATTAATCAAATCTTGTTTAGTTCGAAACACTTCTGGAAATTTCTTTATTTTTGAAAATTTATCTAATTTTTTAATAATTTCATTGTCATCCTTTTTGGGAAGTTTTAATATTGCTTTTACCATCATTCTCTCCATATCAGGTCTATCGTCATCATCTTGGTCGTCATCTAATATACTCGGCTGACCTCCAACTTTTTCAATCGTTAAGTTACTATCAATAAAATCAATCCAGGCGCCCCTTAAAAAGTTGACTAATGCATCACCACTCCTATCTTTATTAGCTTTATCCATATCATTAGCGTATGATAAAATATTTTCTTTCTGTTGTTCTTTATATTTATTAATTATATTTTCAAGGTCCTTTGTTTCAGATTGATATTCAAATCCTCCTTTTTGTTTGTATATTTTTTTCTTACCTCCGCCTTTTAATTCATCATCCTTGAGTATCATTGTTAACATATCAACCAATGCTTGTAAATCCCCTCCAGCTGCGGATTCTGCAGCTTCACCTGCCATATTATCTAATTTAGTTTCTTTTTCTGCTGCGAGCTGGTCGCGCAGACTCTCTGCCTCTACTGCTGCCGCTGCCGCTGCTGTTGCCGCTCTTCTTCCTGCTATTTTTGTTTGCTCTAATTCTTGCTCCAATTCTGCTTTTCTTTGTATAACTTCTTTTTTAGCATTTCTTTTTTGCTCTAAGGTTACTGCTTCTTTTAGAGCATCTTCTGCTTCTTTTACAGCTTCGCGGGCTACTTCGTCTTCCGCTTGTTCTTTTCTAACATTTGCTGCTGCTGCTGCTGTTGCTGCTGATGTTCCTGATGATGCTGCTGATGTTCCTGATGTTGCCATTCCAGCTGCAATAAGAGCTGCTTTAATAATCTCGTTTAAATTTTGATATCCCCCTGGGTTTTTATCACCAAAAATATTTCCTTCTATATAATCTCTAACACTAACTTTATTTGGGTCAAAAGTAGCTAAGTGAGTCGTTAATACTGATACCATACTATCAATTTCTCCTTGTTCCATATCTGGTATTTTTAAATTTGTTGCGGTTTGAGAGACAGTATCAGGGGTTATCTCTATAGGTTCATTTCTTCTCTTTCTTTCTTCAAATACCTTTTTAATTTGCAGCTGCTTCTGGTGACGGCTCAGCGCGGCGGCCGTGCCCACTTGGAAGGCATCCTCCTCCGCTCGATTCCTCTGCTCTTCAGGTTTAACTGTTCCACCTTTTTGTTTTTTCTTGCTTTGAGAATTATTATTTCTGTTCCCTCCTTTTATCGAGTAAGTTTTGTGTTTCCTTAGTTTAATTTGACTCTTTTTAAGCTTTTTCTTATAACTTTTTGCTCTTAACATGTGATATATAATATTATTAGATTTTAACTAAATATTATATACCTAAAACTCAGAACCCTTGCCTCTGTTTCCTCCTCTATTATTTAAAAAATCAACCTGTTCTTTAGTAATGCAAGCACATCCATTACCACCACTTACATTAGAAGTATCACAACATTTTGCATTAAAATCATTATTTGCATAATAAAATAATTGTCCTTCTGGTAATGGAACAGTAGGTTTCATTGCAACTCCTCCAAGACTATTAACCTCTGCTAATCCAACTTTTTTTTCATATGTGTCAGTATGAACACCTTTACTTACATCATAATCTAATTCGGCACCCATATTAGTATTACCTTCAATAAATTTAAAACCGGCGATAACTTTTATTTCGTCTATCAACCGTCTAAGTCCGTCAAAACCCATTGTAGTTGTGCATCCTCCTAATAAATGTAACCAAGAAACACCACCGATAATAAGAGCTAATACAAGAAGCTCAAATCGTAATTTGATTCCAAAAATTACAATATCTGTATTTAATTTTACCATTATTATACATATTTAACAGATAAAAATTAAAATAATTCAAATAATTTATCCCTTATATCTAAAATATTTTCAATTGCAGAATTATAATCTCTTAATTTTATTCCATTAATAGTGAAAAATCCGGTATCAGTTATTAAATGATATAATTTTTTGGGTTTATCTATATTTTGTCCAGTTGTGTTTAAAGTATTAAAATTTCCTAAATCAACATCATTAAAATGTATATTGGGAGCCCCACAAATTGTAAAATTATCAAATGTATATTTTTTGACAGATTGAATGTTTGTTGTATCAATTTCTACTAAACCAATAACTCTTTCATTAAATTTTAGTTGTTCGTTTAATTGTATATCTTTCAATTTGATAGACTGTCCATCTTCAACTTCAATTAAAATTTCCCCATGTAATCCTGATTCAAGATATTTATGAATATCTGCTAAAGAAGAATTATGAGATAAATATTTTAAATTTTTTAACTTAATAATATCAATAGGTTGTAATTCATCCCAATCTAAAAATTTTAAATTATTAATGCGTATTCTTTTACTTTCTGTACTTAAGCAATAAATAGCGTATTCTCTATAATCTGATATTTTGTTACTTAGAGGATGTTCCTTAACATCAATCCAACCCAAATCTTTAGAATAGACTTTGTGGCAACCACTTACAATAACACCATTTAAATCATACATATGGATTCCATTAGTGCTTAATTTAAAAACAGAGGTAATTCTATCTCCATTATCAAGAATAGTTCCTGAAGCAATATCTTTTATCTTAACATCACCATTTTTAGTTTTTATAATAGTATTTTTATCAAAACATTTTCGTTTAGGAACTTTTCTGGAATTTAGATCTAAGATATGTTGCATCCATCCAGCAATTATAGCAATAGGAATAGAAACGGCAACAAAGAAGACAGTTCCACTTGCAGCAGCAGGCCATGTAAAAGGTAATATCCAGAATAAAACAATGATTGCTAAAATAACAACAAGAGCAATAATAAGGATATGTAGGAACGCACCTATAAATGATTTCATTGCCATATAAATACCATATACTGTATATAACCCAGCAACAACAGCTCCAGTAATTTTATTTAATAAATCCTTAAATTTAATCATAATTTTTTGAAGAGGTATAATGACATTGATTAAACGACCAAATATATATGCCATTATTCGGTTGTAATATCCTTTAAGCCAGGCTATTATTACTCTAAGAAAATCTAAAGACATATTAAAATTTTTAATAATTCCAATTAATCTTTCAGTAATATAATAAAAAGGTTTAATAAAATATCCAACAATACTGCTTAATATAATATTGGTACATTGTATGAAATTATCGCCAGCAAATTCCATTTTAGATGTACCTTTTGGTAAATCTTGTTCTTTAATTATTCCTGCAAATGGCATAACAGAAGGTTTACATCTTTCTTGAGCCCAGTTTTGTCTGATAGGTTCCATTTTATCTTTAATATAATAATATGAAAGCGCAATAAAGAAAAATAATAAGGTTAAAATAGCAATAACAACAGAGCCTCCATATTTATCTAAATATCCATCTTTTTTATATTCTTTGGTAAAATGACCATATAATGTTTCTGGAATATTATTCATATATAATATCTGGATAATATTCTTAAAATTAATCTTCCCAATCCCAAAAAGTAAATTCACCAATAGGTATTTGATGATTATCAGTAATTAAACAATATAAAACATTATCAAATGCTCCGGTTTTAATAGCATCTTTGTAGTCCTTAACTGGTATATAATTTGTTAATAATGAATTATCAGTATTATCAGTATTAAAAATTTTATGTTCTCCTGTAACATAAATAAAATCATTTAGTTTTTCACTCCAAATTTTGTAATATGGACTGTCTTTTCCTCCCTTTAATTTCAATGTGCCATAAATTTCGCTTCCATTTTCTAAAACATCACCTAAAATAATATCTTTCATTTTTTTTATAGTTCCATTTTTTAATTTTAATTTAGTATTTTTTGAGAAACAAATAGTTCTTAATGTTTTACCTATAGGTCCTCTGTCTATACTTTTACCTGTATAGCTTGCACCTTCAATCATATATATAAATGTAGTAACAATTCCAATAAGTTTCATAGAAGTATCTTTGGTTTTAATAATCATTTTTTGAAATTGCATAACAATATTAGTAAATGAACCAAGAACATCGCCAACTATAAATCCAAATCCTCCTTGAATTTTTTCAATAACAACTCTAATCATATTAAAGGAATCTAAGAAATTTTGTAATACAGCACCCATAGTTCCTAAAATATATTGTATTGGTGATAGGAAAAATCCCATTAAATCTTTTTGAATATTTCCGACACAATATGAGAAATTTTCCATGGTATCATATCCTAAATAACTTGCAAAAGGCATATATGTTGGGGAACATCTATATTTTGGCCAATTATCTTTTATATTTTGAAGCCCATTTGTGATAATTGATGAAAAAAATAATAATCCAAATATAATTACAATTAATAATGCTTTTATAATATCTACAAACTTCATATTAAAATATAATGTTATTTTTATTTAATGTAAATATCATGAAATAAAAATATTTATTTTTTTCTTTTTCTTGATTTTCTTCTTCTTCTTAGTCGTTTGGTTCTTTTTTTTGTTTTTCTTCTTCTCTTTTTTCTTTTTTTTCTTGATTTACGTCCCCCAGCCATTCCAGCAACACCTCCAGGATTGCTCATCATTGCTTGTGAATCCCCTTCAGACATTGCTCTTGTTTGAAGTTGTAAATCTACAATACCCTTCATTAAACTATTGCCTTCGCCACCAGCTTGAGACATTTGAGGAACAGAAAGTTTAGCAGGAGAGCCTCCACCAGCTAAATCTTTATTTAAATTAACCATATTATGTGCATTCATTTTTTGTTTGCTAATAGCTTGATTCATTGCACTATTAGCACTTGCATTTTTGGAATGTGGAGATTCAAAATTCAAAGAAACAGCCCCACCTCGTAACTTTTTTATTACAGGTATTTTTGCTGCAATTTTTTTTGTTTTTTGACCTGCTTTGGTCAAGGCTCTTTTTGTTTTTTGACCTGCTTTGACCAAGGCTCTTTTTATTTGTCTTCCTGCTCGTGCAGCTGACTGTAGATTCTTTTTGAGTAATTTCTTGCGTTTCCTTTTTTTCATTTTTGTCATATATATATATTAACGCAATAAAAATATAAAAAGAAAAAAAATAATAAATTATATGTCTTTTAAAATAGATGATGAAACTCGATTGAATTTTGATAAAATGTTAAAAGAATCAGGTGCATCTGATAATACAGCTAAAATTAGAAAACTGAAACACAGTTCTAAAATTAAAGAACAAGTATCAATAATGATGGATATTAAAAAAAAATATCAACGATTAGGTAAAAAATCAATAGATAGAATGATTGATTCGCAGTGTTCTTGGTTATATAAAAATTATACTAATATATTTATCAGATTAAAGAAAAATGAATTAGATTTTGATATATTGGGTAATTTGATAATATGTCTAAAAGAAATAGAAGATAGTAAAATAGACCAACATGAAGCATCTGTAAAAGTAGGTAAAATTTTAAAAGAATTATTTATAGATAGTGCGATGAAACGTGAGAAAAAAATGGAAAAAAAATTAAAAAAGGAAGAAAAAAAGTTTGTAAAACCTAAAATAAACATTTCTTGGTCGGATTATAAAAAAATATTATAACAAAATTGAAATTATTTAAATAGATTACTATTTTTATTTAAATAATGAAGCTTGTAATAGTCGAATCCCCAGCAAAATGTAAAAAAATAGAAAGTTACTTAGGATCAGGGTATAAATGTATAGCGAGTTTTGGTCATATTAGACAAATAGCAAATGGGTTGAAAAGTATAGACACAAAAAATAATTATGATGTTGTTTTTAAAACGATAGGAAGTAAGGGAAAATATATAAAATCGTTAAGAGAATGGATAAAAAAATCTAAAGAAGTGATTTTGGCAACAGATGATGATAGAGAAGGTGAGGCAATTGCTTGGCATATTTGTAAAACATTTAATTTATCTGTTTTATCAACTAAAAGAATAATATTTCATGAAATAACAAAACCTGCAATTAAAACTGCAATAAATAATCCAACAGTAATTAATATGAATACTGTAAATGCTCAGTTAGCTCGTCAAGTATTAGATTTATTAGTAGGTTATACAATAAGTCCAATACTTTGGAAACATATTAGTAGAAATACAAAAGGGAGTTTAAGTGCAGGAAGATGTCAAACACCCGCATTACGTTTAGTATATGAGCAACAAAAATTAATAAATAGTTCGCCTGGGAAAAAAGTTTATGAAACAACTGGTATATTTACTAATAAAAATTTCAACTTTGTTTTAAATTATAATTATAATAGTGAAAATAAAATGGAAAATTTTTTAGAAGAAAGTGTGAATTTTGAACATAAATATAATGTTACAAAACCTAAAGTGGTAAAAAAAAATCCTCCAATTCCATTTACAACAAGTACATTACAACAAAAGGCAAGTAATGAATATAATTTCTCTCCAAAACAAACAATGAGATTAGCTCAAACATTATATGAAAATGGATTAATAACATATATGAGAACAGATAGTATTAAATATAGTGAGGAGTTTATAAAATCAGCAAAAAAATATATTAAAAGTCAATATGGCAATGATTATATTACAAAAAATTTGGAAAAATTAATAAATAATGGTGAAAATAAAAAAAAGAAGGAAAACAATGCACAAGAAGCACACGAAGCTATAAGACCAACAAAAATAGATGTGAATACTATAACAGTAGTAGGTAAAATAACAGCACGAGAAGTAAAATTATATAATTTAATTTGGAAAAACACAGTAGAAAGTTGTATGACAGCAGCAACATATAATTCTATAACAGCAAAAATAACATCACCTGAAAAACATAGTTATAAATATTCAAGCGAAGAAGTAATATTTCCAGGATGGAAAATAGTTATAGGATATGAGAAAGAAAATAAGGAATATAATTATTTATTATCATTAAAAGAAGGAAAATTATTAGAATATAAAGAAATTTATAGTAAGGTTACCTTGAAGGATTTAAAAAAAAATTATACTGAGGCAAGATTAGTTCAAATGTTAGAAAAGAAAGGAATAGGTCGCCCGTCAACATTTTCCAGTTTGATATCAAAAATTCAAGAAAGAGGTTATGTAAATAAAGAAAATGTAGAAGGAAAAAAATTAAAATGTACGGATTTTAAATTATTGGAGGGAGATTTGGAAGAAATAGAGACAGAAAGAGTATTTGGAAATGAAAAAAATAAATTAGTAATAAAACCGATAGGAATAATTGTATATGAATTTTTGGAAAAACATTTTGATGATTTATTTAATTATGATTATACAAAATATATGGAGGATGAATTGGATAAAATATCAAATGGAAATAAAATTTGGCATACCTTGTGTAATGATTGTGATAAACAAATAAATAAATCGTCTAAAAATATTAAAGATTCACATCGAGAAACATATAGAATTGATGAAAATCATATTTATATGATTGGTAAATATGGTCCAGTAATAAAATATGAAAATGGAGATGAAACATCATTTAAAAGTGTAAAAAAAAATATAGATATGGAAAAATTAAAAAATGGAGAATATACGTTAAAAGAAATTGTTGATTTGAATAAGGTAGGTTCAAATAATATAAATTTGGGAGAATATGAAGGAGAAGATGTAATATTAAAAAAAGGGAAATATGGTATGTATATAACATATAAAGGTAATAATTGTTCAATTAGTCATATTAAAAAAAAGATGGAAAAGATTGATTTGAAAGATGTATTAGATGTATTAAAAGGAAAAAAAACATCAAATTCAAATATATTAAAAGTAATAACGGGTGAAATATCTGTAAGAAAAGGAAAATATGGTCCTTATGTATTTTATAAAACAAAAAAGATGAGCAGACCTAAATTTATTCCAATGAAGGGAGTAAGTTTAGATGAAGTAAATGAAGAATGGGTATCAAATAAATTATAATCCATAAAGATGTGGTATTCTAACATGTTTTCCTCTTTTTTGTTCATCTTTTAACATATTAAATTCAAATGTCAAACTGATAGGTAAGTTTTTAAAATCAACAAGTCTTCCATCGTGATATCTAAATTTTAATTTAAGTCTATCAATTCTTAATATAGGTGGGTCACTATGAAATAAATTAGTATTGAATGTCTGCATAACTCCTCTGCCTTGTGAAAAATCATTTTTTGATGGTAGAGATACTTTTGCAAATGACCCATTTACTCGATGACCTAAATCATTATTATAAAGATGACCTGTTCTTTCAGAATAAGGATATATTTCATCAATATTATTATATCTATCCAATTCAATATAAATAGCATCTTCACCATTAATATCTAAATTATTACTTGCAGAAACACTTCTTACGATGGTATTACTTTTATATGTTGCATTATTTGAACCACTACAAATAATTTCATTTATTCCGGAAGGTTGTAGCCAAGGAGAAGAAATATTAGAATGTAAAAATAATCCTCCAACATTTTTAATATAAAAATCACTATTGTTGCTAATATCGGTTGAATCTCCTGACAAATCAACTTTATTAAATCCTAAATAAGAAGGTAATCCCCATTTAGTATATTGGTGAAAAATAGCTTTATTAACATCAGATGTTGGATCATAAATTTCTTGATTGGAAAAGTTTAAAGTAAATTCTCCTTGTTTTGACCCAATCATTAATTTATTAGAAATTTTATCATACAAAACAACAAATGGATTTAATCCATAATTCGAAGGGTCATTGGGTTTTCTATACCATACTGAATTGATGTCTGTATTATCTAACATTAATCCAGTATAATCAAATGTATTATCAGATTTTCCAGTTATAGGGAACATATTATGACTGATATCAGCAGAAGAATTAAAAACTTCCTTATTCATTAAAGATTCAATAGTTTTTGCTAAATTTTCAGCAGTATATGAACCTTCGGGTAAATTTATCTGAAAAGTGGGGGGTTCCCATATAATTTCAACTTGCATATTAGTGATATCCATATTTGTAATTGGGGGTGCTGGTGTTGTTGCTGAAAATAAACTACTTGTTGTAGTAACTTGTTTCCAAGTATCATCTGTTTGTTTAACCATAACTTTTATATCAGATGCTATCTCGTTATACCAGAATATAGAGGGTCCTGGAAACAACATGAACATGACCTGATCTATAAATGTTTTATTATTAGAATATGCACTACCATTTTTATCATTAAATACGGGTGTGTCGTCATGTGCTCCAAATGAAAACTTTAATTTTGTGGTATAATTAAAAGACATTTTGGTATTTTGATAAGAAGTTGAAAAAGTATAATTATTTAATGGAATAGAATAATCAATAAGTCTTAGAGATTGAACATTATGAAAAGCTTCTCCTAAATCAATACCAAAACTATTACTATTGGGCCATTTTTTGTAATCTCTATCAATAGAATGAACAGATATTACTTTTCTATCTAATACAAATGTTTGTTCGCTTTGAATTAAAGGATGTGAAGTTTGTAAATTAAAATTACTCATAATATAAAATAATAGTATTTTATATTTTTCTGAATAACATATTTAGAAAATAAAGAAATTTTAAATATGAAATAAAATAAATATATATATTAAATGTCATCACGACCTGATGAGAATGAAATAAAAAAAAGAGGAAGATTTGTATCGAGTATTTTATCTTTAGTTATGGGAAATGGTAAATTAAGAATGGTGTCTGCTTTTTTAACTATGGCGGCTATTTGGCATTTACTTATATCATCATTCTGGAAGACAGGTATAAATATATTTATAACTTTAGGTATATTAATGTTTGTAGCATTTTTAGCTGGAACTTTTTTTAAAAAATGGGCATTTCCAATTAGTTCTCTATTAATATTACTACAACTTGGTGGTTTATTTTATATTAATTTCGATCATATTGATTTTATAAAAAAGGGAAAAAATATACCTAATGAATACAATATATTTATGAATATGACACTGAGTATGGTAGTAGTACAATTAATGATAATGATAACTGCAATAGGTCAATCATTAAAACCAAAATTATTTAAGATAAATAATTGGTTAGTAACATCTATATTTTTATTATCATCAATATTATGTAGTATTGCAATAGGACAAATTTGGGTAATATTAAAAAAACTTAAATGTGATTGTTAAATATGAAAAATCTAAATGTTAAACCAAATTCGTTTGTTTGATTAGAAACCCAAATACCAGATATTTTTAATAAAAAATTTATATTTTTATGTTTTCCATATGAAATTTTATCATCTCCATAAAGTTTTATGTATCCATTTTTTAATTGTTCTTTAATTCTACTTGTTAAAGATTTATTTCTAATATTATTAAATTTATTTAATATCATTTTTTCAATTGCTTTAATACTTGATATATTAAAATTATTTGTAATTGTTTTTTGAAATTGACATTTAATTTTATTAAAATATTTATCTATTGTGACATTCTCTAATGAGAAAGTTATAAATATTCCTGATGCTGAGCAATATTCATCACTAAATATAAGTCTATGAAAATCACTTCCTATCATTACATTATTTTTTGTTTTTTCACTTATGATTATATTATGAGGATTAAAATTCTTATGATTTATAGTCAGAAACATATTATTTAAAATTAATAATTATTATTTAAATCATAATAAAATTATATATACTCATGGTTGTTATATAATAAATATAATAATGATATTGATTCCATAGACATATCATGATTTAAATTATCAAATACTTTTTCTGCTTTATTTAATGTTTTATTTAAATGTTGAATCAATTCATCTATATATTTTAGCCATATTTTACTAATATTTGGTGAATCGTTTTCTCTCTGGTAAATTATATTTTTAATATTATTTACTCTATTATCCATTAATATTATTAATGTATTTTTAATATTTAAGTATTAAAAAAGTAATAATATATTATTTATATTATGAAATATTTTGCATCAAAATTTGAAGAACATATTATAGAAAATCAAAAATATAATATACATTCAAATACGGTAGGATTTTATGATTCTATGAATAATAATTTTAAAAAACAAAATAATTTAATATTTTATGGTCCATCCGGTATAGGGAAATATACACAACTATTGAGATATATAAAAAAATATAGTCCAACAAATTTAAGATTCGAAAGAAAAATTAATTTTAATTTTAATAATAAAAAACAATATGATTTTAAGGTGAGCGATATTCACTTTGAAATTGATATGGCTTTATTGGGTTGTCATTCAAAATTATTATTTAACGATATTTATTATCATATATTGGATATTTTATCTGCACGCCCCAGTGGATATGGTATTATAGTTTGTAAAAATTTTCATATGATACATAGTGAATTACTTGATATATTCTATAGTTATATGCAATCTTTAAAACACAAAAACTTACATATTGTTTATATGTTAATAAGTGAAAATATTAGTTTTATTCCTGATAATATTTTAAATCGTTGTCAAGTAGTTCCTTTAAAAAGACCATTAAAGGGTGAATATATAAAAGCTACAAGTAAAACTTTAATGAATAATGTAAACATTAGAGATATTACCAATATCAAAAATATAAAGGGCAAGGTTAATTGTATTAATAATATAAATAAAAAAATTTGTAATAAAATTATAGATAAAATAATCAATTACAAATCTATTAATTTTTTAGAAATGAGAGATAATTTATATGAAATATTTATATATAATTTAGATATTCATAGCTGTATATTTGATATAATTAAAATTTTGATTGAAAAAGAAAAAATAAATGAATCAAACATAAAAAATATTATCATTCGATTGCATAAATTTTTAAAATTATATAATAATAATTATCGTCCTATTTATCACTTAGAGGGATTTATATTTTATTTATGTATACAGATATATGGATTATGAAAAAGCTTGTAAAATATTAGAAATATCAAAAAAACATTCCGCGGATTGTATAAAAAGGGCATATTTTAGAATGGCATTGCGATATCATCCAGATAAATATAAACAAGATAATGGAGAAAAATTTAAAGAAGTAAAGGAGGCTTATGATTTCTTGTTATCAAAAGATAATAATAATGAGAGAATAGAAATAGATGAAAATATTGATTATAAAGAATTAATAAAGATGTGTATGGAATATTTCTCTCCAGAAACAAAATGGGATAGTTTATTTATAGATACAAGTTTTACTGGGATTGTAAAGGACTGTCAACGTATATCATTAAAAATATTTGATAAATTAAATAAAAACAAGGCTAAACAAGTTTATGATTTTTTATATAAATTTAACTATGTTCTGGGTATAGATGAAGAATTATTAAAAAAATATAAAGAAGCATTGCAAAAAAAGATATTATATGATAATATCATTATATTAAATCCTTGTTTAAAGGATTTAATAAATGATAATATTTTTAAATTAGAAATCGAAGAAAAAGAATTTTATGTTCCATTATGGCATCATGAATTATATTTTTCTCTCCAAGATAAAGATTTGATAGTAAAGTGTGAACCAGAAATTCCATCTGAAGTATGGATAAATGAAAATAACAATATATATATTCAAAAACAAATACCAATTGCAAATTTATTTGAAAAAGGGTTTTATGAATTTGAAATTGGAGAGAAATTATTTAAAGTCACTTGTGACTCGTTGAAAATTACAAAAGAAAAGCAAATAGTTTTATTAAAAGAATCGGGTATTTTAAGAATTAACGAAGAAGATACTTATGATTCTACCTTGCGTAGTGATATTTACGTAGAAGTTTTTCTTGTATAATAATTAATTAATATTCATATATATATATATAATGTCGTTGGTAGGGAAAGAAGAAGTTCTGGTAAAAGGAGATAAGCACATAGCTATATATATGAATATGAATAACAATAAATACATTAACCCAAGCAGTAAATTATTAAAAGAGATGGCAAAATTATCAATATATGAATTACATATATTATCAAAAAATTATAAAAAATTTATTGATAATATTAAGAATAAAGATAAAATAAAACAAGTTAAAATAGAAGAAGACAGACAGGAATATGATTATTAAAAATTACAAAGAAACAAATAATTTATTGAAAAATGAAGTATATTAAAGATAAATGAAATACTTATGATAACGAGTTAAGAGGAGATATTATAAGTATTTCTTATATAATTAGCTTGTCAAATTCCAGTTTAAATTGTTTGTAATTTTTTTAACCTTATTTAAATGGTTTTTTGATGTCATCAATAAAATTTTACAATCATAATTTTTTAAAATATTTTTACAAAATTGTATATTTTCAATGGTGGATAAAGATTTTGATTCTGTTATAATTTCAGCATTTGGTAGTATATTTAATATATACTTTTTCATTTTATAAGCTTCTGTGTGTTTAACTTTTGCAACATTGCCTCCACTTACAATAAATATATCATTTTTTTTATAATATTTTATAGCACTATCAAGTCTTTTCTTTAATATTTTACTAATTTTACCTGATGGTAATAATTTTTTACCTAAAATAATAATAATTTTCATATACTATAAATAAGTATTTAATTATTATAAATTCAATAAAAAAATTTATTATAATTATATTTATTTATATTTTATATTTAAGCATCACTGGACTTTTTCTTGCGTCGTACAATCTTCTTCTTGACCTTCTTCTTTACTGGCTCAGGTTCAACCTCTTCTTCCGCTTCTTCCACTTCTACCTCCGCCTCTACATCCGCCTCTACCTCCGCCTCTACCTCATCATCGTCGTCGAACGTTGGTGCTGGAGAATTATCATCCTCTACGACTTCATCATCCTTCTCATCCAGTTCAGCGACAATGTCATCATCATCACTATCAGCCATGATATGACAATTACCAGAACCCACCAAACGAGTTGGAGGACGAACTTGAATCTGTACCAGCTGCCAAGTTACACCACACTTTCCACCTGCAAACCACATACCATTACAACGAATAAGACCTTTTACATGAGAAGCCTTAGGAACGAAATCAACAGGAGTAGAAATAGATTCCTGGCCGGGTGCTTTATTTCCCTCGTTTCCCTTTCCAAACTTAGGCGGAAGATAGAGAGCTTTACGGTCCATTCCATAAATCTCAACATTATAACGACCCTCCCAAAACGGAACCTTAAGCTTAAGTGTAGGATTAGCAGTATAATCCGGCTCACCAGTCTCCTTATTCTTACGATACTTCAGAATTGGATACATAAGTGCATCAACAACCTCACGACTTGTTTTCTTACCAAACCACTTCTTTGCGTTAATTACTGCATCATCCTTTACTTTGTTCTCCAGTGTCTTCATTGACTCCAGAAATTTATACTGAGAAGTACTCTTTTGTGGGTCGAACTGAAGAGCCATATCATACTTACAGGAACCATTCTGCTCATCAACCCACTCATTGACACCCCACGTGAGCATAAGAGGGACTTGAAGAACAATCGGTTGACCATTAAGACGCATATTTACTGACTTGCCACCACGCTTGTTAGTCTGTGGTGCATCATAAGTGACTTTGGAAGGCTGGAACTCTTTTGCTTTTACGAACATTTGCTGTGCTGTGGAACTCATACTATATAATTACATATTCATATGTATTTTTTAAATCAATTTTCATTTTTTATTTTAAGTATTTGATAATCATCAATCTTTACTTTACTCAATTAGGGGGTTAATATCATTAATTTACTTTTGTTTTTTACTCTGGTATTCAAAGTTTTGGGTTTTTCTTTAATTATCATTTTTGGTGATTTTTTATTATTTGTATTTTCTTGGACATTAATTATTTTTTTATGTGTTGTAAGTTTAAGTTTTTTATTATGTTTTTTTGTTTTTATATTTTGGAAAGATTTGTGCCTCGTCAAAATCTCTCCACGTTCAATGTCTGGTTCATGTTTTATTTTGTCATTTTTTTTATCGGGTGTTGTTTTATTATCGCATATATACTTACGTTTATTTTTACAATAATTATGTTTATAAGACACATAAATTAATATTACTATCAAACAAACAACTATCAATGATGTTATTGTTATCACTGCTATTAATAATCCATCAATAGTATCCTCATTTTTTTTTTCATATTCTTTATTATTATGTGAAGACGGTGATAAAGATGGTGATAAAGATGGTGATAAAGATGGTGAAGTATTATTTGCAAAGGGAGAGGGTGATATAATACCGATATCAGTAATAGTGCTATGAGATGTATTAAATGTAAAAAATTTTTTATTATCTGTAATATTTTCAGAGTTTAATTTTGTGAAGTTGGAGAGAAATTTATCTTGTTCTTTATTATTATTTTTAGAAATATTAAAATTTTTAGATTTTAAATTATCTTCGGGTAATTCTAAACATACATAAAGTCCCATTGAAAACATAGGAGAGTTATTAATGTTATTTTGCATAGAACCTATTTTGTTACAATTTTCTATATTTTTCCCATATATAAATGAAGATAACAAAGAAGATATAAATAATATTTTTTTTAACATATAAATACATCTTAAAAGTTATTTTAAAGTTGTTATCTTGGTAATAACTTTAATATTTAAAAAAGATAATTAAAAAATAGCCAATATGTATAAATAAATGTCAAGTGTAGTTATTCCAAAAAATATAAAAATAATGAATATGTCTCCAAAAACATTTTTGAAAGAATGTTTATATGAATCTATAAATGTGGACAAAAAAAGAAAAAAAGTTTCAATGGAAGATTTTGAAATTCCATCATATTCTTCATATGATAAATTATTGAAAATAAATTATAATGTAAGTCAATTAAAAAGTGCATGTAGATTTTATAAACAAAGAGTAAGTGGAAACAAAAAAGAGCTGATATTTTTATTGTATAATTATTTAAAATTTTCAAATTCTACAATCAAAATCCAAAAAGCCTGGAGAGGTTATTTACGACGATATTTAAATAATTTACGAGGTCCTGGATTATCGAAAAAATGTGTAAACGAAACGGATTTTTATACATTAGAAGATATAAAAGAGTTGGATATAAGCCAATTTTATAGTTTTATAGATAAAGATGATAAAATATATGGTTTTGATATTTGTTCATTATATAATATGATAGTAAAAGAGAAACAGTTCAAAAATCCATATAATAGAAATGAATTACCAGTAGTTAAAATGAAATCAGATATGAAAAAAATTTTAAAAATAGGAAAAATTTTGAATGAAAAACCTAATATAAAATTATCATCTAATTTTAATGAGTTATCACAAGAGAAGCAATTTGAATTACGAACAATAGACGTATTTCAAAAAATAGATGAAAATGGTTTTATAACAAATGTAAAATGGTATTTAAATTTATCACGCCAACAATTAAAAAGATTTATACGAGAATTATTAGATATATGGCAATATAGAGCTCAAATATCAAATCATACAAAAAGAAAAATAAATCCTCAACACGGAGATCCTTTTTTTACAATAAATATGACAGTATTAATGCATAAATGTTTTGAAGTTTTACAAAAGAGAATATTAGATATAATAGAGATATTTATAACTCAGGGCGAGGATACGGATTCTCGTTCATTAGGGACATATTATGTGCTTGGAGCCCTTACAACAGTGAGTCAAGATGCCGCAATTAGCTTACCGTGGTTGTATGAGTCATTTGTACCTAATCAACAATAAAATATATAATGTAAGAGCATAAATCAAGCAAATAAAATATTAAGTGGCGAAAGGACTTAAAAAAGAACCATTATAGTAGTTCATAAGATGCCCAAAAAAGTATCAAAATCTAAGTCCAAAAAGACCACTAAGGTAACAACCCCTGCTGCTACTGTTGCTGCTATTACTGCTACTCCTGTTGCCGCTACTCCTGCAACACCAACAACACCTACTCTCCCAGACCAGTTCACCGCTCTTCTCGCTCAGCTCACCTCTCTTCGTTCTCAGCTCACCGCTGTAACTACTCAGGTTCGAGCTCTTTCCAAGCGCACTGACCGTGAACTCAAACAAGCGCAAAAGCAGGGTCGCAAGAAACGTAAGTCTGGTAACCGCGCTCCCAGTGGTTTTGTAAAGCCTACTAAGATTAGCCTTGAGCTTGCTGGTTTCCTTGGAAAGCCCAAGGGAACTGAGATGGCTCGCACTGAAGTGACTCGTGAGATTAACACTTACATCCGTGCTCATAAGCTTCAGGACCCCAAGAACGGACGCCGTATTCTCGCCGATGCTAAGCTCCGTAAGCTTCTCAAGCTTACCAAGGATGATGAGCTCACCTACTTCAACCTTCAGCGCTATATGAGTCCGCACTTTGCTAAAGCAAACAAGGCACTCCCAGTCGCTTCCGCTTAAATTATTTTATAAATCATAATATTTTAATAAATTTTATGATTTATTTTATTTTAATAACTTATATTTCTAATGTTACTTTTACACCTTTGTGATCACTCGCATCTATACCTCCAAACACACACCCCTCTTTTGCTTTAATATCACCCTTAATCCATATAAAATCAATACATTTTATACTATCTTTACTTGGATATGTATTTAATTCCTCACCACAACATTCCTTTATTGCACTCCTATAACCCCTTTTTATTAAATACTTATATTCTGTACTATTTACACATGCATTAAAATCTCCTGCTATTATTACATTATCATATTTTTTGCACAATTTCAATATTTTTTTAATTTCTATTATTCTTTCTTTTGTTTTTTTATTCCCTCCCGGTATTAAATGAATATTCACAAATATAATTTCTTTATCATTATGATTAAACACACTATATTGAATACGTCTATTTCCTATATATTTAGATTTTACATCATTATAATTTATTTTATTATTTAATATTGTTAACATACCAAAAAAATAACAACTTGGTAAAAATATAAAAGGACACAAAACGCAAAATAATATTATTATATACGGATGTTTAAAATAAATAGTTTTTAAAACCTCACCATATTTTGAAAAAATACTCACACAAATATACAACATCTTGTTCATAAAATATTCAAACATTCCTATTATATAATTTTTATATTTTGGGAAATTATCAATTATATATTTATATAAAAAATTTCTCTCCACAAGAGCACAGTCGAAATGTTTAATATTTGTATTATCTAAAAATTTATGAATATTTACTAATGCATCACTAAAAGGTAATGTTGCCTCTTGTAATGCTATTATATCACAATTATCTATTTCCGTTTCTAATATGTTATTTATATTATTTAATCTTTTTACCCAATTATTATGAATAAAATTTATATTCCAACTTAATATTTTTAATTCCATTATAATATATTATTTAAAAAAATTTTTTATATATTACTTAAAATATAAATCTTTCTCTCTCTAATATTTCTATAAGCGAATTTTTAGAAGTTGAATGAAATTTTATTTGAAAATTTTTATATTTTTTTAATTCTTTATTAATATTTAAATAAATATTCAAAGTTGTTTCAATATCAATTACATCTTCTATTTCTATATAATTATTATTTATTAACCAATCTAATAATTTTTTTTTCGATTTAGTTTTTTTATATTTATTATATATTTTTAAATAATAATAAATATTTTTTTTACTTTCATAATAATCATTACCCGATAACACACATATCAATTGAAAATCTTTCTTACCAATATTTAATTTATTCAATATTATATTCAAATTATATAATATACAACAATGTTGCGATAAACTAAAATATCTCAATATTATTGGACTACCATAAGCAAATAAATCCATATCTTCAGTTAAAACTGCATATACTCTCTTTTTTATTACTAAACTTGCACACAATACATCTGCTTCACCTATTGCGGTTATGTGAGATATACCATATGCATCAAACATTGATTTTATTACTCTGACATCTTCCCTTGTTATTTTTACCATACTTCTTTTTAATCTATTTAATTCATATTGCTGTTTTTGTGATATATTTCCTTGCAATTTACTCATTAAATCTTCATATCTTTCTTTTGCAGCCTCTCTTTCTTTTTTTCTATTTTCTAATTCTTTATGTTTTTCAATTGGAGGCTTACCATCAAATACAAATATCGGAGTTATATTGTATTTTTTAAATAATGAACACATTACATAGAAGTTTTCAATCAACATTCCTTGCCCTTTAAATCTATATAAATATATACTTGTATCTATACATATATTTTTACCATATAAACTCGATAAATGGATTTTTTTTGTATCATCATAACACTGATTTTTTAAAAATTTCGATAATAGTTTTACACCCATTTTATTTATACAATAATTGATTATATATTTATATTTTTCAATTTTCACAAACAGTCATTCTTAATGTAGATAATAAATAATCACTGTTATTAGTATTCTTATGATATGGACCAACCTTTTTATTATAAAATAAAGTCATTTTTGATATTGCATTTAAAAATGACCTTTTATTATATTTATTTTCTATAAATTTATATAAATTTGTAAAATTTTGCTGCGTTTTATCAAATTTAATAATAAAACTATTATTATACAAACACCATTTTAGAAAATCATCATTAAAGAATAACAATATTGTTTTAATTACATAGTAACACAAAACATTTGTATCTTCTTTATATAATAATTTTTTATATCTTACACTTGTAGAATCCGTTTTATATAAACTATTATAATTTAGACCCATATAATGTAATACTTTAATCATTTGAAATAAAGAAAATATTCTTTCTAATTGAGTACAAAATTCAACAAATAATATAAATTGTTCTATATCATTTTCATTGTCTAATAAATCATAACTTATAAAACAACTATTTAATATTGTTGCCCAATATTCTGCATAAGCTTCAGTTATTTCAAAATCACTATCTACATCAAATATTTTTTTTATATTTGATTTTAAACTATTATAATTTGAAAGTGCAAAATCCAAACATAAACTATGAAATAATTCATGAATTAAAACCTTTTTCCATTCTTCCTCACGAAATATTAATATTTTTCCATTAGATTGACAGGCATATGTTATCGCAGAATTACAATTATTTGGACCCAAAGTATATACTTTATTTTTTGGTAAGTTTTTCTCTTCATTTGTCAAATATAAATAAATATCCAATGTATTAACATTTTTGATATTTTTATTCAATGTACAAAATTTTATTATTTTTAACACTTCAAGAATATTATTTTTTATTTTATGAAGTTTATTAAAATCACTCTCCTTGAATATACCCCAATATATATTTATTTTTATAGATGATAAAGTTATTGTACCCTTCATATAACCTAATATATTATATAAAATTTTATCTTTTATATTTCCAGGCATAAAAGAACTATCCATCAAATCTGATTTTGGCAATTTATTTAAAGACCCATTTATTTTTTTCACATCCGTTTTCAGTAAATCGTTTTGTTTTATTACTTTTACATAATTTACACTGTGTTTTATATCTCTATAAACTAATTTCAATACAGTATCTGTACTTTTTTGAACATCTGCAGTTTTTTTAATACAATATTTATCAAAATCATCAATAAAATGTTTTATTATTTTTTCACTTTTTTTTGTTAACGACATTATAATATATATATTATAATATTGTTTTTTATATTATATTTATTACTTTTTCCAACAAAATATAAGCTCTTTTCCTCTTCTTTTTTCTTTTCCCCATTTTCCTCCTGTTCTTTTTACTATATTATAAGTTTCTTTTTTTGTTACAGGAATCCATCTTTTTTTTATTTTATCATACATTATATCAGGCATATTTAAACAAATATGTTTATTCTTTGGTAAATATTTATATACTTTCTTTAATGTAGGTACCAAAAATTCATCATAAAATTTAGCTGAATCCTGCATTTTTATTTTTTTAGAACTTGACGGTTGTTTTATTTTACCATCACCTTCATAATTTGTCATATTTTCGTATGCTTCTAAATATTCATAAGGAGGTGATGTAAATACATAGTCATACCTACCTAATTTCGAAAAATCAACATTTTCTGCTTTTTTAAAAAATAATTTCACATTACTTTTTGTATATGGTTTTAATAATTTTATTATTCTTTCATAACCCTTTTTTAAATTTTTATTACTATCTATACCTATATAATCTATATCTAAAGCCATTGCTGCAATCATTCTTGCTCCCCAACCTGCTGTAAAATCTAATACTCTTGTTGCTTTATATTTTTTATACATACCCGCTGCGGCCGCAGCTCTTAAAGTATTTACTGTACCCCATTGTAAATCTATTGCTGCCCGTGTTGCAGCCAATACAGATTTTCTGGGGTCTTGTCCTTTAATACGTCGGGCAAATTCTAACATCTTTTTACGTCTTGTCTTATTCTTCCATCTTTCTATAAATGATTTATTTCTATATTTTGTTTTTCGTCGTGCTTTTTCAGTACCCCAATCTACTAACGCATTCCCTGCTATTGAATTTGGATTTAAATTTCCTTGTACTAATTTTCTTAATGTTAAAAAATCTTTAATTGCCTTTCCCTTTGTTACATCTCTATAAGGATAATTTGTATCTGTCCATTTCCTTTCTTTTTTTTTACTCTTAAATGTTTTTTTTCTTTTCTTTTTACCCTTTTTACCCTTTTTACCCTTTTTACGAGTCTTTGAACTTTCAAAAAAAAATTTACCTCCTATATTCATAATAACTTATATTATATTGATATTATAAATTTATTAGTTCTTTTTTTTAAGTTTTTGTCTTATTCTCATTGTATCATAAAATGTTACCAAATTTTCCCCTTTAGGTTTCCTGGGAACAAAATGAGATAATTTTGCATCCTTGGTTGCTAATAACATCTTTTTACTGAATTCATCTTGTTCATACTTTGCTTGCTGACCCCTCTCCATAACCATTTCACGATTTTTACCATCAAAGAAATCTTCATCCATAACTATTTCTTTTGGTCTCTTATATATAATTTTACTTTTTTTAGTTTCTGGATTTTTTTCTCTAACATTTCCTCCCTTACCACCTGCTCCTAAAGCTTTTAAGGGTTCATCTTCCCACGGAGACCCCGAACCCAATGCAAATTTATCATAATAATCTTTATTGTTTTTTTTAAACTTATTTGCATGATAATAATGTTCTACAGAAGCCCACTTTTTCCCGTCCAATTCAAATAATGGCGGACGAACACCATCTACCTTTTCCTTAGCATAGAAATTAGATAAAACCTTACGGAAATCTTTAATATCACCTAATTCATTATATGCCGATTTTTTATCTTCTGGCAAACTTTCACCTTTACCTTTACCTGGTTTTGCATTTGTAGACCTGGAATAAAATATAAATTCAATATCTGAATCAAACATATCTGCATCTTCTCTTGTTGGAGTGGGAATCATCTCTATTTCTTCTAATTGTTCTTCTTCTTCTCGTTCTTCATCATTTTCAATTTTCTTAACTTCATCATTTTCAATATTCTTAGATTCAGTCTCTTTTTCCTTTATAGGAATATCTACAGTATCTCCAATTAATTTGGCAAACTTGGGAATATAATTATATAAACTTTTTCCTTTTGACTTCATACACTTTTCTACTATACGAGTTTTCATACCATAAGGTATCTCATGAAATCTATAAATCTGTTTGTTTTTATAACTTATTAACTTGTAATGATTTCCAGTATGTTCAAAAATGATATAATATTTGGGTTTAAAATATCTTTTCTTTTCTATTTCAGTATGAACAAAATCACCACATTGAAAAATACCCTCATAATTACCCTTTTTATATTGATCACTCGATAATATTATAAATTTAGTATTTAATACAAGTTCTAATGTTGTAATTGCCCATTGGTCTGCCCAATAATCACAAGTTTGCATTTTCTTTTGTAACTGATCAAGTGTTTTAATATTCTTCAACCATTTTACATCTTCTATATTTTTTTTTACAGCTTTCAATTCACCTTCTTGTCTATTTATTTCAAGTTTTTTGGCAGAATGTTTTCTCCTAATTATTTTTGCATTTTTTACCTTTGTTAATCTTTCACTTCTATCTTTTATTTTTTTACTTTCTCTTGCATATTTATTGTATTCTTTACTTAATTTAATTGCTAATTTTTTATTTTTAGGTATATCTTTAATTAACTCTCGTAATTCATTATCATACATATCATATCTTTCACGATAATTTTGAAATACCTTATTATCAACTCTTTCACCTAACTTATCTCTCACTTTTTTTACATCAGCATTCACATTTATTGTTTTAAATGCATCTCTAACAACATAAAAAAAGCAATCACCTTTACCAGGATTATCTATTACATTATAATTATTATTACTCATAAAATGTTCAATCCATTGTGAATCAGATTTACCAGTTTTTTTATATTTTTTTCTTTCTCTTTTATCTTCCTTTTCTTTTTCACCTTCTTTTAAAAAATCATCATCATCCTCGTAATCTTCAATATTTAATTCTGCTAATACAGTTTTAGGATTTTTTGATTCATCATTATCTTTTTTATCATCATCATCATCCTCCTCATCACTTAATTCAACTAATTCTTCTTCATCTTCATCTTCATCTTCATCACTCGAACCATAATCACCTGAATCGTAGTCCATAACTAATTTTTCATTTTTCATACATTTATCGACATAAGGCTTATCTATGAAAGTATATAATAAAGGTCCATCTATAATAGAAATATCTAAATCACCATCTTCATCTTTTAAGTTTTCTAATTGTTTGCTATGAAATTCATAAACACCTATTTGATATATTTTATTTGTTTCATCAACTACTAAATAAACAGGAGTAAATAAAATGTCATTATCAATAAATGTAAATTTAATATCCCCTAAAGCAATAATAACAGGAATATTAAATAATTGTATTTGATACATAGAAACATCTCTACCTTTATCATTTTCATCAATTTTTTTTAATTCTGTATATGAAACTTTATCATTAATTTTTGATAATACCATATAATTTAATCTAATATTAAAAATTTACTTAAGAAACTATCATTACTTATTTCATCAATATAAAACCACATCGTTTTTCTTCTTTGAACAATATCACAATTACTCGGTTCCTTTTCAAATATTACTATTTCTTCTACCAATTCATATTTTCTTTTTTTCCTCTTGGAAATACCATAATATTCAGCAATAATTTCTAATTTTTTTTTTGTATAATTCGTATCATAATCCATTTCACTCGCAACATAATCATCTATAGTTAAGTAATCTATATTTGTGTCATCGAATTTACAAGATTTTGCATTAACTTGTTCAATTAAAGTCTCATATGTAACCCTATTATTATCATTGCTATTAGTTTCTATTAAAGAAAAAGATACATTTTTATTAGTCATAATAATAATATAATTAAGGTGTTTTTATATTATTATTATTAATCTTCTTCTAATTCGTCGTGTAGATCCATAAATTTAAATACCATTTTACTATTTAAACTTGGATATTTTTTTTGATTTAAATTAGCAAAATATTCAATAGAATTTAAAATATTATCCCAGTTATTAGATTTAGACAAATATTCTATTCCAGATGTTATCATTATACTAATATTCTGGACTAATTCAGCAATATGATTTGCTTTATTTTCTTCTTTAATATCATTTTTGATTTGCTCAATAAAATCCATAATAATATTTTCAATTTCATTTTTATCAATAATTTCTAATTCTGCACAAATACTAAAGAAACTACTTAATGCCCTGCGTTTTTCATTTTCTTTATTAAATTCACAAAATAAATCATAATCTTCAGATGCATCTACATAATTAATATTAGTAAATATACTTTTAAAATTCTTAAAATTTTTAAGACAAATATCTTTCATAACAGGAAATTGTACAATTAATTCTTTATATAATGTGGCATATACTTTAGACCAAAATTTATGAACACTTCCAATTTCAAAAATAGCTTCTCCAATTTTTTCCAATGAAGATTCACTATTACTTTCATCTTTAATAATATCATTTATAACACAAACAATATCATCCAATACAATATCATAAGTTGTAAGTGTTAATTTATTTAAACTACATCTGATTTTGTCCATTTGTGCTTGAATTCCTTCTGTATTTTTTATTAATTTAGTTTTTTTAAAATTTCTTATGATATTCCAATCTTCTTCAGTAATATTTCCTTTTTTTATTGGTCTCTGATGCCTGTAATTATTTCTTTTAAACACTGGTGTTTTTTGATATGATGGAGCACCAACCCTCTTAGATAATTTATTGATTTTATCAATTATTTCTTTATTTAATTCTTGAATTTTATTTTGATTTTCTAAATTTAAAAAGAAAGCTAATTCATATTGTCTGTCTGCTAATATAGAAGTCATTATCACTAATAATACAATTTGTATTATTTTATTTATATCAATTTTGGATTAAATTAAAATTGAAACAAACTTAAATATATTATAATAGTAATATTTACGATGACTTCAGTATTAGAGAACTCCTCAAATGATAATTCAAACGATAATTCAAACGATAATTCAAAAGGTAATTCAAAAGGTAATTTATTATACAAAATTAAAGGCTGGGATGATCCAAAATTAAATTTAAAACAAAAGTTATTAAGAGGAATATATTCTTTTGGTTTTGAAAATCCAAGTTCTATTCAAAGTAAAGCACTTTATCCAATGACATCTACACCCCCAAGAGATATTATTGCGCAGGCACAATCTGGAACTGGTAAAACAGGTGCATTTGTAACCGGAACTTTACAAATTATTAATGAAAAAGTATTTAATACTCAGGCAGTTATACTTGCTCCTACTCATGAATTAGCCATACAAACAAAACAAGTAGTAGATGATATTGGTCGATTTTTAAACATTAGAAGCCAATTACTTGTAGGAGGAACATCTGTTGAAAAAGATAAAAAATTATTATTAGATAAAACACCACACATTGTTATTGGCACTCCGGGAAGAGTTCATGATATGTTTAGAAGAAAATATTTATTGAATAAATACATCAAATTATTAGTTATCGATGAAGCTGACGAAATGTTATCATCAGGATTTACAGAACAAATGTATAAAATATTTCAATATATGCCAAATGATATACAAATTGGTTTATTTAGTGCTACTATGCCCGATGATTTACAAGAATTAACTCAAAAATTTCTAAGACATCCTATTAAAATTTTAGTTAAAGCTGAACAACTAACTTTACAAGGAATTGCACAATATTTTATAAATATCGATAATGATGTTCAAAAATATGAAACACTCAAAGATTTATTTTCCAGTCTTACTGTCTCTCAAGCAATCATTTATTGCAATAGTACAAAAAGAGTGGATGATTTACAGGAGGCCATGGAAGCTGATAATTTTCCGGTTAAGAAAATACATGGAAAAATGCCTGTTGAAGAAAGAAAAGCAACACATAAAGAATTTAAATCAGGAGGTTGTCGTGTATTAATTACTTCAGATTTATTCGCAAGAGGTATTGATGTACAACAAGTAAGTATTGTTATTAATTTTGATATTCCAAAGAATGAACATACTTATTTACATAGAATTGGTCGCTCAGGAAGATGGGGAAGAAAAGGTATCGCAATTAATTTTCAATCAAAATTTGATGCTACCAGACTCAAAAGTTTTGAAGATTATTATGGTACTCAAATTAAAGAAATGCCTGCTAATTACACAGAGCATTTAGGCTTAAATTAAATCGTCTATTAAAATCGTCTATTAAAATCGTTTATTAAAATCGTTTAATAAATAATATCATTTTCTTTATTTCATTTAAATGTCAAATAAAGAAAACCCATTTTTTTCTGAGAGTACTTTTAAATTACCTATAGAATATTTAAATAACAAACAAAAAATACCAGACAATGTTAAAACCGATTTAGAATTAGTAAATACCGTTTCCGAAAATACAAAATCTATATATACTCATACATTACAACCTACTACTGAATTAGGTAAATTAAGCATTCCTTCTTGGTCAAAATATTTTACAACAAATAAATCTTTTTTAGAAGATTCGCAAAAATTATATAAAAATATTCATTCTATCCCATTTGAAAACACAATCATTGAAAAAATGCTTTCATCATGGAAAGATGTAAAGGAACAAAATAATTTTTTAGAAAAATTCCAATATATTGATTTTCAGAAGTTTATGTGGCTTAATAGATCTTCTATGTTTTTATCTATTCTAAGTTTTTATAATATTTCTGCACCTGTCTTACAATTAATAGCTCCTCTATTTATTTTAATTGTTCCTTTTTTTTTACTTAAAATGATGCAATTACCTATATCTTGGAACTCATATTATAAAATACTTAAAGAAAATTTAAGAAATCATGCAGTTGGTAAATTATTCTTTTCTTTCGAAAAAGCCTCTTTGGGAAATAAAGCTTATTTACTATTCGCTGCTGGGATGTTTTTCTGGAATATTTATCAAAATATAATCAGCTGTTACAGATTTTATATTAATACTTACTATATAACAAAAAAATTTGAAATAATCAATGAATATTTAGATTATACTATAGAAAAAATGAAATTTTTCTATAAATTAACAAATAAATATAAGTCTTACAATAAATTCAACGATAATTTATTAACTTATAAAGATAAATTACAAACATTTCATAATACTGTTAGAAATCTACCTCTTAATACACATAAAATAGGGAAAATTAAATATATCGGTAAACTTATGAAACAATTCTTTGTTTTATATGATGATAATAATATCAAAAATATTATAGAATATTCATTTGGCTTTCATGGATATATTGATTCTATAATGGGTATTAATAAAAATATAAGAAACCAAAAAATCAATAAATGTACCTTCAATAAAAAATTAAAATTTAAATTCAATAATTTTTATCATCCTTCTATTGAAAATCCTATCAAAAATAATATAAATTTAAGAAAAAATATAATAATTACCGGACCAAATGCAGCTGGCAAAACAACTACTATAAAAGCTACTATTATAAATATAATATTAACACAACAAATTGGTTACGGATTTTTTGATAGTGCCAATAATTCTATATTTGATTATATTCATTGTTATTTAAATATACCTGATACTTGTTCAAGAGATAGTTTATTTCAAGCTGAGGCGAGAAGATGTAAAAATATTTTAGATATTATAGAAAAACACCCCAATAAAAAACATTTTTGTATTTTTGATGAATTATATTCTGGAACAAATCCCTATGAAGCTATCAGTAGCGCTTGCTCTTATTTATCTCATATATCTAAAAATAAAAATGTTAGATTTCTATTAACTACACATTATATTAGACTTTGCAAACTATTTGACAAAAAAACTATTTCAAATAAATCTATGAAAACATTACTTAAGGAAAATAATGACCCTCATTATACTTATAAAATAACTAATGGTATTTCTACTGTAAAAGGAGGTGTTAGTGTATTAAAAAATCTTAAGTATCCCGAAAATATAATAAACATGACAAATAAAATTTTAGAAAATATTTAAAATTATACGTTTAATTATAATTTTTATTTTATTTTTATCTATTAATAATGGTTTTATCAAAAGGACTTATCATAAGCTTAAGCGTTAGCGCATTAAGTTGCGCATTACTATTTTTATATTTCAGAAATAAAATGACTACTGTGGAGAGAAAAGTTAATGTTATGTTTGATTTAGTACAAAATTATCAACCTACACAAGAATATTCATCTCAATCAAATCAATCATATGAACCTGTTAATGAAGATATAGAACATCATGAAGATAATCAAAATACCGAAAATATACTAAATACCGGGGATTGGAACTTAAATACTCAAGATAATAGAATTATCATATCCGACGATAGTGATGATGATGATGATAGTGATGAAGTTAGCGATTCAGATAGTGATGATGAATCTGAAGAAATACCTAAATTATCTTTAGCAAAAACTGATAATATTTCATTAATAGAGAATGATATTAAAAAAATTTCGGTTAAAGAGACACCTTTAATTGATGATACAATTGAGTTGGAAGAAATTGATAGTTTAGATGAAATAGATGATGATGATGATGATAATAATAGTGAAATAGAAACCCCTATTCAAAATATCAAAAAAATTTCTGTTACAAAAAATGATACGGAGGAAAATATTGATAATAATGAAGATGATAATAATGATGATAATAATGAACAAGTTGAACATAATGACGAAGTTGATTATAATCAATTAAAAGTTTCAGAATTAAAGGCCATAGCAGAAGCCAAAGGTTTAACCAATTATAAATCATTAAAAAAAACCCCTTTAATTGATTTAATAAAATCGGCCGAATAATTATATATATTAAGTATATAAATGAGTTGGGCTACCTGTTATTCTGGTTCTAATAATATACATTTTAATACACCCCCCTTTATGAGTGATGGAAGATTATTTACTAATTTTAATCCTTCATATGATGCAAACACCAAATTTAGGGATAATTTAGGTATTAAAAATAACTTTGATTACAGACAATGGTTAATTGGTAACGGAAAATTTTTAACAAAAAAAAATAGTGTATTAGCTTGTAATGAGTGTTCTCCTTGTGTTAAAAAAGCAACACAAACATTACATCATCAAAAATATTTATTTGAAAGTTCTGCCGATGTCTCAACCCCATATGGTTATGAAAATTCTGATTTAAAAAATTTATATTTTAGCAGACATGCTTTACAGTCTAAATTAGTTGCTCCTATTTTGACACAAGAGCAAATATTATTGAACAAATCTTCTCAATAATTAAATATTATTAAATTACTAATAATATTTAAATAATAATAACTATTATCTGTATGAACATATTAAGTATTGATGTTGGTATGAAAAATTTGGCTATTTGTTTATTCAAGATTACCGATGAATTATATTATAAAATAAAAATATGGGACGTTATTAATTTATGTAATGAAAAAAATTATTGTTGTGGAGAGATAAATAAAAAAACTTCCAAAACTTGTAATAAAAAAGCAAAATTTACTAAAAATAATAAATATTATTGTAAAATTCATGCAAAAAATAAAAAATTTAAAATACCTCCTCCAGAATTAAATGTTAAAAAAATTAAAAAATTAAAAATAATTCAATTAAAAGAATTAGCAAAAAAATATGATATAGAAATTCCAAAAAAAATTAAAAAGGACGATTTACAAAAAATTATATATCAAAAAATAGAGATAGAATATCTTGATAATATAGTTTCTATTAAAACAAAGGATTTCAACTTAGTTCAATACGGAAGAAATTTGAAAAAAGAATTCAATAAAATTTTTGAAAATATACAAATTGATGGAGTTATTATAGAAAATCAAATTGGACCATTAGCTATGAGAATGAAAACACTTCAAGGTATGATTATGCAACATTTCATTGAAAAAAATATACCTCTTGTAGAAGAAGTATCTGCTTCTAATAAACTGAAAGAATTTTTAGGTAATAAAAAAACAACATATTCCGAAAGAAAAAAAGAAAGTATTATTATCACAAGAAATATTTTAAATGAAAATAATTATCTTAATGAATGGTTAGAGATTTTCAATAAACATAAAAAAAAAGACGATTTAGCTGATAGTTTTTTACAAGGTAGATGGTATTTAAAAAAGACAATTTTAAAGGGAAAAATAGAATAATATATTTATTATGCGGATTACTTAAAATTAAAAGTTCTATTTAAAACATAAGATGGAAGAAATTAATCTGAATTTAGGAAGTCCTAGTTTGAATGTTAGTAGTAATAATTCTGCTGGTACAATTAAAATTAATATAGATGATTATAAACAACAAAAAAGTGTTAATTTCGGACCAGGTGCCGAAATGCTTATGAATCCCAAAAAAAACAACTCAACATCACCAAGAGCCGACATTAATTTATCTGAATTAAATGATATTGGAGATATTGATATTTCAGATAAACCTAAAACAAAAAGACCATCATTCACTGATGTAACAAGTAATATATTTGGGAAACCCAATAATAGTCCTGGTATTACTTTAAAGGTTGATGAACCTAATCATATTAATCCTTTAAAAAGCGCAACAACTAATCCTAAAGTTGAAACTGCAGATGGGTTTAAAACATTTAACGAAATTCCTGTTGCGCCATCTGCACCACCTCCCACTCCATCTCTATCAGCTGAAGAAACATTAAGAGAAAAATTAAAAATTTTAAGAAAACTTGAAGATTTAGAAAAAAGAGGAATACAACTTACTAAAAAATATAGTATGGATTCATCTTTGGCTGAGATGAAAGGAGAATATGAAATGATTAAAAATGAAAAAGAGAAAAAAAATAGTGTAAAATTTCAGGGAAAAATGTTAATGGCTTGTGTTAGTGGATTAGAATTTCTCAATGGAAGATTTGACCCATTTGATTTAAAACTTGATGGTTGGAGTGAAGCTGTTAATGAAAATATAGACGAATATGATGATGTTTTTGGAGAATTACATGAAAAATATGGAGGTAAAGCTAAGATGTCACCAGAAATCAAACTATTATTTATGCTTGGAGGAAGTGCTGCTATGTTACATATGACCAATACAATGTTTAAATCTTCTATGCCCGGCATGGATGATATTATGAGACAAAATCCTGAACTTATGCAACAATTTCAATCTGCTGCTATGAATTCCATGAATCAAAATAATCCTGGGTTTGGACAATTTATGGGAGGAGTTATGGGAGGAGGAGGTGACGGAAGCGGACCTATGCCGCCAATGGGTTCACCTGCTATGCCTACAATGGAAATGAGACAAAATCCACCTCAAATGAGAAGAACTCGTGCAAGACCTGATGTTGCTGCAAGTAGAAGACCACAATTTAATGATGCCGTCGATATTAATGATAAATATTCCAGAACACCAAGACCTGAAATGAAAGGACCAAGTGATTTAACTGATATATTATCTGGACTAAAAACAAAAAAAATTAATATTGCACAAAAAGATACAAATAGTGTTGTAAGTGTTAGTGAATTAAATGAAATGAAAAATACCGTTTTAGAAAAACCTAAAAAATCCAGAAGAAAAGCCAAATCCGAAAGAAACACTATCAGTTTAAATTTTAATTAAAAATAATAATTAATTATATTATATGGTTTTAGGTTTTATTTTATACGAAAGTGCCGATTTAGCATATAATGTTGTAAAATTAGGTTATAATGGGGTTACCGGTGTATATAATTGGTGGTATCAAGTTGAACAAATCGAAAAAGAAGAATCTCATAATGAAACCAAAGAATTAATTAAACAATTAAAATTATTAAACAATAAAGTTGAGGAATTAGAAAATATTATACAAAAAAATAAAAAAGATTAATACTAATTAATAAATTTAAATAGTATTAATTTATTTTCTACGAGTTTTCTTTCTTTTCTTTTTTTTTCTACGAGTTTTCTTTCTTTTTCTTTTTTTTCTACGTGTATTTTTCTTTCTTCTCTTTTTTTTACGTGTTCTTTTACCTCCCGTGTAAGGGTTTCCTCTACTATCAACGCTTCTTAATTTATCTCTTGCTGATTCGAGTTCATCACTCGAGAGTTTTAGTGTA
>TARA_R110002074_G_scaffold312235_1_pt1 | contig 32694 bp, 22 predicted proteins | sample TARA_R110002074 | Tara Oceans TARA_R110002074 (sample SAMEA4397215) | marine metagenome | biome: Polar Biome; feature: [MIX] marine epipelagic wind mixed layer (ENVO:01000061); material: water (ENVO:00002006), including particulate matter (ENVO:01000060) such as... | depth 10-100 m | reverse complement strand
TGAACGTGACGAATCGCTTAGAAAACTATCTGAATTAGTCACGGTCTCTGTTTTCCCTGAAGGTCAATCAGGTCAGTTAAATGTGTTTGTTGGTAATGGTCAGCCACTGGTATTAGGCAACTCGGCAGCGCAAATGCAAGCAGTTGAAAGCCCCACAGATGCCACCCAAAAAGAAGTCGCTCTGGTTATAAATGGCGTGTCTAATATTATTAGTAATCAGCTATCGGGCGGAAAGATAGGCGGCTTATTAGAGTTCAGAGATAATAATTTAACCAATGCCATTAATAGCTTGGGGCGAGTCGCTTTAGTCATCGCAGATACCGTGAATAAACAAAATTCACTCGGTATGGATTTAGAAAGTAATCTTGGTGGGGCGTTTTTTAAAGATGTAAATGATACAGAGCTAGCCAGAAGCCGAGTGCTTGCAAATAGTCTAAATACGCCACCAAATGACCAACAGCTTCAAGTCAATATCATTGATAGTTCTGAATTAACATCTAGTGACTATGAGTTACGTTTTGATGGTCCTAGAGATAATGACTTCATTGTTGTGCGATCATCTGATGGTGAAACGGTATCAAAGTCTATTTTGCCTGGCATCTACCCTGCCAATGTTGAAATGGAAGGTTTTCAAATTCAATTTGATGCAGGCACTTTTAAAGTCGGTGACCGTTTTACGATTCGGCCAACAAAAACGGGCGCAAGTGATATTAATCTGGTCATTGATAGGGTTGAAGATATCGCCCTCGCATCGCCAATCAGAGCCAATGCCCATGAGGGTAATACCGGTAGCGGCTTGGTCAGCTTGGGCAAAATGCTCGATGTAACCAATCCAATAACAAATCAGGTATTGCCAAACTTTTCAGTGCCAGGCCAATTAAGCCCGCCTTTAGAAATTGAGTTTTTAACAGATACGGTTTATCAAGTGTTGGATATGAGCGACCCAGCTAATCCTGTGCCGCTTAGTCCGCCTATTAATAATCAATTATATCGTCCGGGTGTTACAAATACCTTGTTCACAGCGGATCCTGGTGAGTCAAAACTGTCTGCCTTAGGTGGTGATAGTTTTCAAGTACCACTACCATCTTTAAGTACAGGGCCGCTGGTAAATGGCTTTGGTGCTCAAAATCTATCGCTTCTAACCCGAGATCTTGATACTGGGGTGGTTAGCTCGCAAAATATAGCCATTGCAGCAAATAGTTCAGCTGAAAATATTGCTGCGAACCTCCAGAATATTCAAGGTGTTCAAGCAACAGCTTATACGCGTGTTCGTCTAGAAAATTTTACCGATAATGGTGATGCATCCCCCTTGGTATTAGAAATAAACGGTGAGACGCTTACTTTGCCTTCCGGGGTGACAGCCAGCCCTGATGCCTTAGTTGACTTGATAAATGAAAATAGCATTCTTCAGAATTTGAATGTCTATGCAGTGAGTTCGGGTACTGCCTTGGAAATACAGGCCACCACAGGTAAAGATTTACAAATCGTTGTCGGTGGTGTGGGCGATAGTGTTGATGTCAGTAGTGTTGATCCATATAACCCGGGTGCACTCGCGATCAGCACACAAACGGTATCTTCTGGGAATGGTGTCAAGGTGGGCGGTGCTATTGATGTGACTTTGGCCGATGGCATTAGTTTGACGGCAGATGTTAATAGTGTTTTTGAACAGGCACCCGTTGGTGAGTCTACCTATCTGGGTTTTCAATTTGAAATTAAAGGCCAGCCAAAGGCCGGTGACAGTTTTACGATTGCTTATAACACGGGTGGTATTTCGGATAATAGAAATGCCTTGGATTTAGCCTCCTTAGAGAGAGCGAGCACCATCGGTGGTGGTGTCGTTAGTTATGGCGAAGCGTATTCCCAAATTATAGAAGAAATAGGCACCGTGACGAATCGGGCACGTTTAGATACAGAAGCTGCCAAAGCACTGTTGACTCAATCAGAAGACAATAGAGAGTCGATCTCGGGTGTAAATCTAGATGAAGAAGCAGGTCGCTTGATCCAGTATCAGGCGGCTTATAATGCATCTGCTCAAGTGGTATCTATTGCTAGAGAATTATTTGATACCTTGCTGAATACCTTTAGGTAGTTTTAATTTAAAACCTTATAGATCATTGTGTATTAATCGATGAGATTCATCGGAGTAGGAAATTATGAAAATTTCAACCCAGCAATTATTTAACCGTGGGTTAGAGGCTATCCAGGATGTCACTGCGCAGCAGCAGAAAACGCAGTTGCAGTTGTCTACCGGGAAAAAGATTCTTACACCGGCAGATGATCCTGTTGCGTCAACGCGTATTTTAGAACTGAATCAGGAATTAGCAATAAACTCTCAGTTTCAGCGTAATGTTGACTTAGCTGAAGGGAATTTGAATCTACAGGATGATTTGTTGGGTAGCATTAATTCAGTCGTTCAACGTGTTCGTGAGTTGATGATTACCGCCGGTAATGGTGCATTAAGTAAAAATGATTTGTCTGCCATCTCGACTGAAGTCAAAGAACGCCTAGATCAAATGGCAGGCCTGCTAAATTCACAAGATGCCAGTGGTGAGTATTTATTCAGTGGTTTTCAAGGTGGCACTAAGCCATTCCAGGAAGATATTTCAGGTGCCTATGCCTATCAAGGTGATGAAGGTAAGCGTTTTGTTCAAGTCGAACCCAATGTAACGATTGCAACCACACAAAATGGTAAAGAGATATTTCAAGATGTCAAAGTAGATAAAAATACCTTTTATACCGCGGCAAGCCCTAACAATCAGGCCGTACCTGCTGCCAGCATTACAACTGGGCAGGTGATTGATCAAGAAGTGTATGACGAGTTTTACCCGAGCGATATGACCGTAACATTTACTGGGCCAAATCAATATTCCATCTCCGATAAGTCAACCGGCAGAGAATTGTTGGCAAACCAGCCTTTTTCACAAAATTCTCCAATCCTTATTAATGGTATCCAGTTTGAAATTGTTGGTTCGCCGGTTGTTGGTGACTCATTTTTTATTGAATCAACCGCGAAGCAGGGTGTGTTAACGACAATTGAGAAGTTTATTTACACCTTGGATAATTTTGCCCCAACGCCAGAAGGCCGAGCGGTGTTTGATGAGAATTTAGCAAGCTCAATCTCTAATCTTGATAGTGCTGAAACCTCTATACTCGAATCGCGCAGCCAGATAGGTGCAAGGTTAAATACCATAGAAACTACAGCCGAGCAGCTTAAAGACGTAGAAATTCTGACGAAAGAAATTTTGAGTAATTTGGAATCTATCGACTACGCAGAAACGGTGAGTTTACTGTCGGTTCAACAGTTTACCTTAGAAGCCGCATATTCTTCATACTCTCGAATTACCTCTTTATCATTGTTTGATCGTTTATAAACTGTGAATGGTTAAATAATGTTTGGTATTAAATACAGTTAGCTCGCCAATACCGTATCAACCGATAAAATGAACATCGATCTGTTGGGAAATCGGCACAATCATGATGAATTAGCATCATTTCTAATTGCTTCACTATTTTTTTGCGTTAGTATCAGCTATTCATCTGAGTTTTTAACTCAAAAAAGCGCCCTTAAGAGGTCCGTTAGACAAAGCAATACATGACTACACGAGAGGTTTACATGTCCAGTATCTATGATTATGAAGTGAATACCATTTCGGGGAAAACCGTTCCGCTAGCTGACTATAAAGGCAAGGTCTTATTAATTGTGAATACGGCAAGTAAGTGCGGGTTTACACCACAGTTTACAGGGTTAGAAACGCTTTATTCAGAATTGAAAGAGCAGGGCTTAGATATATTGGGCTTTCCCTGTAATCAATTTTTAAAACAAGATCCTGGTAATGACAGCGAAATAAGTGAGTTTTGCAGCTTAAATTATGGTGTGACATTTCCTATGTTTTCAAAAATTGAAGTGAATGGTGATAATACTCATCCATTGTATAAATTTTTAAAAAAAGAAGCTAAAGGCTTGTTAGGTTCAGAAAAAATTAAATGGAATTTCACAAAATTCTTGGTAAATCGAGAAGGTGAAGTTATCAAACGTTATGCTTCGAATACTGAACCAAAAGATATAGAAGCTGATATTAAAGCACTTTTGTAGCCCTTTAATCTAAGCTTTTGATTAAAGAGCTACAATAATTAGTCAAGTTTCGGAGTTGAGGTTTGGTTAAATCCAACTCCAAAGCCAGCCAAATAAAATTTCCCATATACTTCTTTCGCTTTCTTGCGATGCTTTTTCTAAGGCAAGTCTTTGGTCTTCCAGTTTGAGCTTTTCTTGTATTATCTGTTCTTGTTTCTGTCGAAGTTTTTCTTGTTTTAATCGCTCTTGTTCTAGCGCCAGTCTTTCTTTTTTAAGTCGTTGTTGTTCTATTATTAATTCTCTTTCTAACTTTTCTTTTTGTATTCTTTGTTGCTCCAGTGCCAGTTTTTCTTGTTCGAGTTGCTTTTGTTCACGAACTAGGTTGGCTTTTGAACGTTTCTTTTGCTCTCGTTGTTTTTGTTCAAGTACGAGTCTTTTTTCTTCCCGTTGTTTGTCTGCAAGTTGTTTTTCACGCTTGCTTTTTTGGTCAGGAGATTCTTTACATTCACCGCGTGAGGGGTCTAATCGGCAACGAATTTTCCAAAAAAGTTTTAGGGCGGTGGGGTTATTAACGTCGCTGTCTTGCAGGGAAAGCCGAACTCGTTTGCTAAAGTGGTCAATATCGTCTTTGACAAATTGATTGGTTTCAATCCAATAATAATCTGGGATTTCATCTTCAGCATCCAGAACCATTTTATTCATTTCTTTTAAGCGCGTTAACATGTACTTGCGCATATTAAAGCCAAAATCTTCAGGAAATTGGTCTCGTTTGGATATTGTCTGAAGCATGCCGTAATACAAACGATAATCGATAATACCGCCTTTTTTTCCAAGGCCGTTATAAAGCTCGAAAGTGTTATAGGCTAATGCCGGCATAATGACAATATCCACCATGCCTTGTTCAAATTTATCTGCAAAATTAGATAGCGTGACATTGACTTTGGACGCGCCAGACAGATCGGCAAACTTCTGCATTTGTGGGTCTTTGTTAAGTATGGCTAGCTTTTTTCTGGAAAACTCTTCTATGGTATCAATTGACCGATCCTTTACAAAAGCATACATCGAGCCAATGGGAAATGTTGTGACAACTTCATAATTGCCTTCAATCATCAAATTGCCCGCGCGTGGACGTGACAGTGTTGCGATGGCTAATTCCAAACCTTCTTGTGAGTTAATGGCGCCAATGGCATCCATCGTTCCGGCAAACTGGACAAATTGTCGTGACAAAATGCTGGTAAGAACAACGGCTTCACACTTACCGGCTTTAAATGCCTTCACCGCATCTGTTTCCTCGGTATAGGCCACAAATTTAAGTCGTAAGCCCCAAGCTTGGGCTTTAGGGATGACATCTGAATAAAATGTCATCACCGGGCCTGTTCGCCCCACTGGGTCCCAAACACAAAAGGTTTTATCTTCAATAGCGAACACTGAGCTGCTGAGAAGAGATAATAAAAAGACTAATACAATATTCCGGTAACAGATTAAGGATGACTGCGTACCGAATATGGCTGTTTTTGAGGAAAAACAAACAGGTTTTAAACATAAAAAAAGAGAATACTTGTCGAATAGGCGCAATTTTTCACTTCCTTGTTATTAGTCATAAGGTAAGGCTACATATAATTGCTAGGATCCTAACATAAAATGAGGGCTAACTTTTTGAGAGAGATAACAGAAATAGAGCTTATTTATATTATTTAAGTCCAGAATAAGATTTTTAAGGTATTTCTATCGCTTATTGTCTGTTTCTACAAGAAAAGCTTAGCTGCGAAGGAATTTTTTCACCCCTAAAAGCGCATTCGACACTTTGTAGTAATTAGTTGGCAAGACTTTATAAAGTATATCGACTAATTTGGCATCGGCGCCAATCAAAATTCTAAACGTATTTTTGCGCATGCCTTTTTCAATGACTTTAGCGGCTTGCTCTGGCGTGGTTCTGGCAATGGACGAAAAGTGTTTTGCAAAGTCATTGGGTTGCTGCACGTCTGTTTCTGCAGAATGGGCAATATTGGTTCGAATACCGCCTGGCATCACACACACCACATCGATATTTTTATTTTGATACAACATATCTTGCTTTAATGCTTCGGTGAATCCGCGTACCGCAAATTTTGAAGCATGATAAGGCGTGACCATCGGCATCGCAATCAGACCAAAAATCGAGGCTACGTTAACGATTAAACCACGCTGCGACTTTTCTAATAAGGGTAGCATTTCTCTACAGCCCGTGATAACGCCATGCAAGTTTACATCCATGACTTTATTGAATAAAGCTTCAGAGGTGTCTTCAAAAAAGCCTATTGAGGTCATGCCGGCATTATTGATTAATACATCTAAATATCCGACTTCTTCACGGATGTTCTCGGCTAACTTTTGCCAATCTTCTTTTTTACTGACGTCAGATACGGTTGAAATGGTGATCGCATGAATTAGTTCATTGGCGGTCGTGTTCAGGTTTTTTTCATTAATGTCTGTCAGGATGAGTTTCGCACCTTCTTTGGCGAATAATCTTGCTAAAGCTTGACCAATACCTGAACCTGCACCTGTTATTAGTATGTGTTTGTTGTTCCATTTACTCATGTTTTTATTCTCATATTGTTATATTAATGAATGGCAATACTACCTTTTTGTTTTTCTAGCCACTCAAACAAAGTTGTTTTAATTTCAGGAAAAAATGTCCCACCTATCGTCCAGTGACAGGCACCTTCAATCACCTTTAATTCAGCGTTGGTAGAATATTTTTGTTTAAGTTTCTTCTGAATTTGAATTGGTGTGATCTTGTCTTCTGTTCCGCCAATCAACAGTACTGGGCATTTAATGTTGTCGTAGAAAACCCGCGTTGGAGGCTTTCTAAATAAAAACCACATTGAAATTTGCCATGTGGCTCTTCCAGAATCCAAGGTGGCGCTTTGAATAATCTCTTTATGAATAGCCGCCGACTGCGTATTGGCAATACCATATTGGATATTTTTTAGCAGTAAGTTTGTGGTCTTTTGCCATAATGGAAACAAAAATAAATTGTGCCCCATAGTGCGCATGACCGACCATTTTATGGCATTGATACCCGCAGGTGGTGCGGAAGAAATTAAAATGAGTTTTTCACATTCATGCTTTGCGGCAACTAGTTGTGCGAGTAACCCGCCCATTGAATGGCCAAGGATAATCGGTTTTTGATTTAGCTGTTCAATGTGCTCACCGATAGATGCGACATAATCTTCAATGCTTGTGTTGGCGAGTTGTTTACCCAACTCACCTCTAAGTTCACTTTTAGGGATATGAAATGGTAAGCGCGGAACATGCACGACATAACCTTGCTCTTCAAAAGCAGCTTTCACATCTTTTAAAGCATCTGGGGTGCTCCACATACCATGGATCAGAACAACAGGCGCTTTATTCGGCATTAGCTGCCTCCTGCGTTTTCTTCGATATATTTACATTAGGTGCTTTTTCTTCTCGGGTGGTTTTAGCTTCAGTCATCGGTTTCACCGTTTCTTCTTCAGCAACCTGGTTTGCTTGATGAAATTCTGCCAGTGCTGCATTGTCATCAAAACGCAGTACATCATCGACTAATTTACTGTGTTTAATTGCAAAGATGTCTTTGAAATACAGGTCTTTATTGCACCAAGGAAACTCATTGCCTTGGTTGGGTAAACGATCCAATGCTCGCAGTACATAACCAGACTTTAAATCGACAATGGTTGATTGTTCAGCATTTGGCTCTCGATAGGGATAAACGCTTTGGTAGCCATTTTGTTCCATATGTTCGAGTAGCTTACAGACATAATCGAAGGTGAGTTCTGCTTTTAATGTCCAGGACGAGTTAGTGTAGCCAAAGACCCATACAAAGTTGGGCATTTGGCCGAACATCATGCCTTTGTAATTAGTCAGCTTATTGGCAATCACCGGGATGTTATCGACCGTTAACTGCATTTTACCCCACAGCTGAAGGTCTAAGCCGGTTGCTGGTACGATAATATCAGCCTCAATTTTTTGGCCAGATTTCATTTCCAGGCCGGTTTTGGTAAAGCGGGCAATCTCATCGGTGACGATGCTGGTTTTGCCGGAGCGAACTGAATTGAATAAGTCTGCATCGGGTACCAAGGCCATGCGCTGATCCCAAGGCTTATATTTAGGTTTGAAATGGACATCGACATCCGCTGCACCGGCCAAGGCTTTTTTATTCATATTGCGCACCATTTTGCGGGCAAAGTCAGGGAACTTCTTCGATATCACAAAGGCTAGCTGTTGAAGTGTGGTGTATTTCGCGCGCATAATCCGGTTGGTTATGCCAGCGGGCAAAATGCGAGACAGTATTCTGAATAAAACATCCGAGGCAGGGCGAGAATAAACATAGGTAGGAGAACGTTGAACCATGGTCACATGGGCGGCTTTTTTTGCCATAGAGGGGACGACTGTCACCGCTGTTGCACCACTGCCGATGACGACTACTTTTTTACCACTATAATCTAAATCTTCTGGCCATGTTTGCGGGTGAGCGATGGTGCCTTTATAGTTTTCGTAACCTTCAAATTTTGGTAAATAACCTCTTTCATAGTTGTAGTAACCGGCACAACAGTTTAAAAATTTTGCAGCAATAAAATGTTCAGAACCATCTTTTTTCTCGATGGTGACTAACCAGCGACTCTGTGTTGAATCCCAGTTGGCGGCTGTTACCTTTTGCTGAAAACGAATGTAATGTTCTAGGCCTTCATCTCTGACAAGCTCATGGAGATAGTGTTGAATGCGTTCTGCTGAGCCAATATATTCTTTATCCGTCCAAGGTTTAAAGGAATATGAAAACGTGTACATGTCAGAATCGGAACGAATGCCGGGGTATTTAAATAAATCCCACGTGCCGCCAATATTTGTACGTGCTTCAATCACGGCAAAGGAATTGTGCGGGCGCTTCTTCTTCAGGTTATAGCTCATGCCCAAACCTGATATGCCTGCGCCGACAATTAGCACATCTAACTCTTCATATTGTTTTTTCATCGCTGCTCTCATTCATCTCTTATGTATTTGCCACGTCTTTCCGGGTTAGGTATTCCAGTGGCCAAGATTAAGGTAGTGACTGCTAGTCACAAAATATAGGATGGAATCTGTCAAAAACTGATACTTTCGGCCATACTGACTTTTAGTGTTAGCTTTTTACTATTTTATATTCCAATCGTGGGTGGCAAGAATGGCCGAGAGTAAGCCGGAAAAGAAACAGTCGATCTTGGGCTTATTACCCTTGTTTAGTGCGATAGAGCAGTTAGGAGAAGACCCTTCTATTCTGCTAAAAAAACGAGGGCTATCTTTTGAGACTTTGAATGGTTCGGCTGTGATTGATCAAGCACTTGAACTTGACATTGCCAGTGATGCTATTGAATTACTTCAAGACCCTCTTCTGGGGATCAAAGCAGGTAGTCAGGTATCGTTTACTACTTACGGTACCTATGCCATGTTGTTGATGACGGCACCTGGTTTCATGGAGGCCTTAAAAGCCGGGGTGCAGTTCCAATCTTTATCTTTATTGTTTTCGCACATGACCCTTCACGTGTTACCGAACTATATAGAAGTGAGATATACTTTACCCGCCTCGACAAGTGCGTTAAGAACCTTCATTGCTGACAGGGATTTAATGGGTACCTTTACCTTTATCAAAGAAATGATAGAGGAGCCCAAACGTTATATTTTAGGCATCGGTACCGCGCGCCCACAGCCTGATAAAAAAACGCATGCTGATTATAAATGCTACATTCCTTTTGAGGTTGAATTTGATCAGGTGAATAATTGGATTCGCTTGGATAAGTCTATTTTGGCTATGCCACAAAAACATGGTAATAAACTCGCTCATCAACTTTACCGTGTACAGGCCTATGAGCTGCTTAGAAAGTTTTACCCTGATGCTGACGATATTGTGTCACAAACCAAGCAAATCATAGAGGGGTATGAATCTAACTATCCCAGTGTGCCAGAGGTTGCCAAGATGTTTGGCGTCAGTGAGCGAACCTATCGGCGCAAGCTGAATGAGGTGAATACCAGTTATCGAAGTCTGCTTGATGAGCATAAAAAGAAGCGTTGCTTAGATATGCTGGCGAGTAAAAGGGTGTCAGTAAATACATTAGTCGATGTACTCGGTTATTCAGAGTCAGCCAGCTTCTTAAGAGCCTTTAAGCGTTGGACGGGAATGACCCCGAAAATCTATTTAAAAAGCGTACACTGACTCTATAGAATGCCTGAAACTATGCGACAAAAAACGATTTAATACGTAAAAAAGAGGCATTTAGCTTCTGTTGTCTTGTAATCGTTTCAGTCTTGTTGTTGCGCAGCTTTTGAGCTTGAACCCATATTTGGTTTTCAATCGCTGAAGGAGATTTTGTTTGCTGATGATCTGTTACTTCAATATGACCATCATCAGAGTCTTGAGTGTTAGTGTCGCTAATAAGGCTTAGTTCTTTCGGATAAAAATCATGGTGGATTAGTTCATCTTCCACCTTGATAAAATAGTCGTCCTGTTCGCTTTCATTGAGTAGTTTCAGTGCCCAGCTTTCATCTACTTGTTCTATTTTGGCAGTTGTTTTGCCTTTGTTGGGTGTTTCATTATCTACTGTCATGATAGTGCCCGGCTGTTTTAAAAGAATTATTATTGCGTATGACAGAAAGTAAGCTGCAGCCGTGAATGGTTAGACACGAAGGTGTTTAGATTCAAATGGCTATAACTTCAGTGTTCGTTTTCGGACCACACGCCTTTTGTTTTTTATCTATGTTATTAATCAAGGTCATCACTTACTGAAAGAGCGAGTGAGTTTGATCGTTAATTTTAATTAACTTTTTTGTTGATGCGTTATGGACTTGATAGTCCATGAAAACTGATCATTTTTCAATCATTTAAGCCTTGTGGTTAATAAATCGTGATTGATCTCACATAAATAACCAGCCTTTTTAGACGGCAAATGTAAAAAGGAACTGGATTATCGTTTGAGTAATTAAGCATACAAATGTGAAAGAAAATTCTAGTAAAGAAGACTATCATTCAAAATTCCTTTTTCAATCGGCGTCAATCAAGCTTTATTATTTCAGTCAGTAAACAATCATATTTAGATAATTGGAGTATTCTCATGACAAGCATGAAAGCAGTTGGTTATACAAAATCATTACCTATCAATGAAGCAGAATCTTTAACGGATATCGAGCTACCCATTCCTGTCGCAACAGGTCGTGATTTGCTTGTCAGGGTGCAAGCCATTGCGGTGAATCCGGTGGATTATAAGATTCGCCAGAATGTTTCAGCAGAAAAGGGTGAGTTCAAGGTAATTGGCTGGGATGCTGTTGGTGAAGTGGTTGCAACAGGCGAGTCTGTTACCAAGTTCAAACCAGGAGAAATTGTTTATTACGCTGGCGACCTTAACCGACAGGGGAGTAATGCCGAATACCAACGGGTAGATGAACGTATTGTGGGCACCAAACCAAAAAGCTTATCTAACGCAGAAGCAGCAGCCTTACCACTCACCGCTATCACGGCTTGGGAATTATTGTTTGAACACTTAGCAGTAAAACAACAAAGTTCGGGGTCTACAGAAAAATCTAATGAGGTGATTTTAGTGGTAGGCGCAGCGGGTGGGGTGGGTTCTATTCTGCTTCAGATCGCTAAAGCGATTACAGGCGCAACCATTATTGCGACAGCGTCACGCGAGAACTCAAAAAAGTGGGTGAAAAAACTTGGGGCCGATTATGTTATTGATCATACCAAGCCGCTCCTCGAACAGATCAATGCTCTAATTAAGGAAGAAGGTATTGGTCAGGTGAGCCACATTGCTAGTTTGAATAGTACTGCGTCATATTTTGATAATTATATCGAGTTACTAGCGCCCTTTGGCAAGATTGCGATGATTGATGACCCTAGCCAACCATTGGATGTAATGAAACTTAAGCCAAAGAGCCAATCTCTGCATATTGAATTTATGTTTGCACGTTCTATGTTTCAAACAAACGATATGGATGAACAGGGCTGCTTGTTAAATCGCATATCCAATTTGATTGATCAAGGCTATATTCAAACCACGGTAGGTAAAAACCTAGGCGCTATCAATGCCGCCAATTTAAAAACAGCACATGCAGAATTGGAGTCTGGTCGATCAATTGGAAAAATCGTTTTGGAAGGTTTCTAGACCCGAAAGGGGGAAGTTTGGTGAGCTCCCCCCACTAACGTGTAGCCGTAGTCTATTACCATTTGTCGCGTAAACCGCGTAGTGCAATAAATACTTGTTTGGGTGAAGGGTTTTCGAGAGACAAGTGATCAATAATATCTTGGTTGTCCAAACGTAAAAAAGTATTAAAATTCCGTTCGTCACCAATCTTGGTTTGTATGGAGCCTGGCGAATAATCTGGCGCCAAAACGCGTTCTAAGCATTGTTTTGCTGTTTTGTTATTGGGTTCGAACTGTAAAGTGAATTTCAAGTTATTTTCGAGATAATCGTGTCCTGGATAAACGAGAATATTAGCGTCCATGTTTTGAAAATGTTCACGAATGGTTTGGTACAGTATTTCTTCATTGCCTCCACTGCGGCAATGACCAACACCGGCATTAAATAAAGTATCGCCCGTAAATACGGCCGTGCCTTTGCCGTTTTCTTTAAGGATAAAACACAAATGCGCCAAGGTATGTCCTGGCGTATCCAGTACTGTTAATTGGCTATTCAAATCGAGATCGATTGACTCATTAGCGCTTAATGTTCGCGTTAATCCCGGCACTTTTCCTAGACCATTTTGGTGTGCCCAAACTTCGCACCCGTGCCGCTCAACCAAGGCTTCATTTCCTTTGGTATGATCCCAGTGTTCATGGGTATTAATGATGGTCTTTAGAGATAAGTTTCTATCCTTGAGGTGCTGATTAATAACAGCCGCATCCCAAGGGTCTATCACAATGGCTTGCTGATCATCCAGCTCAATAAGGTAAACGAAATTTCTAAGTTCGTTATGTGTATATATTTGCGTGACGTTCATAAGTTGAATGTATCCTTTGCTTAGGGTTTAAGGCTGGATTCTACAACCCACTTGAAAATTAAATGTAAAATCCAAACCTTATGCTGCGTTAGGGTATTATAGGTTGGAATCATGATATGTTCCTCAATACATTTTATATTACTGAACAAAATGTACATTAAGGTCTAATGTACATTAAGGTCTAATGTACATTAAGGTTTATAGAGTGTGCACGGGCCTTGCAGATTTTTCTGGAATCAGCCATTTTTTATGACAATTTTTATATATTCTGGGTTAGGGATACAACGATGAGATTTTTTACGTTAAGCCTTCTGAGCTGCTTTATTCTAATGATGTCGGCGGTGGTATCATCAAACCCAAAACCAACGGCGGTTTTTGTCACCAAGGTTGAACGTGTGTTTTTTGTCGATGAAATGGAAGCCTTAGGGACACTTCAGGCGGCAGAAAATGTGAATTTAACCTCTTCAGTCACCGAGCGACTCACCAAAATTAACTTTGATGATAACCAGCGAGTCAAAAAAGGCTATGTGCTGGTTGAGATGGATATCTCTGAGGAAAATGCTCAATTGGCAGAAGAAAGCTCTCGTTTTAATGAAGCGAAAAGCCAGGTCGAACGTGTTCGAGCGCTTGTTCAGCGATCTTCGGCATCGAAGTCTACCTTGGATGAGCGAGAGCGTGAGCTAAATACCGCAAAAGCACGACTGGCTGGCATTCAATCCAGAATCAGTCAAAAACGTATCGTTGCGCCGTTCAATGGTGTGCTAGGTATTCGCAATATCAGTGTCGGAGCACTGGCGCAACCCGGCATGCTGATTACTACGATTGATGATGATAGCAAGATGAAACTAGACTTTTCAGTTCCCGAAGTGTTCCTGTCATCCTTAAAAAAAGGGTTAACAATTGAGGCAAAAGCAAGTGCTTATCCGAATCAGATTTTTAAGGGGACGGTGACCAGTGTCGATAGCCGAATTGATCCCATTACACGTTCTGTTATGGCGAGAGCGGTCTTAAACAATGACAATCGCTTGTTAAAGGCCGGTATGTTGATGCGGGTACAGTTGAATAAAAATCCTCGACAGACGCTAGTCGTTCCTGAAGAAGCTTTGGTGACGACGGGCAATGAAAATGCCGTGATGTTGGTAGAAACGGGTGAGGATTTAAAGGTTAAGCGACAAGTCGTAGAACTCGGGGCGCGTCGCAAAGGTTCTGTTGAAATTTTGAGTGGTTTAAAAGAAGGCCGACAGGTTGTGACCCACGGTACCTTAAAAGTTCGCGATGGTGCTTTAATTTCAATTCGTGCTGTTGAAAAAGATAATGAATCCTTATCCGAGCTCTTAAAGCAAAAAACCAAGGAAACCGCAGAATGATCATCTCTGATGTTTCTATAAAAAGGCCGGTATTCGCGAGCGTTATTTCACTCTTATTAGTCGCATTTGGTTTAGTGGCTTATGAGCGACTTTCATTGCGGGAATATCCGGATATTGACCCGCCTGTCGTGACGGTTGAAGTGGACTATTCTGGTGCGCCTGCCAATATTGTTGAAACCCGAGTCACGCGAATTATTGAGGAACGAATTGCGGGTATCGAAGGCATTGAATTTATTCAGTCTCAATCGAAAGATGGCAAGTCAAGAGTCACCATTGAGTTTTCTATTGACCGTGATATTGACTCGGCTGCTAACGATGTGCGTGACCGAATCGCGGGGATAACGGATAACTTGCCAGAAGAGGCTGACCCGCCCGAAGTACAAAAGGTAGATAGTAATGATAATGTGATTATTTGGCAAAACCTGGTTAGCGATGAGATGACCGTTCCCGAGCTGACTGACTATGCCCAGCGTTTCTTGGTTGATCAATATTCCACACTGGATGGTGTAGCGCGGGTTAGAATCGGCGGTGGGCTTTCTTATGCTATGCGTATTTGGTTGGATCGTCAGGAATTGGCGGCGCGTCAACTAAGTGTGTCTGATGTAGAAGATGCCCTGCGTCGGGAAAATATTGAACTGCCAGCGGGAGTGCTGGAATCGGATGAGCGCTTATTCAGAGCGCGAATAGAGCGAAACTTCAAAAAGCCCGAAGACTTTAAACAACTTGTGCTGGCTGAAAGTGCAGATAAAGACGGCAATGGCTATCTGGTTCGCTTAGGTGATGTGGCTAGGGTAGAGCTTGGCGTTGTGGAGGATAGAACCTTCTTTCGAGGCAACGAAGTACCGATGGTGGGCATTGGTGTGATACGACAATCAACAGCAAATACCATTGATGTATCAAATGGCGTCAAAGCGCTCACTGCAAAGTTGAATAAAGGGCTTCCGAATGGCATGTCGATTAAGCAAAGTTACAATGCTGCGGTATTTATCGAGGCCTCCATCGACGAAGTGTATAAAACCCTGTTTATCGCGATAGCCTGCGTCATTCTTGTGATGTATGTGTTTTTGGGCAGTGTTCGCTCTATGTTAATTCCTGCACTCATCGTCCCTGTGTCGCTGATCGCTAGTTTCATTGCGATTTATGCCTTTGGTTTTTCTATCAACTTACTCACGCTATTAGCGCTGGTTTTGGCGATTGGTTTAGTGGTAGACGATGCGATCGTAATGTTAGAAAACATCGTCAGGCGTATTCAGGATTATGGCGAAACACCACTAGTGGCAGCATATAAAGGCGCTAAACAGGTGGGTTTTGCGATTATCGCCACCACCGTGGTCTTGATCTCTGTGTTTGTACCGATCACCTTTTTGGAAGGAGATATTGGCCAGTTATTTACTGAATTTGCTTTAACCATCGCGGCGGCGGTTGCATTTTCTTCATTAGTTGCCTTAACGCTTTCACCGATGCTCGCGTCAAAAATCCTGAAAAAAAATGACACGAAGAAAAATAATCTCATTCAAGGTTTTAATAATGCATTTAAGGCCTTGCGTAATGCCTATATAACATTGCTTCAAAAGCTAATTAAAGCCCCCATCATTATCTTTATTTTGTTTGCTCTGGTCGTTGCTGCAACGGCATTTGTTTATCCTAAAATTGCACAAGAATTTACCCCACATGAGGATCGAGGTGTCTTTTATCTGATTATAAATGGGCCGGATGGCGCGAGTTTTTCGTATATTGAAGAATATATGACTGAAATAGAAAACCGTGTCATGCCTTATGTCGAAAGTGGTGAAATTAGCCGGTTATTAGTAAGAGCACCGCGAGCATTTGGAAATATCGAAAATTTTAGTAATGGCATCGCGATTATTATCCTCAATGATTGGGCTAGCAGAAGGCCCGCAGATGAAATAATGGCAGAGATTCGAGAAGGTTTATCGGATCTTCCTGGAGTTAGAGCGTTCCCCGTTATGCGTCAGGGTTTAGGCAGTAGAACACAAAAACCGGTACAGTTTGTTTTAGGGGGCTCGACCTATGAAACCTTAGCGCAATGGCGCGATATTCTGATAGAAAAAGTCAATGAGAATAACCCCGGCCTGCAAGGTTTAGACAGTGATTATAAGGAAACACGCCCGCAGATAGATATTAAAGTCGATTACAATAGAGCGGCTGATCTGGGTGTGAATATTCAAGAAATAGGCAGAACCCTTGAAACCATGATGGGTGGCCGCAGAGTCACGACTTTTTTAGATCGTGGTGAAGAATATGACGTCATCGTAGAGGGTGAACGCTCAGAGCAAAAATCTTTTTCGGATATACAGAGTATATATATTCAGTCTTCTCGAACAGGTGCTTTCATTCCGCTTTCGAACCTTGTATCGATCAAAGAGTATGGCGCAGCTGAAACGCTGTCGCGTTTTAACCGTATCCGTGCGATTACGCTTGAAGCAAATTTAGCCGAGGGTTACAGCCTGAGTGAAGCACTTCAATATATGGAAGGACTGGTAAAAGCGCATTTGCCAGAAGACGCTGTCATTGATTACAAAGGCCAAAGCCGAGATTTTATTAACTCGGGTGGCTCAATAATTTTTGTTTTTGCGCTTGGTTTACTCGTGGTATTTTTAGTTTTAGCGGCACAGTTTGAAAGCTGGATTCATCCTTTTGTAATTATGCTGACTGTACCACTGGCAATCGCGGGCGGTTTATTTGGTTTATATTTTACCGGTGGCTCCCTCAATATATATTCGCAAATCGGCTTGATTATGTTAGTTGGTCTGGCGGCCAAAAATGGTATTTTGATCGTCGAGTTTGCGAATCAGCTTAGAGATGAGGGTATGGAGTTTGGTCACGCACTTATTGAAGCTTCTGAAGTACGTTTTCGTCCGATCATTATGACAGGCTTTACTACTATTGCAGGTGCCATTCCGCTGGTTTTGTCTTCAGGTGCAGGCTCTGAAACACGCATCGTTATTGGGGTAGTTGTCTTGGCGGGGGTATTTGCGGCGACCATCTTTACCTTGTTTGTTGTGCCTGTTGCTTATAGTTTGATGGCTAGGAAAACAGGCTCGGTTGGTGATATTTCAAAACAGTTAGAGAATGAAATGAAAGGTTAATTCGCGCATCATAACTAGCTTGTTCAGTTTTGGTAGAAAATATATTGACCGTTTAAGCATAACTTTCTTGAAGCAAGCTACGTCAAGCCGTCTATACTTTATATGGCAGTTTGTTTGAATCTTGAGAGCCCTTAATTTTGTTGACTAATTTTAACACTTTTTCAAAAACGCATTTCCTGAACGTTGATAATTCGCGCTCAGGTATTTGGCTGGCACCTATCTTGCTGACATGTATTCTGGTGCCATTTAGTTTTGTCAGTTTGGCCTTATTCCACATACTGGTAGAACTGTTCACTATCATTATTGCTGTGATGAGTTTTTTTGTGGCATGGCATACCTTTCCTTTGTCTCGTAACACGACGTTACTATTTTTAGGTTGTGGCTATTTTTGGGTCGGTACGATCGACTTACTGCATACATTAAGTTTTGAAGGCGCCGAATTAATTCCTGCCATTAATGCAGGTAGTACCATTCAATTCTGGGTGATGGCACGTTATTTTGAAGCTTTTATTTTGCTGTTAGCTCCCTTTATAGGGAAACACTCTTTTCATCCCTACAGAGTGATGATATTTCTAGGTTTGCTCAGCTTTATGGCGGTTATTGCCCAATTTAATGATTGGGTGCCCGTCATGTTTGTGCCAGGAACAGGCTTAACGCTCACGAAGATATACAGTGAGTATATTATTGTTTTGCTTTTACTTTGTGCCTCTGTTTGCCTATATCTTAAACGCGTAGATATAGGCTTGAGCAATGCTCGATTAATGATTTTGTCCATCATTTTAACAATTCTGGCAGAATTAAATTTTACCCTGTATGTCGGGTTCAAAGAGCTGCCTTTAGTCTCGGGGCATATCTTTAAACTCTTTTCTTTTTGGGTGATATACCGGGTCCTGGTTGAATCATCCTTGCTTCAACCCATTCGTAGCTTGTCTCACGTTGTGGAATCATACGACTCAGCAACCGATGAAACATTGATTATCGATCAGCATGGAGACATTCTCAGAGCAAATCTTAAAATTAGAGAACGCATAGGTGAACGTGTTACCGAGATGCATTGCCATGAGGTATTTCATGATACAGACCTATCACAAACGGACTGTCCTCAGTGTCAGGCCATTACTTCTCATCGCACGCTTCAAGGCTTTGAGTATTATTGCGCTAATAATCAACAATGGTATGAAAGCTCGTTATCGGCTATTCATTTTGGGGCGAGTTTTAATGCCTCGATCCATAGTCGTCGATGTATTACGATACGCAAAAAAGCCGAATTACAGTTAGCCAGTTTAAATCGATTATATCGTGTTTTGAGCCATACCAATAAAGCCATTATTGCTATTTCTGAAGCGGATACCTTGTTTCAAAAAATATGTGAAATTGCGGTTGATTATGGCGAATTCAAGATGGCGTGGATTGGGATTATTGAAGGCGTAATTGTTCGACCTAACTTTTATGCAGGCTTAGAAACCGGCTACCTTAAAGAAATGCAAATGCGTGTAGATGATTCGGACTTGGCCAAAGGCCCTGTGGGACTTGCAGCTAAAACCAAGCAGGTATCATGTGTGAATAGTGTCAGCTCTGATCCAAACTTTGGCCCTTGGAGAGGGGCAGCTGAACTACGTGGCTACAAAGCACTGGCAGCCGTTCCAATAAAATCCGAAGAGCAGGTGGTAGGGATATTTACCCTTTACTCTCAATATGAAGGGGTCTTTGACGATGCCATGCGAGCACTATTATCGAGTCTGAGTGACGATATTAGTGCCGCGTATCGGAACATATTATTAAGCAAGCAACAAAAAGTAGCCGATGCAACCATTCGAAAACTCTCAAGTGCCATTGAACAAGGTATTAACTCTGTACTCATTTCCAATATTGAGGGCACGATAGAATATGTGAATGCGGGCTTTGTCCAGTTAAGCGCATATCAAATTGATGATGTGGTGGGCAAGAATCAGCATGAGTTCAGGAGTGCAATTTATCACGATTATATCTATCAGGAGATATGGCAGGCGGTTGCTGAACACGAACACTGGCAAGGCGAAGTCTTGAATAAGCGAAAAGATGGCAGCCTTTATTGGACTATTCTTTCGGTATCCTGCATTCGCAATGAATCTGGTGTCATTACGCATTATTTATGGAGCTCCACCGACAATACACAATTGCATGAAGCCCAAGAAACGATTAATAAACTGGCCTTTTATGATGCGCTCACTGGCTTGGCGAATCGAAGATTGCTTATGAATCGCATTGATCGGGCGATTATGGGCGCCAAACGTTGTGGTGAATCTGTCGCCTTGATGATGTGTGATTTAGATAACTTCAAAATGATCAATGATTCTCTGGGGCATGATGCGGGTGACGAATTACTCAAACATATTGCGCAAAGTATGAAGTCAGTTATTCGTGACGTTGATTTGGTCGCCCGCTTAGGAGGGGATGAGTTTGTCATTATTCTGGATGGTATTGCTGAAACGGGAGAAATAATCGATATTGCGAGTGCACTTTTACAAGGCTTGGAGAAACCCGTCGAATTAATGAGCAAACAAGTAGCCATATCTTCGAGTGTGGGGATTGCCATTTACCCAAATGATGGCCTGCTTCCTTCCGAGTTACTCAGAAATGCTGACTTGGCAATGTATCACGCAAAAGGTAGTGGCAAAAACAGATTCCAGTTCTATCAAGCGAAAATGAATGAAAAAGCCCAAGGTCGTTTGAATTTAGAGCACCGGCTTCGTAAATCCATTGAACAGCAAGATTTTGAATTGTGGTATCAGCCGCAGGTTAGTATCTCTGATAGCAAAATTATGGGTTTTGAAGCATTAATACGATGGCGAGAAAATGGGGTATTAGTTCCACCCAACGAGTTTATACCTCTTGCCGAAGAAACAGGATTGATTGAGGTTTTAGGTGACTGGGTACTAACGCAAGCCTATCAGGATTGGATAAAGCTAATGCAACTCTATCCAGAGTGTTCGATGGCGGTGAATGTCTCGGCCTATCAATTCCAGAAATCTGACCACCTTTATCAAATCGTTAAAGATCTATTAGCGCTAAACCCAGACTTACCCAAAGATCATTATATTATGGAGATGACAGAAAGTACCTTGATTCAGGATGTGGAAGCCACTATTCAAACGCTTAAAATGCTGAAAACACTGGGTGTGAGTTTATCTATTGATGATTTTGGTACGGGTTACTCTTCGTTAAGTCGCTTAAAGCAATTTCCTATCGATCAATTAAAAATTGACCGAAGCTTTATAAAAGATGTTTTATTTGATGGAAATGATAAAGCGATTGTGGCTGCCATTATTGCAATAGCCCAAGAGCTAGGTTTAAAGCTAGTAGCAGAAGGCGTGGAATTGCAAGAACAGGCCGAAGTCTTAATGAATAAAGGGTGTTTTATTGCGCAGGGTTTCCATTACTTTAAGCCCATGCCCTTGGCGGATATTCTTCAGTTGTAATTGTCTTTTCTGGTGCGGTGTTGAAGGTAAGGTGTTGAAGGTAAGGTGTTGAAGGTATTTTTAAAAATAGCCCTTTAACTAAAATTCCAACACCACTTTACGGGCTTCAAATTTGAAGCTGCCACCCTTGGTTTCTTCGCTTATCTTTTTACATACACCCAGGATAGTCACAGAGGTGTTGTTGTAGATCTGATGATTGGCAACGACTCTCGATTTTTTACTCTTGACGAGTATTTGTTTGACAGCGTGTTCTTTTTCTTTGAGTTCGCACAGCTCGATTTTCAGATTTTCGAGTTTGTTTTTGAGCCGCTCGTTTTTTTCTTTCATTTGAGGTGTCATGCCTGCAGATTTGGCAAGCAAGCTTATTTTATGCAGGGCTTCATTGACATCGTACGTATTTTCACTGTTTTGTCTTTTCTCTTTACCTATTCTGCGTAGTTTAACGATATTATCACCTTCACCGCCCACTTGAATTTGAGTGGGTGTACCGCCAGTGCTGCCAATGACTTTGGCTGCAACTAGTTTAAAGGCGTGAGCATGGCCGCCAAACAGGTTACCTTTGCCCCCATTTTGGCCGACGAGGATTTGTTCATCGGCATACAGGTCGCTGTGACTTGAATATTCAGCGATCACAATTTTTTTAGCCGCGCGAATTTTAGAGCGTGTGACGAAGTGTGCGGAGACAGAGCCTTTGCTGGTGAGGAACGCGCCGTAAGGTTCTTCAGTAGGATCCTGCAGGGCTTTTGATCCACCCAGTAAACCTTGGAGGATCACGATATTTCCGCCCGCAACAATGGTAGCTTTGCCGACAACGCCCTTAACCGTGACGTCACCGCTGGCCTTTATCTTGATACCATCAGCCACATCTTCATTGATACAAACAGAGCCATCAAAATCAACATTGCCTGTGCTTAGGCCTACATGGTTGAGAATTAATACATTTTCAACGGATACCCCGCGCGCTTTAATGACCGGATGACCTTTTGCGCTTGCAACTAATAGATTATTATCTGCTTCAGAGACTTTTGAACCGACCATATCGCCTGAAAAAGGTAGCGCTTCACCTTGAATTGACGGGATAACTTTGCCAAAAATATCTGTTCCAGGTTTGCCTTTTCCGGGAAGAGTGCGACGCATCAGTTTGTCGCCAGGTTCTACAATGACAAACTCGTTTATGTCGTGGTAATTGACTTTGCCTTTTGCATCTATTTTGGGTGCTAAAGAAATTTGTTCGCTAACCAGTGGCTCAAACCGGGAGTCTTTGCCCGTTGTGGGTTTGGTGCCCATGGCGATTAATATATCTGAGCATTGATCAGACTCAAGCGCGTTTGCAATAGCCTCTTTATCGATACCAAACTCAATATTGTGCTTTTTTAAGACAGCTAAAACCGACGATTCAGTGGCGCTGCTGCCACCATAAGGTTGGCTAATAGAAAGGCGTGCTTGTAATTCATCATCAGAAATATCAATGTTAATGGTCGCATCACGGCATTCCGCTATCTGAAAGCTGACTTGTTGTTCGCCTAGCATGGCCAAAACTTTTTCCGGAGAAATACTGTTTTCAGGTGTAGTCTCTGCATCCTCTTTCAAATTATCAGTTTGAGTCTCGACGTTTGGGCCTGCTGCGGGCTCAGTAAGGTCGGATTCTTCAGTTGAATCAGCTTGCGTCAGTTCGGACTCTTTATTACTGATTTTGTTTAGTCTGTTGATGTATTCTTCATAGAGCTTTTGACCCTTTTCAGTTAATGTTTCTGACTGAATTATTAGCTCTGAAATTGTACTCTCGTAACGATAAAAATCATGATAGTCTGATGCCATGAGCATGGCTGATACACGTTTATGGGTGAGCGGTGGTGCCTCAAACTGAGGTCTTAATGTGGCGCAAAGCAAACGGCTTGAGTCGTCATAGATTAGTTCAATGTCAAATGAAAAGAGACTCATGCTTTATGGCCAGGAATTTAGTATTAATGGGTTTTAGTCTTAGCGGGTTTTGAGTTTTAATCTTACGCTAATAATTGTAGCCCAAAATTCTGAGCTTCCAATGACACTTTTGCGAAAGTATCGTTATTTTTTGAAACGATCACGCCTGTTAACGAAGCATGATCGTCCTTGTATTGCCAAGTGAAGTTGAGTCGCATACTTCTGAATAAGGAGAGTTATATGAAAACCCTGTTGGATAAACACACAGAGAAAAGTGAAGCCGTATTGAGAGCGATAGCGCATATGCCGACCTCAAGCCTGCCTGTTCTAATGGATAATGACTTTGTGCAAGGGCTGACAGATGAAGATTTTATGCGTATCGCCGTGCTTCTAGCACACAAAAGCTATAATGAAAGCGGCTGCCCAATTGGCGCTGTCATCATTGATAACGCGACACGACAAATTGTAGGCAAGGGGCATAACACGCTTGTTCAAGAAAATCATCCTTATAATCACGGTGAAACATCGGCCATTCGAGATGCTGGCCGTATCGACTTTAGCAAGACAAGCCTTTTTACTAGCCTGAGCCCATGTGATGTCTGCTCGACCTTGATTTACATGAGAGGCTTTAGTCGTGTCATCGTGGGGGATGTAACGAACGCGTCCGGCAATGAGGCGCTATTGCAGGAAAGAGGGATTCAGGTTGAAATTTTGGAAGACAGCCTAGGTATTGAGCTTTATTCCAGATTTCGCACCGAAAAACCTGAGCAAGACTTGGAAGACTGGCAAGGTCTAAGCGCTTTGCAAAACAGGCATAACAACTGAATTCAGCAAATGGCGCCAAAGTAAAATGACACGTGTTTAAGCTTATCTACTACACTGATAAATATGTTTTTTTAAAGAAGTAGAAACTGTGTCTTTTATCAACCTGTTATGGCGCCTTCTGCCACTTATTATTGTGGTAGTTGCCTTCCTGATTACACGATTTAATCAGCTGCACTTTCTTGATATAGACATATTAAGAATCCTGCCTTATCTATTGGCGTGTGTGTTATTCGGTTTTGCAGCGATGTTTAATCGTAGCCGATTTATGGCACCGATTATTATCGTTCTTTTTGTTTATTATTTTATACGCGAACGTTTACAAGTACCGCTTTCCCAATCTGCTGTGATGGCGATGTTTACAGGTTTAAATTTTTTATTCTGTTTGCAGTTAATTCTAAGTTCCATTCTTCCAGAAAAAGGCCTGTTCACAAGAGTCGGATTCGCCTTTTTTTTATTATTAATTTTAGGTGATGGCTTCTTGTGGTTTTACGGTGCATCGCCTTTATGGATGGAATTTCTAGCAGGCTTAGAAAGCCATAATCGAGTTTTCTTTGAACAACAGTATTGGATTACCCAAGCACTTTTAATTGTCCATGGTTTGACGTTTAGTCTCTTATTCGTGATGACTCTTATTCGTCGATCAACCGCCGACTTTGCCTTAATGTTGACATGGTTTTCCGGTCTTTTGGTCTTTTCAGATTTCTCTTTGTTAGAGGTGTCATCTGCGTGTTTTTCAGCCTTATTTTTAGGTTTATTTGTGTTTTATCAACAAAGTAACTACCAAGTAACCTATAAAGATGCTTTAACGGGAATATCTGGCAGGCGTGCCTTGGACGATTATTTATCAACGCTGGGCCGGGATTATGCTATCGCGATGCTAGATGTTGATCTTTTTAAGAAGTTTAACGATACCTATGGTCACGATATTGGTGATCAGGTTTTACGAATGGTGGCAGCTAGAGTGGCTCAGGTTCAAGGCGGCGGTAAAGCTTTTCGTTATGGCGGAGAAGAATTTACCATCGTTTTTAATAGAAAATCGTCAGATGATGCATTTGTTTTTTTGGAAGCCGTTCGTGAATCCATTCAGAAATATGAAATGGTCTTACGAAGTGAAGAAAGAATAAAAAACAAAAAGCCTGGAAAGGAATCTCGCGGTAAAAATACCAAATCAAAAGTAAAAACAGTGTCTGTCACCATCAGTATTGGTGTCGCAAATAGCGAAGCAGGATTAGCCCCCAAAGATGTTATCAAACAGGCGGATCAGTTACTTTATAAAGCGAAAGAGTCTGGACGAAATTGCACGGTTAGAGCCTAATTTTCATACAGGCTCTAACCGTCGTACTATTTTATTTATTGCTGTTTCATTTATTAGAAGGTCGTTCTACCACTTTACGTTTACCTTTTGCAGCTTTTGCCAGTTTTTTTAATCCTTCTGCATCGAAAGCATCTACTCTAAGAACATCATAAAGTGCCGTCAGAGCTTCCAGAAGTTTGCCAGACTCCTCTTTGGTAATAATTTTTTGCTCACAGGCCCAGTCGACCAGCTCTTTGCGTTCATGACCCATAAGAAGTGCAATGCCATCAAGATCATCCGGGTCTTTTTTAGCTATTGCTTGATGAAGTCGTTGACGCATTTCTTTGGTTTCATTGGCAAGTTTGTAAGCATTCAGCACTCTACCTAAAGAATCATCGGGTTCAGGGTTCACATAACAACCGTGACTGATGAGCTCTCGCAAAGGAGTGTCTTCGACAATGCTCATCGCAACCTGAGTGCCTAATTTATCGTTAGGTCCATTCAAGCCTGTCGCGCCTAATGGGAATACCAGCACTCTCAAGGGCCAACGTAATGCAGGTACGGGGAAGTTAATGATTAGCTCACGCATGTCTTTCTGTAAGTCATGTAAGCTGCTCTGAAGGCACCATTCAACTATCGGGCGTTGATCTTCTGGGTAATCTTGCTCGTGCCAGAACTTAATGACAGCGGAGGCATAGTAAAGATGAACCAAACAGTCTGCCATTCGACCAGATAGACGTTGGCGAGCTTTCAGGCCGCCACCAATGGATAACAGTGTGACGTCAGTCATCAGTGCATAGGCCGCTGAAAAGCGTCCAAGTTGTTTATAGTATTTACTAATATCACCTTTACCGGGTGCCGAATCGAACATGCCATGGGAAAGACCTAGCACGAAAGCCCGCAAAGCATTGCGGCCAGTGTGAGCGATATGACGATAGAATATGCCATCAAACTTTTTAACCGCCTCGTCCTTGTTTTCCATACCTGCCGCTTCAATTTCTTCGACAATAAAAGGATGGCAACGAATCGCACCTTGACCAAATATCATCAAGCTTCGTGTCAGAATATTCGCACCTTCTACCGTAATGCCAATCGGTACGGCTTGATAAGCACGCGCAAGAAAGTTTCGTGGGCCGGTAATCACGCCTCGTCCTGCCACCACATCCATTGCATGGTTGATGACATTGCGCATTAAGTCGGTATTACGATATTTCAGAACCGCTGAAGGCACAGCAGGACGAACACCGCGATCAAGCATGCCTGAGGTGAGCAAACGCGCTGCGTTCATCATATAGGTATAACCAGCCATGGGTTCCAAGGCTTCTTGGACGCCTTCGAACTGACTGATATTACGCCCGAATTGTTCTCTGGTTAAGGCATAGGAACCGGTTGCCAAACAAGCCACCTTGCCTGCACCGGCACCCAGGGCAGGTAGAGAGATGGAACGACCAATCGATAAACATTCCAACAGCATTTTCCAGCCTTTGCCAAGCATATCCTGACCACCAATGACTTGATCCATAGGGATAAAGACTTCTTTACCCCAAGTCGGGCCGTTCATAAATACCGTATTCATTGGAAGGTGGCGCGCACCGCTGTTGACCCCTTCAAGATCACTGGGAATCATCACGCAGGTGACGCCAATATCAGCTTCATCACCCAGTAATTTTTCTGGGTCATACACTTTAATCGCTAAGCCGATCAAGGTGGCGACAGGTGCCAGGGTGATATAACGTTTATTCCAGGTCACTTTAAGGCCTAAGACTTCTTTGCCTTGCCACTCTCCTAGACAAACAATGCCCTTATCTGGAATAGCGCCTGCGTCAGAGCCGGCAACAGGGGAGGTTAGTGCAAAACAAGGCGTTTCTTCACCTTTGGCAAGCCGGGGTAAATAGTAATCTTTTTGCTCTTCTGTGCCATATTCCATCAATAACTCACCAGGGCCGAGGGAGTTAGGTACCATCACAGTCACCGCAGTTGAAACACTGCGTGTTGATATTTTCATGACGATTTCAGAGTGCGCGGTATGCGAAAATCCCTTGCCACCTTTTTTAGTCGGAATTAAGAGGCCAAAAAAGCCATTTTCTCGAATAAACGCCCATACGTCATCAGGTAAATCATAATGTTCGTGGGTGATTTTCCAATCATCCAGCATTGAGCAAAGCTCTTCGACAGGTCCGTCGAGAAAGTCTTGTTCTTCTTCGGATAATTTTGCAGGAGCAGCATCTAGCAGTTTGTTCCAATCAGGTTCACCAGAAAACAACTCGCCATCCCAATCAACACTGCCAGATTTGAGTGCTTCTGACTCCGTGTCAGAAAGTTTTGGCAAGCGTCCGCGCACCCACCCTAGAAGCGGAGCACTTAACATATCTTTGCGTATTGAATTTGGCATGACGACAACGTAAGCAATACCGAGTAGGACTAAGCCAAAAAATATACTGAAAAAAGACCCGCCATCCATATACATTCCAACTAACGTTGAGATGGTTAATGTAACGGCTGTGATCGTTGTAGTGGGTTTGAGATAGACAAGAACCAGCATGCTGGCCAGAAATAATAAAACACTCATTGCAATAACTCCTTGTTATTTAAGAACGTTTGGGCGTGCAGATACAGAACGTAACGCTTGATTATTAATGAATTACTATCTACTAAGTGGACGCTGCTTGCAATATCCCGGTACGAATAAAACACTTCTTATGATTCAATAAAGCAGCTAAGATTTATATTTAACCCAGCAATTTCAGGATACTGATGTCGATAGAAATTATCCCCCTTGAGCGACTGATTATTAGCTTTATTCCTATGGCGCTTGTGATATTTTTAATGCGCTCATGGGGCTTGAATTACGCCAAGGCCTGTTATGCCATTGTCAGAATGCTGCTTCAGCTTATGTTAATTGGCTATGCACTCATTATGATATTTGAATCTGATAGCAGCTTGGTGACATTAGGCGTGTTATCCATGATGATCTTGGCATCCAGTTGGATTTCTTTAAATACCGTGTCTGGAGCCTCTCAACGCAAGGTTACTGAAAAACTTCGATTATTTTCCATCGCGCTGATTTCGGTTTTATTGGGTGGCGGGCTTATGTTAGGTATTGTGACTCAGTGGGTTTTAGTACTAGAACCCTGGTTTTTACCAAATTATATGATTCCATTGGCCGGGATGATTTTCGCAACAGCCATGACCAGTATTAGTTTAGCTGGCGAGCGATTACAGTCTGAATTATTTCAGGGGAAACCCTATGGTGAAGCCCGGAAAGTAGCTTTTAATACCTCGATGATCCCGAATATTAATGCGATGTTTGCGGTAGGCTTAGTGTCTTTACCGGGGATGATGACTGGACAGATTCTTTCTGGCGTCTCACCGTTTATTGCCGCGCGTTATCAAATAATGGTGATGTGTATGCTGTTTTCAGCGGCAGGGATTTCTTCTTTTATATTTTTGTTTTTAGCTAAAAATAAGGTGAAATTATTTAGTGATACTCAAGATAATTAGCGCTAATAGGCGTTATCTGACTCAAACAATGTGAAGCATTTTGAATCAGATTTTTAATTATAAGAATAAAGCGATGCCTATTAACCCTGATAAAGTTAGAACAACCGATACAGACATGGTTATCAAAAAAGACTTATGTGACTTTAATCCTGTTAGATTGGTATTGTCTGAACCAAATTGATCGTAAATGAATAAGTCTCTTATAGTCGTTTTTTCTTCATCAGTGATTAGGGTGGAATAGTTATCATAAGCCGGTTTTGCTGATAATGTCTGCTGGCCGTTTTTAAGTTCAGGGTGGTGATCAGTTAGTTTAGTGTTGCTAATGCTTAGTTCAAGCTTGGGTTTATTTTGGACAGGTTCTCCATTAATTCTGGTTTCTAGGGCCGGTTTTATTGACTCCTCTTCACACTCTCTTAACAGTTTAAGCGCCCAGCTTTCATCGTCTTTATCTAAGGATCTTTTTAAAGTGTTTTCATAGGTATGGTTAAATTTAGCGTAAAGGTCTGTTGTTTCTTTAAGTGTAAGTGTTTTTTCTTGTGCTTTGCGGGAGGCTGTTTCCAGAATATGAGATCGTTGAGCGAGTACCTCTTGTTTTTCATCTTCGATGAGGGTGTCTAGGTTGTATTCTTCTAAAACTGCTGCTGACATGATTCGATCCTGAATGATTGCCTATATACTCTATTTAAAATAGTTTAAACAGAGTAAAAAAGCGTCCTAATTAATTTTAATTGCTTATTAAACAGGGTATTTGAATCGATATTTAGAGGAGGGTAAGAATTGTAAACAAGAATAACTAATTATTAGTTTACATGTCGTTTATATGCTTAATAAGACAAATAATACGACCCAACACTCCATGTTATTGTTTTAGCTCGATCTTTTTGCCAAGGTTAACTTAGCAGGGGCAATGATAGTGAGTAGCGCCTAGCTGGTCAATAGCTAGTCTATAAAGATTGAAATGAAAGACGTCTTTTTGTGTATGAACTCTTTTGAGCGCTTGTAGTATCAGATCTTGATGTTAATTAAGCCAATGACTCATACTCAATACAGCTATCATTCTGGTTTTCTTCCAGTTGATTGGAGCGTAATATCGTTTCCTTTCTTTATCTAAATCAAGGTGGTTTTTTGGAACCTTTTAAATTAGTTTTTAACGAACAGCTAGTTGATGCGTTTGCTTTGTGTATTTCCCGCTGTGATGACTCATTCGATGTAGATGGTTTTAAGCAGGCAATTATTCCAACATTAGATAAGCTTGAACTAAAAGCGCGATCAAACTTGATAGCCGATAGTTTACATCGTTTTCTTCCAGAAAATTCTGATGAAAGAGAGGGGATCTTGTTTTCAATTCTGCACCCTGATGGCCATAATAATGACAGTATTATAAGTTCCGAAGACGGTATTACCGGTTGGGGAACCTTGCCCATGGCAAGTCTTGTTGGTGAATATGGAGTCGGTGACTTTTCTCGATCTATGAATGCCTTAAAAGTGATGACAGGGCATTTCTCATCAGAATTTGCGATACGCTTTTTGATTCTTAAAGACTCTGAACAGGCTCTTTCTATTTTGTTATCATGGTTAACTGACCAAGATAAACATGTCCGACGCTTGATTTCGGAAGGGACACGCCCCAGATTACCTTGGGCCATGCAGTTGCCAGAATTTATAGCAAAACCTGAAAAAATTCTTCCACTGCTTTTATCTCTCAGGGATGACCAGGAAGAATATGTTCGACGTTCGGTTGCCAATAACCTTAATGATATTGCTAAAGATCACCCGGATTTGGTTGCTAATATAGCCGTTGAATGGATGCATGATGTACATGAAAATCGATTAGATAAAACGGTAACAAGAAATCGAGAAAGATTAGTAAGGCATGCGTGTCGAACCTTGATTAAACAAGGCCATGCTACTGCATTATCGGCATTTGGTTTAAATGCGCCAAAATTAGAGTCTTCTCGGCTTTTATTGTCATCACAGATAGTCAAGTTTGGCGATTCATTAGAGTTTGAATTGTCTCTTCAATCTAACTCGGAAACTCAGCAAAAGCTTGTTATTGATTATGTGATTCATTTTAAAAAAGCTAACGGAAAGACCTCACCTAAAGTATTTAAAGGAAGTAAACAAACGTTACCTGCCAACGGATCTCTGACGATTAAGCGCAAACATGCAATCAAGGCTATTACGACACGAACATATTATGCGGGTGAGCATTTTATTAACCTGAGAGTTAATGGGCAAGACTATCCTGAATGCCCTTTCAGCTTAGTGATATGAACGCTCAAACTTACTGCCAAGTAGCTTATTGAAGAGGTAATTGCAACACTCTGGAAATGAGCCGGCTTCTGTATTTATGAATTGAGAGAAAATGAAAATGGATAAAAAAGTGCCCGGTATTTCTGTAACTCCACCGCCAGAAATTAATGTCGATGAGTTTGTAAAGGTTGTTGAATCTCGTCGTTCGGTTAGACGCTTTACCGATGAACCTGTCCCTGATGATATTGTGAATAAGTGTCTTGATTTAGCTATGTTGGCGCCTAACTCTTGTAACCTTCAGCCGTGGGAGTTTTATTGGATTAAAGATAAGAATGTGCGAGACAAAATTGTCACAGCGTGTATGAGTCAGAATGCTGCTAAAACATCACAGCAATTGATCGCGGTTGTTGCTCGTACCGATACTTGGCGAAAGCATTGTATTCAGCAAATAGAACAATGGCCAGATGGGAATATGCCTAAACTTGTCGAAGACTTTTATCGAAAAATTGCTCCCTTTCAGTATTATCAAGGCCCTTTTAATATTTTTGGAACGATGAGAAAAGCACTTTTTAGTGTAGTCGGTTTGACCAGAGCAGTACCACGAGGCCCGAACTCGAAGCATGAAATGGAAACGTGGGCTGTTAAGAGTACGGCTTTGGCCGCTGAAAACCTGATGTTGGCGTTTAGAGCGTTTGGTTATGATACCTGCCCAATGGAAGGCTTTGATTCGGTGAGGGCAAATAAAGCGCTTAACATTCCGAAAGATGGTCAAATAATTATGTTTGTGGCTGTCGGGAAACGAGCCCATAATGGTATTTACAACACCCGATTGCGTTTTTCCCGTGATGAATTTATAAACGTTGTCTAGCGTTATAAGTTCAGTACTGGCTGAGTTATCTATTACTGTATGCCAAAAGTTGAAAAAGCGATGGCTTCGCTTTTGTCACTTATTTCGCCTGTTATTAATACCAAGCCCAAGGTGTTAAAGTGTGATGAAAATTAATCGTTCTATTCTGTAACTAAGTGATGCCATCCGAATTATGCGCTTATGCTTTTAGGGTTTAATACTTCTTCTAAACTTCCGATCACATCCTCAAACTTTATATCCAGCCTTGTTCCATCTTGAGACACTTGGTGAAGTTCTGTTGTGACGTTATTGATGATATTCATTAAGTATTCTTCTTGTTCCTGATCCAAGTCGATATAAGAAAATGCCATATGCATTTCAGCAGTGAGTTTTTCTATTAATGAGGATGTACGTTGATCCTGTCGTTTAAAGTCATGGACAATTTCATCTAAAATTAAATGCGTTTGTTTTAATGCCTGATGAATTAAATTATCATTTTGTGACTTTAAAGAAAGCTCTGCGCGCAGGCTTCTTAATCTGGCTTCTACACCGTTCATTAACGATGCTAAATGGTCACGATACCTTCCCGCTTTACCATCATCTTCGGGCATTATTCTAACTAATAAGGTTGCACCACTAAAATTAAACAGGCACCTCTTTCCAAAACTATAAATACGATCTGCATCTCTGGTCATCACCATTAATTCATCTTCCAGAGTGTTCACGCTTCCGGATGTGCTGAAGTTCATATTGCCATCCTTTAAACGAAGTTGAAAAGCACAATTTATGCCTAAAGTAGAGCACACGTCTATGACTAGCTTACCCAGTTCGCTATAGCTGGCTGCTTCATGAAGTTTTTCAAAAAATAAGTTTAATTGGCCTATTTCACTGCCATTTGTCAGCGCCATCATAGCCATTTGCATAGCTTCAGAGTGAGACTCTTTGCTTGCTTGGACTCTAGCGGTTAGTTTAGAAATTTTGGCTCTTCTCCGCTTTCGTGAGGTAAGTTACAGGCAAGTCGGGAGACGGTGCTAATACTCATATGGCGACATAATCCGCTGA
>TARA_R110002074_G_scaffold149035_8_pt1 | contig 32780 bp, 26 predicted proteins | sample TARA_R110002074 | Tara Oceans TARA_R110002074 (sample SAMEA4397215) | marine metagenome | biome: Polar Biome; feature: [MIX] marine epipelagic wind mixed layer (ENVO:01000061); material: water (ENVO:00002006), including particulate matter (ENVO:01000060) such as... | depth 10-100 m | reverse complement strand
TCTTCTGACGGTAATTTGTTGGGTAAATTCTATTTGGATGATAACCGTACCGATATAAAATTTGATGATTTACCAGAAAATTTAGTGAATACACTAATTGCAAGTGAAGACATTCGTTTTATGGATCATTCTGGTATTGATGCAAGAGGAACGTTAAGGGCATTTGCTTTTTTAGGGAGCAAGGGTGGTGCAAGTACCATTTCTCAGCAATTGGCGCGACAATTATTTGTAGGTGTTCGTTCTCGAAGTAAGTTTGATGCTATAAAACAAAAACTAAAAGAATGGGTATTGGCTATACGATTAGAACGTAGCTATACCAAAGAAGAAATTATAAGTATGTATTTGAATATTTATGATTTTGGAAATAATGCCGATGGTATACGCTCTGCTGCGCGTATTTATTTTGGCAAAGAACCAAAGGATTTAAAGGTTGAAGAATCAGCTATGCTAGTTGGTATGCTACAGAATTCTTCATTATTCAACCCATTAAGACGAGAAGAACTTACACTTAACAAAAGAAATGTTGTTTTAGCCCAAATGGCTAAATACGATTATATTACCGAAGCGGAAAAGGATTCACTTCAGGCTATGAAAATGGATATAAACTTTAATCCTGAAAACCATAGAGAAGGTCTAGCTACGTATTTTAGAATGTATTTGCATCGCTTTATGAAAGATTGGATTGACAAAAATCCTAAACCGGCGATGGAAGGTGATCGCGACCGTTATAACTTATATTTAGACGGACTTAAAATTTACACGACTATTGATTCTAAGATGCAAGCGAATGCTGAGGAGTCTGTTAATGAACACATGACGAAATTACAAGCTGAGTTTTTTCATCAAAATACACCAGATAGAAATCCGACAGCTCCGTTTTTAGATTTAACTCCGGAGGAGACTAACGGTATTATGGAACGCGCTATGAAGACTTCAGAAAGATGGCGTATTATGAAGGATCAAGGTAAATCTGAAAAGGAAATACGTGAATCATTTACCAAAAAGACCGAAATGACGGTTTTTGATTGGAAGAGCGCTACCAAGGAAAAAGATACAATTTTAACACCAATGGATTCCATTCGGTATTATAAAGCTTTTTTAAGAACAGCCATGATGTCTATGGAACCACAAACAGGCCACGTTAAGGCTTGGGTTGGGGGGATCAATTACAAGCATTTTCAATATGATAATGTTATTATGGGAGCTAGACAGGCAGGTTCTACATTTAAGCCTTTTGTTTATGCTGCGGCGATTGACCAATTACGATTATCGCCTTGTGAAACAAGGCCAGACACTCAGTATTGTATTGAAGCAGGTAAACATGGAAATATGGAGCCATGGTGCCCTAGAAATTCTAATTTAAAATATTCTGGAAGCAGTTATACTTTAAAAAGAGCTTTAGCGAATTCAGTTAATACGGTTACGGCTCAATTGATAGATGAGGTGGGCCCAAAATCTGTGGTTAGCATGGTTCGTAACTTAGGGCTTACTGGTGATATTCTTGAGGTGCCTGCCATTGCTTTGGGTACCTTAGATGTTAATGTATATGAAATGGTAGGCGCATATGGCGCCTTTGCCAATCAAGGTGTATATGTAAAGCCAGTAATGGTGACCCGTATTGAGAATAAAGATGGTACCGTACTTTATGAATATGTTCCAGAGACTAAAGATGTACTGAGTAAGGATGTTTCTTATGCTATTGTTGATTTAATGAAAGGTGTTACTCAAGGTGGATCAGGAACCCGTTTACGCACGACAGGCGCAAATAAGTGGAGTCGTGAATATGATGAAATTATTACTGGGTATCCTTATAAGCTTACAAACCCAATAGCTGGTAAAACGGGTACAACCCAGAATAATAGTGACGGATGGTTTATGGGTATGGTTCCGAATCTAGTAACTGGTGTTTGGGTCGGAGGTGAAGAAAGAGCAGTTCATTTTAAAAGTATTACTTATGGGCAAGGAGCTTCAATGGCATTACCTATTTGGGGTCTTTACATGACTAAAAATTATGCTGATCCTGAACTTGGTATTTCAAAAGAGGACTTTGAAAAGCCTGAAAACATGTCAATCGAAATAGATTGTGATAAATTCGCAACTGATATCAAAGAAGATAAGGATATTGAAGATGATTTAGATGATTTGGATTTCTAATTTACATTCTTATGTAAATAAAAAAGGTCTTGGTTTATGCCAAGACCTTTTTTATTTAATCCATTTAATTTCGGTATTTTAGTAACAAGATAATTTTATTAGAAATGATACGTAAAACAGTAGCAAGCGTAACTGATGCATTAGCCGGAGTAAAGGATGGAATGACCTTTATGTTGGGTGGTTTTGGCTTATGCGGGATACCAGAAAATGCAATTAGCGAATTGGTGAAACTAGGTGTAAAGGATATTACTTGTATTTCTAATAATGCAGGAGTTGATGATTTTGGCTTGGGATTATTGTTGCAGAAACATCAAATTAAAAAAATGGTGTCCTCATATGTCGGAGAGAATGATGAATTTGAACGACAAATGCTTAGCGGCGAGTTGGAAGTAGAGTTAACTCCACAAGGTACACTTGCAGAAAAATGTAGGGCAGCACAAGCGGGTTTTCCAGCATTTTTTACACCAGCAGGTTATGGAACAGAAGTAGCCGAAGGCAAAGAAGTGCGTGAGTTTAATGGTAAGATGTACATATTAGAGGAAGCATTTACAGCAGATTTTGCATTTGTTAAAGCTTGGAAAGGTGATGCTGCTGGTAATCTAATATTTAAAGGTACGGCAAGAAACTTTAATCCGTGCATGTGTGGTGCAGCTAAAATTACGGTAGCTGAGGTCGAAGAACTGGTGCCTGAAGGTGAATTAGACCCTAATCAAATACATATTCCAGGAATTTTCGTTCAACGAATTTTTCAAGGAAAAGATTACGAGAAAAGAATAGAACAAAGAACGGTACGTCAAAAATAAGAACATGTTGGACAAAAACGGAATTGCAAAAAGAATTGCACAAGAAGTGGAAGATGGCTATTACGTTAACCTTGGTATAGGTATTCCTACTTTAGTAGCTAATTATGTACGCGATGATATAAGTGTTGAATTTCAGAGTGAAAACGGAATTCTTGGTATGGGCCCTTTTCCTATTGATGGAGAAGAAGATGCAGATTTAATCAATGCAGGTAAGCAAACCATTACAGCCCTACCGGGGGCTTCATTTTTTGACTCGGCAACGAGTTTTGCTATGATAAGGGGTAAGCATGTTGACCTGACGATACTAGGTGCAATGGAGGTTTCTGAGAATGGTGATATCGCTAACTGGAAAATACCAGGAAAAATGGTTAAAGGAATGGGGGGTGCAATGGACTTGGTAGCTTCAGCAGAGAATATAATTGTAGCTATGATGCATACCAACAGGGCTGGAGAATCTAAACTATTAAAAAAGTGTAGTTTACCACTCACTGGCGTTGGTTGTGTTAAGAAAATTGTAACCAATTTGGCGGTTCTGGAAGTTACCAATAAGGGCTTTTTATTATTAGAAAGGGCTCCAGGGGTAACGGTAGATGAAATTATAAAAGCCACTGAAGGTGAGCTAATTGTGAAGGGCGAAATACCAGAAATGAAAATAGACTAACTGTATTACGTTTGTCGATAAATGTATTATATATTTTTATTCACAACATATTGTATAGTATACACAACAATAATTTTCTAAAACGAGAAGAATATATGTATATTTAAAAGGTAAACCCATTTAACCTATTAATTACTTAACCGAAATGAATTCTCAATTAAACCACATCGCAGCTGAAGAAAAAGTTCAAGTTTATCGCAATGATTTTTTTAGCGGATTTTTAAGACTTACGAAAAAGTTATTTATGATATAAATTACTTTTTCGATAATTAAAAAGGAGCGACTTTTCTAAGTCGCTCCTTTTTTTATGCAAAATTTTGATGTATTGTTTATTTATAGAAAAAATTATGGTCCAACTTTAAATTTTAGCGATTGTTAAGAATAATTACTTACCATTCTTTTAATAGGGATATAAGTATATTGACCATGACAACTTAAGAACTTCACAACAGATTTAGTCCTTTTTACCACAAATATTATTTTGTAAGAAAAATACTACATATATTTATATGGTAACATAAAGTGAATCCCAAATCGCTTTAGAAACTTAGCCTAAAATGAAGTACTTATTAAATTGCCTGCTATTAGTGGTACTTGTTACCTCATGCTCAAAAATTGAAGAGAACAACGACCCCATAATTGGTATTTGGCAACATAGGGTAAAAACCGCTACCAATACTAATAAAATGGTCATAGATAATGAAGAATGGATTTTTAATGATGTGTATTTAGGTCGTTTTCACGGCTACAAAAATGGGAAGGTGGTTTACTTAACAGATTTTAAATGGAGTGTACATAATGATATTTATATTGTCAGTTACCCAGGTACTGATTTCCCCGATGAGTTTATTGAAATGAAAGAAACTGAAGATGGTGCCATTCTTATGAGAACCGAAGGTAAAATTTTCGCCGAAAAACAGTAGAAATAAATCGCAATTGAGAAATGCCCACTATCAATTGAATTGTAATTAAAAGCAATTATTAAAATGGTCAAAATACCAAATCAACCATTTTGAATTATTTCCCCCAAAAAGGAGCAAAGATATTTGCTCCTTTTTTTATTTTAGTTGGATGGAACTTTTATACACGCTTTGCACTTTAAATGACATTAATGAATTAATGTTAATTTCAAAAAGAACGTTTGTCGAGGCATTTGAAAAGGATAATGACCCTTTAGATTTTAATAATTATATAAATAAAGCTTTCTCTCATCATGCCTTAGCAGGTGAATTGCAAAATGTAAACAGCCAATTTTATTTTGTTCATCACGAAGATATGTTGGTTGCCTACTTTAAACTTAACCAAGGCAGCGCCCAAACCGATGTTAAATCTGAAGATAGTATTGAACTCGAGCGCATTTATGTACTTTCTAATTATCAGGGGAAACGATTAGGAGAACAAATTCTTAACCATATTAAGCAAATTGCCCGTCAAGTGAATAAAAAGTCACTTTGGTTGGGTGTATGGGAAGAGAACAAACGTGCTATTCAATTTTATGAAAGACAAGGCTTCCAAAAATTCGGATCTCACCCGTATTTTATAGGAACAGATAAGCAAACGGATTGGTTAATGGGTTTCGATTTAAGTACCTTGTAGTTTCAAAAATAATATTACATGAAATTGAAATATTTTGTTCTTTTAATGTTTATAGGGTTGCTAAACCTTAACGCCCAAGATTATTACTTTCCAGAGGTAAATGCTAATTGGGCTCAAAAATCTCCTCAGTCTTTTAAGATTAATGAAACACGATTAAAGAACGCAGTAGATTTTGCCGAAGCAAATGAATACAGTGGTTCACGTGATTTAAGAATTGCAATTTTAAAAGGTTTTGAAAAAGAACCATTTCATCAAATTTTAGGTCCGACTAAAAAACGTGGTGGCCCTGCTGGTATGATTCTTAAAAATGGTTATGTAATTGCAAAATGGGGAGATACCAAAAGAGTTGATATGACTTTTAGTGTCACTAAAAGTTTTTTGAGTACAATGGCTGGCCTTGCAGAAGATGAAGGCCTATTAGCAAATACTAAAGACAAAGTTGGCAATTACATATGGGATGATACCTTTAAGGGTGCTCATAATTCTAAAATTTCATGGGAACATTTATTACAGCAGAATTCTGCATGGTCAGGTGAACTCTGGGGCGGCAAAGATTGGGCTGATAGACCACCTAGTGAAGGTGATATAGATGATTGGAAATTTGCGACGCCAAAAGAGCCTGGAACAGTTATGGAGTATAATGATGTTCGTGTAAATGTGTTGGCGTATTCTCTTACCCATCTTTGGCGTAAACCTATGCCCATGGTTCTTAAAGAGAAAATTATGGATAAAATAGGGGCTTCTACGACGTGGCGTTGGTATGGGTATGATTATGCTTGGACTGAAATTGACGGACTTCAAATGAAATCTGTAACCGGTGGTGGCCATTCAGGGGCTGGTATTTTCATTAATGCAGAAGATATGGCACGTTTTGGACTGCTGTTCTTAAATGATGGAAAATGGAAGAATGAGCAATTGATTTCAAACACTTGGATTAAAAAGGCAACCACGCCTTCAACTCCGAACCCAAATTACGGTTATATGTGGTGGTTGAACAAAAAGGGAGATCGTCATTGGGAAGGTCTTTCAGAAGAGATTTACTATGCTGCTGGTTTTGGAGGCAATTTTATAGTTATTGATAAAGAACACGATGTAGTTGTTGTTACTCGGTGGTTAGAGCCAAATAAAATAGGAGAGTTTATGACTAAAGTAATAACTGCTTTAAAGTAAATAGTATTCTATTCGATTATAAAGTACATAAGATTTCTATCGCCTTTTCTAAGCTTTCCTGTTTTTTAGCAAAACAGAATCGCAACATGTGGTCATTTCGGTTAGCTACATTAAATGAAGAAATTGGTATGCTTGCCAATTGATGTTCTATAATCATTTTTTTTCCAAGCGATTCATCATTTTCCATGGTAATGTCGGTGTAGTCTAATAATTGAAAATAGGTGCCTTGAGATGGAGTAAACTTAAATCGTGAATTTTTTATACCGTCTAGAAAAAAGTCTCTTTTTTGCTGATAGAAATTATTCAATTCTAAGTAATGTTTTGAATCTTTTAAATAACTTGTTAAAGCCCTTTGAACAGGATGGTCAACACAAAAAACTGCAAATTGATGCACTTTTCTAAATTCATTCATTAGTTCTGTTGGAGCTGCACAATACCCAATTTTCCACCCAGTAACATGAAATGTTTTTCCGAAGGATGCACATATAAAACTCCGCTGTGCCAAGTCTTTAAAGCAAGATGCGCTGTAATGAGTTTCGCCATCAAAAATGATGTGCTCATAAACCTCATCGCTAAGTAAAATTATATCAGTTGGCTTTAAAATGGACTCAAGTATTTCCATATCCATTTTAGATAAAATCTTTCCACTTGGGTTATGAGGTGTATTAAGAATAACCATTTTTGTTTTAGCCGTAATCTTATTTTTAAATACCTCCCAATCAATTTTATAATCAGGTGGGTCTAATTGAATATAAACAGGTATGCCGCCATTTAAAGCGATAGCTGGCTCGTAACAATCATATGCAGGTTTTATAACAATTACCTCATCTCCTGTATTTACGAATGCTGTAATAGCCGTGAAAATGGCTTGAGTTGCACCTACAGTAATTGTTATTTCCTTTTCAGGATTATACCGATGATTATGTAGCGATTCTATTTTATCTGAAATAATTTCTCTAAGACCATAATAACCTGGCATAGGAGCATATTGGTTATAACCTTCATGCATAGCTTTGTTAACCAATGATAATAGATTTGGGTCTGCTTCAAAATTCGGAAACCCTTGTGATAAGTCTATTGCTTTGTACTCTCTTGCAAGGTTGCCTACTGTCGTGAAAATGGTAGTTTTCACATTAGGTAGCTTTGATTTAGAAGTAAGGTTTTTATAATCCATAGTAGTAAATGTATGAATTTTGCGAATGGACAATAAAAGCTTAACCTTTTTGGTTGAGCCAAATCTAATCTATCAATTCAAATGCAATTTATGCATGGTTCATTTCATGTATTCCTTCTTTTGATATTTGGTGCTTTACGGAAGGCAAGTAATTGGGTGGGATTCTCCCCGTGTATTTTGAGTACTAAAGGACGGTGTAGAAACCAGATTTTTTATTAAATCGCGGTACTAGTATTTGTAATTCTTTGGGCATGTATTAAAAATAAAAAATCCCAAGCCTTTCGACATGGGATTTTAAATATTTATTATAAACGGATTTTACCCTTTTACATTTGCGCTAAAATATTCTCTATTCATACGAGCAATATTTTCTAAAGAAATTCCTTTCGGACATTCAACTTCACAAGCACCTGTGTTCGTACAGTTTCCAAAACCTTCTAAATCCATTTGAGCAACCATATTTTTAACACGGTCAACGGCTTCAATCTGGCCTTGCGGCAATAACGCATATTGTGAAACTTTTGCACCTACAAATAACATAGCAGAGGCATTTTTACAACTAGCAACACATGCTCCACAACCAATACAAGTAGCAGCATCCATTGCTTCATCGGCAGCGTGCTTAGAAATTGGAATTGAATTTGCATCTTGTGTATTACCAGAGGTGTTTACAGAAATATAACCACCGGCATGTTGAATTCGGTCAAAAGAACTTCTGTCAACAACTAAATCTTTTAGTACAGGAAATGCTTTTGCTCTAAAGGGCTCAATAGTAATAGTGTCACCATCTTTAAACATACGCATATGAAGTTGGCAGGTTGTAACGCCTCTATCTGGGCCGTGAGCTTCACCATTAATAAACATTGAGCACATGCCGCAAATACCTTCACGACAATCGTGATCAAAAGCTACGGGCTCTTCTCCTTTATTAATTAACTGCTCGTTTAGAACATCCATCATTTCTAAGAAAGACATATGTTCAGATATTTCAGTTACTTTATATTCGACCATTTGACCCTTAGATTTCGAGTCTTTTTGTCTCCAAATTTTTAATGTAAGATTCATATTTTTTAGTTTTTGGTTGTTCGTTGTTCGTTGATGGTTTATACTTAAAACCAGCAACTAGCAACCATCAACTATTTGTAACTTCTTTGTTTTAATTCTATTTCGTTGAATTCTAACTGTTCTTTATGTAAAACAGCATCAGCAGGTTCACCTTTAAATTCCCAAGCAGAAACAAATGCAAAATCTTTATCATTACGTTTTGCTTCTCCTTCTTGTTCACCATCTAATTCAACAGATTCTTCTCTAAAATGTCCTCCACAAGATTCTGCTCTTTCTAAAGCATCTTTAGCGAATAATTCACCTAACTCTAAAAAGTCAGCTACACGACCTGCTTTCTCCAATTCGGCATTTAGCTCATTTGCTGTTCCAGGCACACTTACATTTTTATAGAAATCTTCACGTAAAGCCTTAATTTCTGCCATAGCTTCTTTTAAGCCTTCAGCATTACGAGACATTCCACATTTATCCCACATGATTTTACCAAGTTTTTTGTGGTAATAATCAACAGAGTGAGAACCTTTATTATTGATAAAGAAATTAATCTTATCGTTCACAGATTTTTCAGCTTCATCAAACTCAGGTGTATTCGTCTGAATTTTTCCTGTTCTAATTTCATGAGATAAGTAGTCGCCAATGGTATAAGGTAATACAAAATATCCGTCAGCTAAACCTTGCATTAAGGCAGAAGCTCCAAGTCTGTTTGCACCGTGATCAGAGAAGTTAGCTTCACCAATACAATATAGGCCTTCAACCGTAGTCATTAAGTTGTAATCAACCCAAACACCACCCATGGTATAGTGTACCGCTGGATAAATCATCATTGGGGTTTTGTAAGGATTCTGATCTACAATTTTCTCATACATCTGAAAAAGGTTCCCGTATTTAGCTTCAACTATTGCCTTACCCAAATCATAGATTTTTTCTTTAGATGCATTTTCAATATTATGAATCTTAGCTTGTTCTATACCGTATCGTTGTATAGCAGAAGCAAAATCTAAATAAACAGCTTCACCTGTAGCATTTACTCCATAACCAGCATCGCAACGTTCTTTTGCGGCTCTTGAAGCCACATCACGAGGTACTAAGTTACCGAATGCAGGGTAACGACGCTCTAAGTAATAATCTCTTTCATCTTCAGACAAATCGGTAGGCTTTTTCTTGCCTTCACGAATTGCCATTACATCGTCCATATTCTTAGGAACCCAAATACGACCATCATTACGTAATGATTCGGACATCAAGGTTAATTTAGATTGATAATCTCCTGAACGTGGAATACATGTTGGGTGAATTTGCGTATAACAAGGATTTGCAAAAAACGCCCCTTTCTTGTGTATTTTCCAAGCTGCAGTTGCATTAGACCCCATGGCGTTAGTTGATAAGAAATAAACATTACCGTATCCACCAGAAGCAATTACAACAGCATGTGCAGAATGACGCTCAATTTCTCCTGTAACTAAGTTACGAGCAATAATTCCTCTTGCTTTGCCATTTACCTTAACTACATCTAGCATTTCGTGACGGTTGAACGGGGTAATTTTACCACGAGCAATTTGTCTGTTCATTGCAGAATATGCGCCTAATAAAAGTTGCTGTCCTGTTTGTCCTTTTGCATAAAACGTACGAGAAACTAATACACCACCAAAAGAACGATTGTCTAGTAATCCACCATAGTCACGTGCAAAAGGTACACCTTGAGCAACACACTGGTCAATTATATTTCCAGAAACTTCTGCCAATCTATATACGTTAGCTTCTCTAGAGCGGTAATCACCACCTTTTACTGTATCATAAAATAAACGATAGGTAGAATCACCATCTCCTTGATAGTTTTTAGCAGCATTGATACCACCTTGCGCTGCAATAGAGTGCGCTCTTCTTGGTGAATCTTGGTAGCAAAACGTTTTAACGTTATACCCTAATTCTGCCAAGGTAGCCGCAGCAGAACCACCAGCTAATCCTGTACCAACAACGATAACATCAATGTTTCGTTTATTGGCAGGGTTTACCAAATCAATATGGTTCTTATAATCGGTCCACTTCGTTTTCAATGGACCTTTAGGTACTTTTGAGTCTAATACAGACATAAGTATAAGGTATTAATGATTAAAATGATGAAAAAGAGCAATGACAATAAATCCTAACGGAATTGCGATAGCATATGCCTTACCAAAAGTTTGAAGCTTTTTCTTTCTCATTGAGGATACGCCTGCAGACTGAAAAGCCGAACTGAACCCATGCATAAGGTGTAATGATAAAAACACAAAGGCTAATACATAAGCAGCAACCCTAATCGGGTTCACAAATTTATGCGTCAATTCTTCGTAGTAGCGAAAACCTTCACCGTCTCCTAACAATCCAGACATGTCGCCTTGAATATATTTGGTATTAATTTCTGGCAACCAGAAATCAATAAAATGCAGTACTAAAAAGGCTAAAATTGCCAATCCGCTGTAAATCATGTTTCTACTCATCCAGCTAGAATTAGCTGCACCGTTGTTTTTAGCGTAGTTCACTGCTCTAGCATTTCTATTTTTAATTTCAAGAATGAAACCCATCACAAAGTGATAAATAACTCCAAAAATTAAAACAGGTTGCAATAGGTATTGTACGGCCCAAAAAGTACCCATAAAATGCGAAGCTTCATTGAACGCATTAGGACTGAAAACCGATAAAATATTAATTGCAAAATGCTGAAGTAGAAAAAACATTAAAAAGAAAGCAGAAAGTGCCATCGCATACTTTCTACCAATCGAAGATTTAAAAAATCCGCTCATTAGTTGTTAATTTTATACGCGAATTTACATCACACGCTAGTTATTAACAAGTTTTATAGGGCTTTAGTATATCAATTTAGATTCATTTTAAGAATCAATTTTATACTGTTGAAGTTTTAGAAGTTTAAACAACCAAAAGGATTAAAAATCTTCAACAAAATTCTAAAGGGATAACGTATAGATTTTTAACTGTGATTTTTCTACCGCCCAAAGCACGGTTTTATCTAAATCTTTGAATTAAATTATAGATTTTTTAAAGAAAAATAGTCGTTAAAATATACTTGTTCGGCTGCCTGTTGTTTGTCCTACCACAGCGTAATAGACCATTTTATGCCCGTTTTGATAAAACTTTAGCCAATTTGAGGATACTACGTAGTAATTGGTTACTCTGTTGGTAATGTAAATAATTGGAATTTCTAACCCATATATATTTTCAGCTGCGGTAACAGCTTTCGAAGCGTCTTCCCATCTGGAAAGAACTCCTTTAGGTATGATACAAGAATTCCCTTTTTAAAAAAAAATAGAAAATCCCAAAATCAAATTCCCTAACCTCTCTAATCTGATTAAGTAACACAAGCTCTTTTATTCGCTTCATTTTTCCATATCCTTTAACTGAATTGATAAGGCTTTGGTAGAAAGTTGAACTTCAATTAGACTTAAAACTAAAGAAAGGATTAAGGCAAATAAGCTAATTCCGAATACTATTTTGGCGGAAATGGCATATTCAAAAAATAGGAGTGCCATGGTAATTACTGCTAGTAAAAAACTGAATATGGCGGTTGCCTGCATGTTTTTTATAATAGTAAGTCTTTTGCTTAATTTTTTAACTTGTAAGCCAATAGATGGTGAAGCGGTTTCTTGATATTTTTGATGTAATTGACGTATTAGAGCTGCAATGGCCAAGTATCTAGCGTTATAGGCTAGCATGGTCAAAGAAATTGCGGGAAATAGTAAGGCGGGTATCCCTAAAGTAAGTTCCATTTGTTTTTTTGTAAAATATTAATCTATGGCGATACCAAAATATGTCCAAGTGACATCTGTATCGAATGGGTTTCGTTGCGAATGTAATTCGCCGGGTTCTATGGTAATACAATGTCCTGGACCTACTTCATATTCTTTTCCTGAAATGGTAAAAATGGTCTTACCGGTCTGAATGTGAAAAACTTCAAACATGGTGTCATGTTTATGTATTTCGACTTCTTGGCCCGGTTTAAAGACGGCTGTACCATACATCATTAATTGGGGTATTTCATTATGACCAATCAATGTCCTTTTTTTTATATCAGGATTATGGCTTACGCCTAAATCTGGTAGTTCGTTCCAATCAACTATTTTCATTGTGGTTATTCAATTTCAAAAGTGACAATTTCCGTTTTTCCGTTACCTTTTAATTCAACGGTATAGGAGCCTTTGGGAAGATAGGTCTTTCCATCACCTGCTGTCTTTAATTCTGTTTTATGTTTTTTAAGGTAGTTTAATTTTCCAATTTTAGTGAATGCCAGATCATATGATAGAATGTTGATTCCTTTGTCAGACACAATATCTGTCTCACTCACTAAAATATCATCACTTGATTTTATTTTGGCCTGATAAACTTCATCTCTGTTTGAATAAAAGGAGATATCTAAGCCTGGGGTGCTTGCTTTAGACCATGAACTCCATGAATTTCCCCAACGTGCTGAATGCTTTATATTTTCTAATGGATAAACAAACAGTTCCTTTTTCAATACCTCAGGAGACAAATTCTGCAATTGGGCGATATCGGCCTTGTAGATACTTCTACCGTGTGTACCAATTAATAAATGCTTTGCTTCTTTCTGAATTACTAAATCATGAACGGCAACATAAGGCATTCCATTGGTAAATGATTCCCAAGAGTCTCCGTTATTTAATGATACGTATAGTCCGTTATCAGTACCTACGTACAGTATATTTTCATTTTCTGTGTCTTCAATAATTACGTTAACAGGAGATGCCGGTATGTTGGCAGAAATGTTCTGCCATAAAGCTCCCTTGTCTTCACTTACATATATATAAGGAGTAAAATCGTCTGAGCGGTAGCCATTTAAGGTAGCATAAACTCTATTTTTATTAAACTTTGATGCGATAACTCTACTAACCCATAAATTTTGTGGTAGGTTTTTAGAAATGACTTCCCAACTTCCGCCACCATTATCAGTGCGTTGAATGAGACCGTCATCACTTCCTGTATAAATTAATCCGAATTTGAAAGGAGATTCAGAAATTGTAGTCAAAGTGCCAAAAGCAACATTTCCTTTTCTGCCACCTTGGGTTAAATCAGAAGAAATCGTTTCCCAAGTGTCACCTTGGTTTAATGAACGATGTAATTTGTTACTTCCCATATATAAGATATCTTGATTATGAGGAGATAATAGAATGGGGGATTGCCAATTAAAACGGTATGGAGTTTCTCCTAACTCATGCTTAGGTTGAATGTAAACTCGTGTATCATTTTCTAAATCTAACCTAAAATAATTACCAAATTGAAAGCCAGTATAAACAGTATTATGATTTCTAGAATCAATTTGTACTTGCATACCGTCACCACCTAAAATCGATTTCCAAGGGTATTGCCCTGATTGATGCCATTCTGTGTTTTCCTCGGCATTATGTGGTCCCATCCATACACCATTGTCTTGTAAACCCCCATAAACGTTATATGGTTTTTGATTGTCTACCGCAATCGCATAAAACTGAGCTACTATTGGTGAGTTGTTCTTAATCCAATTTTCACCATCATCATAGCTGGTATTTACTCCACCGTCGTTACCATTAATTAAATGCCCTGGTAAATTGGGGTTAACCCATAAAGCATGGTGGTCAGAATGTACATTGTCGGCACTAATAGATGTATAAGTTTTACCCCCATCTTTTGAAGAAATTACAGGGACACCTGATAAATAAATGGCATCTACGTTTTTAAGATCTACACTAATTTGTGCAAAGTAATAGCCATAGCTGTAAAAAAGGTCATCTATATATTCATCATTTTGTTTTACCCATGTTTTTCCGCCGTTATTACTGCGATAAACTTCAGCGCCAATTACAGGGGTATCAAAAAGTATAGAATTAGCATCTTCTAAATAAAGGGCAAGGTCTACAGGTTCGACTGCATTGCTGCGCACCATTTGTTTTACATTGGCAGCGCGATATTTTTCTTGAAAATTATTGGTTTTCAAAAAATCGTTTAGTTCCTTATCATTTAGGTCAAGAAATTTCTCTTTTGATAATGATTTGAAATCATCTTTTGTTAAACCTTCTTGCTTCTCTTTCTTTTCTTCGGACTTTTTTCTTCTAAATTGATTGTCATGAACGGCATAAACTGTGTTATCGTCAAAAACCGCCAATCCTATTCTACCAACTCCTTCGCCAGTTGGAAAGCCACTTGAAGGTGTTGAAATTTTCTCCCAAGTTGCACCAGCATCAGTACTTTTGTAAATGCCTGAACCTTCGCCATTACCAACAAAATCCCATGCTTTTCTATCTTTTTGCCATGCTGCAGCAAATTGAATGTCAAAGTTATTTGGTGCAAAGGCTACATCAATAACCCCAGTAACATCATCTATAAATAAGGTGTTTTTCCATGTTTTCCCACCATCGGTGGTTTTGTAAATACCACGTTCATTATTTGCAGAATATAAATGACCAGCTACACCTACAGTTACTTCATTTGGGTTATTTGGATTAATCAAAATACGACCTATATGATGAGAATCATATAGTCCCATATTTTGCCAAGTCATTCCCTTATCGGTAGATTTTAATATTCCTATTCCTGCATATGACGACCGAGAAGCGTTATTTTCTCCGGTACCGACCCAAATTGTACCACTTGGCCAGTGTACCGCAATATCACCGATATTTTGAGTTTGGGTGTTATCCATTACAGGGGTAAAGGTTGTACCATTATTATTGGTGTACCATAATCCTCCGGAGGCATAGGCAACATAATATTCTGTTGGATTATCTTCATTAACAGCCAAGTCTACTACACGACCACTCATTACAGAAGGGCCGATATTTTTTAAGGGCAAATTTTTGATTAATGAAGTAGCATCCATGGCTTTTTTTGCCATTAATGATTCATCAATTTTGTCTGATGTTGTAGGTTGTACTTGTGCCGTTGCAATTGAAATACTGGCGAGTAGTAGAAGATAGAATTGTTTCATTTTCATTTTTTTGATAATGCTGATGGTAAGTTAAGGATTAGTTTTGCTCTTGACAATTTTAGGATTTACTACTGCTTTGATTGTGTAGTCAATGCTTCAATAAGTTTTTTTGTTTTCGATTCAATTTCGACGTGTGCTTTCTTTATAGCATCTGTTGTAGAGCTATCTGAAGTTTGAATTACATCATTTACAGACTTGATAGCATCTATATACCAAATTTCCCAAGCTTTTAAAATTTCTATTTCATTAGATAACTGTTTTCCTGAATAAATTGCTTTTTTACTTAATTCAAATTCATTCGACAAACGAAGTAAGGCTTGTTCTTTTAAAATGGACACTTGTTCTATGGCAAAAATTGCATCTGAATTCACCAATTTCAATCCGCTTACCAAGGCTGCAGTGCCTACATTTTTTAATGTTTCTTGTGAAACTTTATCGATACGGTCATTATCTGTATGATAAAATTGATCAGTAAAATGCCAAAGTAAAAGACCGGGAATATTGGCCTGTAAAAATGGCGTGTGATCACTACCACCTTCAAAAGGGTTCGTGCCAACTTCCCAATTAGCAAATTCTCCTTGCTCTTTAAAGTTGCTAATTATAAAATCGTTGAGGTAATGGGGTTTCATATCTTCTAACGATAAAACCTTACCTCCCCATTCAGTGTGTTTATCGGCACCACGTGTCCAGATTGCGCTTGGGTCTGGCATTTTTTCTATTAAAAAGGTACCGCCCGTTACATCTGTATTTTCACCCACCATATCTAAACTTATGCCCCATTTTATACCTTTTGCACGTTTAGGGTCTTCTTCGATATATCTGCGTGTAGAAATTATTTCATCTCCCCATAAAAAGGTCATGCTACGGTCAAGTTCAATTTTATTTTCCTGAAATAATTTTGCTGCTACTTTCGCCATTTCTAATTGGGCACCCACCCCAGTAGCGTTATCATTTGCCCCAGGTTCTTGAATGTGTGCGCTAAATACCAATCGCTCGTCTAGGTTTTTTGCTCCTTTAATAGTTGCCACAATAGTTAGTTCTTCAGATGGGTATCGTTTGGTTTGGATATTTACTAATACCTCGGTCTTTCCTTTTTCTAAATGATTAATTAATTTTTCTTTTGCTTCGTAGGAAAGTGCGATACCCCAAAATACAGAATCATCTTCTGCTGGCAAACTTCTAAATTGTATGGAGGTTTTATTTTTTTCTGGTTGTAAATAATCAGGATTGTCATATGAAATGATACCTAAGGCACCTTTTTCAATGGCTATCTTAGATAAACGTCGTGCGCCTAATTCGGTGAAAATTACTTTTCCACTTACTGAATGTGATTCTAATTCATCAATAGAATTTATCCAAATTACTTCTGCTTTTAAACCATTTTCAGCTGTTGATGCCGAATTCAAATAGGTCATGTTTCTATTTTTTTCGGACTTCAATAAGGGTTTTTCTTCACCAAAACTTTGTAACGAGGCTGAAATAGGCTCCCAAGTATTATGACTCATTGCTCGTTTTTCAATGCGATAGATTAGTCGGTCAGAGGTGTTAGCTACTTCTTCTAGCACGTAGCCAGCAGCTTTTAAATTATCGGCAATGAGATAAATAGTTTTGTCAAAACCTGTATTGCCAACTACACGCCAATAGTCTTCCACGAAATCTGTAGTTTCATAGGCTAATTGTCCAGAAAATTCAGGGCGAACCAATTCAAAATAGTCAATACTAGTTTCTTTTGGATGTTGAGAGCATCCTGTTAAAAAAGAAAAGCAGAGCACTATAGGAACAATACCCTGCTTAAACAATGTTTTCTTAATGAGTTTCATGAAATTTATTCTTCCCATTTCCAATCGTTACCGATAATCAATTTCTCCTTTAAATTATTTTTGATCATGAATTCTTTAGTAGTCTCGCTATCCATTTTAGTTGCAGGTAATTTATCAGCATTTGCTAAAGAATATAACATCATCGTACCAAAACGGGCTGTGTTTGACATGTGATCTTCGTTCACCAAATTAAAATCATCACAATCAGAATGATAGCAACCATAAATGGAACGGTCTAAATTACTATTAACAGATAAAATTGGAACACCTTCTAGCATAAAAGGTTGGTGGTCGCTGTGCAGACCAGATTTGTTAGAAAATGTATTTTGATAGATGGTATCTTGTTGCTGAATTGCTGCGCCTAAATCCGTAAAAAATTTCTCATCTTCTAATTTACCTCCAGCGTTCATACCTATCGGGTTACCAGACATATCTAAATTCATCATGTATTTAATATTGTCAATGGTATTGTTTTTAATCGCTTGTGCTACCAAAAATTTGCTTCCAAGAAGACCTTGCTCTTCACCCATAAACATTACAAATTTTACAGTTCTTTTAGGATGAAGATTATTGGCTTTGAATGCTCTTGCGATATCAATTACTGCAAAAGACCCAATACCATTATCGATAGCGCCTGTAGCTAAATCCCAAGAATCTAAATGACCCCCAAGAATAATTTCCTCTTCTGGAATTGTGGTACCAGGTAATGTGGCCACAACATTTCTAGCTTTAATAACATCGCTTTTATTGGTCATTGCTATTTTGGCAGTGGCCTTTTTGGTTTTTAATGATTCTTTTAAAGCCATACCATCTTCTTTACCAATACATACCGCAGGAATTGGAATTAATTCTCCGGTTACAGAAGCAGTACCAGTCAATAGAACTCCATTATCCACTTGATTAAAGATTATAATACCCATAGCACCATATTTTATGGCTAAAGCTGTTTTTTCACTACGATGAAGATTAGTTAAACCTTCTTCACTATCAGGTAAAATACTGATGTAAGCTAAGGCAATTTTCCCCTTAACTGCATCAGGATTGGCTGCATAGTCTGCTTCTAAACCATTTCCCATGTCTACAATCTCTCCCGTTACATTGGCTTCAATAGGAGAATGACCTAGGGTTACAACTTTTATAGTTTCATCGTTAATTGCCAAAGAAACTTCACCGCGGGCCCATGCTTCAACTTCAAAGGTTTGATATGCAACATCTTCAAAGCCATATTCTTTAAATTTATTAAACGTGTATTCTTCAGCTTTTGCACCATTAGATGATCCTGTTAATCTATGGCCTATTGTTTCGGTGGCCTCTTTTAAAGTACTATAACCTTTAGTATTTGCTTTAATTTCAGAATCTATACGAGCAAATAATTCGGCTTGTGACTCTTCTTTTTTGGTTTCACCGCATGAACTTATTATGATGGCTAATAAGGCTAAAAAAATTGGTTTCTTCATATTTTGATTTATTGAGTTATGATTTTAGTTTTTGATTTTTAATTCACTTTTTTTCAATTGAATATTCAATTTTTTGATTTCAACATCTACGAATTTTTTAAACTTCTCATCTACATCTTTAAGACGTTTGTTGAAAATAGCATATACTTCTCTCTGCTGGTCTGTAGGTTTGAAATCTGCTCCATATCCGCCAATATCACTTGCCAACGCACTTAGTCTACCATATAGTTTCATGGGAGATCTAAAAGCATCTTCTCGCGCCCCGGTTAGTTGTATGTCATAAAGTGTAGCAGCAATAGTTTCTGCTACTTTTTTTAATTCTTGATATTTTTTAAGATCTGTACTACGTTCTAGTTTGGGCATAATTTCGTTTAATTCTGCCCTTATGGTTTCAATTTCGTTGATCATGGTGACGGCGAGGTTCATTGCATCTCGAAGTTCCAATGAGAACGCTACTTGTTCTGTTAATTCTTTTAGACTTGCTTCAGAATTTGGATCTTTTAAAACCTCTAATTCACGAACGAATTCTTCTTCACCTACAATCAATTTTATTTTATAATTTTTAGGCACCACTCTTGGGCCGAATTGACCGCGCCACAAATCTAAATCCCAAGTAACTAAAGGGCGCCATCCTTCACCATTTAGTTGTACCCATGGCCTTCCTGGAGGTGTTGTCTTTAATTTTGCTTTATAAGTGGGTTCATATCTCAAATCCCACATTACTCGATGTATTCCTGCATTCTGATTGCCTTTTAAGGTTCTGATAATTTCATCATTATCTGTCAATACTTGAATTTCTACCTTTTGATTAGTACTATCCTGTAAATAATAATGGATGTCTGCCCCGTAATCAGGGTTGGTCCCGGAGTTTAAACTTGGTCCATCCGTTTTTATGCTTTGTTGATCAATAAATCGATATGCTGGGCGTAGACTAAATAAATGTGCTGATTTATTCTTTGCATCTAAATCGAATTCACGTAATGGAGCTACATTATCTAAGATATAATAACCACGTCCATATGTACCCACAACTAAATCATCAAACCATTCTTGTATCTCTAGCCAATAGACAGGAGCTGGTGGTAGGTTATTTCGAAAACGCATCCAGTTAGCACCATCATCGTAGCTTATATAAAGACCATTGTCAACGCCGAGGTATAACATGCCTTCTCTTTTTGGATCTTCTTTTATTACATGAGCAAAGCTATGTACTGATTTTGGGACAGTGGAGCTTATCAATTTCCAGGTTAATCCATAATCTTCCGTTTTATATACATAAGGATCAAAATCTCCCATTTGATGTAAGTCTACGGTGATATATGCAGCTCCTTTTTTAAAACGTGATACGTCAATATTGGCAATGGTACCCCACTTAGGTAGACCTGGAATATTTGCTGTTACATTTGTCCAATTTGAACCTCCATTTTTGGTTAAATGAACTTGTCCGTCATTACTACCTGTCCATATTAAGCCAGGTTCTAATTCAGATTCTTCAATGCTGAATAATACAGAACCATCAAAGGTCATGAGGTTATCTACAGCTATTCCACCAGAATTTTGTTGGTGTGTTTTATCATTCAATGTCAAATCAGGACTTATAACTTGCCAACTTTGGCCTCCATCATCACTTTTATGTACAAATTGACTTCCTACATATACCCTATGTTTGGTATGAGGAGAAAAGGCTAAAGGAAAATTCCAATGCCAGCGATATTTTAATTTACCGGGCTCCCAACCATAACCTGCCTCTGGCCAAACACGTACATCACGTACATGTCCTGTTTTTGCATTGTAGCGTTGCAAACCCCCATCATAACAGCCAGACCATACTATGTCGTTGTCAAAAGGGTCTGGTTGGGCAAAACCGCTTTCACATCCTCCAACACCTTGCCATAAACCTAAAGGAATATAACCCTGCCTACTATTGCTCGGTCCTTTATAAGAATAACCATCTTGTCGATTGCCATAAACGTTGTATGGAATCTGATCATCTACTGAAACATGATACATTTGTGCTATAGGCAGTACGATGCGTTGAAAAGTCTCGCCGTGGTTTATACTAATACTTGCTCCACCGTCATGAGCCACCATTATTCGGTCAGCATTAGAGGGGTCTATCCAAATGTCATGATTGTCACCTCCTGCGCTATACCCTCCTTTAATTGTTTTTCCTCCATCTTTTGAAATGCTAAACTTAACACTTGCAAAATATAGCTCGTTTGGATCTGTTGTGGATACCGCCATACGAGTATAATAAGGTGCTCTTTCAGCTATATCATGATTTTGAGTTTGTAAAGTCCAAGTTTCTCCAAAATCTTCGGAACGGTATAATGCTGGACTGTCAATTTCAAAGAGAGCGTAAACTATATTCGGATTTGAATGGGAAATTGCAACCGCAGTTTTACCTACTGGATTTTCTTTGCCTCCAGGAAGTCCATTTGTATGTAGTGGCTCCCAATTTTTGCCACCATCAGTTGTTCTATATACGCCTCCTCCAGGACCACCACTATTTAAACCCCAAGTATTTATTTGTATAGACCACATGCCCACTAAAAGACGATCGGGATTTTGTGGGTCTATAGCTAGCTCGGCCGCACCTGTATTTTCATCTATGAAAAAAATACGTTTCCAAGTTTTACCACCATCTACCGTTTTATAAACGCCACGTTCTTGTTGTTTACCATACGTATGGCCTAATGCTGCAGCGTATACAATGTTTGGCTTAGTAGGGTGAACGATTACGCGACCAATGCGACCCGTTTTTTCCAGACCCATATTTTTCCAGGTCTTTCCGCCGTCTATAGATTTATAGATACCATCTCCCATTGCGTGCGCAGGTCTTATAACAAAAGTTTCACCTGTACCTACCCATACAATATCTGGATTGGTAGGCGTAATAGCTAAAGAGCCTATAGAGGATACTTCTTGATCATCAAAAATTGGATTCCAAGTGGTACCTGCATCGGTTGTTTTCCATAACCCACCAGATGCTGCACCAATATAAGTCGTCATTGGATCCTCTGGAATTCCTGCAATAGCAATGGTACGATTACCTTCAGGACCGATAAATCGAAATTTTAGATTTTCAAAAACAGAACTTTGAGTTTGGGCTAATGTAGATAAGAATACTAAAAAAAATAGTGGTGTAATAAGAAGCCTATTTTTCATTAGGTATTGGTTTTTTTGGTTGAGATACACAAGTTAACTAATTAGCATCTAAATGATATTAAATTTTTGGGTATGAATTTCTTAATTATATATTCTATTTTCTATTGAAACAACACATAATCCGTAATTTTATATCAAAATGTAAATTCATGAAATACGATCAAATACCTAATTCGTTATTTATAAAGAACCGAAAGAAATTTATGGATCGCATGCAGCCTAAAAGCATTGCCGTCTTTAATTCGAATGATATTTATCCTATAAGTGCTGATAGTGTATTGGCTTTTGAGCAACATAGAGACATTTTTTACTTGTCTGGTGCTGATCAAGAAGAGACTATTTTAGTGATGTTTCCAGATTCAATTAATAAAAAACATCGCGAAATTTTATTTGTTCGTGAGACAAACGAGCATATAGCAATTTGGGAAGGCGAAAAATTGACCAAAGAAATGGCTACTGCGGTTTCAGGAATTGAAACTATTCATTGGTTAAAAGATTTTGATAAAGTTTTCTTTGATTTGATGACCGAAGCAGAAACGATTTACTTCAATACTAACGAACACTACAGGCAGGCTGTAGAAACGGAAACCCGAGAGGATCGTTTTATTAAAAAGTATAAGCAACAATTTCCAGCGCATCGTGTGGCAAAAAGTAACCCTATTCTACAAGAGATACGTGGAATAAAGGAGCCCGAAGAATTAGAATTGATGCAAACGGCATGTAATATTACAGAGAAAGGTTTTCGAAGATTACTTGGTTTTGTAAAACCGGGTGTAATGGAATATGAAATAGAGGCAGAGTTACTGCACGAATTTGTGAGTAACCGTTCAAAAGGTTTTGCGTATCCACCAATTATAGCTTCAGGTAACAATGCTAATGTGTTACACTACTTAGAGAATAATAAACCTTGTAACGAGGGTGATTTAATTTTAATGGATGTTGCTGCTGAATACGCAAATTACTCAAGTGATTTGACCAGAACTATACCTGTGAACGGTAAATTCACCAAACGACAAAAAGAGGTTTATAATGCTGTTTTGCGTGTAAAAGATGATGCTACGAAAATGTTGGTTCCTGGCACGCTTTGGGCAGAGTACCATAAAGAATGTGGTAAACTAATGACTTCAGAATTAATAGGGTTGGGATTATTAGATAAAGCTGATGTTCAAAATGAGAACCCAGATTGGCCTGCATATAAAAAATACTTTATGCACGGTACTAGTCACCATATAGGTTTAAATACGCATGATTACGGAGCATTAAAAACACCTATGAAAGCTAACATGGTATTTACAGTTGAACCGGGCATCTATATACCAGCGGAAAAAATGGGCGTGCGCTTAGAAGATGATGTAGTTATTCAAGAGAAGGGGGAGCCTTTTAATCTTATGGCAAATATTCCTATTAAAGCAGATGAGATAGAAGAATTGATGAACAAATAATACCAGAGAATGAAATTAGTATCGTGGAATGTTAATGGCATAAGGGCTTCTGTAAAAAAAGGATTCGAAGGAATAGTTCAAGATTTTGACGCAGATGTTTTTTGCATTCAAGAAACAAAGGCACAAGATGATCAAGTGAGCGAAGCTTTAAAGAATGTAAGTGGTTATGAGCTTTACACCAATAGTGCTGATAAAAAAGGGTATTCAGGTACAGGTATATTAACCAAACAAAAACCTGTAGAGTTTAAAAAGAACATGGGCATTGCAGAGCATGACTTAGAAGGCCGTATCACCCATTCTGAGTATGAAGAATTTCATTTGGTTAATGTATATATTCCTAATAGTGGAAATGGACTAAAGCGATTGGATTATAGAGCCGGATGGGACAAGGATTTTACCAACTACCTTAAAGAACTCTCAAAAACAAAACCGTTGATTATTACAGGCGATTTTAATGTTGCCCATACTGAAAATGATTTGGCGAACCCGAAAAGCAATTACAACAAAACATCTGGGTTTACACAAGTTGAAATTGATGGATTTGATAGGATGTTGAGTGAATTGAATTTGGTAGACAGTTTTAGAACTTTGCATCCAACAAGGTTCGATAAATATACATTTTGGAGTATGCGTGGTGGTGCACGAGATAGAAATGTAGGTTGGCGTCTAGATTACTTTTTAGTTAGTGAATCTATCTGGGACAAAGTGAAATCTGCTCAAATTCATGATCAAATAATGGGGAGTGATCATTGCCCAATTAGTTTAGAAATAGAATTTTAAATATGGCTTTATTTTTATTGTTTCAAGACGCTTCAAAGATTGAAAAAAAGATGCAAGAAGCACCTGATAATTCTTATGAAATAGGTGTAGCTATTGGAACCTACCTTCCTTTTGTAGTGTTGGTTTTAATAGCCTACGCATTTTACTATTATTCGAAAAGGAGAAAAAGTCGGAAATAAGAATTTTGAAGTTTATTCTGGCTTATTTCTAATTATCATATTAGTTATAACAAATATAATAACCGCCGGCAAAACCCACCCTAAACTATATTGCTGAAGTGGTATCCACGAGAAAGTGGCTGCTGCAGGAGCGATGGCGCTTATACTTCCCAAGAAATCTGGAAAACTAAATAAGATAGTCGCTATGGTAACAGCTTTAAAAACTAAAGGGGATGCATACTTGTCTGGAACTACATTTAGTAAAATTAAAATGATAGTAATAGGGTAAATAAACATTAATGATGGCAATGCTACTGCAATGATATAGCCAACATTGAACTGGCCCATTAACACCCCTAAGACACTTCCTATAACGGCTGTTATATTATACGCGATTTGAGAATCATTGAATCTTGACCTTACAAAATCTGCAGTTCCTGTAACAATACCCACAGCAGTTGTAAAACAAGCGACACCTACTAATATGCTTAAAAATAAATTACCTACGTTACCAAGGCTGTTTATAGCCAAACCAGATAATAGGGCAGTTCTAGTAGTGTCGGTATCAAATACAGAATGAACCAAGGCGCCAGATAGTATTAAACCTAAGTATATAAGAGTTAGGGCTAGGCCTGCCAACCATCCTGCACTACGGATTAACGATTTTTTGTCCTTATATGATGCACCGGTATGCCTTAAATTAATAGAAATAATTAGTACTCCACCAACTACAACTGCCCCAATTGCATCAAAAGTTTGATAACCTTCCAAAATTCCATTGGCAAAAGGACTGGCAATTGCTGTTGATCCAAAATCGAATGGAAAAGAGAAAATTGTTATTCCGATAACAAAAAGCAAAATAAGAATAATTGCCGGGGTCAATATTTTTCCCAAAATGACCAATATTTTTGAGCGGTTCATAGCAAAAACAAATACTAAACCAAAATAAAAACTACTTGTAAACCAAGGCGAAATATCCCAAAAAGGTTGTATTGCCATTTCATGTGTAACCGAAGCTGTCCTAGGGCTAGGTAATGCTATGGCTATGGCATAAATGAAAAAGGCGTAGATCAAACTAAAGATCGGAGATATCTTTTTGCCGAAATCCATTAATGTTCCTTGTAATTTAGCATGTGCTAAAATGCCTAGTATGGGGATTATCACGGCAGAAAGGCAAAAACCTATGGTTACGATTAACCACTGATTTCCAGAATTAAAACCTAATAATGGAGGTAGTATTAAATTACCCGCTCCAAAAAAAAGGGAGAAAAGGGCAAAGGCGGTAACGAGAATTTCCTTCTTCTTGAACATGGTTACAAATTAAGTGAAAGATTATGAAATAACAGACATGCGGATGTTTTTGATTTTGTAAGACACCAAAAAAAAGTAGATTGACAACAGGTTACGCATCACTCACAACAATTACTAGTGCAGTCGCTTAATATACAGTACTTTAATCATTGGAAATTTAGCGTAAGCGATTTCTCTTGTTAGTTCAACCTAAAATATTAATCGCATTTTCTCGAATACCCAAATCGAAATTCTCGCAAAAAAACCTACAGCATGAAAAAAATATTCTGCAACATTTTCGGCCATCACTACTCCATTTCAAAAAAAGTGACCTCTCATATTAAAGAATACAAGTGTATTCACTGTCAAAAAGAAGTAACAACAGATGTAAGTGGAAACCTTGCTTTACTAACACCTGAATTACAAGATATCAACAGAACTTTAGAGCATATTTACCAAAGAAGACATACTGCAACACAACAAGTAGCTTAGTAAATTCTTTATTCGGTAAAAGAATTCCAACCCTGAGCGGTTAATGGAATCTTCGTATTATTCCTGGAAATTAAGAAAGCACCTTCTTCTTTACCCGTGGTATGCCCCACGACGGTTAAGTTAGGATTGCCCTTTATTTTCGGGAATTCTTTTTGGTCTATAGTAAACAATAACTCATAATCTTCACCACCACTTAAGGCTACAAGCGTACTATCTACCTTAAACTCTTCGCAAGCAGCAATCACCGTTGGGTCTAATGGAATTTTATCTTCATATAAATTAACACCCACACTGCTACTTTTACTTAAATGTAAAATTTCAGAAGAAAGTCCGTCGCTTATGTCAATCATAGATGTAGGACGTACATCTAATTTTTTCAATAATTCAATAATATCTTTTCGAGCTTCTGGTTTTAATTGTCGTTCTACGATATAAGAATAGGGTTCTAAATCTGGCTGACTTTTTGGGTTAACCTTAAATACCTCTTTTTCACGCTCCAAAACTTGAAGACCCATATAAGCAGCGCCTAAATCACCCGAAACGACCAAAAGATCATTAGGTTTAGCACCTGACCTGTAAGCAATATCTTCTTCATTAGCTACACCTATTGCAGTAACACTAATCATTAAGCCTGTTTTAGAGGAGGTAGTGTCACCGCCAACTAAATCAACATTATACGCTTTACATGCTGTAGCAACTCCTGCATAAAGCTCTTCTAATGCTTCTAAAGGAAATCTATTAGAAACCGCGATAGAAATGGTTACTTGCGTGGCAGTAGCATTCATCGCATATATATCTGATAAGTTTACCATGATAGCCTTGTAGCCCAGGTGTTTTAATGGCATATATGCAAGGTCGAAGTGAACGCCTTCAATCAACAAATCAGTACTAATGACTGTTTTTTTGTTTTTAAAATCTAAAACGGCAGCATCATCGCCAATACCTTTTACAGTAGATTTTTGCTCAATTTTAAAGTCCTTTGTAAGATGTTCTATAAGGCCAAATTCGCCTAATTTCTCTAAAGATGTCTTTTCTTGATTCTTGTCTTCTAGCATGCTGCAAAAATAAGAAGTATTACTAGACCTAGAACATAAAAAAACCGAAGCTTTTTAGCTCCGGTTATTACTATTAAATTTACAATTTATCCGACTGAATAACCATCTCTATACGTACGTTTAACGTATTTATTCGCTGGTTCGAAATTGGTAATTTTCATATTTGCAGCATCCCACTGTAAACGTTTTCTACCGTGGTATTGTCTACCACCACCCCAGAAGCTTTGGTTTTCAACTGTAGGATCTACTTCGAAGTATGATTTTAATGCCAAGTTACCGATAAGAATACTTTCTGTAAACGGACCTGCATAATCAAATGAAGAACTGGTTTCAGCATTACCATAACCCGCCATACAAGCATTTACCCATTGTAAATAATGACCTTCAGGTACACGTGCAATAGTTTGTTCTACTTCGAACTGTTCGTTTAGGCTTAATGGAAGAAGTCTAGGGTTTGCGCCATAACAATCAGCCATCAATTTACCTTTGGTGCCAATAAATAAAACACCACCATCCCAGTTTCCTAAAGCTTCATCATCACCTAATTCTTCTGGTCTTTCTGGCAGTAAGCCACCATCCATCCATGTAACTTTTATGTTGCCTTTTCCATCGGTTCTCGGGTAGCTTAAATGTATTTTACTAGAGTTCGGAAAGCTTTTTGGATAATCTTTATATTCAAAATTCCCGCTAAAAGAATCTGAAACACTACATTCTACCGTGTCTGGGTACAATATTGGTAATATTCTATAAACAGGATCCATGATATGACACGCCATATCACCTAGTGCTCCAGTACCAAAATCTGACCATCCCCTCCAATCAAACGGTAGATACGCATTGTTATAATCTCGCATTGCAGCAGTACCTAACCAAAGATCCCAATTTAGTCCTTTTGGCACTCTGTCTTTTTTAGTAGGAGTTTGTAATGCTTGTGGCCATATAGCTCTGTTTGTCCAACATTTTACGGTATGCACTTCACCAATAATTCCTGTATCATAAATTTCTTTCATGGTTCGAACACCATCTCCAGAACCACCTTGGTTCCCCATTTGAGTAACTACTTGGAATTTCTTGGCTGCTTCGGTCAGCATTCTAGCCTCCCAAATATCATGGGTCAATGGTTTCTGTACATATACATGCTTGCCCATTGACATTGCCTGGTAAGCTGCAACAGCATGGTTGTGATCAGGAGTAGAAACAGATACAGCATCGATATTGTCTCCTTCCTTTTCTAGCATTTCTCTAAAATCATTGAAATAACTAGCTTTTGGAAATGCTTCTCTTGAGGCAATTGCCTGTCTGTCATCAACATCACAAAGCGATACAATATTTACATTCGGACTCTCAGCAAAGGAAGTAATATCGCTATGACCTTTTCCACCGGCACCAATACCTGCAATATTCAATTTATCACTAGGAGCAATAAATCCTGGCCCACCTAAGACATGTCTTGGTACTATCATAAAACCCGCGGCTGCCATACCAGTATTTTTCATAAATTTTCTACGCGAGTTCTTTTTTAAATTCGACTTTTTGTTTGACATAAAATGTTGTTGTTTTAGTTGTATTTTGATTTGGACTTCAAGATAATTCAATTAAGCCAATTACTTGAAGGTCATTGCGGATTTATGATTTTTGAACCAATGCAATTAGTATCTTTAAGTATTGAAATTAAAACAATTACATGAAAAAGGGATTTTGGTTTTTAACATTTATTGTGATTTTCGGATGCTCTTCCGAAGACAATATGGAGGTTGAGGTTGATAATCAAATTGAAAAACCAGGAGAAGAAACACCGCCCACAGAAAATATCACAACTGCGATTGTACCATGTGAAAACGGAATGGCGGGCATTTATCCTTGTAATGGATATGATTTAGTCGCCCATATTTCTCTAAGTGAATTGTCTGCTGATGAAGGTAATGATATATGGGGTTGGACGGATACTGAAAGCGGTAAAGAATATGCTTTAATGGGGCTAAATAATGGAACCGCTTTTATAGATATATCAGATGCAGTAAATCCTATTTTTCTTGGTAAGTTACCTACTGCCACAAGCTCGAGTTCGTGGAGAGATGTGAAAATTTATGGAGACTATGCCTATATCGTATCAGAAGCAAATGGTCATGGCGTTCAAATTTTTGACTTAAAAAAATTGCGAAACGTAACTAATCCTCCTCAAGTATTCTCTGCTGATGGGCGTTATACTGCCTTGGGTAATGCGCATAATATTGTGATTAATGAAGCATCTGGTTTTGCGTATCCAGTTGGCACCGATAGAGATGATCAGTTTAATGGCGGTGTGCATTTTTTAAATCTTGAAAACCCTATAGCGCCTGCTTTGGCCGGTGGTTGGGGATTGAATGGGTATACGCATGATGCTCAAGTTATTACTTATAATGGCCCTGATAATACTTATGTAGGATCAGAAATATTTGTGGGTGCAAATGAAGACCAAGTAGTGGTGGTAGATATTTCAGATAAAAATGCACCTGTAACGTTGGCAACATTGCCTTATCCAAATATCGGATACACGCATCAAGGTTGGTTTACAGAGGATCATCGCTATTTTATATTAGGAGATGAGTTAGATGAGGTTCGCCAAGGGTTTAAAACACGTACCCTAATTTTTGATATGTTAGATTTAGATAATCCGGTTTTACATTATACATATTTAGGTCCAACAAATGCTATTGACCACAATGGCTATGTTTTAGGAAATGAATTTTTCTTAGCAAATTATACCGCAGGCGTTCGTGTTTTAGATATTACCGAAATTGAAGGTAAAACTATAACTGAGAAGGCATTTTTTGATACCTATCCGGCTAATGATAATACGCAATTTGCAGGAGTTTGGAGTGTTTACCCCTATTTTGATAGTGGTAATATTATCATTAGTGATATTAATAGCGGATTTTTTGTAATTCAAAAATCAAACTAATTATGCGAAAAATATTTTTTCTATTTCTCGCGTGTTTCATCTTTTCTTGTGCAAAAGAAGAGGCTGAAATTGCATTTAATTCTTTAAATACTGAATTTAAGGGAGAACTCGATTTTATAAAAAATTTTGGAGGTAGTGGAAATGAAAGTGCACAGGCCATTGTAAAAACCACCGACGGCGGTTTTGCAATTTTAGGATATACAGAAAGTATTAATGGGGATATCTCAACAAAAACTGAAGAAGAAAATGATTATTGGTTATTAAAATTTGATGAAAATTCGAATTTGCAATGGAATAAAACCTACGGTGGTAGTAAAGATGATATAGGGCAAAGCCTCGCTCAAACAAGTGATGGAGGCTTTATTTTAACAGGCTATTCAATGAGTAGTGATGGCGATGCATCGAAAAACGAAGGCTTTCATGACAATTGGATTTTAAAGTTAGATGCTCAAGGAAATTTGGAATGGCAAAGTAGTTACGGTTTTTCAGGGCATGATCATTCATACGATATACTTGAAGCCTCTCAAGGAGGGTATTTTTTTACAGGATTTTTAGATATCACATCGGCTAGAGCAGACGGTAATACTGAAAAAGGAAATTCGATGACAAGCCATGGTGTGGGCGAGTTTTGGGGAACTAAAATAGATGAAGAGGGTAGTGTGCAATGGCGAGGATATTTCGGAGGTACTAATAATGACCGTGCACATGGGGTTGTGCAAACGAACGATGGTGGCTTTGTGATGGCAGGTTTTACAGAAAGTGATGATTTTGATATCAGCAATACCAATGGTAGCTACGATTTTTGGGTGGTTAAAGTAGATACTTTTGGAAATCTAATTTGGGAACAATCTTTTGGTGGCGAGGGTATAGAGGTATCGTATGACATTGCTAAAACGACAGATAATGGTTTTGTTGTGGTTGGAAATACTTTTAGCACCAATGGCGATATTTTATTAAACCACGGAGAATCTGATATGTGGATGATTAAGCTAGATGAAGAAGGTAATTTAATTTGGGAGCAAACCTATGGTGGTAGTCAGTTCGATTTGGCACAGGCGGTTGTTCAAAGTAAAGATGGAGGGTTTTTAATAACGGGTAACAGTAAAAGTGACGATAAAGACAGTTCATTAAATAATGGCGAAAATGATATTTGGGTGGTTAAAACCAATGCATTTGGTGACCTTGTTTGGGAAAAATCATTTGGAGGTTCGGGGTTAGATTTTGGGTTTGATTTACTTGAAAATACAGACGGTAGTATTATTATTGCAGGTGAATCTTCAAGTACAGATTTTGGTTCAATATCTTCTAAAGGAAACGCAGACTTAATTCTTCTTAAAATCAAATAGCGAACTCCACTCTTTTCTTATAAGATACATTGATACTTATATACGTTATAATAATGTTAGGTTCTATGGAAAAAACCTACTTATAACCTATATTTGTAAACTATTTAGATTAAATCTAGTTAATATATGATTCAAGTATCAGAAACGGCTAAACAGAAAGTCATCAACCTTATGACAGAAGAAGGTTTTGATGCGACAACGGATTATGTTCGAGTAGGGGTAAAAAGCGGCGGATGTAGCGGATTATCCTACGAATTGAACTTTGATAACAAAAAGGCTGATGCCGATAAAGTTTTCGAAGACAACAACGTGCGAATTATTGTAGATAAAAAGAGCTTTTTATATTTAGTAGGTACGGTCTTAGAATACTCTGGTGGCCTCAACGGTAAGGGTTTTGTTTTTAATAACCCTAATGCACAACGAACTTGTGGTTGTGGTGAGAGTTTTTCATTATAAATCGATAATTGTTAGTTGAGTAAAATCAATTAACCAATTAAACTATATGGCATATACAGAAGAAGAATTAAAAAAAGAATTGGAAACCAAAGAGTACGAATATGGTTTCTATACAGATATTGAATCTGATACATTTCCTATTGGCTTAAGCGAAGAAATTGTTATTGCCATTTCAAAGAAAAAGGAAGAACCAGAGTGGATGACACTTTGGCGTTTAGAAGCTTTTCGAATTTGGGAAAAAATGGAAGAACCTACATGGGCTAATGTTCATTATGGTAAACCAGATTTTCAGGCGATTAGCTATTATTCTGCTCCAAAAGCTGCGGATCCTAATAAAAAATTGGAAGATGTTGATCCAGATTTGTTAGAAATGTATCGTAAGCTTGGTATTTCGGTTGATGAACAAAAGAAGTTACAGAATGTTGCGGTTGATATTGTTGTCGATTCTGTTTCTGTAGCAACAACCTTCAAAAAGACATTGGCAGAAAAGGGAATTATTTTTATGCCTATTTCAGAGGCCATTAAAGAGCATCCAGAATTGGTGAAAAAATATATGGGTACGGTTGTACCGAAGACTGATAATTTTTATGCTGCGTTAAATTCAGCGGTCTTTACCGATGGTTCTTTTTGTTATATTCCAAAAGGTGTAAGATGCCCAATGGAGCTTTCTACATACTTTAGAATCAATCAAGCCGGTACAGGTCAGTTCGAGCGTACGCTACTTATTGCTGATGAAGATAGTTATGTAAGTTATTTAGAGGGTTGTACTGCACCATCTAGAGATG
>TARA_R110002074_G_scaffold401744_1_pt1 | contig 32846 bp, 34 predicted proteins | sample TARA_R110002074 | Tara Oceans TARA_R110002074 (sample SAMEA4397215) | marine metagenome | biome: Polar Biome; feature: [MIX] marine epipelagic wind mixed layer (ENVO:01000061); material: water (ENVO:00002006), including particulate matter (ENVO:01000060) such as... | depth 10-100 m | reverse complement strand
AACTATGTGTTATCGGACACTTTGTCCGATAATGTATTATATATTCTGAAAGGTAACATCGGTAAAACTCTCCGTGTTTCAATAATATAGTTGATGACTTCATGATATTGACAATTTATCAACAGTGTCCACTTTGCTAATTCTATTATCCAATAAAAATGTCAGCTTCGGGTCGGTTGCTGCATATTAACATTTAAACCAACAACGAAAAGCGGACATCACTTTATTCAGCCCGGGTTGCATCAATCTACTAAATAAAGATGATGTTTATATCCTTAATAAGTGCTCCTTATGAGGTATGTTTAACCTATCTCCTTATGACTTGCCGAAGCATTCCTCTATTCCTTTGGTTGCGCAACATGAGCCTCGGGGCCCCTTTAAGGGATGTGTTGCGAAAGCGCGTCAAGACATGACTGCATGAATGCATGAATGCATGAATGCAGGAGGTAGAACGAATCAGGAGACAGCGTCGAGGATTCTGTATGCGTATACTATTAAAGAAGAATGTTGAGGGTATCGCGTAGCGACAAAATATTGGGATGCCCTTAGCCGCTTCGGACTCCTGTCCTCTCGCGACACTAATGCCTCCATGTATGTCGTCTTTGCTTACTTATCTCTTGGACATGCAAAAATGTTTTGCACATGGATGCGAAAGAGAAGCAAACTCGCCATAAAGGCAAAATAGATAAAAAAATATTTAACTACTGCTCACGAAACTGTACTTGATGCAGCCTCGCATAATGACTTTGTAGTTTTAATAAATCATCGTGTGTGCCTTGTTCAACGATATGCCCTTTATCTAATACGATAATATGATCTGCGTTCTCAATTGTAGATAAGCGATGCGCAATGATTAATGATGTACGGCCTTTCTTAACATTCTCTAGTGCAGATTGAATATGTCGTTCTGAACGTGTATCTAGTGAAGAAGTTGCTTCATCTAAAATCAATAGCCTGGCATCTTTCAATAAGGCTCTAGCAATAGCCAAGCGCTGACGTTGTCCTCCCGACAAACGCGTACCATCTTCACCAATAATAGTATCCATCTTCTCAGGGAGTTCATTGATAAACTCTGTTGCACAAGCCGTTTCTGCCGCCGCCCAAATCGCATCATCCGACGCATCACTTAGATCACCATAGGCAATATTATTTCTTACACTATTATTAAACAGAACGACATCCTGACTAACATAGGCGATATTTTTTCGTAGTGATAATAATGACAACTCTCTTATATCAATATCATCATAGAGTATTGTCCCTGCGGTCAACTCATAAAACCTCGGGATTAGATTAGCCAGTGTGGTCTTACCACTGCCTGATTCGCCAACCAGTGCGACAGTTTCACCCGGCTTGATAATCAAGCTTATAGAATCAAGAGCCTCAGTTTCTGCTTCGGGATAGCGGTATGAAACATTCTTGAATTCCAGTTTGCCCTTTACATCCACTAGATTCTTATCGCCCGATTGTGACTCGATATCTGTATCCAGCAATTTAAATACACTTTCACAAGCAGCTAAACCTTTTTGTATATGTTCATTAACGCCTGCCAAGCGTTTCAACGGACCTAAAATCATTGCGATCGCGGCAAAGAATGAGACAAAGTCGCCAACAAGCAAACTATCTGAATTTGCCTGTTGGGTGGCGACATAAATAATAATGGCGAGAAGAAAAGCGGTAAATATTTGTATTGCGGGGCCAGTTGCTACTGAAGCACTGACAAATTTCATGGCAAAACGGCGATGTGCGTTGATCGTATTGAAGAAACGTTTTTTCTCAACGTCCTGACCACCATACAACTTGATCACCTTTTGCGCATCGAAACACTCTGCTAGTACGTGATGGATATCGCCCATCGCATCCTGTACCTTGCGACTCATCTTACGCAAACGACGCTTAATGATAGTTACTATAATGGCAATAATCGGCGCACCCAATAAGCATATTAAAGCCAAGGTCCAATCGATATAAAACATCCAGCCGAGTAAACCCATCACAGACAATGAATCTCTGACTATCGTTGAAATTGCATTGGTTGATGCTTCTTTTATCTGAGTTACATCATAGGTAAAACGCGACATCAAATTACCGGAACGATTGCCATCATAGAAGCTGGTGGGATAATCTATCAAACGTGCAAACATCGCCTGCCGTAAATCCATGATCACCTTGTGGGCGACCCAATCTAGAGATAAACCGCTGACATAAGCCGCTACTCCACGAACTGCAAATAAGCCGACAAACAAAAAGGGCATGCGAGCAATCGTATTGGGATCCTTGTCGATAAAGGCACCATTCAAAAGCGGCTGCATCAAGGCTGGAATAGCGGGATCGGTTGCTGCAAGCACGATCATGCTGATGATAGATAATAAAAATACGCGCCAATAGGGAACAACATGGCTTAACAGCCTACGATATAAGATAATATCTGTATTCATTGACGAGCCCAAACTATTCCCCTTGTAAATCAGCGTGTTATATGGCTTATAATGCCCGTGAGATTGAAATTGTGCAATGCATTACGATAGAAGGCGCATCATAGCGCTGAGACTACTCTGTTAGACAAAATACGAAAATAAATCATAGAAGCAGCATTCTTCTGAGGATAATCTAAACACCATGTCACACAAGCATCCAATAATTGCCGTCACAGGTTCATCCGGGGCCGGTACCAGTATTGCCAGAGACGCATTTGAAACCATGTTTCGCAAGATCGGCATCCATCCCGCTTACATCGAGGGAGATTGTTTTCATCGATATGACAGGGCTGAAATGGAAAAACTGAGCGCAGAAGCAGAGGCGAAAGGAGAAAACCTGACCCATTTTGGACCTGAAGGTAATCTTTTTAGTGAGTTAGAGACTTTATTCGAAGAATATGGTAAAAAGGGTAGCGGTAAACGTCGTTTTTATATCCATGATGTCAAGGAAGCATCTCAACATGGCTTGCCTCCCGGCTCAATAACCCCTTGGGAGCCTATTGAAGAGAATTCTGATTTACTTTTTTATGAAGGGCTACATGGTGGCTTGGTCACCGATGACGTTAATGTATGTCAACATGTTGATCTGTTAATAGGGTTCACTCCCATTATTAATCTTGAGTGGATGCAAAAGATCCATAGAGACCGTGCACTCAGGGGCTATTCAACAGAAGACGCAACCAAATTGATTCTGGATCGAATGCACGACTATATGCATTACATTACCCCCCAGTTCTCCCGTACAGATATAAACTTTCAACGCGTGCCGACGATAGATACATCGAACCCGTTCGCTGCTGACTATATACCCAATAATGATGAGAGCTTCAGTGTCATTCATATAAGAAACCAGGAAAAAATCGAGGTTGATTTTCGTTACCTGTTGGAGATGCTTGAAGGCTCGATGATGTCCAGCCCGGAGACAATTGTTGTCCCTGCAGGAAAAATGATATTTGCCATGCAACTGATACTGACGCCCTTGATAACCAAGCTATACAACCAAAAAGGCACCTTCATATAAGATAAATGTTCATTTACAATCATTTGATAACAATGTTTTAATAGGCTTATGCGCACCATACTGGTTCTAAACCCAAAAGGCGGAAGTGGCAAGAGTACACTGGCAACCAATATCGCCGCCTATTTTTCTATTAGTGGCAAAAAGGTAACACTGGCAGATTGCGACCCTCAAGGTTCTAGTCAGGATTGGCTAAATGCACGATCAGATAAGCAAAGTCCGATTAATAACGCCGTATTAGCAAAAGGTAGTTTGCAGATCCCGCAAGATACAGACATCCTGCTCATGGATACACCTGCTGGCGTGACCGATAAAAGACTCAGCAAATTTCTCAGTCAGGCACAGACTATGGTAATGCCAGTCATTGCTTCGCCAATCGATATTCGTGCAGCTGAACGGTTTCTTGATGAGCTGTTTGCACTAAAGGGCTCCATTAATAATAAAATCAAAATTGCAACGGTTGCAAACCGTGTAAGAGAAGACACCTTGATAGCTGCAAAACTTGAATACTACCTGGATAAGTTAAAACTGCCTGATGGTAAACGTTTGCCCTTTATGACGATGCTACGACAAAGCCAAAATTATATTCATGCGGCTGAACGTGGTTTAAGTATATTTGAATTACCCCCATCAAAAACATACTATGACCGCGAACAATGGGAGCCTTTGCTCCGTTGGTTAAACAGTAGTAAAAGTCAGCCAAATAATTAATCTCACCGCGTTACAGCATTACCTGTTGTTATCATAAAATTTGTTATGTCATATAAAGCCAAAATTTCAGATCAAGATATTCTTTTCGATATTGAAGAACATGAAACTATACTAGAAGCCGCCTTGCGCCAAGGACATGGTTTACCCTATGGTTGTCGCAATGGTGTTTGTGGTTCATGTAAAGCCGAAATAGTTTCCGGTGATGTTTCTTACCCTGACGGGACACCTGATGGGCTCACAGAAAAGGATATCAAACAAGGCTCTGCTTTCCTGTGCAAGGCGAAGGCAAATAGTAATCTCATTATCAAGGCACGTACAATCGAGTCTGCCAGCGACATAAAAATCCGTCAGTTTCCCTGTCGAGTCACCAAGTGCGAAAAACTAAATGATGATGTTATGCGCTTGATACTCAATCTGCCAAAAACAGAACGGCTACAATTTCTTGCAGGTCAGTACATCGACATCCTTATGCAAGATGGCAAGCGCCGTTCATTTTCGTTGGCTAACGCGCCTGACCAAGACCAAATTCTGGAGTTACATATTCGTCATTATAATGGCGGCTTGTTTTCTGAGTACGCCTTTAAAGATCTGACTGAAAAAACACTCTTGCGCATAGAAGGGCCGTTAGGCCAATTTACGCTACACGAATCAGACAGACCTATTATAATGATTGCCGGTGGCACTGGATTTGCTCCCGTTAAAAGCCTGATCGAGTATTCCCTTAAAAACGATCTCAACCGACCTATTCAGTTTTATTGGGGTGCACGCACAGTTGCCGATTTATACCTTAATGATATGGCTGAAGCATGGGCAAACAATTATGAACATGTTCAATATCATCCCGTATTATCTGAAACTGATAAACTGAATAGTTGGACGGGTAAAACAGGTTTTGTGCATGAGGCTGTACTAAAAGATCATGCCGACTTATCAGGTTATGATATTTATGCTTGCGGACCACCACCAATGGTCAATGCAATTGTAGAATCATTCCCGACTAATGGTTTAAACAGAGACCAACTATTTTCAGATTCATTTGAATTTGCTGCTAATTAATTTACGTTAGACATTCCTGTTGCCAACGTCAAACCTTTTTCATAGCATTCAGCGGCGGCTTCACGGTCGCCCTCCTGCTCATGTAATCGTGCAAATTCATAATAGGCTTCCGGGTTAGCCTGAACATCTATACTCTCTCTCAAATAATCTCTGGCCTTACCCCACAATTGGTTGCGCATACAGATGCGTCCAAGTGTTAGTAATAAAACTGCATCTCGCGAATGATTATTCAGCCATGATTCAGCCGTTGCCTGTTGTTTCGTCAAATCAGACCCGACCACAAGCCCATATAACCGGACTAACAGATTATCCCATTGACGTTTGAGTGCAGACTTCAATAGCACTTCGCAATCTGTTGTATCGGCAAACTTGAGTCGTTCCGAAACATACACTTCTATCAAATAAAAATGTTGTTTTAATTTCCGCGGTATATTAGTCCATATTGTATTTAGAGTTTGTTGATCCTTTCTAGTGCCGGCTTCCTTTAACAAGCCGGCATAAGCATCAAGTTGTTTTGCCTGAATCTGCTCACGTGGATAGAGACTGGTTTTTTCAATAGATGGAATGATATTCAATACTGATTGCCAGTCATTGAGATCAGTATAGGTTTCTAATAATAATTGTTTGACCTGAGTTTGGTTTGGTTGTTTATTTTGCAGGTGCTCTAAAGTTGCCAGTGCTTGTTCCGTTTGTAGTTCACTTAGCTGTAGTTCTGCTTGTGTGATGCCTACAGCAAGGCTGGCATCGGGATTATTGTGATAGGCCAGACGCAAATATTCATCACGACGGTCTACGGCATGTAACTCCTGTGCCGCACGTGCCGCACAAAGATAATTAACATAGGGCGCTCGACTGTAAGGTGCTGCTTTACAAAAGTCGCGTTCGGCCTGTTTCCAACGGCCCTCCGTCATATTAATTAAACCTTGCGTCAGATATTTTTCGGCACGTCGTTGATGCCGATGCTGACGCCAGGTTTTTATTTCCTTTGGTATTCCAAAAAACCGCACCAAACTGCGCACAGTAAAATAAGATGCCAGAAAGGCTAGAAATAAAACAATCACAAACAAGGTTGCTGTAGTTTGTATCGTCCAACCCGAGATGGTCATCATGACGTACCCGGTATCAGAACCGGCCAATGACCCAATTACAATAGCCAGCAATAAGGCCAGCAAACTTAACAGCAAGAATTTCATTGTATTGGTTCTAACTCATCATTATTAATGGCGCGACTAGCCTCACCTTGAGAACGGATAAGTGCACGAACCGATTCAAGTGATGAACTAATATCCATGTGCGGAAACCCAAGTTCCAGATCTTTCATCTTGTTTAAGGAATCATAAATATTTTGAACGGCAGCATCAGACAAATCAAAATACTCATTTAACCAAATCTCTATATGACCTATTGAGGCATGTAAATTATTTGTATCACGATTAAAGACAGCAAACCGGGCATTGGCTAATTCGAGTTTTAGGTTCGCCCGTAGAAAATATATTTCATCTGGCAATAAGCGAGCCTTATTAACTTCTGTATCACGCGTTATTACAACCAGGCTTTTTAACTCTTCCCAAACCAGCACAAGAAAATGTTTTATTCCTGCTAATTCTACTTCGTTTTTCTGTGCCACTATTTCCTGCTTTTCAACAACAATATTCTCTTTGAGAGGAAGCTGGTCGACACGATTTATCAGATCCGATAAAAACAGACCTAAACCACTCAGGTCCGCCTGATTTATAGTTTTAAGTTCATTCATATCCGCGATTAATTGTTCGCGCACACTCAACACCACAGGATCACGCAGACCTGTTAATCTCGCATCTGCTGCTTCCATCGCTGATAACGCAGTTGCTACATCGTGATCGAGCTGAAGATTGTAACTGGCTATAATTAATAGGTGCTCAACTTCTGCAAGCGCATAATCTTCATTGATATGAATCTGTTGTTCGACAGGTTGGTTAACAGCCTCTGTCAACATTTCCTGATTTATAGCCAACTCGTCCAGTTTTTTTCTAAGCTCAAGGAAAGTTGAACTTGACTGCCTAATACGATTATCGACGTCAGCAAGAACACGCGTTTCAATAGAGCTTGTTGCCGCCAACTTTTCTCCAAGCATTACGATTTGTTGATAGCCGTAATAAAATGCGCCAGAAAAAATAAAAATAAAAAGTAACAGTAAAATTAAATAAGTTTTATTACCGCTGTTTTTAGTTTCAACTTCTTCAGTCATTTCAGGCTCATTATTTTCTTCCAATGCCTTGCCTTCTGTTTCTTCGCTCATTAATTCCTATTCTCCTACAAGATCCAAAAGTGCAGATAAAAGACCTTCGTCACTCTTATTTATGGCAATACTCGTATCTGAGACAAAGCCGGATTCTTTCGCAAGACTATCACTTCGAGCCGACATTAAAACTAGCGGCGTATTAAATAATTGCGACTGATCCGTCTCTAGCGTTAGCCGCAGAAGATTAGTAAGACCATCATTACTGGTGATAACAATCGCATCAGGCTTTATATCTTGCCATATTTTATGACTATCCTTAACATCATATTCAGGTAAACAACGTTCATACACCTCAGCATAATCAACAGATGCTCCTCGTTTTCTTAGATTATCCGCTAAATATTCACGTCCACCAACACCCCGTATAATCAGCGCTTTTTTACCATCCAGCGTTTCTTTCTGCATTTCTGGCAAATTTAGCAATGCTTCGCTATCGGCATGCACGCCAGCATGAATTACACCCTTAATATTCAGGCCAGACAGAACTTCTGCCGTCCCGGCACCAATAGCAAAAACCTTTACATGAGTTGGCAATCCAACCGGATTCAAATAATGATTAAAAGTCATGTTTACAGCATTACGACTGACGAACACAATCAGGTCGTATCCGGAAATCGCATTACGTCTTATAAGTATATTCTCAGGATCTTTTACCGGCTGAATCTCGATTGTTGGGAAAACAATAACTTCTCCCCCATTAGCGGCAATTAAGTCACATAAATGACCTGCCTGAAGCTTTGGTCTGGTTACCAATATTCGTTTTTTATCTAATGTTACGCTCACGACTAATGTATAAGTGCTTTTAATATCTCATCGGCACCACGTTCTAATAAATGTTCTGCTAACGTCGCACCGATCTCATCACGTTTTTCTATGCCACCGCTAAGCTCGGACTTGATTACTTCACTACCATCTATTTTTGCAACTAGCCCAACCATGTTTATATCACTCCCCTTTATTGCGGCCTGTCCTGCAATGGGTAATTGGCAACCACCGAAAAGACGGCGACTGAACGCGCGTTCTGTTTCAACGCAAAGCGATGTTTCACGATCATTAAGTGCTGCAATCAGGTCATGAACCTCCGTATCCCCGGCACGACATTCAATGCCAATAGCACCCTGTCCAATGGCAGGCAACAATATTGATTCCGGTATTAATTCAGTTATGCGTTCCTTTAATCCTAGCCGTATGATGCCAGCAGCAGCGAGAATAATGGCATCATATTCACCGGCATCCAATTTACGCAAGCGCGTACCTACATTTCCCCTCAGGTCTTTTAACGTTATGTCGGGACGGGACGCTTTAACTTGAGATTGGCGCCGCAGGCTTGAAGTACCTAAAACAGCACCTTCGGGAAGATCTTCGATATGCTTATAATTGTTAGAAATAAATACATCCCTGACGTCTTCCCGTTTCAAAATCACGGGAATAGCCAGCTCATCAGGTAAGTCGATGGTCACATCCTTCATTGAATGCACTGCGATATCAGCTTCCCCACATAATAATGCCTGCTCGAGTTCCTTTATAAACAACCCTTTTCCACCAACAGCAACCAGCGGCGCATCAAGAAATCGATCCCCTTCTGTAGTCATACTCACCAGCTCAACATTCAAATCTGGGTGCAGGTTTATTAACTGTTGTTTGACATGTTCAGCCTGCCATAAGGCAAGAGGACTGTTACGTGTTGCTATTTTTAATGTATTCACTGTGTCCGTATATTAAATAGTATGTTATATGATTTTAAGGAAACATTGATTTAACCAGCACTTCCTTAGTACAGAAAAGCACCAACATTTTTTAATCAGATATCTGATTGAAAAATGGAGAGAAACAAAAGACATATTTTTTGTTTTTCGACGCTGGGTAAGTCAAGAATGACTCATTCGGCGATTCCTTATTATCATACACTTTGGATATTTTTCAGAAAGCAATTTATAGTTGCTTCATTTAACAGAAATAATATCCAATGAAACTCGGAATCATCATGGATCCCATTAGCGGGATCAACATTAAAAAAGACAGCTCATTCTCCATGTTACTAGCCGCACAAAAACGTGGTTGGGACATCCATTATATGGAGCAAAAGGATCTGTTTATTAATAATGATGTGCCAATGGCAAATTTGCAATCACTCGAAGTCGATGAAAACCCTGAGCAGTGGTTTACCTTATCCGACTCAAGAACTCAGAAACTGTCTAGCTTAGACATAATATTAATGCGTAAGGATCCACCGTTTGATCTCGAATACATCTATTCCACCTACATTTTGGAACACGCCGAACGGCTTGGCACCCTAATCGTCAATAGCCCGGCCGCACTGAGAAACGTTAATGAAAAATTTTTTATTACTCACTTCGCCAATTGTATCGCACCCACACAGGTTAGTCGTAACATTGCTACCTTGCTTGATTTTGTTGCACTACATGAAAATACGGTTGTAAAACCATTGGATGGCATGGGCGGACAAGGCATTTTTAGGGTGAGTGCCTTAGATCCAAACACCAAGGTCATTTTGGAAACTATCACCAACAACGAAACGAGTTACGTCATGGCACAAAAATATCTGCCTGAAATCTCGGCGGGCGATAAACGAATATTGCTTATCAACGGCGAACCTATACCTTACGCGCTAGCAAGAATACCCGCTGATGGTGAGTTCAGGGGAAACCTCGCCCGTGGTGGCAGTGGTAAGGGCATTGAGTTATCAGAGCGAGATCGCTGGATATGTCAGCAAGTTGGCCCAAAACTCCGTGAAATGGGCCTATTCTTCGTCGGATTGGACGTGATTGGCGATTATTTAACAGAGATCAATGTCACCAGTCCGACCTGTATTCGTGAATTGGATAGACTGTATAATATCGATATCAGCGGACAGCTAATGGACGCTTTGGAAAAATACAAACAGGCGTATTAACATTGTTAATTGAAACATCACCTATCGGTAAGCAACTTTAAACGTGACAATAGCACAATCCGTTGGCCCCATAATTACTCCGCTAGATCGATTTGGCTTGACCTTGAGTCTCGCTATTTTAATCCATGCTTTGATTATTCTCGGTATTACTTTTATTGAGGAGGATCGGTCGCGCGCACGTTACAATGCAATGGAGATCGTGCTGGTTCAACAAAAGAGCGTTGAACCCAAAGATGCAGATATGTTGGCCCAAGCCAATCTTGAGGGTGGGGGTGACGTTGAAGAAGTGATGAACCCGGCAGCACCAATGCCAGCACCTTTTCCGGACCCCAAACCCGAGATAACACCGCCACCGCCGATTGATGCACAACCGCCACAACCGCCTGAGCCTGCAAGCGCGGAGGCAGAAGTTCCGGATCCTGCCCCGGTTAAAAAAGATGTCGTTGAAAAGATCGCCGTTGAAGACAGCAACAGTCCGGATTCGCTAGTTGAAAAAGTAGACACGCCCAGTAAAGAAAAACAAATCGCTGAAACACAAGATATAAAAACAACCGAGACACAAAACACACCCGAACAAGAAAAAACACGCGTCAAAAAAACAATCAAAAAACCCAAAACACCCTCTGCCACAGAATTATTAACCAATAGTTTCAAAATAGCGTCTTTGAGTGCGGAGATTCGACGCAAAATGGAGGCAAAAGCAAAACGCCCACGACGCAAATTTATCTCTGCAACAACAAAAGAATACAAATATGCGGCTTATATGGAAGCCTGGCGCTCAAAAGTGGAGCGCGTGGGGAACATTAACTATCCGGAACAAGCACGAAAGAAGGGCTTATCGGGAAGTCTAGTGCTGGATGTCGCCTTGAACCCGAATGGCTCCATCAATGAAATTACCATTCGTCGCTCTTCGGGCGAAAAAGTACTAGATGATGCCGCAATTAGAATTGTAGAACTCGCTGCTCCTTATGGCGCTTTTCCTCAACACATTAAGGACGAAACTGATATTTTACATATTATGCGCACTTGGCAATTTATAAATAATAAAGGGTTTAGATAAGACAATACTTATGGAAATATGGATAACTGCTAATACTATTTAATATGCAGCAAACTAATCTAACCAGCCATTTTTTAATCGCAATGCCCAGCCTCAAAGACCCCAACTTTGAAAAATCTGTAACCTATATCTGTGCCCATAATGAAGAGGGCGCCATGGGAATAGTGATTAATAAACCCTTAGATATCGATCTTGGCGAGATCTTCGAACAAATGGATATTCCCACCAAGAATCAGGAAACCAAAAATAGAACTATCTTCCACGGTGGTCCTGTCCATACTGACCGGGGTTTTATATTGCACCAAACCAACGACGAGTGGGATTCGTCAATCATCATCTCTGATGAAATGTGCGTAACAACCTCGAAAGATATTCTTGAAGCAATAGCTGCTGGAGATGGCCCGGCAGAATCACTCATCGCATTAGGCTATGCAGGTTGGGCAGAAGGTCAACTCGAACATGAAATTATGGAAAATGCCTGGCTATCTGGCCCAGCAGATAATGAAATTATATTCAAAACACCTTTCGATCAGTGTTGGAATACCGCCGTTGATCATATGGGTATTGATATTGAAAAACTATCTCTAGATATTGGTCACGCGTGAAAAATCAAACGCTGCTCTGCTTTGATTATGGTGAAAAACGAATAGGTTCAGCGGTCGGCCAAACGATTACCGCAACAGCTACTGCGCTTGAAATTATCAAGGTGGTTAATAAAAAACCAAATTGGGAGAAAATCGAACACCTTATCGAAGAGTGGCGTCCAGACAAACTAATTGTCGGACACCCATTTACGCTAGAAGGAGATAGACAAGAGATGACAGGTGCCGCAGAGAAATTTGGCCGACAATTGACAGGTCGTTTTAAGCTCCCGGTAGAATTGATTGAAGAACAACTTTCCTCCTATGAAGCCAGACGCGAACTAAAGTCCACTCGCGATTTGGATGCCGTCGCTGCCAGACTTATTCTAGAAACTTGGCTCAGCGAAAATACCAGCCAGGAACACTGATGAAAGAGACATGTCCGCTTATCTCAACACTGGAACAAGCTAGAAGTTGAAAAACAATCTATTCATTGTAAATCATATATTCTACAAAATAGTTGAAACCTGCTGCCGACAATGTTCTCATGCAAACCTTATGTGTACTTATGTAATAAACGAGTTATCGCACCATGCCAGATGAGACCGATGTTAAGCAGCTATTAATCGAGATGGCGACAGCCATCGAAACGCATACACATTCAAATAGCTATGATGCCCCCTTGATGATTGGTATTAAAACGGGTGGCGCATGGGTAGCCAATCATTTACACCAGCAACTTGAATACAAAGATCCACTGGGAGTATTAAACATCGCATTTTATCGTGATGACTTCAGTACCTTGGGTATGCATCCGGAAGTGAGTCCCAGCCAATTACCTGTAGATGTGAACGATCGGCATATTATTCTCGTTGATGACGTGCTCTATACAGGGCGCACTATCAGGGCGGCTATGAACGAGATTTTTGATTATGGTCGACCTGCGAGCATAACGCTGGTGGTATTAGTGGATCGCAGTAACACCAGAGAACTACCGATACAGGCCGATATAATTGGAAAAACTATTACTCTGAATAAGGGAGAACATGTTAAGCTCCTTGGCCCAGAGCCCCTGATGTTATCCATCGATAATGTTAGAAGTACTGGAACACAAAAAACGGGATGACTGGAAACAAAATTCAACTCGACAAAAACGGCAACCTGAAGCATTTTCTGACTACAGAAGGTCTTAGCCAATCATTACTCCAAAGTATTCTTGATCACGCCGAATCGTTTGCTAATGTCGGCGAAAGAGCTGTAAAAAAAGTCCCATTATTACGCGGCAAGACCATCGCCAATTTATTCTTTGAACCAAGTACACGTACACGCACCACCTTTGAACTTGCAGCAAAAAGACTCTCTGCTGATATTCTTAACCTAAATATCTCTACCTCGGCGACGAGCAAGGGTGAGACACTGAGCGATACCTTACATACGCTTGAAGCCATGCATTGCGACATGTTTGTTGTGCGCCATGCTAATAGTGGCGCTGCTCACTATATCGCCACCCAGGTCGCGCCTCATATCAGCGTTATCAATGCCGGTGACGGTCGCCATGCCCACCCTACACAAGCAATGTTGGATATGTTTACCATACGTCGTCATAAAAAAACTTTTGAAAACCTCCGCGTTGCCATAGTGGGAGATATCCTGCATTCACGCGTTGCACGCTCCGAGATACATGCCTTAAGCACATTAGGTGTGCTTGAAACACGCATTATTGCACCACAGACACTAATCCCTAAAGATGTTACGAATCTGGGTGTACAGGTTTTTCATGACATGGATGAAGGATTGAACGGGGTAGATGTAGTAATGATGTTACGTCTGCAAAAAGAACGTATGCGTGGTGCCTTATTGCCGAGTGAGTATGAATATTTTCAACGTTACGGCCTCACTAGCAAACGTCTGGAAAAAGCAAAACCAGATGCCATCGTTATGCATCCAGGTCCTATTAATCGCGGCGTCGAAATAGCATCCGATGTCGCCGATGGGGCGCGCTCTGTCATCCTGCAACAAGTCAGTCATGGCATAGCGGTTCGTATGGCAGTCATGGCAATGACCATGGGGCGTAGCCCGGAAAATGTGGAGACTCCTGATTGATGGGTATTTATAAAAATAATGATTCTTGCGCAACAGGTTTTTGCTTCTGCAAAACCGGTATACAACGCATACCCAGGGGTGCCTATGCGTATTGTTATTGAAAACGGCAGAGTACTCGACCCGGCGAACAAACTTGACGAAAAACAAGACCTCTTTATCGCCAATGGAAAAATTGTCGGTCTCAAAAAGAAGCCCGATGGTTTTAATAGTGACCTGCAAATCGATGCAAAAGACAAGGCTGTCTTACCTGGGCTGATTGACCTCTGTGCTCGTTTACGTGAGCCGGGCTATGGACATAAAGCGACATTTCAGTCTGAATGCCAAGCGGCTAATAGCAGCGGCATCACCTCTATCTGCTGTCCACCCGATACTAAACCGGTTATAGACACGACGGCCGTTGTCGACCTGATTCATCAACGTACCCGAGATGCCAATCGAGCCAACGTCTACCCTTTAGCAGCGCTGACGCTTGGCTTGAAGGGTGAGCATCTGGCAGAAATGGATACGTTAAGACGCGCCGGCTGCATAGGTGTTAGTAATGGTCTTGCACCGATTCAAAGCACGGAAGTATTGCGGCGCGCATTCGAATATGCACACAGTTGTGGATTAACTGTTTTCTTTTTTGCGGAAGACCACTCATTAAAAAATAATGGTGTTGCACATGAAGGGCCTGTAAGTACTCGATTAGGCCTGCCTGCCATACCTGAAACTGCAGAGACGGTTGCCCTCAGTCGTGCCTTGTTATTAGTTGAACAAACCCAAGTAAAAGCACACTTCTGTAGGCTATCAAGCGCACGAAGTGTTGCTATGATTGCAACAGCACAAGAACAAGGCCTGCCTGTAACTGCTGATGTTTCGATTTGTCACCTTCATCTAACAGAAATGGATATCGCCGATTACAATAGCGATTGTCACTTACAACCGCCGCTTCGCAACGAACGCGATCGACAAGGCTTAATCGAAGGCATCAATAAAGGTGCTATCACAGCCGTCTGTTCTGATCACCAGCCACATGATGCTGATGCAAAAGCAGCACCGTTTAGCCAAACCGAAGCAGGGGCCTCAACAATCGAGCATTTATTGCCACTAATGTTGCATCTGGTTAATCGTAAAGAAATAAAACTCGAATCGGCGATTTCCGTATTAAGCTCGCAACCGGCAAATATACTTGGCATTGATAAAGGTACACTGGCAGTTGGCAGTGACGCAGACATATGCATACTCGATCTCGATTCAAGCAATAGTGTTGATACAGCCTCACTACTCAGTGCGGGAAAAAATACACCGTTCAAAGGCTGGGAATTACCAGGACAGGTTACCCATACTTTATATAATGGTAATGTCGTATTTAATAAAAACTAAAAAAACTTTTAATGACACATCCCGCAACACGTAACACACTCTATGTAGAACAAGCAGAGCTCTTGTCGCAAGACGAATATGCCGACGCACAATATCATATGCGTCTTCAAGCACCAGAGACAGCAGCACATGCCAAGCCAGGTCATTTCATCCATATGCAATGCGATCCGGCCTTATACATGCGCCGGCCAATGTCGATCATGCGCAGCAATCCTAAAAGCAAAACTATCGATGTACTCTATAAAGTACATGGCCAAGGCACTGACTTATTATCAAAACGCAAGGTTGGCGACAAGATTGATTTGATAGGCCCTATTGGCCAATCATTTAAAATGGACGGTTACAAAAAACGACCTCTGTTAATTGGTGGTGGGGTTGGTATTCCACCTATGGTGTTTCTTGCAGAACATATGAAGAACACTGCCAAAAATATTAGCCCATTGGTTATTATGGGTTCCGAGATTCCTTTTCCGTTTAAAAGTCGTCCTTCGCAAATCATGGTAAACGAGATGCCATCTGATGTGATTGCATCGATGCCACTATTGGATGATTGGGGCATACCTTCTCGCTTAACCAGTTTACAAGACTATCCCGGTTGCTTTAACGGTTATGTCACAGACTTAACACGTCATTGGCTAGATAAGCTTGATGAAGATGAACGCAAAGAAGTCGAAATATTTACCTGCGGCCCAACACCGATGTTAAAAGCAGTCGCACAACTGGCAAAAGAATATAACTTATCTTGTCAGGTCTCTTTAGAGGAATACATGGCTTGCGCTGTTGGCGGGTGTGCCGGTTGTACCGTACTAGTAGAAACAGAGAAAGGCCCGGCAATGAAACGTGTCTGTGTCGATGGTCCAGTTTTCGAAGCAGAGACCGTCATTCAATTCCAGTAACGATGACCACGCTTAATGACCATTAAGTCAAGGATCATTACCAGTAACCAATCGGGTGTTCATAAAGATCTTGAAAGCAGTTTAAAGAAACACCTCGCCAACCCTTTCAGAAAACCTTACCGGCCTTTTAGTGCAGAAATTTTTCATAGAGTGAATGAAATAATAAATAATTTAAACCTGCCAATAATACTCGACTCTGGCTGTGGCACAGGTGAAAGCAGTTATCTTTTATCAAAACAAAATACTGATGTATTAATAGTTGGTATCGACAAATCAGAAAAACGCCTTGATAAATTCATATCAAATGAAAATTTTTATGATAAAGATAATTTGATATTAATAAGAGCCGATGTCATTGATATCTGGCGAATGATTAAACAATCAAACTGGAATATTAAAAAACACTATCTACTTTACCCGAACCCGTGGCCCAAAAAAGACCAACTAAAACGTCGCTGGCATGGCCACCCTGTTTTTCCGGAAATGATCAGCCTATGCGATCAACTTGAATTAAGAACCAATTGGCAGATTTACGCGGAAGAGTTCAAACAGGCATTGGAGATAGCAACAGATAAAAAGGCATTACTAGATAATATTGATGTAACAGGTTTCATTAGTCCGTTTGAAAAAAAGTATTATGATAGCGGACATCAACTATATCGAGTCATTAATTCAAATGAAGAAGTAATTTTATGAACGAAGTAATCAATTTATTGCGGTCACGTAGTTCAGTACGTAAATTCACTAATCAAAACATCCCACAAGACACACTTGATGAACTAATTAAATGCGGCCAGGCAGCAGCAACGTCCAGTTTTATCCAGGCCTGTACCGTGATCCAGCTTGAAGATTCCGATAAACGTAATCTATTAGCCGACTTAGCCGGCGGACAACCTTATGTCGCCAGTGCATCTAGATTTCTGGTGTTTTGTGCTGATATGAATCGTCATCAATTAGTCTGTGATATGCACAACAGTGAAATGATATCTGGTTACACAGAACAATTTATAACGGCAACTGTAGACGTCGCATTGTTTGCGCAAAATGTCATGACTGCTGCGCAATCTCTGGGTATAGAAGGTGTTTATATCGGTGGCATCCGCAATAACATTGCAGAAGTCTCCAACTTACTTGAACTGCCCACATTGGTTTACCCGGTATTTGGCATGTGCCTCGGTTACCCTGCACAAGAACCAGAAACCAAACCGAGACTACCCTTATCAGTCGTCTTAAAAACAGACCGCTATCAAGACGACAACGATACAAAAACCATTTCCGAATACGATGGACAAGTACGGGAATATTATCGAAGCCGAACCGGCGGCACAAAAGAAACAACATGGAGCGAACAAATTGCAAGCATGTTAGTTAAAGAAGCCAGACCGCACATGAAGACATACCTGGAAGATCGCGGGTTTATTTTGAAATAAACATTTTTTAATGGTTCAATGACAATGAAGACAATAATTACTATTGATTCGAATAAGGTTCGACAGTCAAGGAGGCACAATTTAGATGGGGCAATTGCTTGATAATATGAGCGTCGATGCTCTGTTGTTAATTTTCTATGTACTGTTGGCATTAATCGTTTCGTTTCTCTGCTCAGTAGCAGAAGCCGTGCTTCTCAGCATGACACCTTCATATATCGAAAATCAAAAACAAACGCGACCGGAATACGCAGCTCTTTTAAAACAACTGAGACAAAGCGGCATAGATCGATCACTTGCAGCTATCTTGACGCTCAATACTATCGCACATACAGTCGGCGCAATTGGAGCAGGAGCAAAAGCAACAATCGTATTTGGCAACGCATGGTTTGGCTTATTTTCAGCAGTCATGACGCTGATGATTCTTTTTATATCAGAAATCATTCCTAAAACTATAGGTGCCATTTACTGGAAAAAACTTGCGCTCTTTACTACCTATTTTGTAAAAGGGCTGATCGTGGTTTTGTATCCGATTGTATGGATAGCAGAAGGTGTGACGAAATTTATTTCTCACGGGAAGACCATACATATTTTTAATCGAGATGAGTTTGTTGCAATGACGCGGGTTGGTGAAAAAACCGGACATATCAGTAATAACGAGGTTCGCATTATAAGAAATCTTTTTCGATTCGATTCCTTGAAGGTAACGGATATCATGACACCACGCATCGTGATTGGGTCTCTTCCCGAAGACACAACCGTAACAGAAGCTTCAGAGTATGCAGAACGAGTTCGCTTTTCGCGCTTACCGATTCACAAAGGCGACCCCGATACTGTAACCGGGTATGTACTCCGAGACGAGATATTTTTAAGCAAGGCAAAAGGAGAGGGAGCTGAAACACTCAAAACTTTTAGACATGATCTGCTTGCCGTTCCAGAAACGTTATCGCTAACACGGTTACTTGAACAGTTTCTCGAAAACCGCCAGTATATTGCCATCGTTATCGATGAGTATGGTGGCACGGCTGGACTAGTTACTCTCGAAGATCTTGTAGAAACATTGGTAGGCATCGAGATCATGGATGAAACGGATGAGATCGCAAACCTTCGATCACTCGCGCGGGAAAAATGGAAGGAACGTGCAAAAGAATTCGTCATCAATGTTGATAGCTCAGAACCCGTTACAGTCGAACAAGACACTCCCCCAGATACCGACAAATCACATCACTAAACTCTAAAACAATAATCAAAAAGGCTAATGTCGATTGATCTGTCAAGTCCCTTTATTGCTTGCTTTTTTTGAGTCACATAAAGAAAAGTGAGCCATCATCAGAAGAAAATCAAACCAATAGGTTGACCACAACTTGCACAAAACCCGATTTTCACCTACTTTTATTAAACTAATTAAAATAAAACACTACAAACGGAAAAAACATGGCAACCGGTTGGGCTAAAGAAGGCGCCGTTCAAGAACAAATTGATGCAAGCATCAAAGACGCGATCAAACAGGCGCGTAGCGAGATGCCAGTAGGCGAGAGCCTAGCGCATTGCGAAGAATGTGATGCTGCAATACCGCAAGCACGTCGAGAAGCCATCATGGGTGTTCGTTTCTGTGTTAATTGCCAATCTGAATTCGATAAGAAAAAAGTCACATTCACCGGTATCAATCGCCGCGGTAGCAAAGATAGTCAATTAAGATAAGTTCCGGTTTAATCAGACTATTTTTATAGTAAAACCCTGCTCTCTGGTTTAATGTCTCTGATTTTTAGACCTATTCTAAATACATTGAATCTCTGTAATAATACACCTCGTACTTTAGCCTGAGATTGTATTTAAAAGCTTACTTTTAAAATCGTTTCTCTATTCTGAACAATAAAAACATATAAACACCTTTAAGGAGTATTTTTTATGTCTGTATTAGTTGGTCGCGAAGCACCTGATTTCACTGCCCCTGCTGTATTAGCTGATGGCACTATCATTGATGCATTTAATCTGAAAGAACAAATCAAAGGCAAGAATGCTGTTATCTTCTTTTATCCTTTGGATTTCACCTTTGTTTGCCCATCTGAATTAATCGCATTTAGTAAACGTATCCCTGAATTCGAAAAACGTAATACTCAGGTTATTGGTGTTTCTATTGACTCACACTTCACCCACAACGCATGGCGTAATACTCCCGTTAATAACGGCGGTATTGGTGCTGTTGCTTATCCACTGGTTGCTGATCTGACACATGGTATCTGTAAAGATTATGACGTAGAAACTCCAGACGGTGCTGTCTCGTATCGTGGTTCATTCCTGATTGACACCAATGGTGTCGTCAGACATCAAGTCGTTAATGATCTGCCTTTAGGTCGTAACGTTGATGAAATGATTCGTATGGTAGATGCTTTGTTGTTCCATGAAGAACATGGCGAAGTTTGCCCTGCTGGCTGGAACAAAGGCGATAAAGGCATGCAGGCAAGTCCTGAAGGTGTCGCTGCTTATCTTTCTGAAAACGAAGGTAGCCTATAAACTGTTGCTAAGCATAAACACTATCAAGACTAAATGGCACTTACCTAAAGTCTATCAATAGTATTTTTTGCGTTTGTCATCCCCGGTCAGGCGGGGATCCAGTGAATATAATAAAACTTGTTTAACTGGATTCCCCCCTGACCGGGAAAGACGGACTTAAGCATATGACATTCTTATCAAGCTCGGTTTATCCGGGCTTTTTTATCTCCATGGGAGGAGTGTATGTCGCGAGAGGACAGGATCTCCGGTGCGACGATCATTATATTAAGCCGAAAACGTAATCTCATAGGTTACCCCGTCTTTAGACCGACCCGTTTTCCCTCGCTGTGAAGAAAAATACAGGCGTTTACCATCTGGCGAAAAAGCAGGTCCAGTAATTTCGGATCGGTCTTGTCCATGCACATCAACAAGTACATGCGGTTCGTAGTTACGATCCAAAGCAATGATCTGCATGTTGCCACCGTCTTCTGCAATTAAAAGTTCGCCGGATGGTGAGACTTCAATATTATCAACACCAGTGAGTAAGGGTAGTTGATAGTCACTTGCACTATAAACCCTGGTGATCAAATACGTCTGTGTATGATATGACCAAACGATGTTATCAATCTTTGTTGTGAAAAAGATTTGTTTATTATGATAAACAATACCTTCGCCGCCTTTAAAACGCGCGGCATCCATTACTTGATAGCGTGTCGGTTTTATTTTTGCTAAAGGATCGTCTATTTTTTTCCAGGACAATACATTTTTGTTTGGAACGGCCACTTCAAGAGCACCTTCAGACAAATTATTTTTAATATGTGGCTTGAAACGATAGAAACAGCCGTCTCTTAAATCTTCGGTTAGATAAACATAACCGCTATCGGGATCTACTGCTGCTGCTTCATGATTAAAACTTCCCATTGCTGGCCTAACAATTGCCGTTTGTTTCCCCGCAGGGTCACATTCATAGATCTGTCCATGGTCACCTGATTCTTCACAGGATAACCATGTATTCCATGGTGTCTTCCCTCCCGCACAATTACGTGATGTTTTATCTAATATTGGATAGGCATCAACAATGAGACCTTTGTTATTAAACCTGATTGCGCCAACACCGCCTTTCTTGTTTTTCATTTCACTGTTGGAGACATAGATCCAACCGTTATCTTCCGTTGTGAAACAAGCGCCGCCATCAGGGGCACTGTGCCAAAGAAATTTTTCATCATTAATAACAGGCAGGCTTGATTGCGCTATTTGTCGAATAACACTTCCCTTAGGTATTTCAATATTGAGATCTTTGTCAAGCCAGGTTTCTTTGATTAAATTGATAGCAGGGCGTTTGTCTCCCTTTGCTATAGTGGGAATCACCATACTGCTTAATCCAAGCATGGCGTATTGTAAAAACTGTCGTCGTGATTTTATCCCTCTCATATAGTTAGTCTATATAAACTTTTTGAAATTGATATTACAACTTACTGCGATTAATAGTCAGGTTCATACATATAATTCTTAATCCTTTCTTGCAGGTCATTCGGCCTTTCTGTCTTTACAACTTTTGTTTCATAAACATTTTCAGCTACAGCTAACGCAATATTGTATGAAACCTCGCGAATAGTATTTAGAGGTGGGTAGATCATGCCTTTATCAAGATCCTCCTGGCTCACCTGATTTGCTAAAGTTCGTGCTGCGACCAGAAACATATCTTCGGTAATAACAGGAGCATTGCTGACTATCGTGCCTAAACCAACCCCTGGAAAAATATAGACATTATTCCCCTGTCCCGGCGTGTAGTTCTTGCCTTCATAGTCGAGTGGAGCAAACGGGCTGCCACTGGCAAAGATAACTTTGCCCTGGCTCCACTCATAAGCTTCTAGTGCCGTACATTCTGCACGCGAAGTGGGATTGGAAAGCGCAAAGATCGTAGGCCGTTCGTTAACATCAGACATTGCTTCAATAACACTACGCGTAAATGTATTCGGAGCGCCTGTTGCACCTATCAACACATTAGGCTTGATGTCATTTATTGCATCGATAAATCCAAGTTGCTCATGTTCGTGCATATAAGGCTCATTATGCGACATTAATCCTTTACGTCCTTTTACGACAAGACCTTCTACATCAACAAACCATAATCTTTTTCGGGCAGCACTTTCTGACAAACCCTCTCGTTGCAAGGCATAACATAATAAGTCAGCGATGCCGGTTGCCGCCGATCCGGCACCAAGAAACATGATCTTCATGTCTTTGAAATTCAACCCTGAGATGCGGGTACTGGCATAAACCCCAGCTAAGGCAACACCGGCAGTACCTTGAATATCATCATTAAAACAAAGCACCTCATTACGATATTTTTTTAATAGGGCATACGCATTGGGCGTTAGAAAATCTTCAAACTGGATCAAGGCTTTGGGAAATAATTCTTTTACGCCCTGGATAAACTCATCGACGATATCATTATACGCATTACCTGTTATTCGACTTTGCGTCAAACCAAGATAGAACTCATCATGTAGATATTCGACGTTGTTAGTGCCGACGTCGAGCATAATGGGCAAGCATTGGTGTGGAGGTATACCTGCACAAGCAACATACAATGCCAACTTGCCAATCGGTATCCCAATACCATTTGCACCCAGGTCACCTAAGCCCAGTATACGTTCGCCATCAGTAACAACAATGACCTTGATGTCCTTGTAAGGCCAGTTCTCAAGAACCCCTTTAATATCACCTTTATCATTTGCGGTTATATACATACCTCTTGGTCTACGATACAAATGCGCATATTCCTTGCACGCCTGTCCAACAGTCGGCGTGTAGATTAAAGGCATAATTTCTTCGATATGATTAATCACCAGCTTATAAAACAGACGCTCGTTACGTGATTGCAGCGCGGTTAAGAAAATATATTTTTCTATATCATCATGGGTGCGACGTAGATTCTTGAGCGTTCTTTGTAATTGAGTCTCAGACGAAACAACCTTTGGAGGCAAAAGACCGCGTAAGTTATATCGTTCACGTTCTTCTTCAGTAAAGGCAGTACCTTTATTTAATGAAGCACTATTGAGCACCTGAAACCCTGTTAGAGGAATATCTTTTTTCTTATCCATAATATTTTTATTTATGTTGCGGGAAAATCACCTGCATATCTTTCAATCCATTCTCTTGCAGCTTCCTCGCTATCAATTTCTCTACCCTCATTCTTCAAAACTTCGTTTCGATAATGTTCTATATGGCAAATTTGTTCGATCATGCGCAAATGAAACACTTGATCCTTACTTACAATAAACTCTATTCCAATTTCATATAGATCGTTTTTTAAACGACACCAAACTGCCTTGCCAGTTATTTCAAAATTCGGGTTAACACATTCGATCCTCATTTTAACCGTCTTGCCTTTTTCAATAGGTTGAGAACATATACAAGCGACACCACCAAAACTAACATTATTCAACGTATTGATGCCGTGCCTGATCTCTCCCTCCAACTCATCTAACTGGAAAGGCACAGACGTAGGATGACGAATAAACTCTCTCAAAGAAGACCCCTAAAACCCTTAAATTATTATGTCTATTTGTTTTTTTCGGTAATTTTTATAGCATTATTAATGCAAAAAGGAGCCATAGGCTCCTTTAAATTTAAAACTAATTTTTATCTTTGATTAACCAAAACTAATCTTATTCTCCAGGTTGGTTCTGGAATCAGCATTATTCAGCGCCTCTTCCAGTTCAATACGGCCTTCTTTATATAAATTAAATAATGCGGTATCAAAGGTTTGCATGCCTCTTTGTCCACTCTCCGCCATAGCAACCTTAAGTTCATCGATATCACCTTTGAGGATCAATTCCTGGATATGGGGCGTGTTAACAAGAATCTCAATTGCTGCTGTACGTTTACCATCAATACCCAATACCAGGCGTTGTGAAACAACTGCACGAATATTCAAAGAAAGGTCCATAAACAATTGTTTATGCATGTCTTGCGGAAACATATTAATCACTCGTTCCATAGCCTGGTTGGCATTATTTGCATGCAAAGTAGAAATAGCCAAGTGACCAGTATTAGCCAACTCAAGTGCCGCTTCCATCGTGGTTCTATCTCGTATTTCACCGATTAGGATGACATCGGGCGCTTCGCGCAAAGAAGCTTTTAACGCATTGGCATAGGATTGAGTATCAACTCCTACTTCACGTTGATTAACTATCGCCTTGAGATTCGGGTGACTAAACTCGACCGGGTCTTCGATGGTCAGAATATGACCCGCCATGTTCTCATTACGGTGATTAATCATTGCCGCCAGCGTAGTCGACTTACCGGAACCAGTTGCGCCTACCATCAAGATGAGACCACGCTTGTTCATGATCATCTCTGATAAGATCTCCGGCACCCCAAGTTGGGCTATGGTAGGAATTTCATTTGGAATACGGCGTAGCACCATGCCGACCTCGCCGCGCTGACGAAAAACATTTACTCGAAAACGTGCTTGATCGGCCAACGGGATAGCAAAGTCACACTCCAGTCGATCTTCAAACTCCGCGATCTGCTTTTCATTCATGATGCCATAAGCAGCAGCCTTGGTTAACTCACCCGTGAGAATTGTTTTACCTACAGAAGTCGCCTTACCCTCCATCTTTACTTTGACAGGAGAATCGGTTGTGAGAAAAAGATCAGAAGCATCTTTTTCAACCATCAATTTTAAATAAGGTGTGATGTCCATGAGGTATTAGCGCTGCCTTTTTATTATTTATTTAACTAGAGTATCAAAATAAGCCCACAGATTAACGCATCATCCCGGACTCTTCGTCGGTTTCTTCGAGGCTTAGGTGGTCTAATCCTTCTAATGCATCTGTCCCTTTTGCTGCCTTGCCTTCGAGTTTAATTCTCAACCGCAATTCATTCATCGAATCGGCAGATCGCAAGGCATCTTCGAGTTTGATCTTATCTGCTTCGTATAAGTCAAACAGCGCCTGGTCGAAGGTCTTCATCCCTAACTCGTTTGACTTGGCCATAATGGCCTTGATCTCGTGCACTTCACCTTTGAGGATTAGGTCTGAGATCAATGGTGAATTCAATAAAATTTCAATGGCCGCCGCACGACCGTTACCATCAACCGTTTTTAACAAGCGCTGTGAGATAACCGCCTTCAAGTTGAGTGATAAATCCATCAATAGCTGCATTTTACGTTCTTCGGGAAAGAAGTTAATAATCCTGTCCAAGGCCTGGTTAGAACTATTCGCATGCAAAGTCGCCATTGCCAAGTGACCCGTTTCAGCAAAGGCAATACCAAACTCCATAGTGTCCTTATCACGAATCTCTCCAAGTAGTATCACATCCGGTGCCTGACGCAAAGTATTCTTCAATGCGATTTCCCAATCATCACAATCCACACCCACTTCGCGCTGCATTATCACGCAATTTTTATGGGGGTGAACATATTCGATCGGATCCTCAATCGTAATAATATGTCCATAGGTATTGGCATTACGATAATCAATCATTGCGGCTAATGATGTCGATTTACCGGAACCGGTACCACCGACCATAATAACCAATCCGTTCTTGGTCATAACAACATCTTTCAAAACTTCTGGCAGCCCCAACTTGTCCAGGTTTGGCACATCAGTCTCAATAACACGCATGACAAGTCCGCAAAAACTTTGCTGGATAAATGCATTAGCACGAAAACGACCAATACCGACCGGCGCTACGGCAAAGTTACATTCCTTGGTTGCCTCATATTCCTTCAATTGCTTGTCATTCATGACTGCGTAGGCAAGTGCTTTTGTATTTTCAGGAGTCAGTTCAGTTTTTGAAACCGGGGTCATCTTGCCATGAACCTTCATAGCAGGTGGAAACCCAACTGTGATAAATAAATCGGAACCACCTTTCTCAATCATCAGTTTGAGAAGATCGCGCATAAATTTTATCGCCTGTTCTCTTTCCATTCGCCCTCTCCTGAATCAGGAATTAGTTAATAGCTATATTTAGAAATTATCTTTATTTGCGCATTTCGATATGGCTTCTTGTCGTGTCACCACATTCTTCTGCACCAGTTGTTGTAAGTTTTGATCAAGAGTCTGCATACCAAAGGCTTGACCCGTTTGAATCGCGGAATACATCTGCGCGATTTTGTTTTCGCGAATCAGGTTACGAATAGCCGGGGTTCCCATCATAATCTCGTGTGCAGCTACTCGACCACCGCCTTGCTTTTTCAGTAATGTTTGCGAAATAACAGACTTCAATGATTCTGATAGCATCGCCCTGATCATATCTTTTTCCGCTGCCGGAAATACGTCAACAACACGGTCAATGGTCTTTGCAGCAGAACTCGTATGCAAAGTACCGAATACCAAGTGACCTGTTTCAGCAGCTGATAATGCTAAACGAATTGTTTCCAAATCTCGCATTTCGCCGACCAGAATAACATCTGGATCTTCACGTAATGCTGAGCGCAACGCTTCATTAAACCCAAGTGTGTCACGATGTACTTCACGTTGATTGATCAGACATTTTTTACTAACGTGTACAAATTCAATAGGATCTTCAACTGTTAGAATATGTCCATATTCGGTTTCATTCTTATGGTTCACCATAGCTGCCAACGTGGTAGATTTACCTGATCCTGTTGGGCCCGTCACCAGAACAACACCTCGAGGTGTATCCGCGATTTGTTCGAAGATCTTCGGGGCGTTAAGTTGCTCTAGAGATAAAATTTCTGAAGGAATAGTTCGGAATACAGCACCTGAACCACGGTTCTGATTGAAGGCATTGACACGAAAGCGAGCCAATCCCGGGATTTCAAATGAAAAGTCACATTCCAGAAACTCTTCGTAATCCTTACGTTGTTTGTCGTTCATGATGTCATAAACCATGTCATGCACATCTTTATGATCCATGGTTGGAACGTTGATGCGACGCATATCACCATCAACACGAATCATCGGGGGTTCACCTGCCGATAGATGCAGATCCGAACTACCATTTTTTACACCGAAGGCTAAGAGCTCACCGATATCCATTTATACCTCCCACTAGGTAATGACATAATTGACCAGGCATGTTGCAATATTATTCTTGGTTATTACACGCATGGCGGGTGAAATCAAAAAACTATGACTACTATTATTGTTCCACCGTACGTACATTATCAATCTTACTGATATTTTAAATTATAGACTACCGTAATAGCCTCTTTTTTATGAAAATTATCGATAATCTTAACCATATACGCAATGAGATAAGCGTAGCAAAAAAACGATTCCATCGTAGCGCGTCATCTGTGTGCTTGCTGGCGGTCAGTAAAACACGAAACGTTAACGAGATTATGGAAGCTATAAATGGGGGTCAGCGCCATTTCGGGGAGAATTATTGCCAAGAAGCCGTGGAAAAGATTGACACAATTGACCGCAACGACCTGATCTGGCATTTCATCGGCCCGATTCAGTCAAATAAAACCAGACAAATAGCCAGTCATTTTGATTGGGTGCATACCGTTGATCGGATCAAGATCGCACGGCGCCTGAACGAACTGCGGCCAGAGACGCTGACGCCGTTAAACATCTGTGTTCAAATCAATATCAGTGGCGAAACAAGCAAGTCAGGCATTACTCTCGATAATATTGACGATTTTATAGCGGAACTTGAGCAATTCAATCGACTAAAAGTACGTGGTTTGATGTCTTTACCCGCCCCGGCAAACAACTTTGATGAGCAAAGGATCCCGTTTTCAATTTTGAATAAAAAGTTACAGCAACTAAGTACATCCAGACCCGACCTCGATACCCTTTCTATCGGGACCACTCAGGATATGACGGCGGCAATTGCAGAAGGCGCAACGATAGTCCGTATAGGCACCGCGCTATTTGGCCCACGCAATGCAACAAAACAAACAAGTTGATAAACTGGCATAATAAAAACCAAAATACAGAAAAATTTAGCTGAATGGAAAATTGCAACATCACATTTATTGGCTGCGGCAACATGTCTCGCAGTCTGATTGGCGGACTGATTAATAATGGCGTCAAGACAGAACGCCTATTGGCGACTGACCCAGATGCGGAGCAACGTCAAAACATAAATCAACAGTTTGGTATTACCACTTTAGAAAGTAACGAAGAGGCCGTAGCAAACGCTGATGTCATTGTTTTAGCAGTGAAACCACAGGTGATGCACCAGGTGGTCAGCAGTCTCGCCAATGCCGTGAAAGGTAGTTCGAAGATGCTTATTTCTATCGCAGCCGGGGTAAATCTCAATTCCCTCGCTGAATGGCTCGGAGAACCAACTGCGGTTATTCGCGTTATGCCCAACACACCTGCCTTGATCCAGGCAGGTGCCGCCGCTTTATTCGCCAATGAGCATGCGACTGACACGCAGAAGAATACCGCAGAGGCCATGATGCGTTCTGTTGGCACTGCAATCTGGCTGGAGACCGAAGACTTGATGGATACGGTAACGGCTTTATCCGGTAGTGGACCCGCGTATTTTTTCTATTTTATGGAGGCCATGGAAAAGGCGGCGATTGACATGGGGCTCAGCGATGAGCATGCCAGATTATTAACCATAGAGACAGCACTAGGTGCGTCCAAGATGGCATTATTATCGGCCTCTGATCTTGCAGAACTTAGAAAGCAAGTGACCTCTCCAGGCGGCACAACAGAGCAGGCCTTGATTACCTTCCAACAAGGCAAACTGGAAGAATTGGTTCACGAAGCTATGAGTGCAGCCAAACAACGCTCTATCGAATTATCACAACTATTAGGTGAATGAACATGGGTGGAAACTACTTTGCACAGGCCGCCCTTTACCTTATCGAGATCGTTTTTGGTCTTTATATTCTGGCGGTATTATTACGCTACTTGTTAGCCAGAGTCAGGGCTGATTTTTATAATCCTTTATCTCAATTTCTAGTCAAAATAACTAACCCACCGATAAAACCATTACGTCGATTCATCCCGGGTTATCTCGGTATTGATTGGCCATCGATTATATTGCTGTTCTTCCTGCAAGGATTAGAATTAATCTTGATTACACTGGTCAGCACTGGCCATGTCCCGGCACCGCCCGGACTATTTGTCTTGATTGTCGCTAACTTATTAAAAACCGTCATCTACGTTCACATGTTTATCATCATCATCCAGATTGTGATCAGTTGGGTAAATCCGGGCGCTTATAATCCAATTACTGTCATCATGTACCAACTAAGCGAACCCGTGTTAAAACCGGCACGTCGATTGATTCCTCCAGCCGGTGGCTTTGATTTTTCTCCAATGCTTGTCATCATCATTATGCAACTGATGATTATATTATTGGTCTCGCCATTAATGGACCTGGGTGCGAGATTGTCTTATTAGTGATGTGGCTTTTTATGAATGGCGCGGGAAAGATTTGCTACTGAACATCCATGTTCAAACCCGAGCAAAAGAAAATGCCATAACGGGACTCCATGGTGACAGACTAAAATTACGGATCAATGCTCCACCTGTCGACAACAAGGCTAATCAACACATCATTAATTACCTTGCTAACGAATTTAACGTTAAACAAGCTAACATAGAAATCAAAAGCGGCCTGAAACATAGAGACAAACAATTGATAATCAAACAACCCGCGCAACTACCCGGCTGGTTTAATGATTTATCAGATAGCACCTGATCAAATTTAGCTCTAATATGTCGCTTATACTATGTAATCTATTTTAATAACGCTCCATTGAACAATAATCATAAGTAACACACATGCGAGAAAGCACAAGACCTGTCGATGACGTTGGTTTGGTTGAACCGAAAACAGCGCATTTTAGCGAAACGCTGGCACTCGCCTCGGGTAGTGAATTGCATAGCTTTGATATTGTTTATGAGACCTATGGAGAATTAAACGCTGATCGTTCTAATGCTATATTGATCTGTCACGCACTCAGTGGCGATCATCATGTTGCCGGTTACCATACACCGCAGGATAAAAAGCCAGGTTGGTGGGATAACGCCATAGGACCCAACAAGGCGATAGATACCAATCGCTTTTTTGTTGTTAGTCCGAATAATATTGGCGGCTGTAGTGGCTCAACCGGGCCGCTCACCACAAACCCCGGTACCAACAAACCCTATGGCCCCGACTTTCCACTGGTCACGGTAAAAGACTGGGTTAAAACTCAGGCTATGCTTGCCGACCAGCTTGGCATTGATGTCTGGGCCGTTATCATTGGTGGCAGCCTTGGTGGTATGCAATGTCTGGAATGGTCGATTGCCTACCCAGAACGACTCAAACATACCTTCGTCATCGCCGCGGCTCCTAAACTATCGACACAAAACATCGCGTTTAATGAAGTTGCTCGTCAGGCAATTCGATCTGATCAAAATTTTAATGGTGGTCATTATTATGAAAATGACAATAAACCAGAACTTGGCTTAATGCTGGCGAGAATGCTCGGACACATAACCTATTTATCAGATGATGCCCTTGATGAAAAATTTGGCCGTGAACTTCGTGATGGCAAGTTAAAATTTGGTTACGATGCTGAGTTTCAAATTGAAAGTTACTTACGACATCAGGGCCGATCATTCGTTGGCCGGTTCGATGCAAATAGCTATCTACTGTTGACCAAGGTGCTTGATTATTTTGACCCCGCTAGTGATGCCGGGGGCAGCCTGGCGAAAGCTATGGCTCCCGCTACCGCAGAATTTCTGGTCATCTCTTTTAGCAGTGATTGGCGCTTTTCACCCGAACGTTCACAAGAGATCGTGAGTGCTTTGCTTGATGCGAATAAGTGTGTCAGTTATATCGAGATCCAGTCAAAACAGGGACACGATTCATTTTTAATGCCTATCCCGCGTTACCATCAAGTTTTAAGGACAGCACTTGATCGCATTGCAGAAGGACTTGGTATCGCATGAGTTTAAGAACTGATCAGGCCTTGATTGCCGAATGGATCAAACCCGGTTCACGTGTACTTGATTTGGGTTGTGGTGATGGCACTTTAATGGCCCATCTACAACAACAGCAAGGAGTGAAAGGCTATGGCCTTGAGATAGACGAAGAAAATATTGTGCAATGTATAGATAAAGGTGTCGACGTCATACAAACCGATTTGGATAAAGGCTTGTCTGAATTCAAGAAAGACACGTTTGACTACGTCATCATGACACAAACGCTGCAAGCAATTTACTATCCCGACAAACTATTAAAAGAAATGACGCGCGTTGGCCGTGAAGCCATTGTCACCTTCCCCAACATGGGTCATTGGAAAAACCGTTTGCAACTTGCATTAGCCGGACATATGCCAAAATCTAAAACACTGCCCTATGAATGGTATAACACACCCAATATTCATCTGTGCACGCTAACCGATTTTGAAAACTTATGTGCTGCAAATAATATTGAGATATTGGATCGCGCAACGGTTGATCATGAACACCAAAGTAGCCTTGGAATGAAGTTGTTTCCTAATTTATTAGGCGAGATTGCAATTTATCGTTTTCGTCAAAACGATTAAAAGTTTACCTTTTTAGTTTTTTACTTAACGTTGCTTTTCGCCTTCATGGCGAGTCACTTTTGCAAACGCAAAAGTAACCAAAAAGTCTTTTCCCTAATGCTTTGGCCTAGCGGCTCCCCTCGTCGGCGTACTGTTATTCGGGTCGCGCATACATTCGTCCCTGAATGAATGCGCTCAATTGTGCGTCCTGCACAATTGCCCCGATAACAGCCCACCTCCTCGGCAAAGCAAAACGGGAGATAAAAACCTACCTCATTTGAAGTAGGCTAGGAGAACTTAAAGATCATCTTTTATGCTGAATTGCATCAATTCCAATTGATATTAACAACCTCTGCTTTTTGTGATTAGTTAAAATGTTAATATGGTGCAACCGACCCAAAGCGGACAAAGTCTCGTTAAAATTATTGCCACCAAAATAGCCATATAAAATGACGAATATACGTATATTGATTTTTTGTTTTTCTCTTGTTTTTACGAATATCACGTACGCAGACAGTCATCCTGAATACTTATGGAATAAAGATATAGAAAAGCTGCCAAAGTTACAGCATGATTTTGTTGTTGATATTATTAAATCATACAGAACGGATGACCAGTCACTATGGAGTTCTCTAATACATCCAGATGGTTTAAGTAAGCCGGAATGTGAAGACTTATGGGCCGGTAATTTTAAGAAAACTACAATATTTTCTAAATATGGAGTGAAATTCGATAAGGGTAAAGAAAAAGATTATCTAGAATTAACAATCGTTCACCGAGAAGAAAAAGAAAAACCGAAAAGAGGTTTGGTACGATTAGTACGAATTGTTAATTACGAAGGAAAATTAGTTATTTACTCAAATTGCGACACTATTCTTCAAAACCGTAAGAATAATGACAGAACAACTGAATCAGTTCGGCCCGCATTTTAGTTCGTACGTTAATGTCCACTTATGGCCCAGACTGTGTGAAAACGCGATAGACCACATTATTAAATGAGTTA
>TARA_R110002074_G_scaffold42001_6_pt1 | contig 32863 bp, 24 predicted proteins | sample TARA_R110002074 | Tara Oceans TARA_R110002074 (sample SAMEA4397215) | marine metagenome | biome: Polar Biome; feature: [MIX] marine epipelagic wind mixed layer (ENVO:01000061); material: water (ENVO:00002006), including particulate matter (ENVO:01000060) such as... | depth 10-100 m | reverse complement strand
TGAGTCACCATTTGCTCCACCTGTAAAATCATAAGTATCATTTACGAGCTTTGCGAATCTGTTAACAGTACTACCTGATTGTACAGCACCATGTGAAGTCAAAGTAATAGATGCACCTGCGATATTATCCCAAAAATTAACAGTTGAGTTAAAGTTAGTGTCAGCATTACTATCCCAATCCGCTGTAACGTATGCTGATTTAGTAGTAAGAGTACTATTTGTTAATTGTTCAGTAACGAAACTTGCACCTGATGTAGTAGCGAAGTCAGTAGCAAAAGTTTCTACAATATTTCCATCATTTAAAACTGAAATATCACTTTTACTTGTTGCTGCATGTTCGACCATGAATTTCAAACCTACTTCTACAGAGTTAGCTAAAGAAGAAGTATTCCAACCTGCCCCTGGGCTAAAGGAAGAGACAGCCATGTGTCCAATACTTGCCGGGTATACACCACCACTTGCATTTATGGTAGACACATCTATAACCGCAACTCCATTAACCATGTCGCCCATGCTCGTTGGAACACCACTTGCTGCGTTATAAGTTGTTCCGGAAACAAGAGTAGCGGATACTGCTGTATAATCACCAGAGCGGTTACCTACAAGAAATGCTTCAGTTAACGTTGTTCCACTGGTTACCATAGAGAATGGTGAACGAGAGGTTGTTCTATTGTTAACAGCTTCTTTCAAATTTGTACAGAACTCATGTGTTGTTGCTCCTGCCGTAGTGAATGGACAATCGACAGAATCACTTAAAAGTTCATTACCGTCTTTATCTTTCACACTAGCAATACGTAGTACATAATCACCTGCGACACCACCACCACTGACTGCAATCGCAGGGCAGATTCCTAAAAGAGCGGAACAATCCGCAGTTGTTTCGGTGCCATTTGAAGTTCGTACAAAGTACAATGATTTAGTTTTACGAAGAATTTCCATCGCTCCCATGATTACATGTTCACCAAGGGTAGACATATCGGGACGACCAAAAGTATCGATTAATTGCTTTGCACTTGTAATAAGTTTAGCTTTACCAACTTCACCTTTTGATGCGTAACCAATAACGGCTGCGACTGATGAGTTGATAGATGGAGCGTATTCTGAAAAGTCATTCTCCTGGAAGAAGACACCTGGTGTTGTATAGTTTGCCATAATTTCTTAGTAGTTTGTAATAGAGAGAAGTTTCATTTGGGCTAAATTTTTAACCTGATGACTAACCCATGCTTCAGGGACAACGATTGTCTCTGAAGGGTTCAAGTAAACCTGTTCTGGTTTACTGTTTTTAATCAGAAGGACAAATTTACCTTGCCCTGCTTTATTTGTAATTGATTTCATTTGAGTCATAATCTACTTCTATTCCTACTTGTATTTATTGTTTTGGGGGACATAGCAACTTAAAAAATACGAAAAATCTTTTATAGTTTTTCATCTATCTTTAAATCATTATCGAATTTCTCTATACGCCCTGTATTTGTCACTAAAAAGCGTTGAGATGGTATGTAAGTCTCAATAGAAATTACAAAATTTCTCTTAAGAACTCTATCTTGCTTATCTCCTACAACAACATTCGTTGCTTCTTGTCTATCTCGGATAAAAGCTTGTGCTTGTGAATCAAACGTAACAGGGAGCTTGAAGGAAGGGTGAAACATTAATTCCACACTTTCTGTAAGTTGGTTTAGGTCTTCCATAAACTTACTGTATAAACTTAAAGTATAATTTAAAGTTACAGGTTTTGGAAGACGGGAAACTACTCTTTGCGCTCTCTGCGAAGTTTTGTCATAATGAGTTTCAAAATTAATAAGAGGTTCATATTTTTGTCGTGTTTCTGCATCTTTAATAGAATGCACTGAAAAAGCAATCAAAGGAAGAACTAAAGAGGTCTTCAGATTTCTTTTTCCAACCGCTCTTTCAGGGGAACCGTAAATAGTTTGGACATCAATTATTTTACCATCAGTTCCTTCACAAGTAAAACCTTCAAACGAACTCATAAATTTCTCAGTATACTCTCTAGTAAAGTTTGATTTATAAGTAGAGTCTTTTATTTGTTTTATAATACCATTAAAATAGTAAGAGTTAGGGGTTCTATCGTAATCCATAATTAGTACATTGTAAAGTAAAGTGGGTCTTCAATTTCATCAATTAACTTAGCAACTAAACTAGTTTTTTCTTGTTCACCTGCTTGAGATAGAGAGGCTCCATCTAATTGCGCTCCTCCGCCAGGAGAAGGTAAGGTTCTATATTTACCACGAATTGTTCCTAGAATACATTTAGCACAAGCTAATGTATATTTTTGCAACCAATTCAAATAGAAAGGATGAATTGTTTCAGGGTTTAACGCTCGGTAGATTACAATTACTTCTGAAAAATCTACAGGAGTTGGATATAAAATAAGTGATTGTCCGTCAACAATATCCCATGAACCTTCATTACCTAAAACTTTACGAAGCATTTCAAGGTTTTGCTGTATCATATAGAATTGACTCATATCCATTGAATTGAATATGTTTGAATCTTGGAAGTATTTAAGAAAAATATCTTCGGTTAGACTTTTGTTACCTGCTTGTAAAGGTGCTGTAAGTAGGTCCTTCTTGTAAACAACATACTCTAAGTTCTGAGCTACCCAATCTGGTAAGTCGTATCTTGATTGCCCAGGGTTAGCAACGAATGTCATTATTTGAGTCATCCATTGGGGAGCATGGTATTGAAGAATTGAAATGGATTCGTCTAAACAAACTTTTAATTGTTGGTTAGTCATTTCCACTCGAACCACAGGTGCACCTAACTGCATTAAAGCATAATCTCGTAAACTTCTTTCGAAATCATTAAACTCGATATCCTCGCCCATAACGTTGCGGTTCAGAGTTGATAAATCAATACCATAATCTTCTCTGTCACCTACATAATTATTATTAGCGTCAGAAAAGGTATCACCACCTCTTGTTAAAGGTCCAGTTTTTTTAGGTGTTATTGCCATTTGTAGGTTCCTTCTTTATAGCTTTATTTGCTGTTTTCTTTTTGGGCTTTGAAACTTTCTTTACTTCAGGTTGAAGAATTATAACTCCTTTAACAGTACCTACTGCTCCTGTTAGTTCTTTCACCTCACCAGAAAGAAGCATTTCTCCACAAGGAAGGAAAATAGTGTGATTTGTTGTGTTCTTGTATTTCATGGTTCTCAATAGTATATAGACAAAAAAAAACAGGCAAGAGTAAAAACTCTTGCCTGTAAATTCAATCTAATTTAAATTAGAGAGCGCCAAAGGCTGTATTAATTCTATCGAACGGTGTTGATAAGTACTTAGTAGCACTTGCGCCAACAAGACGAAGAATACGGTAGCAACGTGACTCAGGAGCAATTGCAACCTTACCGTAACGGGTAATAATACCTTTACGTGGTTGGAATGAATCCGGGTCTGTTACTGTTGGTAGCAGTTGTAGTGGGATGTATGGTGCATAAACAAAACCAGCATCCATTGCACTTTCACCTTTGTAACCCATTAGAATTTCGTCTTCTGGGAAAAGAGGGTCAACGTACATATCATACTTGCCTGCGAACTTACCTTTGAAAGCTACGCCACCTGCGTAAGCGTTTGAATCAACGCCACCTTCAAGCTTAGAAGCAGATTCCAACATAGCAGCAATCAACGGTGAGCAAATGAACCAATTACCAGGACCACGGTAAGTAGTCTTGTAGATATCATTTGACATAAAGTTAAGAGCAGCAAGAATGTTAGAATACATATGTCCAACGTGTTGCGGAGCATCCGGCATTGAAGTCGAAGCTAGGTCTAGGAAGAATACGTTCTTATCAGTACCTGCAGGGTCAGTTGCAGAAATGTTTTGGTCGTATTCGTATGAACCTGTTCCTGTAGCAGCGCCACCTTTGTGTAAACCAGCGAAGTTGTTTGCACCCGCTTGGCTCAAGTTTTTACGGTTAAAACCGCCAAAACCATTAACATCGGTATTTACATCATATGCAAGCATACGTAGGTCTTCAATCAATTCACGGTCAATCTCGACTTCAACTTCTTTAGAAAGAAGGTCAGTCAATTCGCGTTCAAGGTCTAGGTTATGGTATGCCTTAAGGTCTTGAGAAGCTTCGATTGTCCACAAAGCACGGAACTTACGAGTACCGGCTTCAACAGATTGAGTTTCGATGTGAAAGTCAATCTCAGGAATTTGAGACTCTTGAGTAACCAGCATTTTACCATCGTGACCTGAAGCTAGGCGTTCACCTAATTTTTCACCCGCACTTGTTACGTATTGTAGCAAGTCCGTAGTATCAGGGAACATAGCAATTTGACCACCAACAGTAGATGAAGGAGCGAAACCTGCAACACCTGTAACATCAGAAGAATCTAATGAACCTGCGTCAAGTCCAGCAATACTACTACTACCGTGAGTAGCGTCTCCAGGGAACATACCTTTGTATGTTTGTAGGTATTTACCATAAACATTCTCAGTTGTACGAGTACCTGTCGCGCTTGTTTTAGCTCTATCATAGCCTAGATAGAATACTTGGGATACAGGTCCTTGCATAGGTTGTACACCCACAATCTTGTTAGCAATGAGTTCAGGGAACACACGACGAACGATTGGGAATGCAAACTTTTGGAAAGTACCTAGTTGCCCGACAGAAGAGTCCTCATTCATCATACCAGACTTAGTCTGTTCTGTTAGAATACTACGTGCTTGATTCTCTAAGAGAATAGCTGTAGTTTCACGAGTCGTAGCATCATTGATGCCTTGTCCCGAGTCTAGAATGGGAGCCCACTTTTCTGTAAGAGGTCCTAATTGCGAATTTTGCAACATAATATTTAATTTCTCCTTATGAGTGTAATACCGATTTGGTAAGTTCCAACATCTCTTCAGTGAGAAGTGGATTATCAGCACTTGCTAGTGACACTGAATCAACAGAAGTTGAATTGTCATTAGCGATTACAAACGCAGACTCAGATGAATGGAACCCTTCGCTTAGAAGTTGTTCAGTTTCACCTAAAGTATCTTTAGTTGTAATAAGTTGTTCGTTCAGTGAAGAAGTCTCTTCTGTCAAAACAGTTATAGACTTCGATAAACGAGTGTTTTCAGTTAGTAAATCATTAAGTTGAACTTCCATTTCTTCTAAAATGTCTTGTTGTTCTTTAATAACTTGGTTTTTTGCTTCGAGCTTACTGTCAATCATTTCTGATTCAACGTATTCTCCTACAACACCCATAATAGCGTCAAAAGTTTTGATTGCTTTTATGTTGGCGTCTTCGTTTACAAGTTCATTGTAAGCTACTTCTTTTAAGTTGTCAATTTTTGTTCTAAAAAGTGAAGCAACTCTAGTTTCCATTTTTGATACCTTTGTGTTTACTTGTTCAGCAACATGATTTTCCAAAAGAGATGAAATTTCTTCCATACCTTCTTCTGATAAACCGTTAGGTATTAAATTGGCGATTTCTTTAAGGGTTTGTTTGGTCATAATGATTCTCTCTCCTACTACTATTTATAACGTACATATAAAAATAACTAATCTTTTCCGCTATTTTTAGTAGGACATTTTATATTTTTTTATAAATCTGTTTGTGGATTATGTTTAGAACCCACAGCATAATGGTGAGGATTTACATAACTTCTTCTTCCGAAAGCTCGTCGATAAGCTCTTTTTGTTCTTCTAAATATATCTTCGTTAGGACGTCTTTCCATACCGAAGTCTATCTTACCTGTATTAGCATTTCTTTCCATACCTGTTTTACCTCCCAATTTAGTGTCCCTTCCTAAGAATCTAGATAATTTATTCCCAAATCCGCTCATCGCTACTTCTCTAGGAGCATCGATTACAGAGGTACCATCCCTTGCTATATTAGGGTCAATGGTACTATCACGACCTACTCTAGGAACTGGACCGTGTCGTTGAGTATCTCTAGCAGTATAAGGTTTATTATGGGGCTCTGTTCTTGAATCATTTCCGCCTAGTGCTGCTCCTAATGCTCTAGCTTTGGATGCACTTGTGGTAGCTCTAGCGTGAGCAGCGGCTTCCGCGTTACCTTCAGCCTCAGTTGTGTCACCTGCTTGAACTTCTGAAGGAGACGGAGGTGCAGGAGGTTTGTCAGTTTTAGCCACATTTTCCATTCCTGGTAAAAGTGGTTGCTTAGATTTTACAGGTTCTTCAGGAGATGGTGGTTTAAAGTCCGGGTTAGGGATTCCTCCTTTAGCTTTAGACGCTTCTTCCCTTTCTTGATTCCACATGTTATCTTTAACATTTCCATATTTATCTACCTCTGTGCCAAAGTGTGAAGCAACAGTACCAGTTGAAGTTGCAGGTTTTTCATCTTCAGGTGTTTGTCCAGGAGATACAGGTTTTACCGGGTCAGGTTTTACCGGGTCAGGAGTTTCCCCACCGCTAGGTTCTACCGGGTCAGGTGTTACCGGGTCAGGTTTAGGTTTTGGTTCAGGTTCTTCCTCAAAAGGGTTTGGTTTTTTATTTCTTTTTAAATCAGAAACTGTTGCAGCGAATTGACCCGTTTTACCTGTTGCCATTGCATCAGCATCTCTACTACCTCTCACATGAGTAACAGCTTTATTTCCTGTCTGGTACTTCCCAGGTTGAAGTTCTGTAGTTCGCTTAACTGAAGAAGGTATTAATTTACCGTCGGGACCTAATACACCTGTAGTTATTACACCATTACGGCGTCTTGTAATTGTTCTAGATTTAGAGTCAAAGGTTTGTTTTCCTTTTCTAGCGCTTCTAGAATCCGCTAAGTTAGCTTTACCTAAAATGTGTTGGCGTTGAACGTTAGCTCCCATAGCATCACGCATCTTTGAATTACCGAGTACTCTTCTTCTTCTTAATTGCTTATCGCCTGGGTTTATCTCTGTTCGAGACCTAGCTGCGTCCTCGCCGTACCCAGTAGTGGTTCCCGTCGCTCTACCAACCATTCGACGCCATTGCTTAGGAGCGCTATTAGTTCTGCCCATCTCGCGGTCAATACCATTGTATTTTACCCGCTCTCCCGCTTTTATCTCAACGAGGAACGAAGATTTTTTTTTTTTAGATTTTCTCGGAGCAAGTCTAAGTTACCTATAGTCAAAGTATTATTCGAAAGTTGAAGGTTAGCGGATTCTCCTCGTGAACCTCTATTGCTAGTTCCACCTTTGCGTCTTGCGGTTGTTTTAGCTTTCTTAACAAGCTTCCTAGATAATTCCTTTTCAAGCTTAGTGCGTAAAGCCATTCTTGTTTGAGACATTTTCTTACGTAAAGCAGAACGATTCTTTACTTCCTCACCTGCTAAAGCAATTGCTCCTTTCTCACTACCTGCTACGTGTGTGAGCATTTCTTTTTCAATTTGTTCACGACCAGCTGCTTCTTCGTCCTCTATTAAAACAAAACTTTGTTTAAAAGTTTCTATAATAAGACGTTCTCTGATAACTTCAGAGATTTTACGTGAGATTGGAGTTTCACCTTCCGATAACACAGTATTTTCATTTAAACCTACGAACGCTTCTTTTGTTGAAGGGTCCGCAACAAGGTCCCAAGTAATTAGTTTTAAATCTTCATTTACCTTAGCGAAACCTTTATCATCAGGGCTTCCAAGAGAACCTAAAGCTCTAGAGGAGATACCTAACTTTACGCCATCATTAATTAACGATTGAGCAACTTTACCTGCAGGAGTATTTAATAACTCTACAATGCAGATTGCATCATCACCTTTGAAAGATACTTCAGTAATAATATGGGAAGCATTCTTTAAGCTAACAGTAGGACCAGACGGGTGGTCTAATTCACCTATTAATCTTCTCTCTGTAATCAAAGGTTTTAAGTTTTTGAATTCACGTTCAAGAAGAGTTTTCTCATAAATACGATTGTTTTTATTAGGTGAACCAGCGCGTTGACAAACTCCTTGAAGTTTCATTGTACCGCTGCTTCTACTCTCTTCTAATATTTGTAGAGAGTCAAATCCGAAATGGTCTATTAATAACATTATTTACTTTTCTTAACTTTAATTCTAATGGTGGAGCTAGTTTTACGTAAAGCCTTTTTAAGTTTTGGTTTAGCGCTATACGTCTTTTCAACTCCATCTCCTTCCGTAGCAACAACTTGACCCATTCCAGGCAGGGTAGATGATTGCTTAGGTTTTTTACTGTCTTTAGGGTGAGAATAATTTGAAGGTTTCTTCTTATCTAAGTAAGGCACAGTTTCCATTCCTGGTAACCCTAATTGTGGTGGGGTTTCAGTGGAAGAAGACGCTAAGTTTACCCCTACTTGACCTACAGATGTCGTTTCTTGAATTATACCCTCAAGTCCGATACGTGAAGTATCAATACCTAATGCAGCCATGCCTTCGTCAGAGATATCAGGAATTCCTGATGTCTTTCCGCCTGGATTAGTAGGAGTCATAGCATTACTATTTAAAATTTGTAATGCTAAATCGCCAACTCCTACCCCTGCGGAATCTGACATATTCTTAAGCTTGCATGTAGTCGTATGCGAATTCTACTAGACTTGCTACAACGTCAACGTTGTCAACATTCATCTCGTAATTTTCAGATAGAACTTCGGTAATGACATCTAAGTCAATATCAATTTCTTCTTCGCCCTGAGCTTCTGCTTCATCTAGACGTTCTTTGAAAATTGAACTGAAGTCTTCTGCAAATTCAACTAGTGTGCCTGCAACGTCTTCGTTAACTTCGAGATTGTATTGCTCTTTTAGAAAGCTGACTAGCTCAGACATAGGAACTTCTTCCGAAGTTGCTTCGTTAAGGGTAGTCTCGTTTGACGTTACTTCTGCTTCTTCATTAAGAGGAGTTGCGTCTGATTCATTAACAGTCTCGTTTACCAAGCCGTTAGATTCCATAACTTTATTGATAAAGTCGTTCGGTACTTCGATTGGATTCATAATTTTAATTTAGTTTGTTTAAATTCTTTGAGAGTCTAAGATTAGCGCTCATGTTTATTTAGTATAATAGAGGGTATGCATGTTATTTTTTTAACTTGTTTAAAAGACAAAAAAACCTGTATACACACCTACTAGTAATAAAGTCTTTATTCTGAATCTTCTGAGTCAGTTAGACCGATACCGTCAGTAACGTATTCTACCCCGTCTACTGTAGTATCTGCAACCGCATTGCCAATTTCTTGACCTTTATCGATTGCACTATTAATCATTGAGCAAGAGAATAAAAATCCTCCAACCGCGATTCCTAGAACGAGAAAGAACACGCTCTTCCAGTTAGTTAAGACTAACTGATTGATATTGTTAAGTATAGTTTTCCACATAATTTTAATTGTTTACATTGACAAATGTTTGTCCAGAAGTATTTCTTGGGTGTCCGCAGGTATCTTGGTCTCCTACACGGTCAACCCCTTTACCGTTTATATAGACCAGTTGAGTCGAAGAAGAAGTTGTTGCAATTTCCATAGCAGGAGGGGCGGATGACAAATGGGAAGATACTATTGAACCATGTACTTCGATAGGGACCCCACCAATCGTAACAAGTGTTTGAGCTGTCGAACTTATACCCCCATTCATATTCATATCTCCTGCTAATAAAACTAATGCCATTATCTTAGCCTCACATTAGTTAATAACAACATACTTGCTTGAAGTGTTGTTACGGAGATAGGAGTTGCGATGCCAATCTTTTTAGGCATGATAGGGGTTATCGTTGATACAAACCCTGGGGCAATATTTTTTGTTGTGTGTTCCTGCCCAAATCTAGTGGCAGCTCTGTCCCATCTCTCTCCTTTTACTATTTCATATTGAATTTGTAAACCAGCAGTACTTATTTCAAGAAACGAATGTAAGTCTAAAGTCTGCATAACTTCGTTAAAAGTAGGGGGAGAAGAGCCAACATTTAATTCTTCAAACTTTCTATTGAATGCTTGTATAGGAGTTTCCTTTAAAGACTTTGCAGTAAAGTTTTTAGGGTTAATCGCATGCATACGATTGGTTCCTCCAAGGCTGTTTATGGTATATCCCATTATTTTACTAAATCATTATTATCACGAACGTGCGTAAACCAAGAAGCATGGTCTAAACCTCTACAAAAAGATATCTGTCGTTCATTTATATCTACTAGAGTTGAACCACTTCCATTTAATATATGATAAGCCGGGTTATCTGTTGGCATTATAATTAAGACGCGAGGGATATAATTAATAATATGAACATAACCATCATACCGTAAAGAATATTGTGTTTTAGTCCAAGATAGAACTGCACTTGGATGTTTTAAGTAACGTAGAATAGGGTCATCATATTTTACATAGATAATATCCATAGGCGCATAACTTTTCTTAGCTAATTCTGTTTCATTAACTCTTGTATACTTTGTAGTAGTTGAATTAATATAAGGAGGTTTAAGAACAGAAACTGTAGTATCTGTGTTATTAGTTGTACCTTTGGTTACAAATATTAATTTGGAAGGTATCTCCGGGTTATAAGTTGTAATATTAACGTTTTTATCTACTTTAACCCTCATACTTGGGTAATTTCTTACATTAAAAACAAAAGGGATTAAGGAATCAAAATTCGGATGTACGATTTCAGCATCACCTGCATCCTCTATTGTAGTATCAATAGGGTAATTATCGCCAAAGTTATGTACTTTATTTATACCTCCACCTTCTCCACCGGGCATACCTCTGTGCATGGCAAACCAAAGCCTTAATAAATCTTTTTCATACTTGTAGATACTTTTAAAAGTATGGTTTACAGGTCGCATCAATGATAACTCTTTAGAATATCCGCCAGTAGTTGCTTCTGCATTATAGTAGTATTTGTAAATATTGTTTTGTATCTGGTTCTCTAAAGGTCTTCCACCTGGGAACATAACGCCTGTAACTCTATCGTGATAAGGTACAGAGTATGAACCTACAAGGTCATCCATTTTTATGTTGAAAGGATTGAATGCCACCGATGTATGTTCAGGTATTGGAGGGTCTTCTAACTCACTTACAGGAGGGTTTAAATCCAAAGGTATCCAAGAGTAAATTATCGGTTTTGAAGGTACGATAGAAGTAGCTATACCTACAGTAGTTTTATGTAAGTTTCTAAGATATGATTGTTGAAATTTTCCCATTAGTTTAAATGTCTAGGTATTACGAAGTTTACAGGTGGATTAATATTATTTGGTAAGTTACTTAAAACTTCAGTAACTTCTTCAGGTATCTTACCACAGTTAGCAGCACACTTATTATAAGTAGAATAAGTATCTTCAGCATCTTTATTTTGAGCGTAATCAGGAATAGCAAGACATATATTTCCTTTATTTGTAGGTATGCAACGGTAATGTACTGAAAGTACATTGGTATTATTTGTTTCGCCTTGCCCTGTGTTTGATTGAAGACTTGTGTTTCCTACATTCATAAAATCCGCGACCCCTAATTCGGTGTTGTTTGTATTTGCATCAACACACTCAGCTAGTGTTGTATGGTAACCAGAAAATGGGGAAGTACAATCATTAGCTTCGATAGGAACTTCTTCACATTTTTCTCTGCTGGCGTTGTACCACCACCAAGTGCATGTTTCTTTTGTGTTAGTAGCTCCTCCTGGACCCTCGCTAACATCGTCTACGTCACCTACACTTTCAGAGACAAAATCTGGACCACTGCCTCCACCTGTCACAGGTGATTTAGGTCCTGAGTGTTGAGGAGGGCAGGGTGATGCAGGGCAAAGTGAGCAACTTGGTACTACTCTTACGGAATACTCTGGTCCAGGCGAAAAACCGTTAGTCCCTGTGCATTTTCTAATATAACTAATTGCTCCTGTTTCAGGGGAGCCAGGGCAAGGTTTTTCCCAACAAAGTTTTTCAGTATCACCAGGTGGTGTTATAGGTCCTTCTCTTCCCCCACTTGGTGTAGAAGGTGCATTAGGAGATTTTCTTCCTCCATCACCTTCCGTCACAGAGGACGTTTCAGGAATGTCCCATTCAGGGCATGCTTCCCACATAAAGTCATCACACATTTCATGTACAGCACCTCCTTGGCGTTCGTTACCATGTCCTTGGTCACCTCCTCTATTTCCGCTAGGAATAGGGTCACCATTTTCATCAGGGTGTGCAGGAAGTGGTGACATTGGTGTGGGAGGGTTCCAACCAAAATCACTAACAGGAGGTGTATGTAAAGCCCATCCTTCGTCAAATGGGTCCCAACGACCTCTACCTCCATCACCTTTGGAACCATGCGGATTCATAAAGTATTCCGCTTCATCCTTATTAAATACAAAACAATCAGCTCCATTACCATTGGTAATATAACCATCATCCCAACCCCAATCAGTGTTATAATCACTACCTGCACCACTGTCTCCTCCACCTACACCGCTACCGCTGTACCAAAAATTTTGTTGAATACATGCAGGTGTTGGAGGAGGTGGGGAAGAGGGGGGTCCAAGAGGCAGCCTACAACCATCGAATCCTGGTTCGGGTCTATTACCTAATGACGCACCAACTACTATAGAAGTAAGTCGAACAGAGTTATTATAAAAATCACTCTCTGAAACATAACGTCTCCCCATTGCATCTAAGTTAACAGCTATAATGGCTTCGTAAGTTCCAACCGTAGGGGCTACAGGATTTCCGATTAAAGGTTTGGAAATATAAGAGTATTCAAAACTTATATCGAATGAAACTGTAATACTACTATTTGCAGCAATCCCTGAACCTGCTAAAGATGCAGGATAAAGAAACTCGAAAAAATAATTTTGATTTAAATCTAAATCAGGGGTTAGTTGAACGATAATATAAAAATCTTCGTTAACGTCCGCACCTCCTGCTTGAGGCGTATTATTTATTGTAAGCGTAAATGTTTCAGTTCCATCTAAAGCAATATGAGTAGGAAAAGTAACATTTGCTTCCGTTAAAATTAAATCAGCAGGTAATGTCATACTTTTAATGTATGATTAACTTATTCTTATGAAATAAGCATGTCTTATCGAACCACTAGCACTCATATAAACTTCGACTGCAGTTCCAGGTGATGAAACCGTACATGATTGCATAAGACTAAAACCACCATCACCGTCATGTTGTGTGGCAATACTTGTTTTACTATCTGCCCCGCCAGAAAAAGCGGAAGGCATTTGGGCGTTGGTTGCTGAGTTTCTAACTGTAAAGTAATGGCTTTGTTGGCTACTCCAATTACCAGGTAAATTAATTGATGCAACAGTCACTACTAAGTATCTTCCGGGGTCTAACGTTTTTCCAATTGATTTTCTCCCATTTCCTCCAGCATAAACTACATCTAGCTTTCCAAATACATCAAAATTTCCTGTTACTGTATCATTATCCACTATACCATCTATTTTAGCATCCACAGCGGATTCTATGTTATCCATTCTTTCATCCAAAGCTATAGATATTGCCTGCGTAATAAATGGGTTTGATATAGAAGCAGGCGGGTCCGCCATAACAATTCCTTGACGTTCCGCAAGTGTTAACTCAGCGCTTCTAAAAATAGGTCTAACATCCACAACATTATCAGTAGGTATTGTTGTTTCTTGTGTAAAACCTGCAGGGACGAGAATATAAGCTAAAGCTACTCCAAATCCTGCATTAGTGTTTTCTGTTATCACATTGTTTAATATTTCAGGAGCGGAGTTAAATAAATCATCAGGAAGAGGGAAAGACCCTCTCTTTTTAGTTCCTGTGCCAAAATCTAGTTTCCCGTAATTATTTGCAGACGCTTCTAAATCATGTAAATTAGATTCTGGGTCATTTTCCCAAGCTTCAGTAAAAGTTCCACCTATATTATCACCTATAGCATTCATTCTGGTACCAGCATGGTTTGAAGCAAAACCTGCACCTTCAATTAAAAATACATATGGGTTGTCTTCACCTGCGACACCTATTAAATCAATCCTGTAAGCAGGGTCTCCGACAACTCCAAAGTCGAAATCCTCGGCGTTAAAGCTTGGTACTAAAACAGAAGGGTCAACTCCTGAGCTATCTGCGAGTAATTGGAAAACTTCGAGCCTACCAGGAGTATTAAATTCTTGATTCTTAAGTCTGTTTTGACTTAAAGGTTCGCCAACAGTAACAGACATATTACTTGATTCTTGTTCAAAACTTCCATCATGGTAAGAATTAAGTTTAGATGTTCTTGCTGAAAAAACTCCAGGAGTAACGTAAATTCTTCCATCCTCTCCACTAACATAAGGTAGTAAATCGTCAAAACCTTCTCTTCCAATTGCTTGTGCAGCGGAACCTTTTGGTTTTCTAAACTTAACAATCCTATTTTTAATTTTTCTTGCTAATTCTTTAATACCTTTAAAAGATGTTTCACCTGAAATAGCTAAAACAGCCTCTTCAAGATTTTTATCATTTTCAACTAAGTCTCTTAGAGGTAGATTATCTACCTCAAAATAATAAGGGTCATTAGCCTTAAAGTATCGTATATTTTCATTTATGATGGAACCCATATTATGTTAACCTCTTTAAATCAAATCTCATTAAGGACCTAACTCCTGCACCACCTGAGTCTGCTGTACGTTCTTGTTCGTCACTGGAGTCGTAGTTTCCAGGTGAAATAACAGAAAGTTGGTCTAAGTGTGGTTGTGATAGATGTGCAGCATTTGCAAATAATCTCATTGCTTTTCTATCCATATAATTCCTAGTACCTCCATTAGGAGTTAGGAATGTGTCTGCTATATAAGCAGGTAGCCATTTATAAGTTTGAACAGGGGTTACTTTTCCACCTGAATAACCTGTATCTTTATAATCGCTATGAGTGTCTGCCAATATACCGGTGCTACTAACTAAATAATTGTTATCTGCTCCCGGTATATAGGAACCATACTGACTTGACGGGCTATACCCTTGGGAAAGCAATTGTGGCGCTTCTCCAGATGCTCCCGCAATTCCAGAAACTTGTAAATGCTCAACTACACCTTTAGTACCCATCATTAATCTAAAGTAACCATAATTAAAAGCACCGTAGTCTGTATAAGCGTCTGAACCTGATGCCATTCTCCCATTTTTACCAAAGTCATCTAAAAATACTTGCCCAAGTGGTGCTGCAGCAACAGATGTTACATTCCAAGTTCCACTTGGACCATGATATGCACTTACACTACCAACGGAGTCAGTCATAGGGTCAATACCGCTTAAGGTTAATCGCATTGCTTCCAATCTAGACGTATCGGATATATTCCAAATATGTGGTCTCATACAGGTAGGACCTTGAATATTATAAATGTAACCACTTGTAGTAGGAGCCGCAGCCGTTGGCATAAAGTTACATTCTTTTACAGAAACAGAAGAGTCTCCTACAGCTCTAACACACATTCCACCTAATGATTTATCAAAAGCCTCAGCATCATCTATACCGAAAGTTCCTGCATCTGCTCCGGTTTGTAAAAACATAGCGCTGACTGCGACACCTGCGTTACTATACGTTGTCGAGAATGGTTGCGGGTAGAATTTAATGTAACCAGCACTTACACAAGTATCATCACTGTAATTATACCATTGGTCATAACTTGTATTAACGGGATGATGATTAGGGTCTAATTTCGTCCCTAAGTATTCAGCTTTCCAGCTAGATTTATTATTCACAACAATACACGCACGAGTTGCATGAAGTTCCAGTTTTGTTTGAGTATGAATACCGGAAGAATTAAAGAATGTAGAATCTATAAGAGAACCATCACCAAACGGGTACGTAGGAGGTAATGTTTCAATCATAGAATTATCTTCAGCATGAAGAGCAATACCTAATCTAGAAATTTTAGTAGGTCCTGATATTCTTATACGAGAATTACCTTTAGCACAAACAGCAGATTTACTCCAAAGAGCTTGGAGGTGATGTCTATCTGCGTCTGTGTCAAATCCTGCAGTAAGAGTTCCATAGAAATCAGAAGTAATCGTAGTACATTGAGTAGTAGTTGAGTTTAATCCTCGAAGAATTGCTTGTGAATTACCCTCTGCTAAAACAGCGTGTCCATAGATAGACATATAAGAGGCTTCGTCTGGTTCACCACCGTCAGGACCAGCAGCGTTGCCACCTATTTTAGGAGTCATGTAATTAAGATTTAAAATCTCTGCGTGTGAATTTTGTGAAATTAGAATTCCAGGGATATTTCCAGTTAACCAGTGGTACTTAAGTACGTATTCATCTGCGCTACTCGTTCCTGGCGTATATTCTACAGAATTACCATGATGCGATGAGCTAGATGTCCAGTTTCCAAAATGGTCCTCTAAAGTAACACCTGCACCTAGTTTATAATTTTGCGCTAACAAATTTAAATCAGGTTTAAATGATGAGTTACTTAAAAGGGTTAAGTTTTGCCCATTATTTGTAAACGAAAATTGTCCTCGGTCTAATGTATCGCCATAATTTACTACACGTTCAAATTGAGAACCATATAGTATATGACTTCCAGTTGCCATAATACCAGAACGTTGATTATCTTCTATTGCGTACACATGACTTCTTACTTTAGAATTATGTGCGCTAATACCATTTTGACCGTTCTTTGAAGAATCAATACAACCTGTAAAGTCTAGTTTCGAGTTGTCTAATATGAAACCATCATAATTGTTGTACAAAGCTGTTAAGTGACAGAGAGAGCGTGTAGCGTAATTTCCTGCTGTACTTGTTCGACCACCTGTAATCGATGAGTTAGTCAACGCCCACCCAATACCATTACCAAAAGAAGCTTTTGTGTAAGTTCCAGGGAAAGTTAAAGCGCTATTTACTTCAAAATTTAAATGGCTATTTACAGCTTTTACTCCAATACCTGCGGAACCACCCTCATTATCTGCATTTAAGATTCCATCTCCTCCATCATCGTGTTTACGAACGAGACCTGAACAGTTATAATTACGTGCCGCTAAAAAACTTTCTAGAATTTTAACATCTGAATTTTCTATATTAAAACCTGTTATATTGTTACGAATACTTGTACAGTTTTTTAGCTCAATATCTGAATTTCTAATATGAAAACCATGGTTAGTAATATGTTCTAAGGTTGCTCCAGTTCCACTAGCGCCATCAACTAAAATATTCTCAAGTTGTATTTTACCTGAACAATTAGTAATTGTAACACTGTCGAATGAAGAACCATACATCATTGAAAAGTGGGTAGTGGATGCTTTGGATGTATCAATTGATTTACGAATAGATACACCAGGTGTAGGGTCATCTGTAGCGTGGTGTAAATCATCCCCTCTACCGCTTCTTGTTCTAGGATGAGGGTCATACCCTGATATAGAAAAATCAAAAGCCTGTCCATAAGGAGACTCTACTAAAGCAGATGCTGTAGCGAAGGGTGTCGTAGATGAGGTACCTGTGTTATCAAAATCTTCAATATCTAAGTGAATAAAATCATTCGCACCTGACCCTGAATATGCAGCATCTTTTGCAACATAACCTTTTTTATATTTCTTCCAACTATCCTCAACAAAACAAGTAGTTGAAGTTGAGTGTGAAGATGCGTTTACAATAGTATCCCAATTGGTAGCACTATTAATAACTTGAGGAGTTTTCTTAGCTACATTATTATAAAAAGTTGCGCTCGTAGATACCGTTGTTATCGAAACATCTTTCGTAGCAGCCGCATTTCTGTTGACAATACGTAAAGCTCCTGCACCTTCTGTAGTAATTCCGTTTAAATCTAAAGCACTTAGTGATGCATAACTGCAAAGTTCAACAAGTATAGGAAAGGTAAGGCGTTTTGGTATTCTGGCGACAACGTCCGACATATCCGCGAAAATGTTTGTACCTATAGGACCTGCTTGACTGGATACAACAAATGTCATACCTTCAACAGCAGATGTAGGAGCACCTAACATTTTAAACAAGAATGTGTCGCGTTCTTGTAAATCTATAACAGGTAAATTATCTTGTTGCCAGTTATAGAAACCACTACTATCGTGTTGAAAAACACTTGCGGTGTAATCGCCCATAATAATAGGACCACCTGAAACACTACTGACATCACTAAAATCGTTAAGTACCATAATCTAAAATGTAATTGTCCATCTAAAAATTAAAGAGAATTGGTCGGACTTCCAAATTCCTTTGTTTGCGTTATCTGCGTCTCCGAAAAATCTATAGGCACATAACCATGTTTGTAAAGGGTCAGTTTCAGCTGGATTATTGGCGAACATACCAATTTCATTTATCTCATGACCATTAGCAGTAGCCTCATCAATATGTAAATTCCACCTAGCTGTTCTTTTATCTATTCGGTCTACATAACCCACAGGTAAAGCTAAGAAAGCCTCACTGGTATGAGTTGCAGTTCCTGAAACGATAGTACCTGATTTTTTATCCAAAGACATTAAAGAATTGGTTCCTAGTTCTGCTGAATTTAAAGCGTCACCTAACCGTCCAGTTGAGGATACCTGTAAAGCAGAAGTTCCAGAAGACCCTAATTGAAACAAGTTAATTTGATAACTAGAGACGTCTACACCTGTAGCAGAGAACATTGAAGCTAGAGTTACACCCATTCCTGAGCATACCACATTCTTATCGGAGAATACTATTTCTTCTTCACCGTTTGTTACTTTTATAATTTCTAGCCAGCCTTCTGCTGCTCCACTAATTTCGTTAAAATCCATTAAAATTTAATTCTCCATCTAATTGTTAGCCATTCAAAACTTGCATCTTGATTTATTTGTAATCCATCGGGGAATACTACTCTTTTTGCAAAAAGTTTGAACTTTGGGAAGTTTGTTGTATCTTCAAAGTTATATAGGCTTGTCGTATGTTTACCACCAGAACCTCCTGTCGCTGCTTGACCTTTTGTGTACCAAGGAGGGTTTCCTTTAACTTCTAAAGCGTTATCTCGGTCCCATACCCAAAGCCCTAATGCGTCTATACCACCATATTTTTCCCAAAGTTGTACAAAATCGTCTCTATGTAACGAAAATATGTATTCTATAGTTTGGTCAACCGGTCCATAAGCATTTCCTGTACTTGAAGTGATTAAACCAGAAGCAGAGTCATCAATAGAAGGGTTGTATACACCTATTTTTTCAGGGTTAAGGTAAATAAAACCATCCTTATCAATCAAACTTTTTGAATTAGCTAAATCAGGAGATGAGGCTACACCACTAACATATGAGCCGTAGAAAGCTGTTACTCCTGAAGCAGCACTACCCCAATCTAATTGATTTAAACCATTCACCTTATCGTTAAATTCCCAATAATTTAAATGATGCCCAAAAGAATTTGAAGCGTCAACAGGTTGTAAAGTTGTATCACTTGGTTTAGGTATAACAGGGAATTTATTTGCATCTCCGCTTACTGAAACTTTAAATTGAGCTCCTGTTTCAATACTTTTATCTAAATCAAAACGAGATGGACCTAATGTCATTGCTGCAATAGTAAAGGTAATAGCGCTTGCTAATACACTTCTTCCTGTAATACCTGAAGTAGGTGGTTTGAAAGTTAGAATATCAACAATACGTTCTCTTGCTCCATCTACAATAATATTATCCGCTTCGAAAATGAGTTTTGTTTCATTTTCGTTTCTAGTATAAATTTCTACGTAGCCTTTCATTAATCTTCTGTAAATAAGTAATCGTTACTTTTATCACCTTTAAGCGTAAGTTCTGTACCGGAAGCGTCATGCCCACCGTACTGAGTTGCAGCATGGTCATAATCAAAACCATACTCATCTATATATAAGGAACGAGTTCCTCCATTCTTTCCTAAAGAATATTTAGTATTATCTCTAGTAAGTATATCATGCCCATAAACATCAAAAATATGTTCATAAATATTTCCTAATGAGTCTAAACTTGATACACTATTTGATAAATTTTGATAATCTACATTTATTATACGTATTTTTTCAACAGTTATCACATTATAAAAATTATTTTCTCTGTAACAAGTTTCATTTACATAAGTATCATCTCCTTGAATAACAGAGTCCACATTTTCAGAGCTGATAGGAGTTAATCTAAAGACAACTACTTCGTATTTCTGGTCGATATGGTGAACTTCTCCATTTCTATCCTCCCATGTTCTATCAAAGGTAGGTATCTCACGACGTCCATTATACGTGTTAAAGTACATATCACTCTCTTCAAAAGTCTTTGTATACTTACGTGTCATTTCACGATAAGGAATGTCTTTATCATTAGGTCGTCTAGCAACCCACTTTTGTCTTCTGAAATCACAATACCATATAACATTGTCTATAGGTAAAGTTCTTATTGCAACTCCTAAAGTATCCCCATTCAAAGAGTTTGTGCGAGCAGAGACTTTAATATTATAATCCATATCAGGTTCTAAAGTATTATTTGTCTCATCAGTAATTGTTATAGGTCCTATAAAACAATTAATTTTTACTCTATTTGCATTACTTTCCGCTACCTTCGAACCGAAAATTACTACTTGCCAATCGTCGTTCTCTGAAAAGTCATCAGGTAAGGTGTAAAGTCTTGGAATCTGTTCCCATGTTCTAAAATTATGTTCACTTGTACCTCCTTTTGTGCTTAGTGATACCCATGAGGTACCATTTGTATCAGTCGCTGATATTGTTGTGTACCAATTACCATCAAAACCCAGATACTTATCCAGGGTTTTATTATATAAAGCTCCAAATGCAGTTTGAGAGTTTGGTAACGATGCACCTCCTTCATGACTTTTCATTATCCAAGCATTTAAATTAACTTTTGATTTAGGACGTAAATTAAAAACAGGTGACGTTGCGTAACTTGCGAAACTAGAAAAAAGTCTTAAAGTGCCATGACTCCAATGTGTAAAAGTTTTCCTTATATCCATTAAAGGGTCATCATCATCTCCTGAAACAGAGTGTACCCCTGAACCTGAAAATTGAACAGCGCTAGTAAAGAAAGCACCTGAAGTAGCCCAAGTAGGTAATTCCCAACCAGATACACTACTACCGTCAAAAACATTTATATGGTTTGAATCTTTAAAATAATGCTCATTATTTAATTTTTTAACATAATCTAGTTTTTTAACTCCTCCATCATTAACAAAAGTTATACTATTTCCAGAACTAATTTCATAATCATCCATTGAAATAGAACTATTATTATTAATAAAGATATCCTGTTCCCTTCTATCCCCATATACATCAAAATAACCGTTATCAAACAACTGAGGTGTTCTCCATCCTACAATTGGTTGGAGTGAAACATTAGCAATAGAGGCAGTACCTGATGCAGCAGCACCGCTTAAATCAGGTGCGAAGAACAATTGATATTCATCATCCTTGCTGAAATTAGGGTTAGATTTAATTTGAGTTTCAAACAAACTCCACTTGTCCATTTTAAATGTAGGAGTAGTATTAGGAGAAGTATAAGGTCTCCAGTATTGGTTATTAGTTACAGGGTTGTTTAGGATTGGTCGCCATTCGTCATTCTCAAATGACCAGTCTACATTTTTAGTTTTATTGTGCAATCTTACTGTAGGAGCACCTCCGCTTGCGGCTATTCCAACCGCAGGAGATTCCCAGTAAAATGAAAGTTTGGTTTGGGTTGTTTGTAAATCTGCTGTTCCTGATGTAAATACATCGTCAATAGCATTACCACTAGCATTCCCATACATAAGTTTGTAATAATCTTTCCCATCAAGATTAACCGTATTAGGGTGTAACTGCCAAATTTTACCGCCAGCGTGGGCAGGTCCAAACCAACCGTCAGGTAAAGAAACGCCACTTGAAACAGAAGCATCAGCTAGTTCACCATAAGTTAACAAATTTTCACCTAAGATAGGTTCCTGCCCTAAAAGTTGGGAAGTATCAAGAAGTCCAGTAGTGCTTGTATCCCAAGTACTAATTATGTTTCCGCCTCGAATTAAAGGTTCTGTAATATAAGAATCTAAATCAACACCACCGTCAAACAATTTAGAGCTAATTTGTTTCTTAAATCTATTATACAAGTGCCACCATCTATGAGGTGCTTCGCCTATGTCGAGATTTTCTAAAAGAGGTTTTTCTTCTATAACTTCTAAAACTTTAACATTAGCTACATAATTTACTGATGTAATACTGTCCGATAATCCGGAATATTCATCAGTGGCTGAAGTATTTATAAGAGTCGCTTTTAACGACCCCATACCCCAAAACTCTAAAACAATATCTCTAGTTAAACTAGGTGTTGTAAACGTAAAAGAATGAGTTTCCACTCTTTCCTCACTTAAACGAGAACCCCAGTTAGGAGCAAACTTAAAAACAGATTTATCAGAAGCGGAGTTATATGCGCTCCATGTAGATGATGCTGCTTGAAAGTTCCAATGTACAGGAGAGCTAGTATTTAAATCTTGTTTTAACATAACACCAACACCATTATTGTAATGATTTTTATTGTCTGGGGCATGTGCTAATGTTGTAAACTCCACTTTGTACTCAGTGTAAGGTTTTAAATCAGAAAGAGTTTGGGTTATACCTGCTACTTCCGGGTAAGTTGTACCACTTGATTCTGTAATCCAATGCTTAGATTTTATTCTTGCACAGCGGATATCTTGGATAAGTTTAGTATCAACTTCGGCTTGCCCTTGTTCAGTTACAAACCAATCTACACTATCACGAACTCCTGATGTAAATACAGAATCTTTAATAATGTTAGTCGAGGAAGGAGTGATGGCATCGTTAATTTTCCAAAGCTCAAACCAACCAGGATTCATAAGGTTGCGGCTTCTAATACCAGAGGAGCATAACTCAACAGTATCTCTAATAGGGAACATGTCCGTAGTTGACACTTCGTAAAAGGTAGCACTTGCTATAATTCCTACAGATGCATCCCACACAGGGTTTTGCTCAGGGATAGTAACAAACCCGTTGTAAGCTTGTGCATGTTGGATTACTTCCACTAATTTATTTTTTGAGTAGTCGAAACCTTTAGGGTGATACTCCGGAGTATTCATTATACTGGAGTGAGCGGCTAGAATACCAGACGCAGACATGAATTGCATAGACATCGGTTGTGCTTTTCCATCTCTGAAATGTAAATCTTCTACCGGTAACATATTAAGTAAATTTTTACGTCTAACCGTGTTTCTTATATGGTCAGCATCTGGAATTAAAGCTCCAGATGGAGTCGCATCGGAGGTATCTCTCCATAAAACACTTGAGGGAGGTGGTAAGTACTGATGGTCTCTTGATTCGCCAATAATCTTATAATCAATTGGGTGTCCGGCTGATGTGTTAAGTACAAATCCTAAACCGCTTGCTAATTTAAAACCTCCAGCGTATGAATCTTCTAAAGTAGCTTGGTTTACGTCAGGGTTATTTTTAGGTCTTAATTCGAATGCACGACAATCTATACCACTGAATTCATTAGGGTCAGAATAGGCTTTTATAAACCGTAAATTCATTACTACAATGAAAGGTACAAAATCTCGTAATGTATCTCCAATTAAGTCTGTAGCTTCTTGCCCCCAAGGGTGTACATTTGTTCTGTACATATAGTCATCTATTTCTAAAGTTAAGAATACATGAGATGATTTGGAATTCCAATAATCTAATGAATCTGCTTTACCTGCTCTAATTAAAATATCTCTATTAAAAGGAATTTGTGAGGCAGCTGTGAAGAATTTCCATTTATTTCCTAAACCTAGTTTATCGGACTTAGTAAATGTTGATGAGACAATATAGTTTTCAAGAGCGTTAACAGCTGAAACAGGTACTTCAAATCCTCCATCACAAGTAGGCATCATAAGCCATTTTCTAAAAGAATCAAGTTGTGCTTGTGTGATATTTTGGAATCTATAGTAGTTATCCCTTTCAAATGGAGGTACAATAGTATCTCTCCCTAAATCATGAAGAAGTTTTAACTCCCAAGGTTTTCCACCATATATTAAGGATTTAGTCTCTTTTTGCATCCTTCCTATAAGGTAGTCTACTCCTGTTCTTAAAATGGTATCTATACCATTTGGCATATTGTACGTAAAACCTAAACTATCAAATGCTTTTCTGAAAAACTCAAAAGATGTTCGTCTTGCATCAGTAGCTACTCCTGTGTTAAACACAGGTGATTCAGTCTTTAAAACGTAGTAAAGCAAGAAAGGAATATATGATTCCCAGGATTCCTCTAAGTCTGTGATTGGGTGGAAAATGCTACTAGGGAATAGCGAATGCATTGCACCTACAAGAGCATTTTTAGTTCCTTTAGATTTGTAAACAAAAATAGCTTGTCTTAATTGATTTCTCCATTCAGAAATATTATTTCCTCTTAAGTTCCAACCAATATAATGAGCTAGATGTTCAAAAAATTCCTTTGGACAAGCATCAATATCAAGAAGGTCTCCTAAATCATCCATTATAGTTTTTATATCATATAAACTACAACCATAAGCTTTTAATAATTTAATTAAAGGACCTTTTGTCTCTTGGACATCGTTAATAAATCCACCATCTAATAATGTAGTAATAGAGTCTTTTAAATATACAGAGTGTGCGTCTTTTTCATTAAAGACAATATCAATTAAGGTATTAAGTTTCTCATTCTGTTGAGTCCCTGATGTCCATGAAGATGTACCTAATTCATCATAACCGCTTGTTGATTTATTTACACGCTCTGGAATGTAAGCATTGAATCTTAATTCAGTATCAGAGTTGTGCCATAAAAATTTATAAAACTTTTTGATACAATCTTTTAAGCTAATGTCTTTACCGTAGAAGGTGTTTTCTGTAAGTAACTCGATAACTCCTTCATAAGGTTCAAATCCAGCTACGGATTCATCTCTATTTAAAAAATAAAGAAAACCAAAACTATCAATCAAGAAGTAGTGTGCGCTTGACGCATCGGTGACAGTAGTATAGTGGCTACTAACTTCAGAAATATAGGTTGCAGAAGGATTATTAGCGCTAACATTTGGTAGAATAACATCGTTCAACGCACTTGTAAAGCTAGTTACATCTTCAAAGTCTGCAATTTTAGTAGGGTACCCTGCAGCTTCCAATTGGTTACTTAGAACATTAAAAAGTTTTTCCTGTACATTATGAGGAGTTACTTTTGTTAATTTGTTACTTTCAAGAAAATATGTAGCTAATTGAGTTGGAGTTTTTCCTGATACACTAAAAACATATTGACCCATATCAACAGCCAGTAAAGCTACTTTATGCATTAAGTCATAAATTATATCTTTTTCAGAATCGTATGCTAAAACTTCGTCCTCAAAATAAACTTGAGGAACATAGTTTTCAATAACTTTAATATAATTATATTGAAAATATTGTTGATTGTTAATTTTAGACATATTCTACGTTTATCTCTAAGTTATTTAATTGGATAACTTCATTATAAGAAATATAAATATCATTCTTCAAGTTATCTATTGTAACATAAGATACTTCAGGAACTTTCATCACCTCGTGAATAATATCTCCCAGTAAAACTGATTCACCAAAATCTAAAGAATCTACATCAAACAAATCTGTAATAACTTTTGCTACCTTAAGTTTAATAGTTTCTTCTTCTCTACTTCTACTCTTCTTAAGGACAATTGTTGTGATTAAATCTAAAGTTCGGATTAAGCCATCTACTGCTACAATCTCAGCACCAATCATTTTGTAAGCTTGAAGATAAGTAAGAAGTTCTTGCTTATATGTTAAAGGAGCGCGTTCAAGTTGGTTAGTATCTGATACTAATAAACAGTAAATATCAATGATATTAGCGCCAGCTCCTGATTGTCGGTTTGTTGCTAAACACTTACTTCTTCCAACAGAACTTTCGAATGAATTTGCATATGCGGTATAATCCTCCCCGGTTACTGCGCGGTATTGAGCACGGAAGATGTGAGGAGCATAACGTTTTGCTTTTTCAGCCGATTCAGCATTCTGTCCTCCTGTAGCTATAGATGAATTTACAACATCGCAATCTAACTGAGTGGCTTTAGGTAATTCTATCCCTTCGACGTTTCGGTTTATAAAACGTGCTTTAGTATTACCTCTTTCTCCACCTCCTGTTCTATAAATTACATTATAGACATCACCAGGAGTAGGGATTTGCCCTCTAACACCATCTCCAAATATAAGCCTAGCACCGTAGTTTTCATCATAAACTTTTTCGAAAACTTTATGGTCACCTCCAGATGCTAGATACAGACTATCAATTTCGTTCCAGTAACCCTCGGTTACAGAGGAAACTTCAATACTTCCCTCAATAATTGAACCTTCAGTAAGTTGGATACTTTTTAAAACGTCTACTGAACCAAAAGTACCTGATTCAACTTTTAAAGCACCTTCCAGAAGAAGTAAGTTTGTTGTTATTGTTGTATCAAAATCAGACTTAGGTAAAAATAAATCGACACTACCGTCTAAATCTAAAGCTTTAGTCGCAGCGTCATAACGATATAAAGTCCAAGTTATAGGTGAACCATCTCTTTCAGATGTTGAAGTGAAAGTTCTATTCTCTTGAAGTATTTTATACTGAAGTGATGTCGCATCAAATGCTTGTTCTAAGGTAAGTTGGGCATCCGCTCTGGCAGGTAATGGACCTCTTAGGTCAACTCCAATTAGTTTAAGTAACTTACGAATATTACCCGGCATACGCGCGGTATCTAAGAAGCTCTCATTAGCAAGCATATCTGCCTTAAAGGATAAAGTAGACCCAACAAACGCTAAAGTATTTACTAACATCATTCCTAAGTCTGACTCAGCGAAGTTATTATACTCTAAAGGGTAGAATGCTTTTAAGTAATCAGTAAGACTAGATTTGTAACTTGCGTAGTCTTGAGTTGCAAAATCAATAAGAGGAATTTTCTTATCATCAGGTAATATGCCTGTTTGAATAAAATCAGAGGTTACAGTTCCGTCAGGGCTTGCATGGTTTGTTAAACCTCTCCAAGGGGTGTTTGTGTCAGCAGTCATTATACTATTATTTCCAGTGTTTGTTTGTGAAAAGGTAACTCAATTAAAGAATAGGTTACAGCAATTCTAATTCTATTATATGCTTGAGCGGCGGATTCTTTATCTTCCCAAACTCTTAAATTAGTAATTCTAATTCTTTGTTCATATTGTTTTATAGTAGCTTTAATTTCTTTTTTTAAACCTGAAATTAGTGATTGTGTTAAAGGTTCAAAAAGTCTTGAGCGTAACCTAACACCAAAGTTAGGTTGCATTGGTCTTTCTCCTTTTTCTGTTAAAATAAGCTGTCTTAAGTTATTTTGAATTAATTTAGTATCCGTTTGACGATTGAAGAAACCTCCTTCACCGTCTCTAGTTAAAGGGTAACTAACACCTTTAATTTCTTCTGATTGAGATGTAGTTACAAACTGAAGAGGTGTGAATAGAGTTGTTTCTGGTATAGAAGCCATTATGTTATTTTAATATTTGTAAAGAAGTTTTTAGTTTGTCTATAGTTTCTCTTAATTTGTTTTGTCGTCAATGCTTTTCCGTAGAACAAAGGTAAACCCATGTGTCCATTTAAACCGCTTTTTGCATTAGCTACTCCTGCCCCTGTTGGTTCTTGTGTAGTAGTAAGTAAAGAATAATAAGTATTTGTATTAGAACCCATAAAACCACTTGCAAGTGTATCTGTAAAACCTCCTCCTAAGATGAAAGGAGTAAAGAAATCCTCTGAAGGAATCGTTGAACCTTTACCTTCCAAAGCTGAATAACTAGAAGTGTTAGCAATATTATCATCAGTTAAAAAAGTTGGAACTTTTAAAGGTGATTGCCCAAAGACGTCAATCATGCTACTTGTAGCAACTGATGAATTATCGTAAAACAACTCAACAGTTTGTTGTCTATTATTCCCTACTAAGGTAAACATATGGTAACCACTGCTTACATCTGTATAAAGTTCTGGGTACTCCCATGAAAATTCCATTCGGTTCCTATCACTATCTTCAGCAAAACATACTCCTGGCTCCCAGCCATTTCTTCTTTCATTTTGAGATACAGTTGTTGTTACAAAGAATTTAGGTTTATTTGAACCATTATCCTTAAACCCTACCATAAAACCTTTTACTTTACTGTCAGGAGTAGTGGTATCGGCGGTAACATATTGTGAAGTAGGAGTTTGCCCTCCATCACCTGTATTTTCGTTAGAGATGCATAATCTATATTTATGGTCGGAGTCAAAGAAATTCCCACTACTTAAACCAGGTAGGTAAACCCAGTATGAAATAGTAAAGCCTTTATCTAAATAAAACATGTTTACTAAAGATTCTGTTGCAGGTATTTCAACAAAAGCTCCGTTATTCTCCAGGTCAGTACCTTTGAGAAGAGGAATACTTAAACCGGAGGGATATACTTCAATATCACTTGGTCCAATTAATCTAGCATTTACGTCACCTAACCCGTGTACAGCGAAGTTCTCTACAGAACGCTCTCCGAGAGATGAACTAACTACTAAAGGACTTAGAAAAGAGTATCCAGCTAAAAGGTCTTCAGTTACAACAGAATCAGTTATGCTTCTAGAAAATGCACCTTTACCTGTAACGTCAAAATTTGAAGTTTCAGCATTACTTGAATTACCAACCCCAGTACCTTTACCTTCTTGTGAAAGAGCTAAATGACCGAAGACTCGCCCTCGTTCGGCAGGTATTGTTTGAAGGAATGTAGGGGATAAAGGTAAAACTGAATCATCAACGTCTCCTAATCCTAGTGTAATACTAGTTTGTTGGTCAATAGAAGGTGCGTAACCAGTTCCTCTTAAATATGTAAAATCATTTAATGGGACATGGTCTATGACTTGCTTTCCTTCATCTCCAAAGAAAAAAACAGTATTATTTTCAACAGAAAATTTACCTGATAACCTAGCTAGTTCAAGTTGTTTCTTTCTTTTCTTAATTTTCAGTTTATAAGAGAGGTTTAAAGCATCTAGACTTTGTTGAAAGTTAATAACTAAAGCCCCTGTTGCAGAATGCCCACTAGTAATAAGTTCTTGTATTTGACCACTTATATCATAAGCTTGCTTTCCTTTGTCTTCTTCAAAACCTTGAAGGATGTTATCGCTATGGTAATAGTTAAGCAGTTCTTCAGTTTCTTTTACAGTTTCGAAATCCATTACGGTTTCATTAAACCAATTCAAATCTCCTTCATCATAAACCTCACCTCTACCACCTAAATTAGGTGCATAGTCAAAACTTGTAGAATCTTTCTGTTTTGTTGTTCCTCTTGGTGAAGGTAGTGTATCTATAGTGCGAGAATCGTAATATAAACCATCTTGAGAAAGGACATATTGACCTTTCATAGAAATAGGTGGACCAAAAACTAAATCAAATTGAGGTGTATCATCAAACCCAAGTGATTGAGCGCGAAGTGACATTAATCTTTTTAAATCTCTAAGGTAAGGAGTAATTACATTTCCTTTCATTAACTCCAAGAATTCCTTAGAATAACCACCACCACCTGAAGCATCTAACGCATCGTAGTTAATTTGAGGTTCCTCTTCAAGACCTTTTGCTCGTCTATCTAAAAGATTGTCCATTAAGTTTACGTTAGATTTAATTTTATTAATTTCAGCGTAAGCTGCAGTGAGCCCATCTTTAGCATTCTGAATATCAGCATTTCTTTGTGTAGCTTTTAAAGGGTCTTCTTGAAGAGGACCCATAGTTTTGTCTATTTTACTACTTACTGAGGCAAAGACATCGGGAGATGGATTTGACATATTCGTATATGCGGATTTTCCTTGACCTACTAAGGAATCAACCGCAGCTTTAGCTCCCATAACTACAGCAGCTGCTGCTGCTAACATACCTAGTATTCCCATAAAACCTGTTACAGCAGGAACACTTGTGATACCACCTAAATCACCGAAGTTTAAGGTCATCATACCTGTTAAATTATCTACTTCTTTTTGAAGAGCTTGTGCTTTAGCATTTGCTTGGTTCATCGCTCCAGACATAGTCTTCTTTAAGCCTTCTACAGCATTAGAAGGCATGGTTTGAAGTTCGGATGTTGTGAAGGATTCAGTCATTGCTTTATACTCTTATTTAGTTATGAATTAGAAAAATCAACTGTACTTGCTTTTATCGTAATAGTACCTGTAACATTGGTTTCTTGGTTTCCACCTATCTCTTCTTTTAAGTGTTTTCCAGAGTTAAATAAAATGTCCCCAACAAGGGTTTTTAATTCAATATCTCCTGCTACAGCTTCTAATAAAATATTACCTGTTAAAGATTTTAATGTAATATCTTCATTTGCATGGACGTTTAATTGCCCTTCTCTAGCGACGACATTTACAACTCCAGTCTCTGCGACAATATTAATAGAACCAGGCGTAGGAGACATAGTGGCTGCTTTAAGAGCATTTGTAGCTAAAGGTGTAGGTAGAATTGGGTCAGTTTGGTGTGGCGTAGAAATTTTGTTCTCTGTCCCACCTCCGGCGTAGATATGGACACTTCCATTACTATTATTTGTTACTCGAATAGCAACATCTGTATCTGCTCGTTCTACTTCAAGATTAATATCCCCAAGACCACGAGTTCCCATATGAAGAAGATTTGTAGACTGAACGTAAATAGATTTATTTTCTCTTCCATCCTCAACATTCTTAACGATAGAAATATAGTTCATTCTATCATCAATCTGTTCAACTATATCTTTTGCTCGGTCAGCTAAAACAATATCTTCTAAATCTTTATTATCGTGCATAACCAAATGCTTTCCTAATTCAGTAATAGCTAGAATTCCACGGTCTTCTTTATCTCCTCCGTCTTCTGTAGCTGCTCTTTTGTGGTTAAGCCAAATTCTATTATTTGAAGGGTCTTTTAATACGAACTTCTGAGGGACACCGTTATACTTGTAAATCTCGTTTTTATCAGGAATTTTAGAAGTGTGCAACATTTCAGATTTGTCTACTCCTTCCTGATAAACCCAAGCAGAATCAAAAATGCTTCCAAGAAAAATGTAATTACCTCGGTCTGTTTTAGTTATTGCTACAAGAGTACCTTCTCTAGGAATTCCTACAAGACCTGCTCTGTCCGAACCTATCGGGGAGCAGTACATAACAGGGACTTGACCGTCTTTACACTCAACATTAAATGTACCATCTTCAGCAGGATTAACATCCTGACCTAACATTACTGTTCCTTCCAGAATCTCCATTAAATTTGTCCTCCTACTAGATTTTCGAATCCATTTTGTAAACGGAGCTTTGTAGTGTAACCTTTAGTTGCAGAAATATGGTGCTCCATCCCCCATAAATTATACTTACCTGACAACCAGTGATGTGTCCCTATTCGATGGTTAAAGATTTGCAAAAGAATCTTACGCCCGTCTGGACCAAATAACTCGGTTATTGTTGATAATTCAGGGATTCCAGGTACTGTAATAATAACCGAGTGCGACTTAGTACTAACAAAAGCGTACTGTGATGCATGTAACCTTAATAATGCGTTTTCAGCGTCCTCACCTTCAGGGTCATTATCAATATACAATTCTTCATCGTACGTTGGGATGAATACTAATTCATCCTCGGCATCGCTAGTGCTAAATTCATGATTATTGTCTGAAGAGCCAAACCATCGTTTATTCTTTAAATCATTACTCTGTCTCCCTAATCCATAGATAAGAGCTAAAGCTTCCCTTGCAGCCATAGCATTTGGGGAACTAGGGTCTGCTCGTGATATCGTTACATGCAACGTATCAACGTCTTTATTTAACTGAGCAATTTGAACTGAATTGGCTTCTGTTAAGAGAACCTCACCATCTGAGTTTATTACCTCTGCCAAGAATATTTCATAAAGTTTTTTAACTTCCGGGTCATCTGTTTGGTTTGTCCACTTTAATATAAATTCAATAATCTCTCCTTTATCTCCTCCAAAGTGTGCACCTAATTTAGCTAGTAAAGCATATGGACTTAAAACTTTTTTCTCTTGATTAATGGCTGTGCTTCCACCTACTAAAGGTGTAGACATAAGACTTAAATAGTATTCATTATAAAGATTATACTTTAAATCTATAATAACTGGGTCTTGTATTATAGTTGTTAATGCGCCTGTAGCAAATTCAATGTCAACTCCTTTACGTCCAAAAGTAAAAACTAAATCTTTACTTTCAGGTTCAAGAGCTACTTCACCTTCTTCTTCGGTTACAATCTTTGAGGAAGTACAAGCTAACGAATAAACTTTCCGAAAGGATGTTCCCTCATGGTAGTAATCCATTTTCTTTTCATCTTCAGATTTGGCTTGCACAATTTCACCATAACCTTTTACATGCCCAAAGTAACATAAAACATCTAAACCTGATTCTATAATTTCTTTATCCAAAATGGACTCTTTATTAATCTCGGTTACTATGAAATCAAAAAGGTTACCTTGAGGACCTTTGTCGGGACTGCCTTTAGAAACTGTAAACATAGTTTGCAAATCTCCAAGTAACCCTTTATAACCTTTACTTCCTGTAGCTCCTTTTTTTCCGAAAATATACTCACGTAGACTTGTTCCTTGAGGTTTAAGTAGTTTTAAGTAATATGTAGCTTTATCTGCTACCACCGCATCACGCTTTGCTGCGCGTTCTCTTACTTGTTGTTGAGCTAGTTGTCTGTTGTACTCCTGTTTGTACTCATCTCTTGCTTTCTGTCGGTCTGTATTACCTTGGTCTTTCAACTTATCTCGTGCTATAAGAAATCTAAAGTATTCGTTACTAGCAGGACCATCCGAAAACCCCTTCGCAATCTCTGTGTCGCTTGCCTTTGCTAAAATATAGGCAGCGTGTTTGGATTTAAAGTTTATAGGTTCATTGGTGGTATAGTCAGGGTCACCTATAATAGTTCCAATGCCAGCAATAAACCAATACCAATTGATTGGAGAGTTACTGCCATCATGGTACACAGTCCAAGGCTCTTCCGCAAAGTTTGCTGCTGTTAAAGTCTCTTCCACTTCTGGTGTTTGAGTTTCGGCTGCGGATTGGGAGTATTCAGGGTTTAATACAGGTTTACCATCGTTTTCATATATAAAAGCGGGTGGAGTGTTAGCACCTTCTTTAATAGCATCGCCCGGTTCCATTTTTCT
>TARA_R110002074_G_scaffold401345_1_pt1 | contig 33158 bp, 31 predicted proteins | sample TARA_R110002074 | Tara Oceans TARA_R110002074 (sample SAMEA4397215) | marine metagenome | biome: Polar Biome; feature: [MIX] marine epipelagic wind mixed layer (ENVO:01000061); material: water (ENVO:00002006), including particulate matter (ENVO:01000060) such as... | depth 10-100 m | reverse complement strand
ATGGTACCCACTTTTATGGATGGTTGGTGCAGTGGGCAGTCTCAGGCGAGCTCTGCTCAGCTCAAATTCCCTGATAACAGGGTATTTACAGGGAAAATATCGAAAAACAGGCCCTGCGTGGACATTGACGCTCGATAAAACAACGTGTTTTCAATGGGTTATATATTAAATACCCTAAGCGAAGGAACAGGGATTTCTCTTTGAAGAACAGGGAAATTTATCGAAAGATCAGGGAAAATGTCCTGCTTATTGTGCGGCAGCGGATGTCGACGTGATGCACGCTCTTTTGCGGTCAGACCCGCGGGCGACGCCGATAATCAAAATTACACACCTGACTAAGGTGCAGGTGGGATCATCGGCTAGATTTCACGCACAATGGCCAGCGCAACTCGCACCGCGTGATTATCACTGACGGGACTATTACGATATCCACGGGGCACCTCGCGCATATTATCAGGTCGATCCAGTGGATCCAACGCACCTTCACTCAATTTCAAACTGTGCATGAACAGGCCCGTGGCTTTGAGGCGGCCTTCCTGCATAAGCGGCACCGGGTACTGCCAGAACAACAGAAAAGCGCTACTCCGGCGCTTCTTCTGATGCTCTAGTAAAGCAAGAGCATCAGAAGAAGCGTCACATCCGGTCGGCGCAGGTCAATGTAGAACGGCGTTCCATTCGGACGTTCTAGCTTCACCCTAGTTTCCACGTGCCCGATGTTCCTCGATAGGATCGATCACGAACATTTTCGATGCCCTCCGTTGAGAGACCCCGACGCATCATTGGCATTCGTGCCAGAATGGCGTAGTCCAATATCTCAGACCCGACCATTCATCGACATCAGGCACGTGAGCAACAGAACAACCGAAATGACTTCTGCAACCGCACAAATGTCTTCAGGCGAGCGCCGTCGCGATCGGCAGCGGCGGCTCATTATTGAGGCGGCGACCGGTCTGTTTGACGCCAATGGCGGCGAGACAGGTGGCGGCTATGCGGCCACGACAATTGAGCAGATAGCGGAAAGCTCCGATATCTCGGTCAGGACCTTCTTTCGCTATTTCGAGACCAAAGATGATGTGATTTATCTTGATGTCCGGCGCGCCGTGGAAGACCAGCGCCGCTTCATTGAGCGCAGGCTGGAAGAAGGACTGCAGCCAGAGAGTGCCGCTCTGTTGGGAACGATCGAGCAGGCATTTGCTTTCTCCGCTGACAAAGTCAACCGGAAGCGCTTAGAGCGGGGACTAATGTCTCCAAATTTTGCCGACCGCCGGGCGGCCTGGCGGTCGATGCAACGTGAGATGTTGGAGGAGCTACTCACCCCGCATATCCCGGCAAAGCATGGCCCTGCGCGACGCGCCAAGGCCATAGCCTGGCTCACATCGGCCATCTTCGACTGCGCCACTTCCGCATGGCAGCAAGACCCTCACAGCGATCTACGCGACCGCATCAAGACCGCGATTAAAGACTTGTCTGAGGTCCTTTCTGTCGTCAATGCACCGGGCAAAGCAGGACTGGATGCGCTTTTGAAGCAATTGAAAATCTAAAGAAACACCGATCCAAGAAACCACCCATAAATTGACACTCATGCCATTTAGGCATATATGACAATTTGCGCATCAAGTCAGGTTCAGGGGTATTGGTCAGGTGAAAAAAAGCTGGATACAGCACGTTCGTGGCAAAACGACCCGTCAGGCGCGCGTAGGCACAGTCGGGACGATGTACGAGGAAGTGTTTGGCAGGCAGGGATTTTCCGGCCCCGCCGCCATGCTTTATCACAAAGACCCGCCCAATTCGCTGATCAGGATTGAAGGCAATCTTGGCGTTCGCAGCGCGCTGATGACTGAATTCGAGGCGGACGATCTCACCGATGCCCGAGCCGACTTCACCACCCTGGTCTCAAATCAAGATGTGAAGGTGGGCCTGAGCCGACGCACCAAAGATATGCCGTTTGCCTATCGCAACACAGATGGCGATCTCTTGTATTTCGTCCATCGCGGACAAGGCACTTTCGCGACTGAGTTTGGCCCCATCGAATATGAGCCCGGCGACTATGTTCTGCTCCCCAAGGGCACAACGTTCCGCCACATACCGTCGACGCAGGATGGCGTCTTCTATGTGACCGAATCTGTATTACCGATCGATTTTTCGGAGCACGAACAGGTTGGTCGGCATGTGCCCTTCGATCCAACGCTCATCACCATTCCCGATGTGGTGGATTACAACTGGCCCGACCAGGAAGAATGGGAATTGCGGATCAAACATGGCGGCGAATATTCCTCCGCTTTCTATCCCAACAATCCACTCGATCTTATCGGATGGAAGGGCGACCTCTTCCCTATCAAGATCAACATTCGCGACATTATTCCGATCAGTTCCGACCGTATTCACCTGGCGCCATCATCATGGGCAACATTTGAAACAGCACGCATGATGGTCGTTACATTCCTGCCGCAAATGTCTGTCGCAGACCTGACAAGCGAAGAATTGCCTTCGGATCATCGCAACATTGATTGTGATGAGACGGTCTTCATCCATGACCACCCTATGCTTGAGGGCGGGATTTTTTCTCACGCTCCGCAAGGCTTGTTGCATGGCCCGTCTGCGAACATTCGCAAGATGTTCAACGCGGTAAGGAAATCCGATGCTCGACGGCAACTGACGGCCGTTAGCGTCGATGCCTATTCGCCGCTCAAACCCTCCGATGCGCTGATCGAGCATATTAAGAAAAAACCGACGGCGGGGATCGGCCTATGAGCGCGGTCAAATCGCTTCCAATGCAGTCGTTCCTGCTCGCCGGTGAAAAAGGACTGCCTTTCGAGGTGTATCCGCCGGCCGTGAACAACAACCCTATGGTTCGTGTCGATCTCTATGAGCCGGATAGCGGCGTTCCTGCGCATAAGACGATCGCCATCTTTTCGCACCCGACGGTCCCCGTGGCCGGCTTTTATATGTTCGAACCCTTGAAGGCGATGGGATTGCCGTGTCTTGCAATCGGCACCCGCTTCCTAGGCAATGATGCGACCTTGAACATGGAGCGATGCGCGCAGGATGTCGGCACCGCGGTGCGTTTTCTGAAAGAGCGCGGCTATGAAAAAATTGTTCTGCTCGGCTTTTCGGGTGGCGCATCTCTGCTTTGCTTTTATCAGGCTCAGGCCGAAAATCTGACCGCGACGCATCTGCCCGATGGACGGCCAAGCGGCTTGCGTCCCGAGCATTTGCCGCCGGCCGACAAGCTCGTGCTGTTTGGCCATCATCTGGGCCGCTCCCAGACATTGCGCAATGTGCTCGATGCATCGGTACTCGACGAGAATGATCTGACCAAAACCGATCCGACCTTGGATGTATTCAATCCCAAAAACGGCCCGCCATTTTCAGACGAGTTTGTTTCGCGAATTCGCGCAGGACAAGCGGCCCGAATGCAGCGCATCACAAATTGGGTGAAGGCGCGTCTGGCCAAATTGGAAGGTGAATATGGCCCGGGAGCCGATGAGGCTTTTGTCGTTCACCGCACCAATGCCGATCCGTTCATGTTCGCCGAAACCTCTGATTTCAAAGGCAATGTGGAGGCTATTCGCGCGATGAACCTCGCGGGCAATGGTCTGGGTCGCTTCAGCAGCCTTCGTTCATGGCTCAGCCAATGGGCCACCGACATTAGCCACGCTGATGGCCCAAAGGATATGGCGCGCACAAGCATCCCTGTCCTCAGCATTGTCCAAAAAGGCGACCATCGAGCCCATCCCGACTATTTACGTCAATGGGAAGAGGCGATCGGCGACCGTTTCACGGGGCATCACTATTTCGATGCAACCCATTACATGGACCCGAAAGAACAGCGCACGATGGTTATCGAGGCTGCAAAACTGATCGTCGGTTTTGCACTCCATTGAAGCCCATCACGATTGTCATTCAACAATGACGCGGATGAAAAAGTCGTTCGGCAGAATAAGAAAAGGAACACGACGATGCGCTTAAAGGACAAAGTCGCAATCATTAGCGGCGGTGCCGGCGGATTTGGCGCAGCAGCGGCACGGCTGTTCGCCTCCGAAGGGGCACGCGTGGCCGTTGCGGATATTTCTGAAGAGGCCGGCACAAACTTAGCCAAAGAAATTTGCGCGACCGGTGGGGTGGCCGAGTTTTTCAAGATCGACGTCACACAGCCCGCCGAATGGGAAACCCTTGTCGCACAAACCGTTGATAGGTTCGGAAAGCTCGACATCCTCATCAACAATGCCGGTATCAGCCATTTGGCGATGACCGATCCAATGTCCGTTGATGGCTGGAAAACCTTGATGGACGTCAATGCCAACAGCGTCTTCTACGGCACACGAGCGGCACTCCCGGCAATGATCACGTCCGGCGGCGGATCCATCGTGAACGTATCATCTCTATACGGCATATTGGGCTCTCCCGGACATTCCGGCTACAACGCCTCCAAAGGCGCGGTTCGGGCGCTCACCAAAGCGACAGCCGTTACGCACGGTTCGCATAGCATTCGCGCAAATTCGATACATCCCGGTGTGATGCAGCCGATGCAATCTGGCGGCGCTGTCGATGAACGTGTCCTCAAGATGCGCAATCAGTTTGCGAAGATGACGCCTCTCGGGCGGATGGGACAACCATCGGACGTTGCGAACGCCATGCTCTTTCTGGCGTCAGATGAATCAAGCTACATCACAGGGGCCGAACTCGTGATCGACGGCGGCCTGATGGCGCAATAGGAGCGACATATGAGCAATACAATCCTGATGTTGATTGAGTCAGATATCCTTCCTGGAAAGGAAGCCGAGTTGCGCAAGCTTGTCGGCGAACTCAAACAACATGTAGCGGCCACCGAGCCGGGCACATTGCGTTATGACTGGTTCATCAACAGCGACACTCAAAGCCTGCGGTTGGTGGAAGAATACGATTCATTGTCATCGGCAGCGTTTCACGGCGCCAACTACAAAGAATTCCGGATCAAGCTCGATGAACTGCGTGTTGTGACAAGACGCACGATTTGCGGCGACCTCTCGGCCGAGGCAAAAGCCATGCTGGAGCCGCTCCAACCGGAATATTTCGATAGTTTGTAGCTCAGAGCGCAACCGCTCTGAGCCAAGTCCGCCGCCAGCCTAGCTCACGTTCAACATAACTTTTACAACGCCATCTTTGTGCTTATCGAACAAATCATAGGCTTCCGCACCTTCACTCAGGTTCAAACTATGCGTGAACAGGCCTGTGGTTTTGAGACGTCCTTGCTGCATGAGCGGCACCAGGTGCTGCCAGAACAAAGGAACAGGCGCAACGCCGGCGCGAACCGTGATGTTCTTGTAGAGCAAAAGCATGAGGGGAAGCGTCACATCCGGTTGTGGCAGCTCAATGAACGAGAGCGTCCCGTTCGGGCGTACCAAGCTCACGGCAGTGTCCACGGCGGCTTTCACGCCCGATGCTTCGAAGACGGAATGGGCTCCGACGCCTTCCGTTTGATCTTTGATTTGAGCAACAGCCTCTTTGCCCGGCGCAAAACTGACCGCACCCAACGCGGTCGCACGCCCCCGGCGTTCCTCGATCGGATCAATCGCGAACACCTTCGATGCCCCCAAAATGAAGGCCAGCTCGACACCGATAAGACCAATTGGCCCGAGGCCGACAATGGCGACAGTAGAGCCCGGTTGAACATCAGCATTGGTGATACCGAAATAGGCGGTGGCAGCGGCATCTGTCAGCAGCACGGCTTGCTCATCCGAAATCCCATCAGGGATCGGCATGAGCGTTGAGTCAGCGTTCGGCACATTCACAAATTCGGCCTGTCCGCCGTTCATAGCCGCGCTCAAACCAAACGCCGTTACAGCGCGGCATTTTTGGCTGCGGCCACTCATACAATGTTCGCACTTGCCGCACCCTGCCCCGCCCGCGGCCAGAACCTGATCGCCAACTCTCAGACCATGCACATCGGGACCGGCCTCAACAACTTCGCCGATGAACTCATGGCCGACGCAGAATTTTTTGACACCCGTTCCATAGTCAACTGATCCGATATGATCGCCGTGATAAATATGCAGATCGGACCCGCAGATGCTGCAGGATTTGACCTTCACAATCGCGGAGTTTCGAGACCCGAGCTCGGGGTCTTTGAAACTTTCGAAACGAATGTCACGCGGTCCGTTGTAAACTAAGGCTTTCATAATTTTCTTTCGATCTTCCTTCGATTTCGTCAACAGCTGTTCTGATTAAAGTATCAAACCGCCATCAACCACGATCGTTTGGCCGCAGACATAAGACGCAAGTGGCGATGCAAGAAACAGAACGCCACCGGCAATCTCATCCGGCCGTCCCAATCGACGCAACGGAATCGAGCGGAGCGCGCCCTCAAGACGACCAGGGTTCTCCGTGGTGGCTTTAGTCAGTTTCGTATCGACCAAACCAGGCGCAACGCCGTTCACGCGAATACCGTCACGGGCATATGCCTGCCCCAATGTCTTGGTCAGGCTGATCGCACCAGCTTTGGATGCTGCATAGGCGGGATTTCCGATATTGGCTTGCAGACCCGAAATGGAACTAATGATGATAATTGAGCCCTTCGCTTCACCCAATGCAGGACGAAATTTTTCACAGCAATGCATCAGGCTGTCGATGTTCACCGACATAACCTTGTCCCAGCCTTCGCGTTGAAACTCCGCCTTCTTGTAGGCGACAATGCCCTGCGAGAGCACAAGCACATCCAAACGATCAAAGGGCATTGGTGCTGCTGCAATGGCATCAGGGTCACCGACATCGACTTGAGCGTAATCCAAACCGGTCAGGTCGGAACCCGCGGCCGGATCATAGTCGGACGACTTGGCTCTCGTCCCCCAAACGGCAACCTTTGCGCCGCGTTTTAGAAACGCATGCGCAATACCATTGCCAATGCCGCTGGACCCGCCGACGACGAGCACATTTTTTCCGGTGAAATCGAGATCAGACACTAAACAATCATCCCTTTATTTTTGAAGTCAGCCCTATTGTTTCGGGCCGGCCCCATGTTCTTCCTGCACCCAGTCCAACATCACCTTTCGGAACAGCATGCCGGCTTGGTCACCTGCAATGATCAGCTCATCGAACTCAACATTGTCCGAATCCAAAAGAGTTTGCATATGCTTGCAGGCCCACAAATCTTCGTGAAAGCCAACACTCACACCGGCTTTCAACATCGAATAGAAGTCGTCGTTGTCCTGCGCATAATTATTGGAGATCGACCACCAATAGTGACTGGTGGACCGTGTTTCCGGCGTCAGAAAGTGCATGATGTAGGAATCCAACGATTTCCGCTTGCCGCTGTCATCTGCGTAGAAAGTCGGATTGTATCCCTTGAAAACACCCGGCGAAATCATGATGCCCTGATCCCAGCGTTCCAGCTTCTTTCCTTCAAGCATGGGGTACACATCAGGGGGCAATCGCGCCGCCATCGGGTTGTCGTAGTGAGAAACATGTGTGCAGACCACGCCATCTTTCGTCTTCTCGACGATGCGTTCATTCTCCAAGAAACTATCATCGAACCCGAAACTCTCGCGATGCAAATAGGCAAAGTGAGTGAGGTCATTGAGGTTTTCGTTCATCAACAGGTAGTTGCCTTCCAACCCCAGCTCTTCGCTGACGGTTCGAAATGTAGGGTCCTCGAAAAACGGAAGGTCGACGAATTTCTCTTCCTTGCTCGGATCATCGGGCTCCCCCATCCAGATGAATACGAATGGACCGCACTCTTTGACGGGGTATTTACGAAGCTGCCGGTTTGGGACCTGTGCCTGACAGGGGATGCGCGTGATTGCACCGTCGGTGTCATAGCGAATGCCGTGATAGCGACAAACGAGTTCATCCCCCTCGAGCTTACCTTCGGACAGCGGGAATGAACGGTGCAGACACCGGTTCTGGAAGGCGAGCAATTCGCCCGCCTCCGAGCGATAAAAGACGATTGATCGCTCCAAAAGCGTTTTGGCTTTCGGGGTACGGTTAAACTCGTCTTTGAACCCGGCCACATACCAGTGGTCAAAGAGAAACGGCAACTTGACGAAATCTTTGACGCTCTTAATCTGGTCTGCATAGTTCATATTGAATACCTCCCCTTGTTCTCGCCCGCGCCATCGCGCTGTGTTTTTAGGCGATCGTGACAACGTCAAATCCGCGGAACACTAAAATCGCAGGATTTGGCATTTCGTTGCCACGGTTCCTACATCGCCTCTCCGGTTTCACGCCGCAGAGCAAATGCCTCTCGCATTTTCGAGACATAATGATGGTGTCGTTCAAGCGTCTGGACGTCGCGCCAATAGGCTGCAACCTCCGGTACATTTTTCAGATAATCACCCTGCCGAAGCGCGGACATCACCACATCGACAACCGTCAATGCGGGCACTAGGAAACAGTCTGCCAACGTGAAGCTCTTCTGCGCTTTAAAGCCGGTCCGTCGCATGGTCTCGTCAATGTCTTTCAGACCCCGCAGCGCCGTCTTCACACAAAGTTTGACGACGTCGGAGTCGAACCTGCGTTCCGCGAGTTCGGCGGTCACGGGAAGAAAACCATGCAGCAGATAGATATCCGCTAACCTTGCCAGCGTTCTGTTATGCGCGGCCTCAAGCGGAGACTTCCCAACGACAGATGGCTGTGGATGCATATCGTCGATGAACTGAGTGATCACCGTGGATTCATAAACGTAATCCCCATCATCAGTTTCAAGAACAGGGATACGTTGCATATAGTTGATCTTGCCGAACTCTTCCGAGCCAAGCCCGCCGGCAGGAAAGGCGAGCTCATATTTCACGCCCTTCGCCTCGAAGAACATCATGACCGATGTTGCGAATGGAGAGAGATAAACGCCATAAAGTTTCATTTTGAAGTCCTGTGAGCTGTAAGTCGAAATTCAGCCTGCATCACCTAAAAGACCTTAGCCGCGTCGCGCGCGGCTGCCTTGCTGGCAGTCAATGCTTCTTCTAATGCTGGACCCGGCATTCCCATGGGTTGCACTTTGACGAGCCGGATATCGGTGAACCCCACAAACCGGAAAATGTGATCCAGATAAGCGCGCTGGAAGTCGGTTTTCACGCCATCTGATTCAAGCGGAAACCGCATCTTGTAAGGACTGCCGCTCGACAGGACCATCTGCAACGGACGATCCGTGATCTGTCCGACATATTCAAACTTGTCATTGACCAGAACACTGGCACCGACTTGCACGACGAGATCAATCCAATGTTTCAACCGGTATGGAATGGAGTAATTCCACATAGGTGCGGAAAGCAAAATCTTGTCTGCCGATTTGAGGCGTTCGATCTCGCTCAAGACACCGGCCCATTCTCCGACTGGGCCAATACCGGCCCCACCGGAGAAAACGTCCATAAGGTTGTCCATTTTCTGGGTGGCACCTTCTGCCGCAAAGGCAGGCAGTTCCATATCGAAGAGTGGCAAATGTTCGATCTCGTGGTCAGGGTTTTCCGCCCTGTAAACGTCGAGAAACTCGTTCGCGACTTGCGACGAGTAAGACAGCGCTTTTCGCGGGCTGGCTTCAATATAGAGGAGTTTGGTCATTACTTTTTTCTCAATTCGAGTGAAGTGTTCCGACAATCAAACAACAACGTTTTTAATCGGCTGATCAAAGAGGAGCTGCCCGAAATCGCTGTATCGAGACTCGCGATTGAACACGACGTGACAGGAGGCCGTATTGATGTCGCGCATCGAACGTTGGATCGGGTTGTTCAGAAAATGTCCGCTCGCGCCAGCAGAGGCGCCGATCTTTGCAACGGCATCCCGACACTGGAAAACGCTATGCGATATGCGTGTCGCCCATTTGCTTCGTGTTTCGACCGAGGCGTTGTTGCGCTGCTCCATAACTTCGCGCAGCACATCACGCAACATCAGTTCGGCACCTTCGATCATTAGCGCGGCTTCAGCGATCAGCGTGAGTTTTGCATTGTCGATTGCAAACCCGGGCGTCCCGACCTTCGCTTTGATCTGTTCCTGATATGCAGCGAGCGCACCTTGTGCAGCACCCAAGCACGGTGCAGCGGCCGCAAAGCTCAGGAGCACCATCATAGGTGTTGTGTAGATCGGAGCGTCGTATCGATCCATGATGCCGCTGTTGAGCGTGACAAGATCCAGGAAAGGTCGCGCGCGCTCTTCGGGGATGAATTTATTGTCAATCTTGAAGTCCCAGGAGCCGGTTCCGCACATGCCGGCGATGTGCCAAGTGTCCACCGCTTCAACGTCTTCGCGCGGCAAAATGAAGAACATCGGACTGATCGATCCGTCTTCATTTGTCATAAGAGAACCCGCCATCACCCATGTCGAATGAATGATGCCTGTGCCCCATGCCCATTGACCCGAGAGCTGGTAGCCACCCTCCACTTTCTTGGCGAAGCCACCTGCGAGGTTCAGCGCAGCAGGCGCAAGGATGTGATTGGCATCGCCAAAAATCTCATCCTGAACATTTTGCGGAAAGTGGCAAAACCAGAAGGCATGTTCGATATAGAAGCCAATCAGCCAGCCCATTGATGCATCAGCGCGCGACAGGGTCAGAGAAACTTCAAAAAAAGTATCAATGTCCGCTTCATGGCCGCCATAACGCTTGGGCACCATCAGGGAAAATATATCTGTGGCGCGAACCGCATCGATCACTTCATCAAGAGGACGACGAGCTACTTCGGCTTCACGCACTTTTTCACGTAGAAGCGGCACCAGACTCTGCGCTTGTGCAATAAAGTCGTCGTGAGTTAGGCCTTCACCGGTTTGTACTTTCGCCTGTGGCATTTTGCATTCCCTGTAAGTCTTTTTTGCTTATTTTGGTTGTGTCTGAACGAGGAGCGAACCAACCCCTCCAATTCATTTGTTCACTCGACCGGATCAGACGGGCGTCGTTGCGCCCGTCTGATACCGACGTGTCGGCGTTTGTTTGCCGCCCGTTGTCCTCGCCAGCAATAGAATGCGAGGGATTACGGGTTTGGCGGCGTCGTTTCGCTCATTTGAGCGGTCAGAACTTCATCAGGCATGCCGAGTACCATTTGATATTGTTCGCGCGGAATGGCCGGCAGCGGCTTGGTTTCGTCATAGGCCGGCTGCGGCACCGAACCACCGGTTCCCTTGTACGGAGCGGGGTTGGTGTAGCGGTCGAGGTCGGCCTGAGTGATGCCAGCAAGGGCTGTCACTTCGGGGTCAATCCAGCTACGGCGGCTATCAAGCGGATGCTCCGCTGTGTCCGATGTCGCAACTTCGAGCGTCAGATTTTCCGGTCCAGCAAAGTAGATCGACTGGCACATGCCATGCCGGATCGGACCGAGCACGGTTACACCACGCGAACGAATCCGGTCGCGCATATTCAGCAATCCTTCCATCGTCCCGATGTTGAAGGAGACATGCTGCATCGTGCCGGGTGCAGATATGCCTGCGCCATGACCCGCGTGGGTCTCGCCAATCACCGTCGCCACTTTTTCATTTCCGGGCACGTAGACAAATGCCAAGGCACAACTGTCATCCAGCTTGAGAAAGCCGTGCCACGCACCTTCCGCGCCATGCATCCAATAGAGCGCGACAAGTTCCATACCCAGAACGTCGGTAAAAAACTCGATCTGTTCCTTCATGTTGCCGGTCGAGAGCGCGAGGTGGTGAATTCCGTTCGGACGTGTCATTTCATTTCCTCCTAGATGTTTTTGAGACAGAACTCGTGAACGAGTTCTGAGAATTTTTGTGTTTCGAACAGCATGAGTTGGTGGCCAGCGTCTTTGAAAATTTCAACACGAACAGGCCCACCAATACCCGCCGCAACGGCACGCACCGCTTCTGCGGGAAAGTTCGGATCCTTTTCACCAACAGTGTAAAGGATTGGCTTTGTGTTTTTTTCAAGCGGCTCGGGCGGCTCGTACTGGAACAGTGATGCCCATGACGCCAGGTCGTAGCTCCACGTATTATTTGGATCGAGCCGCTTCTGTTCGCCGGCGCCGGTATATCCGTAGTCCTTGTCAAAGTCGAAGAAGGTCGGAATGTTCAGAGTGGCGCCGCGACCAAGCTGTTTTATAATGGCTTTCACCGCATCGCTGCGCCAGGGAGCGCTAGCTTCGGCGATGACAGGGCTGCCCGGCACGGCAAGTGACCCCATGCAGATCACACCTGTGACGCTCGGGCTATTGCGCGCGGAGATGGCGGCTGCCACACCAAGGCTCGAACCAAGCGTAAAGACAGGCAACCCGGTTGTTTCTTTAACATGGGTTGCCCAATCACGGCTGCCTTGCGCCCATTCGTCCATGGTCCATTGACCACGCGGGCGATTTGTCGTCGAGCGCCCATGTCCCGGCGCATCGTAGCTCCAGATGTCGGCGCCTTTGGCGGCATGGTGAGTGCAGAACACGTCGTAGATGCCGCCGTGGCCGCCTAACCCATGCGAAATCACAAGGGCATATTTCGGTGCGTCGCCCGTATACCGATAGGCGTGCAACCCGTTCAGATTATGTGTCTCGACTTTCACGTCGACCTCCCCTTAGTACGACCGCTCAAGCAGTCTTATTATGTCGTCTCGCGTAATTTCTCTGATGTTCGCCCGCACAAAGGCGTTGAGCATTGCGCCATCTGCAATGGCGTCGAAATGCGATGTCTCCACGCCAACATCGCGCAACCGTGTCGGCATACCGAGCTTGGAAATCAAATCAGAGATCACCTCGCTCGCCGCATCGCCGGGTCGCCCGAGTGCATCGGAAATCCATCCCTGACGCTCGTGAGTAAGTTCCTGATTGAAAGCCATGACATGAGGGAGCATGACGCAACTCGTGTAGCCATGCGGCACACCGGCAACAGCGCCCAACTGATGGCCGATGCCGTGGCTCGCTCCATAGGGCGTCCGGTTGAGGCCCGTGCAGGCAAGCCAGACGGCCGTCTGACTATCCAGCCGCGCCTCGAGATTTGCAGGCTCTGACTTGTTAAGCGGCAGCGATTTGGAAAACAGGCGCAGCGCGTGCAACGCGCCCGCGTCGGCCATCGGCTCCGGCGCGCGCGAGCAGATGGACTCGACCGCATGATCTATCGCGCGCACGCCTGTCGAGAACCAAAGGTCCTCCGGCGTATAAACGCAAAGTGAGGGATCAAGCACGACACTCGCTGAGCCAATGCCGGGACCGGTGAAAAGCTGCTTGACCTTCGTTTCGGTGTTGACGCATCCCGCAAGATCACTGAACTCAGCGCCCGACAAAGTGGTCGGGATAATGATCTGCCGAAGAGGCGGTGACGCAAGCGGCGGCACAATGCGCGCTCCGTTGGCATCGACCGAAATCGCTGCAGCATCGAGGGCCGCGCCGGTTGTTATGTTTTCAGCCAGACAAATCAGCGCGACCTTGACCGTATCCATCGGTGTGCCACCACCAATGGTCACAACCAGATCGGCTTTTGTATCTCGCAGAAAATCGGCCACAGCGAAGACTGCCGAACGGGGAACATGCTCAACCAGATCAGAGAAGAGCCCGACGAAGCGATCTCCCAGGGATCCTTTTATCAGCGATACGGCAGGCGTTTTATCGACAATGCTTCTGGACGCGACAATCACAACACGCGATGCACCACGCAACTCCGCCTCGTTCAAAACGGCCTCAGCCGCCGGACGGCCGATATGCACGCGGTCGAGGTCGAGATTGTGAAATGTCCGCTGCCTGATCATCTGCGCGAGAGCCTTTTGGCCAGTGACCACCTATGAACTTCCGACGGGCCGTCATAAATGCGAAAGCCGCGGATCTCGGTTGCGATTTGAGCAACAACGGTATCGTGGGACACACCCATCCCGCCCAATATCTGCTGCGAGCGATCAGCCACACGATCCAGCGCTTCCGAGCAAATGACTTTTGTCATGCTGGACTCGCGCCCCGCTTGCTCATCCTTATCAAGCAGGCAGGCCGTATGCCAAATGGAAAGCTGACTAATTTGAAGGTCAAGCTCATTGTCGGCCAATTGAAAGCCAACACCTTCATGCTCGATGAGCGGCTTGCCAAAAGCCATGCGGGTTTTCGCGTAGTCGGTTGCAATATCATGGGTGCGTCTCGCAGCGCCCCACCAACGCATGCAATGGGTCAGCCGTGCCGGAGCCAGACGAACCTGAGCGTATTTGAATCCCTCGCCCTCCGCGCCCAAAATTGCACTGGCCGGCACGCGCACGTCGTTGAATTGAACTTCGGCATGGCCACCGGTAAAGGTCCGGTCGACAGTGGCCACATCCCGAACGATCTCAATACCTGCCGCATTCATATCGGCAAGGAACATGGTCGCCTTTGCGCCTTTTTTGTCGTCCTCCGGCTTGGCCATGACGATGGTGAAGCCTGCGCCGCTTGCGCCCGTAATCAGCCACTTCCGACCGGAGATCACATATTCGTCGCCGTCTTTGCGATATGTCGTTTGCATGAGCCCCGGATCAGACCCAGCACCCGGTTGCGGTTCTGTCATGCTGAAACATGATCTGATGTCACCGGCAGCGAGCGGCTTCAGCCAGCGCTCTTTCTGTCGATCGGTCGCCACGCGGGCGAGCAGATTCATATTGCCTTCGTCAGGCGCGGCGCAGTTCATGGCAATCGGACCAAGTAGCGAATATCCCGCCGCCATGAACACAATGGCGCAATCAATGTGATTGAGCCCCAAACCGCCAAAAGCCTCCGGCACATGCGGCGAAAGAAGATTGGCATCACGTGCCAGCGCAACCAGTTCTTTGCGGAACGGGTCCTCAACTTGACGCGGCAAACCCTCACCTTCGAGCGGAATAATCTTGTCATCGATGAAGGATGCCACCCTGTCCCGAAGTGCTTTTTGTGCGTCTGTGAGGTCGAAGCTGATCATTGGTCGGTTTGGCCTTCTTGGAACGAAATCCTTGATCTGATCTCATATTGTAATACAATATGACATATCAGGACAAAGCATAAAACAGCCTGCCTACATTTTTTGTATTTCGAGGGGTTCATGCCAACCACCGCTGCCCAATCCGACAAGACATTTGAATGGTCACTCCCAGCCCATTTCAACTTTGCAAGCGATGTCGTGGACCGCTGGGCGCAGGATGCTGAGCGGCTTGCCTTGATTTGTGTCGATGCGACTGGTGCCGAAACCCGCTGGACCTATGCCGAGATTGCGAAACGCTCGGCGCAGCTTGCCCACCTGTTGGCGAAGCAGGGACTTAAACAAGGCGATAGAGTCATCGTCATGCTGCCGCGCATCGCCGAGTGGCAGATCGCAATGACGGCTGTGCTTCGCCTTGGTGCGGTCCCCATTCCCTGCATCACCATGCTGACACCCAAAGACATCGCCTATCGCGTTCAACACGCGCAGGCCGTCGGCGCCATCACACGGTCCGTTGATGCAGAAAAATTCTCCGGTCTCGACACCGTCACTGTCCGCGTCGCCGTTGGGGACGCGACGGAAAATTGGACACATTTCGACGAGTCACTGAAAGAACCGTCTTCGTTTGCCCCCGCGCAGACGAAGATCGAAGATCCTGCCATCCTCTATTACACATCCGGTTCCACCGGCGCGCCAAAGGGCGTGACACATGCCGCTCGCGCCCTTTGGGCTTGGTCAAACTCGGCGATCCATTGGCTGGGGCTTAATGAGCATGAACGCATCTGGTGCACGGCTGACACAGGTTGGTCGAAGGCAGGCACAAGCATCCTTTTCGGGCCTTGGAGTCAGGGTGCGTCCGTATTGTTTTATGACGGTCCGTTTGATCCCGCCAAGCGGCTGGAGCTTCTAGCCAAATATGAAATCACCTGTTTTTGCGCGGCGGCCACGGAACTGCGCCAACTTGTGTTGCTGGATTTCTCCGGCGTTTTGCTGCCCAAATTGCGCGCCACAGTTTCGGCAGGCGAGTCTGTCAATCCGGAAGTCATTCACCGCTGGAAAGCCCTCACGGGAACAACTGTGCTCGACGGCTATGGTCAGACAGAGACCCTGATGACAGTGACCAACCGACCGGGCTGGCCTGTGAAGCCAGGCTCCATGGGGCGCGCCCTGCCCGGCGTTGAAACAGCGGTCCGCACCAGCGATGGACAAGCCGCAACAACCGCTACTCAAGGCGAACTGATGATCGGGCTCCCAAACCCGCAAGTCATGCTCGGCTATTGGGATGACGAGGCGCGAACCGCAGCCTCAACGATCGAGATCGACGGTCGCAAGTGGTTTCCAACGGGCGACAATGTTGAAATCGATGCCGAGGGCTATATTTTCTACACCGGTCGGGCTGATGACATTATCAACTCATCGGGTTATCGCATCGGGCCTCAAGAAGTGGAAAACGCACTCAGCGAACATCCGGCCGTGCAGGAATGTGCTGTGGCGGGCATACCCGATGACGAGCGCGGAGAACTCGTGAAAGCGTGGATTATCCTTAAAGCCGGATATGTTGCTGGCGATGAGCTTGCCGCGGAATTACAACAACATACCAAAACGGCGACAGCGCCGTATAAATATCCGCGCGCCATTGAATTTGTCAGCGACCTGCCAAAAACCGTCACGGGCAAGATTCGGCGCAATGTATTGAGAGAGAGCGGCAAAAAATGAGCACCGATTCAGGCATTAGATCTGTAAAGCGCGCTCCCGCCTATCAATTGGCGGAAGAAGAACTGAAGCGGATGATCATGGAGGGCACACTGGTGCCCGGCCAGATGCTGCCTGTTGAACATGATCTTGCGATCCAGCTTGGTGTCACCCGACCCACGGTGCGTGAAGCGTTGCGCAAATTGGAAAGCACCGGCCTTGTCGTGCGCGGTCCGCGCCGCCGGATGGTCGTCTCCGCCCCCTCACCCGATTTCGCCTCGGACGCCATGTTGCAAGCCATTGTGTTGCACGGCATTTCCTATCGCGAGATTTGGCAGATTCATATGGCTCTTGAGCCAATGTCGGCGGGGCTTGCGGCCGATAAAATTGACACGGCGCATCTGACAAAGATCGAGAACAATCTTCGCCGGACCGAAGACGTGATGACCGACACCGAGGCATTGGTGGCGGCAGACATCGAGTTCCACGACCTTGTAGCCCGTGCATCAGGCAATCACGCGCTTATTCTGGCGCGAGCCCCCATCGGCGAATTCCTGTTCCCGGCATACGGCGCCGTGATCGAAAAGCTCGGTCCCGGCCCGCGTCTGCTGGATGCACACACGCGCGTTTTCAATGCGCTGGCGGCCAAAGATTCCGAAACGGCGCGCGAATGGATGTCGAAACACATTCGCGACTTTTTGCGTGGTTGTGAGCTGGCCGGCCTCAAGATTGATGATCCGGTTCGCAAGGTGAATCAGGATTGGAAACTACTCAGCTTTACGCGTGAACGTGCCTGAACAGAGAACTGGCTGAAGTCCGTTAGCCTTTGGCGAAATCGCCCCGATATGAAGTTGCAATGAACATACAGAACAATTCCGACCTTGCGGCTGTCCGTCCTGACGAAGAGCTGGATTGGCACGCGCTTGAAACATGGCTACGAGCCAATGTGCCTGAGCTTGCAGGCAAAATGTCTGTCGCTCAGTTTCACGGCGGTCATGCCAATCTGACCTATTGCATTACCTTTGGCGAAAAGGAAGTTGTCGTGCGTCGGCCGCCTCTGGGCCGGATCGCCCCCGGTGCGCATGACATGGCGCGCGAGTTTAAAGTGCTCTCAGGACTGGCCCCGCATTTCCCGCAAGCGCCCCGCGTATACGCCTATTGCCAGGACATATCGATCATCGGCGCACCTTTCGTCGTCATGGAACGATGCAAGGGTGTCGTCATCCGGGATCACATTCCAAAGGGTTTTGTTGCCAGCGCAGACCTCTTCCGGAAAGTCAGCTTTGCCCTAGTGGATGCCTTGGTGGCACTCCAATCGATCAATGTCGATACCGTCGGCTTCGGCAATCGCGCGCATGCCGAGGGATTTGTCGAACGCCAGTTGGATGGCTGGAATGAACGCTGGCGGCTGGCAAGCGACAATGCTCCCGACGCTACATTCGAAGCCGTTTACCAACGTCTCAAAGAGACCCGTCCGCCAACGCGCCGCGTTTCCGTCGTTCATAATGATCTGAAGCTCGATAACTGCCTCTTCGACCCCGCGCATCCTGAACGCGTTGAAGCGATCCTTGATTGGGATATGACGACGCTCGGTGATCCATTAGTGGAGTTCGGCACGCTGATTGGATATTGGAAGGAACAAGGCGACAGCTTTGATCGCGCCCCGACCATCCAACTTGATATGAGAGCGTTTCCGACCCGCAGCGATCTCATTGCCCGCTATAAGGCGCAGGGCGGAGAAGTCGCCGACCTTGATTGGTACGAAGCCTTCGCGCTTTGGAAACATGCCGTCGTGCTACAACAGCTCTATCGGCGCTATGCCGAGGGCGAAAGCAAGGACGCCCGCTTTGCAGATTTTCCAAACCACATTCCGGGCCTCATCAAAGGCGCCGGAGATGTGTTGGACCGATATGCGCGCCTGGCGCATTAAGATTGAAGTCAAGCCGTCTGTTCGATCGACAAATTCAGCTCCTCGATCATCTTTTCACGAATTTGGAATTTCTGGACCTTGCCCGTAACGGTGAGCGGAAATTCCGCCACGAAACGGATATATCGCGGCACCTTGTAATGCGCGATCTGTCCGCGACAGAATTCCTTGATCTCTTCCTCAACCGCCTCTTCGCCCGGACGCAGAATAATCCAGGCACAAATTTCCTCGCCGAACCTCTGATCCGGCAAACCGACCACGGCAACATCAGCAACCTTGGAATGGCGATAGAGATATTCTTCAATCTCTCGCGGATAAACGTTCTCGCCCCCGCGAATGACCATATCTTTCAGACGGCCAACAATATTGCCGTAGCCTTCCGCATCGATGGTGGCGAGATCGCCGGTATGCATCCAGCCTTCGCCGTCGATGGCATCCGCCGTCTTTTCCTCATCGCCCCAATAGCCCATCATCACCGAATAGCCGCGCGTGCATAATTCGCCGGGCTCACCTCGTGGGACGCAATTGCCGTCAGCATCGACAATCTTGCATTCCAGATGCGGTTGCACGCGCCCGATGGTTGAGACGCGCCGTTCCAAGGGATCGCCCTTGCCGGTCTGAAAACTCACAGGGCTCGTTTCCGTCATGCCATAGGCGATGGTGACATCGACCATATGCATACGATCAATCACCTGCTTCATCACTTCCACCGGACATGGCGACCCCGCCATGCTGCCCGTCCGGAGCGACGACAAATCGAAACGCTCAAATTCCGGATGTCCCAGTTCGGCGATGAACATTGTGGGCACGCCATAGAGGCCGGTGCATTTTTCCTTCTCGACCGCTTCAAGAACAGCCAAAGCGTCGAACCCGTCGCTGGGATAGACCATGGTCGCGCCATGCGTGAGGCAACCGAGATTGCCCATCACCATCCCGAAGCAATGGTATAGAGGCACAGGAATGCAAAGACGGTCGCCCGGCACCAGCCCCACCGCCTCGCCGACGAAAAATCCGTTGTTGAGAATATTGTGGTGAGACAGTGTTGCCGCTTTGGGAAAGCCGGTCGTACCGCTCGTGAACTGGATATTGATCGGATCGCGGCAATCAAGTCCCGCACCGATCTGTGCGACCACATCCCGTTCCGCCGCGCCTGCCAGCCCCTCTATATCGTCGAACGACAACCATCCTGCACGGGCATTGCCGCCGATCTGGATCACGTGCTTCAAATGAGGAAGCTTGGAGGATTTCAGAGGTCCGGTCGAAGTTGCGATCTCTGGCGCAAGCTCTTCCACCATGCGCGCATATTCACTCGTCTTGAAACGCTCCGGCGCAACAAGTGCGGACACACCAACCTTGTTCAGCGTGTATTCCAGCTCAGCAAGGCGGTAAGCCGGATTGATATTGACGAGAATGATGCCGACCTTGGCCGTCGCAAATTGCGTCAGCGTCCATTCCGCATTGTTGGGCGACCAGACACCGAGCCTGTCGCCGGACTTCAGTCCGAGTGCCAGAAGTCCGGCAGCAAAGGCTTCTGCTTTGTCATTCAGTTCGGCATAGGTCCACCGAATGTTCTGATGCACAGATACGAGAGCCTCAAGATCGCCCCACTGACGCGCGGCGTCGCTAAGCGCCGCACCTATCGTCTCGCCGCGCAATGGCGGTGAGGCCGGCCCCTGTACAATCGACAATTCAGACATCCACTCCCCCTCTGCCTCCGCTCACATCGCAAAATTGTGCATGCCTGAACAGGGCCTATTTTCCGCCCTGTCTTCAGCAAGCACAATTCCTGCTCCCGCAACCAGATTGCCCGTCAGGCAACTTCAGTCAAGCGGCTTTCGGCGATCAACGGATCAAACACAGCGCGCGCCTTCTCCAGACTGATGAAATCCTCTTCAGCGCATTTTTCAATGGTGCACGTTGCAGCCGGATAAACACGTTCGCCGATCAATCTGCCCTTCTCATCATAGGGCCACATCATGCAAATCATACGCGATTCAATATATTTCCCTTTGGGATCATCCACGACATGGCCGGCCGCCGTTGCGGCCTCCGCGGTCATAAAAATCTTGTAAAGCGCCTCTGACGCAAAGCCCCAGTCCGACACAATAATATTCTCTTCCTCGAGCAACATCACCGTCGTCCCACTATCGATCAAGCTTTGGTAGAAGCCCTTAACCGCAGTTTCCCCGTCGAGGTCCATAATGCCCACCGGTGTGGCAACCCGATAAAAGGGCTTTTCCACCGTCATCTCTGGCAGGAAAATCTCGTGATACCGACCACTGACTTCAAGCATCGCATGACGGCGATAATTTTCGAGTATGCGTCTGTGGAGGGGCTTCGTCGTTGTCTTCAGCAATGTGTCTGCTGCAAGCGTTAGAAGGCGAATATCGTATCCCATGGTCTGTCCTTTTTGATTGCATGGCTTTGCATGGCGAGCGTCTGTCTCAGCGAACGGGATTGCTTCCGTCCCAGCCTTCAGCCGCGTCGCGGATCATTTTGAAAAGTTCCGCGGTGGTGGATGTAAGGTCAGCAATTTCCATCACAGGCTGTGCATCATCTCCGCCCTCGAAATAGGCAAAGCGCGTACCGCCGTTGATTTGCCCTTCGGCGAGAATTTTGACGCCTTCGTCCGCGAAACGCTGCATATCGCTGTCGTAGCTTTCGCTCCACACCGAGTAGTGCTGGAGACCCGGCCCGTGCTGTTTTAAAAAATCGAGATAGGGCGATGGCACATCATTGTGTTGCTCAATCAATTCGATCTGCATATCGCCGGAATTGGCCAGAGCGATGCTCAAGTCCACATCGGACTGTTGACCGCGATATCGGAAATACTCCAAATCAACATGGTCCATCCGAAAGAATGGACCGATACGCAGTACCTTCGTCCAATAGTCCAACGCCTTATCAAGCGAAGGCACGATGATGCCGCTCTGCCTGATCGGGCCGAATAATCGACTCATCCGCTTCCCTCCCTTTATGCCGCCAGGGGGATTTCTCCCCTCTTCCTTTGTGCAACTGGAGTATCAGGACAAACCAAATCAGGTCTTGTCAAAACGCGCCAATGTCTTATCGTTTTGCGACACACCAGAGGGGAGGTCTATCTTGGTCGCTTTGTCTCACGCAGGCACCGTCCGGCAAATCATCCGGTTTATCGACGACACGCATCCGGCAGAGGCAATTAAAATGCACTCGCTGCTTATGCATGCAAAAACCGCGGTCGAGCTCAACGACATGATACCGGCTCACCTGACCATCGACCTGCTGGAAGAGCTCGCGCTATGCAGCAAACGAAGCGACATCGGCATCAGCTTTGTCGAATATCTCGATATCGCCGGCTTCGGTCCGGTCGCCCTGCTCTTTCGGCATTGCAGGAATTTTCAGGAAATCGATCGCGTCTCGTCAAAATATTTGCGTCTTGAAAATGGGGCAATCTTTCCGGAAAGTCTGGAGGAAGACGAAGACCATATCGCCTCTGTTCAACAAGTCGTTGAGCACGCCACCAAAGGCTCCACACAATTCAGTCTGGCGCTTGTTGCATTGAGAGTGCGGATGTTTCGGGAATATCTCGATCCGGTCTGGCATCCCGTCCGCGTCGATCTTCAGAACGAAGCGCCGCCGGAAGCAAAACAAATCCGTAAATATTTCGGATGCCCCGTCGCCTTTAACGCAGATCGCTATGCAGTGGTCATTTCAAAAAATGACATGCAGGCACCCTTGTCGCACCCTGATCCCGACACGCTGAAATTTCTCGAACACTATCTCGATGGTCTCAAGAATGGCTGGCCCGAGAATCTTGTCGGTCAAGTCAGTTCCATCATTGAGAGCCAGCTCTCCAAAGGCCTGTGCTCGCTCAAGTCTGTCGCGGCTGGTCTAGGCATTTCACCTCGGTCGCTGCAACGACAACTAAACGCACACGATCTGGAATTTCGCGACCTCGTCACAGAGGCCCGCATACGCCGTACCGATCAATATTTCGCCCAGACATCAAAGCCAAATCTCACCAAACTGTCTTTTCTGCTTGGCTTTGCCGAACAAAGCAGCGCGAGCCGCTTTCTCAAACAAAAGATGGGACGGAATCTCAGTTCCGCCCCATAGGTATTTCCAGATGGCTCCTTAGCCACGGTTCAATAGCTTGTTGTATCTCGCCAAGAACAGGTTCTCGCCTTTCATCTTGCGCGTCAGCAAGTCGCCTGCCGTAAAGAAACCGAGGAACGAGCTGCCGCGTTTCGGACCGAGCGGCACGAGGATCGGCGCTTTGGCGCCCCAAGGCTTATAGGGCGGCATCTCTTCAAGAGATTTGCCGGACATGAGCCCTTTCAATGTCGCTTTGAGCCACGGACGCTGGCGGCTGGCTGCAACAATGGTCATGCCATCGCCCGCGTCCGCCACGTCTCCCGCTGCAAAGACATTCGGCAACGACGACGGGCGCAACCAGGGATCGACCTTGATCCGGTTCGCGGTGCTCTTCTGCGCGTTCGACAGAGTATCAAACAGATCGGAAGTGGCGCGCGAGCCAAGAACGGGGAAGATCAGGTCGAACGCATGCGCCGACCCATCTGCAAGCTTCACGCGGCCTGCGTAAGGTTCTGTCATGCTTTTGAGGTTCTCAGCCCTTTGCCCGAAGATCAGCGTCACACCCATTGCCCGCAGCTTTTTGGCAAGCGATGCACCCAGTTTATCGGGCATGGTGGGAAAGAGCGTCGCTTCATCAGAGATCAGCGTGACCTGTTTCTCCGGCATCGCATGGGCGATCTCGCCCGCAAGTTCGACGCCGACGGCACCGGCACCGACGACACCGATCGTCTGCGCCACTTTCAACTGTTGATGGATGCGCCCATTGTCGGCCCGCAAGCCTCCAATGTCGGCACCCGCAGGTTTGAAGGGCATGGCGTTTGTCGAACCTGTGGCGACGACAATCTGGTCCGCCTCAATCCGCTGGCCATTGTCCAGCGTGACACCACTCGCATCGATGGCGGTCGCGCGGGCATGAATGACCCGGCCATTCTTCAATAATCTATCGTAGGGGATAAGCGCCTGATCGAGCAGCGAGGGATCGACCACGGCGCGGATCATCGCGGGGGTATGGACGAAATGGCTACGCGGCTCGATCAAAGTGATCTCGGCACTGTCGTCGAGCGACTTCGCTAATTCGACACCAATATAGCCGCCCCCAACGATGGCAATGCGCTTAGACATGGTAAAAAACTTTCTTTTGTTGATGGCCTCGTCGCCTAACGGTTGTTGATCTGCGCCTATGCTCGCCGCTTCGCGCAGATTAGACGTCCTCGGGCTGGTAGGTGATTTCGCCGTACTTGCCAGATTGGTATTCGCGATAGGCCTGCATCAGCTCTTCTTCCGTGTTCATCACGAAGGGACCTGCCATCACCACGGTCTCATCAATGGGCGCGCCGCCGAAGAGCAACACGTCAAGCAACTCCGAAGTCGGATTGGCGATCTCAATTTCCGAGCCCTCAGAACCGAGCCCGAAAAATGTGTGGGCCGCGACCTCCACGGCGCCAACGACCGCGCCCTGGACGGGAAGATAGCCCCCAACCGATAGATCGGGATGCAATGCCACGTGCGCAGAGCCCATCGGCTCGACACGGACATGCCAGATGAATTCATGCGCATAAGTCGGGATCGGCGAGGCCTCACCTTCATAGCCACCAAGAAGCACCTTGAGATGGGCGTTGCCACCCGGCAGGAGCACGTCAGGCAAGTTTTCTGACGGCACCGGCCTGTATTCAGCCAACTCCGCTTTTTGCTTTGCAGGCAGATTGATCCAGAACTGGAAAGTGTGCAGCCTGCCGCCCTCTTTCCTGAACCATGCCGGCAACATCTCATCATGCACGATGCCGTTGCCGGCTTTCATCCATTGCACACCGCCGGCAGTGACAGTGCCGTGCCCGCCGCTGCTGTCAGCATGCGTCAACGCCCCTTCAAGCACATAGGTGAACGTGGCGATCCCCCGATGCGGATGTGCAAACGAACCGTCGGGAGCAGGAACCGCTCCCGATGCAATCGTTCGCACAGGCAGATGATCCAATAAAATGATCGGACCGATGGCTTGAGTGGCCGCATTCGGCACAGCCCGGGAGACGGTGAAAGTACCGACTTGATCGGGCCGGGCAGCTTCCTGTGACGTCACCTGTTTCATCGGGTATTTCCTCCGTTTGCAGACCCAGAGGTAATCCACATCGATTTAAAGGACCTGCGCTAAATCTCAGCGATAGTTCAAACCATCATCGAGGTTTGCTTTCGGGAAGGTCTCTTTCTCGTCCCAATAATCCTGCGTAAACAGCCATGGCTGCCTGTCGCCCTGTTTTGGCATCAGGTGCAAGCTTCTCTGCAAATAGCCAGGGTTAAACACTTCCGGGTCAACCCAGGGCCCGAGCTTTATATCGGCGTCTTCTTTGCGCAGTTCCGGCGTTACGACACTGACACCCTTTTCTTCCATGTGCTGAAAGATCCGGATCATCAGCTCAGAGACGAGATCAGCACGCATGGTCCAGGACGCGGCTCTGAAGTAGCCGAATACCCAGCAAAGATTTGGCACACCGCTAAACATGACGCCGCGGTAAGCGACTGTTTTGGAGAAATCGACGGCCTTACCATCAAGGTCAAATTCAATGCCGCCGAGGAGCAGCATGTTCAGACCGGTGGCGCTGATGATGATGTCTGCTTCCAGTTCCTTGCCGGATTTGGTCAGAATGCCCTTCTCGGTGAAGTGATCGATGTGATCGGTCACCATGCTCGCTTTACCACTGGCAATGCCTTGGAACAGATCACCATTAGGAACAAAGGCAATGCGCTGCTGCCAAGGCTTATATTTGGGATTGAAGTGAACGTCCGTCTCGTAGCCTTCAGGCAAATATTGTTGAACACCCGCCATCAGTTCTGCCTTCACGACATCGGGCTCGCTCTGGCAACGCTCGATAAGCTTCGCCGATGTGTACAGCACATTCTTTCTGGCGATTTCGTGAATCCACTCAGGCGAAATATCCAGCTCACGCAGCTGCTCCACCAGATCATTGCGGTTTGGCGCGGCGAACATATAAGTCGGTGAGCGCTGAAGCACGGTAATGTGTTTAGCGTCATCTGCCATAGCAGGCACGATGGTTGCCGCTGTGGCACCCGAGCCAATCACCACAATATTTTTGTCTTTGTAGTCGAGATCTTCCGGCCAGGCTTGCGGATGAATGATCTGGCCTTTGAAGTTTTCCATACCGGGCCATACCGGTGTGAAGCCCTTTTTATGTTCATAGTAGCCTTGGCACATCCACATGAAGTCGGTGGTATAGGCTTCAAGCTCGCCGCTATCCAAACGCTCCGCGATCACAGTCCATTTCTTGTCAGCGCTAGACCAGGACGCTGTCCTGACCTTGGTCTGATACTGAATGTGTTTTGCGATATCTTGTTCATCAATCGCTTCTTCGAGATACGCAAGAATCTCATCGGCGGTGGCAATAGGCGGCCCCGACCAGAGTTTCCAGCCAAACCCAAACGTGAAGAGATCACTGTCAGAGCGAATACCGGGATAAACATGCGAACGCCATGTACCGCCAAACGACTCAAGCGCATCCAGCAATTTGAATGACTTACCGGGCATATCCTTTTGCAGGTAATAGGCGGCATCGATCCCCGATATGCCTGCGCCAACAATCAACACATCGATATGGCCCATCTGCCGGATTTCGCCGACAGGTTTCGTAGCAACTACATTCATCTGTTATTCCATTTCTCTTTTAGTGACGGATGCAAAATTCTAAAGGCCACATCGAGGCAACTCGATGAATAGCCTGAAATGATATTGGATGACCAAATCCACCGAACAGTTTGGCGTATGCGACGCGGCGAACAATTGAGGTCGCCTGCCCCGAAACGTGTTCAGGCAAAGTCGGGATATTCGTCTTTCACCCATGCCAGCATTTCCCGCCGAAACAACAAGCCGGCCTGATCACCTGCAATGATCATTTCTTCGTAGCTTGTGTCGTCGGATTCCAGCAGTTGCTGCATATTCTTTACAGCGACAGTATCCTCATCGAAGGCTGCGCTAAATAATTGCTGCGTCATATCCTTCACAACGTCGTTCGGGAATGGAAAATCATTATAAAGTGCCCACCAGTAGTGAGCGGTCGTCTCAGTTTCCGGCGTGACGAAATGCATGACAAAAGTCTTCACTTCAAAATCGTCTTCACCCGGCTTTCCCTTGACCTCCAGAGGCGAGTATCCCCACCAAAGGCCCGGCGCGACGGAAACACCGCCATTGCGATTCAGAACCTCTCTATCGCCCACTCTTTCATGTATTTCGGGCGGATAAGTCGTCTTGAGCGCCTCCCAATCTGAAAACAGACGATGACAGAAGACGCCCTTCTCATTCTTGCCAACCTCTAATTCCGCGCGACCGTACTCCACGCCAACGCCAAATGTATTGGCGTGTAAAAAAGAGAAATGGGTCAGGTCGTTGAGGTTTTCCATCAAGAGAAGATAGCTGCTCTCGATACGCTTGATACCGTGGACGAAGTGAAAATTCGGATCTTCCATGAAATCGAAGGCGGGAAACTTGCTGTCATCGACAGCTTGTTCATCACCCATCCAGATGAACACATAGGGTCCGAGTGTGCGTAACGGATATTTTCTCAGCTTCCGCGTGGGGATATGATCTTGACACGGAATATGTACAACGCTTCCATCGGTATCATATTCCATACCGTGATACCCGCAAACCAGACGGTCTTCGACCACCTTCCCGTCCGCCAGGGGGAATGACCGGTGAAGACATCTGTTCTGAAAAGCGTGCAGCTCGCCGTTGGATGTGCGGTAAAACACAATCGATTTATTGAGCAGCGTTTTCGCCAGTGGCGTCTCACCGAACTCTTCGTCCACTCCGGCTACATACCAGTGATTATAGACAAGTGGCAGCTGGATATACGATTTGACATCGGCAATCGGCGATCTGTTGTGAGATGTCGCGTGAAGTTGATGTTGCATTACCTCTCCCCTGTTTTTGCGTCGTCAGCTCTCTCGAAAAATTATCCCCAACAACACTTTGGACCCGCAGGAATCAGAATCCCTGCAACTTCGCCTTATACGGAGCATCGCCCCTCGTCCTTTTGGAACCAGCACCAAGATCCCGGCTTCTCCGATGGGACGCACACGGCATCACCTACCCCATTTTGTCCTATTGTATTACAATATTACCGTGAGGGTACAATGTGACCCGTGATGTTGTCCAGCATCTGACGACGGGGTCCGGTGTAGCTTTCAGCGCGAGTGGGTCGTGACCTTCCGGCATCGAAGAAACAACACGTTCAACCCATAAAACCGGCAGGCGGCACTTCGATAAGTTCCCCCTACTTCCCGTTCTGATATTCCGCAATCTTGAGCTTGCCGAGCTGCGACATATGCACTTCGTCCGGACCGTCGGCAATGCGCAAGAAGCGATTGAGCGTAAAGAATGCAGCGATCGGTGTGTCGGCGCTGACCCCCATGCCGCCATGCGCCTGAATAGCGCGATCGGTCACGGTTTGGGCCATTTGCGGAGCGACGACCTTGATGGCGGCGATGAGGTCGCGCGCTGCCTTGTTGCCGAAGCGGTCCATGTGATCGGCAGCCTTCAAAGTCAGCAGCCGCGCCTGCTCGATCTCACACCATGATCGGGCGATGTCCTGGCGGATGCTCGACTGGTCGGACAGTTTCTTGCCGAAAGCGACGCGGCTTTCAACGCGACGCGCCATGATTTCCAATGCGCGCTGCGCCTGTCCGATGGATCGCATGCAATGATGGATGCGGCCAGGCCCGAGGCGGCCTTGCGCGATTTCAAATCCTTTGCCTGCGCCCATAATAATGTTGCTCTTGGGAACCCTGACGTTTTCAAGGCGCAGTTCTGCTTCGCCGCCCGGTGAATTGTGACTGCCAAAGACAACCTGATTGCGGACAATGACGATGCCGGGTGTCTCACGCGGAATAATAATGGTGGATTGCTGCTGATGCCGCGGCGCTTCAGGATTGGTCTTACCCATCAGTAAGAGAAGCTTGCAACGCGGATCCATGATTCCCGAAATCCACCATTTGCGACCATTGATGACGTAGTCGTCGCCATCGGCACGGATTTCCGTTTCGAGGTTTGTCGCATCTGAGGAAGCAACCTGCGGTTCGGTCATGAGATAGGCGGAGCGGATTTCGCCGTTGAGGAGCGGCATCAGCCAATTCTTCTTTTGAGCTTCCGTGCCGAACTTCGCCAGCACTTCCATATTGCCCGTGTCGGGCGCGGCGCAGTTGAAAACTTCCGACGACCAGGGCGAACGGCCCATGATTTCGGCCAGCGGCGCGTATTCGAGATTGGTAAGGCCGGGGCTGTATTCGCCGTATTCCTCCGGCAGGAAAAGGTTCCAGAGCCCTTCCGCCTTTGCCTTTTCCTTCAACTCTTCAAGCTTCGGCCATGGCTTCCACAGGTTTTCGTGGTTCGTCACCCAGTCGTAGTGCGCCTGTTCATTCGGATAGATATGGGCGTCCATGAAAGTCTGCATCTTCGCGATGAGACCCTTGGTCTTTTCGTCATGTTCGAAGTTCATGTGTCTGTCCCTTAAGTCCAATATCAGGAAAGGATGAGGCCGCTTTCGGCGATAAACGTTTGGCCATAGATGTATGAAGAGAGCGGCGAGGCGCGAGAGAGCTCCACGCCCGCCATTTTTCAGACGACCCAGCGCAGCGCGCGTTCGAATAGGCCAACGGTGCTGGCGTGAAGCCGATCGCCCGTTTCCTTAGGCGCTTTGCCTTCACAAGCGCGGGCATACGTGCCCTCAAGGATGATGCCGAGCTTGTAGCAAGCGAGAACAGCGTACCATTCGATGTGGCTTATATCGCGCGAGGTGCGCGCACCATAGTGCGAGACAAGTTCGTCCACGGATGGGAAGCCGGACCATGGCTCGACACCGACAGCGCCGCCGCCACGCGGTTCGTCGCCTTGCGGCCATGTCGCCATCAGCCAACCGAGATCAAGTAGCGGATCGCCGATCGTCGTGAGTTCCCAGTCAACGATGGCGGCAAGTTCGGGGCCGTCATGGCGATACATGACATTGGCGAGGTGATAATCACCGTGGATGATACCTGGCATCGAATGCGCGGGCCTGTTTGCGTCAAGCCATTTCGCAACCTTCGCAACACCGGGAATACCGTCAGGCCCCGGCCAAGAGGGGAATTCGTGGTAGCTTTCAAGCTGTGTGCGCCAACGGGTAACTTGACGTTCGAGATAATTGTCGGGCTTGCCAAAATCGGTGAGACCAACCTTCACATAGTCAACAGCGCCAAGCGCGGTGATGCCCTCGACCAGCGCAAGACCCATGCGATGGCGGATTGCAGGATCGCCTGCATGAAGAGGCGGCAGCCCAGACACCGCATTGAAACCTTCTACCGGCTCCATCAGATAGAAAGCGGCGCCAATGACATCTTCGTCAGGGCAGGCAGCAAGAAGACGGGGATGGGGGACATCGGTGTCGGCAAGCGCGGCCAGCATACGCGCCTCCCGGCGCATGGTTTCATTCGAGTTCTTGCGCAAATGCAACGGCGGGCGGCGTAGCACATAGGCCCTGCCTGCGTAAACGAAACGCAGCAGAATATTTTGCGTGCCGCCGGCGAGAAGCATGGGCTCCGAGACAGCCCCAGTGCCCAGTCCGCACTTGTCCATCCAGCGCGCAAGCGCATCCAGATCAACCGGAATTTCTCCCAAGACCTTCTCTCCCTGCTCCCGGATCTGAGTCCGGCTGATGTTAGGTCAATCGACTTATCCAATTGACCTAATACGCAAGAACGGGCAATCTGTCAACATGAGCGAGGCAACCTCCAGAACCGAGTTGGGTCACACAGCGCGCGAGCAAATTAAGCTCGCGGCGCGGCAGCTTTTTGCAGCACGTGGCATCGACGGTGTGTCCGTGCGCGAGATCGTGGACGCCTCGGGCCAGAAGAACCACGGTTCGCTCTCCTATTATTTCGGCACCAAGGAAGCGCTTGTGCGCGAACTTGTGACGGATGGCGCGAAGCTTATCGACAATCGCCGCAATGCCTATCTCGACCTGCTCGAGTCCCGAGGCGGTCCAAATGATATTCGCGAAGTTGTGGAGGCGCTGGTCTATCCATCCGTCAATCTCTCGGAAGAAACGGAAACGGCGGAAGACAGTTATATTCGCTTCATCACGCTGCTTGGGATGAGCCATCACAACCTCTTCATGGAGGCGCTCGAAAATCGCTGGAACTCCGGCTATCTGCGCTGCCTCGATCACCTACGACGACTCATGCCGGACATGCCAAACGCGGCAAAGAACCAGCGCTTCGTCTTTCTCGGGGTTTATATCAGCGGCGTGATCGCTGCGCGGGAGGCGGCGCTCGCTGATCGTTCCCGTCCGCATCCGATGTGGCAAGCAGAAGCCACACTCAGCCATTTCATCGATACGATTACGGCAATGCTCACCGCACCACTCGACCCCACGCTGGCGGCAAGCTGGCATTCGAACGGCACGGAAGAAGGTCCGCGCGCAATCGTCGGATCAGTTGGCATGATCCTGGACTAGGAAAGCGCGACAGATCGCCGGGAATTAGAGTGTTCGACATCACTACGATGAGACCAAATCCTCCTTCTTTAAAACCTCAATTCTGTCTCACAGACCTGATGCTGAACACTTTGAAAAAACACAAGCACATCAACGAAGGATTGCCAACAAAGGTCTAGTCGAACGGCGCAAAGTTGCCCTTCCCCACATTTCCACTCGACTTCCTCCTTCAACAGAGCGTTGCTGTGACTGTAAGGCGCAAATGAGCGCCCAGCATAGACCCGCCCCGCAGCGCCTTAGCCTCCCGGGGCTTCCGACAGTGACGGCATGAGCCGCCACCAACGAAGCTCGAAGGAGGCAACCCATGAAGACGCAGAGCAACAAAGCACCAGCCCGAAAGCCCACGAAGAAGACTGCATCGCAACATCACAGGCGTGCGAAGCCGAACGCGGCTGCAACAAAATCGGTCGCCAAGATGCGCGCGGCACCCCGGCTGGCAAAGCCTTCCGGCACAGGGGCTACTACATCAAGCAAGCTTGCCACCGTTATCCAGATGCTGAAGCGCCCCAGTGGAACAAGCATCAATGATCTAACCGCGGCAACGGGATGGCAGACACACTCGGTGCGTGGATTGTTGTCGGGCACGATCAAGAAGAAACTCGGTCTCAAACTGACCTCCGAGAAGGTAGCGGGTGTCCGCTCCTACCGGATCGGCTCGTGAGGTTATCATGACTCGGATTGCAAAGAGGGCGGCGGTAAAGCGTCGCCCTGGCTCAGATGATGACTCAGAAGAGTCTTCGTCCCAATCTGTCACAGCAACAGATCCCCTCAATCAACAGATCGCGGCGCTGAGTTCGCTCGGCGTCGCAGGCCTTCGGAAGGCATGGACGGAACGCTTTCGACACCCTGCTCCTCCGATCCAGTCAGCGGATGTTTTGCTCCGCCTCTTTGCTTGGAAGCTGCAGGTCGCTGCCTTGGGTGACCTTGATGCCGATACGTCCTCAAAGCTCGCCCGCCTGAAGACGGCATTTGTACGCGGCAAGTCGACTGCGCCATCACCAGCGCTCGGACTTCGACCTGGCTCTGTCCTGTCGCGCGAATGGCGAGGACAGGCTCATCGCGTGCTTGTCCTTGATCAAGGTTTCGAACATCTGGATGTCCTCTATAGAAGCCTGTCGGAAGTCGCCCGCGCTATCACCGGCACGAGATGGTCGGGGCCGCGCTTCTTTGGGCTCGAAGCAGAGCAAGCTCGACCAGCGCGAGTGGCGAATGAGGTTGCCTCATGAGTTCCCCTGTCCGCTGTGCCATCTACACGCGCAAGTCGACCGAGGAAGGTTTGGATCAGGCCTACAACTCGCTAAATGCTCAGAGAGAGGCTTGCGGGGCCTATGTCTTGAGCCAAGCCGGGGAAGGATGGTTGATCCTTCCAACCCTCTATGATGACGGTGGCTTCTCGGGTGGTAATCTTGATCGCCCTGCCCTGCAGACGCTTCTCGCAGATATCGACAAGGGTCTCGTCGATGTCGTGGTCGTCTACAAGATAGATCGGCTGACACGGGCGCTCACAGACTTCGCCAGACTTGTTGAGCGGTTCGATAAGAGGAACGTTTCCTTCGTCTCGGTGACACAGGCCTTCAGCACGACAACCTCAATGGGAAGGCTTACCCTCAATGTCCTTCTGTCCTTTGCCCAGTTCGAACGTGAACTCACCACCGAACGTATCCGGGACAAGTTTGCCGCCTCGCGTCGCAGAGGCATATTCATGGGAGGCAATCCACCCCTTGGCTATGACCCCAAAGATCGCAAGCTCGTTATCAACGAACAGGAAGCCCAGACCGTCCGCTTCATCTTCAATCGCTATCTGGAACTGAAGTCCGTAGGTAAACTCAGGGCTGATCTCGAACAGCAAAACATCCGCTCGAAACTATGGACATCGGCCAAGGGCAATACCAAAGGTGGAGGGTCCTGGTATGTTGGTAGCCTGACCCACTTCTTGCGAAACCGAGTTTATGTCGGCGACGCCGTGCACAAGAATGAGGTCTTCGCTGGCGAACACGAGCCGATTATCTCGAGAGAGCTCTTCGATCAAGTTCAATCACAACTAGACACTAACCGCGTCAATTATCGCAAGAAGACCACCATCGAGAGTGCCAATCTGCTGACCGGCCTCATCTTCGATGATCGTGGCAACTCGATGAGCC
>TARA_R110002074_G_scaffold86875_7_pt1 | contig 33172 bp, 43 predicted proteins | sample TARA_R110002074 | Tara Oceans TARA_R110002074 (sample SAMEA4397215) | marine metagenome | biome: Polar Biome; feature: [MIX] marine epipelagic wind mixed layer (ENVO:01000061); material: water (ENVO:00002006), including particulate matter (ENVO:01000060) such as... | depth 10-100 m | reverse complement strand
TTTGATGATGATGTAGAACTAAATCCGGTACACTCTTCGGTTTTAGATGCCTTTACCGAAGATTTACACCGACCTAATGTACTGCACAGCCTATCTATTGAGATAGCCAACCACCTCTATGTTAAGAGCAATCACCCACATATAAAGTCGGGTGATTTATACGTTTGTTACATCACCAATATTGTACTTGATAATGTAAAGGTCAATGCCATTGGTATCTTTAAAAGCGAAATAAAAGAAGATTTTATTCAGTTGGTTCAAAACGGCAATAACCTAGATATGGTTATACAACAAGGTATCAACGTAAATAAGCTAGACAAAGGTTGTCTAATTTTAGATGTAAACCAGAACGAGGGCTATAAGGTAATGTCAATTGACAATAACCGATACGATAGTAAATACTGGATAGAAAACTTCTTAGGGTTATCGGTATTGGCAGAGGATCACTATCTCACAAAAAAATACTTAGAACTTTGTAAGAACTTTAGTAAAGAAGTAGTTAGTCAATCTGGCGATAAGCAAGATGAAGTACTATTTTTAAATAGAGCCGTTAACCACTTCGCTAAAAATGATACGTTCAACGAACTTTCCTTTTTAGAAGATACCTTTTCTTCAATGCATTCAGTTGCAATGGATTTTCCTACCGAGTTCGTTAATTACAAAGCTACCGAATCACCTAAATATGGCTTAGAAGGTGTTACCGACTTTGATATTGCCGATAATGCAGTTACAGAGGCACGTAAAAAAATAAAGACCACCATTACCCTAGATAAGCGAGTAACCATTAAGATGGACTTCATTAACCCAGATACGGCAGAAAAAATTGTCGAGAAAGGTTGGGACGAAGAACGCCAAATGTATTACTACCTGGTCTATTTTCATAAAGAGGACTAACCACTACCAACCACCAACCATCACCAACTCGAATACGCATACCCCTATTAAACACCACAGTACATGAGTAACGCACAAAGAAGAAGTACATCTACAGAAAAATTCGGTAAGCTATTACAGAAGTTTCCGAATTACGAAAAGAACTTAAGCCTTGTACACATAGTCAACGCCGATGATGGTGATTACGATATGCCAATGTGTACCTATCCTATTATGGATGGTGATACTACTAACTATACAATGTATGCCTACAGGTTGTACGTAATGGCCTATAACCAAAAGGTGGCACTTGCCAATAAGGATATTTTAAAGCAGCGTAAGACCTCAGAAAAGTGGGTACTGCAGCAATCTGATGAACGTAAAGCAAACATTCTATTGCAGCAAGTAGGTTTTGAAAACAACAATACAATGTTGTCTACCGTAGAGTACAACCAAAAGGCAACTGCATTTAACGAAATGCAAGGCAACCCAATTATAGCCCATAAAAAGATACAGCAGGTAAAACAGTCTACCGAGCAGGTATTCAGAACCATACTCTATGAATATGGTCACCAGTTGTTCGAGTACAAGAAACTTAGAGCTACCACTAAGAATATTTATGCTAGGCCATTGCCTAAGATGGAGATTAATACAAAGCATTTAGAGAACACTAGAGATAAGCAAGGCATACCGTTCTTAAGTTATTGCCCAGATACTATATTAAACCATAAGAACCGACTTATAGAGGCAGGTATACTCATTAATAGCCGTTTTCATGGCAGTAAAAGAGGTACAAGACACCATATTTCGACTAAAATATTGGCGGTTTACGATGATTACCACCAAAATATAGTCTGTACTGAAAATCAGTTGTTTAGAATATCTAAACCCGAAGTTTTTAGGGATGCAGTCATACCTACTAGAACATATAATAAAACAATAGTAAAGAGAGCTGTTGATAACTCAACACCTCTTGATAAGGACAAAGCCTTGCAGCCTTTGCATAATATTCATCTTGCAGATGATTTTACTAGAACACCAAGCGGCAAGATGTCAAATCCGAAATTGGAAATCGGTTCGCAAAAAAATAAACTGGGGAAAAATTCGGTTTCTGGTACCGCATCTTCACAAACGGGGATGGCAGCTGCTACAGAAATATCCAGAGTAGATGAAAACACCGAGTTTTTAACCGAGAAAATCACATCTGCACAGATTTTAGCCGAGAATTTGTCGGCAAACAAGAACAAAAAGGTAAAACCGTTGCCTCTTGATAGGTTAAAATATGAAGCTGATAGCGGTACCATGTCGCAAGTTGACTTTAGAACCTTACTAATTCAAGATTTATTCAACCAATTTCAGAAATTATACATTGATCACCCGAAATTCAATGTCATTTTCATTGGCGCATGGTTAAGAATTTACCAGGTATGGATGGAAAGCAATATTTGCATCAACAAAAACGGTGACCTGCTGCATAAAACTACAATGCTCATTCATTATCGCGAACTTTTGTATTGCATAAACAATAGCGCATGGGGCGTATATGCATGGGTTAAGAATAAAAACTTTGTACCTGCAAATCCTGGTGTGTATTTGAATCCTAAAAACTCTACCAAAGGCACATTTGCCCACCAGTACCGAAAAGTAAGAGAAAAAGCACCTAAAGCCTTTGTTGCAATACGGGCCATTGTAGCTAAAGCTTCTGAAGATGGTAAAAAAGCACAAAAATATAGCAATAACTTAAGGTTATTGAACAAAAAATTCGCTGCTTTTTTCAACGGTAAAATCAATAACGAAACGCTTCTTAGGTATGTACGTGATAATATGCCAAAAGAGGTAAGAGATAATTTTGATTTACACTTTAACAATTTTAGAAATAACAAATTTAAATAATGATGAAACCAAAAAAAGCAAAAAAGGCACTTGAAAAATTGACCACTTTAGAACTGGTGCATATGTACCCATTGGCACATGATTCTATCTATAGAGATTTAATTGAAGATGTTTTGGAAGAAAGAACGGGTATATGGGTGCAACCACCACCAACCCAAACTAGCGATTTAAAAATTAAAAAATCGGTGAAAGCATTGGTAGTGGCACTCGAAATTATAGCACTTATTTTAGTAGTTCTTTACTTTATTGAGCGCCATGTAATAATAGATATCATTTAAACCGATTTTATGACAGATGATGCTATAAAAAAATTCTATCAATTAGAAATTCAACGACAATTTTCAAGGACTGTCATTGAATTTGACCAAATGGAACAACAATATGAGGGTTATTCTGATGCTCATTATCAATTCGAAGTATAAATTATGACACAAGAAAAAAAATATTTAATATCTGGTGTAGACTTACCTAAGCCAATACCCAGACGAACCTTACCACCTTTAAAAAAGGAAAATAATATAGGTAGAAATGACTTATGCCCATGCAATAGTGGTATAAAATATAAGAAATGCTGCATTAATAAGTAACCACAACCAACCACTACCAGAACAATTATTGAAAAAATCTAATTATTAGGTGTAAAATTCTTATAAAAATCCTAAATTTACAATCACCACAGGTTAGAAAAAATTTCTAACTTTTATTAACTCGAATAATACCACCGTTGAAATGTCTACTAAAAAATGTACTTGCAAGAACAAACAGGGCGGAGCGTGTCCTACAAAATGTAGCGACTTTAAGCTAGTTTTTAATCTAAATGCCACCGCTAAGAAAACAATAGGGTATAACCCTGCCAGATGGTCAATGGTTAAAGAAAACAAACTACCACCGAAAGCCATTATTCAGAATATGTTAGCACGATTATCTAAAACTGATTTTTTAGATATTATTCAACAAACCAACGTTGCACAACTTTACCATAGAACAAATGGTCTGGTTGATAAACATGAATTCTCTAAATAATGGCAGATACTACCCTAACCGATATCAGCTTAAGAGATAAGATAAGCCTTGTATCTATAGCAGATGAACAACTGAACATTTTACAAAGCTATATTGATATGCCAGAGAGCTTTGAGCGAAAATTAATGAACATGGCCCTATATGGTGTAGGTGAAAGTTTTATTAAAAAACTGAAATACCCATTATATAATAAGGTAAAGAAAATTTCAGAGCAAAACGACCACAACCAATTGAACTATTATAATAAAAGGTTAACCATTACCTCGCAAGAGGTGGTCTACCTATATAAAGCCATTGTTTCGTGTAGAGATATAGTTAGCGACCATGAAAAAGCACGTTTTGATGTGATACTACCAATATTGCACAAGACTTTAATCTAACAACCGGAACACGTTTAAAATTAACTCGAATAATACCACCACCATAAATGACAAATAATGCACTTACATTAGATTTCTTTACCCAATCAGATACCGAGCAATTAATTAATTATATACGTACCAATTACGACCCTAGCCAACCATTACTATTATGGTTAGATTTATTTTGTGGTTGTGGTGGTATAACTGAGGGCTTTGAAAAAGCCGATAAAAACTCATTCGTTGTTGGTTGTGTAAACCATGATCCAATGGCTATTAAATCGCATCATGCCAATCACCCTTATTGCATACACTACACCGAAGATATTAGAGATTTTAGAGTAATTGTAAAACTCAATGAGCTAGTAAAAAAATTAAGAGCTGCATTTCCTAACGCTTTTATTGGTTTACACGCTAGTTTAGAATGTACCCATTTCTCAAAAGCAAAAGGCGGTTTGGCTAGAGATGCAGATTCAAGAACTTTGGCGCACCACTTATTACACTACCTGGTCATTATGCCAGATTACATTACTATTGAGAATGTAGAGGAGTTCTTAAGTTGGGGGCCAATTGATAAAGCAGGTAGACCAATAAAGTCTAAAAAATCGATTGACTATACTAAATGGGTAAAAAGTTTAGAGGATAACGGCTATAAATATGATTACAAAATATTAAATGCTGCCGATTTTGCCTCTTACACCTCAAGAAAAAGGTATTTCGGCATATTTGCATTAAATGGTTTACCAATTTCTTTTCCAGAACCAACCCATGTAACACGTAAAAAACTAAAGGCAAACCCAGAACTAAAACCACATAAAGCTGTTAAAGATGTACTTCATTTAGATATTGAGGGTGCTAGTATCTTCGGTCTAAATAAGAACGGCAAACCTTATGTAAACGCCACATTTTCGAGAGTGTATTACGGTTTAATTAAGTTTTACAAAGAGGGTTATTTTACCGTTCGCTATAATGGTGGTAACCCAAGAGATAAAAGCAAATCTCTAAGCCAACCATTAGGTACCATTCTTACCAACAATACCCATGCATTGGTAGCACCAATATTTATGAGTACGTATTACGGTAAATCAGATAACGGTAATGGCATACATAGTTTAGAAAAACCCTGCCCAACATTAACGACAAAAGATAGGGTTGCTTTGCATCACTTACAATATGCACATGGCAAACAAATTTTTTCACAGATGGATGCTGCCACCGCAACACAATTTTTGCAATACGAATACACCAACCGAGGCAAAGGCAACCATAGTTCTTTAGATGTACCTGCCAATACAATCACCAATAGACCAAAACACCAATTAGTTACGGCAAATTGGTTGTTCGACAATCAATTTAACCGTATAGGCAATTCAATCAACCAACCATGCCCTACCATAATTGCCAGACAAGATAAAAAACCAATGTATTTAGCAACCGCTACCAACAATACCGAAGTAGACCATTCTCAATGGAATGAGAACGATTCTTTTATAGTTATGCTGCTACGAACATTTATGAGGCAAAACGGCATTAGAGATATTAAAATAAGGTCATTACAATTGAATGAGTTATTGAACATACAGGGTTTTCCAAGTACCTACAAATTACATGGTGGTAAGGTAAAGTCTATGAAGTATATAGGTAATAGCGTATGCCCACCAATGGCACAAGCCTTTGGTAGTGCTATTTATAAAGGATTATTAAAACATCAACAAAAAGCAGCTTAATAATGATAGAATCTGAACAAATTTTAAAAGTAATAGCAGAATACTTTGGTTTCACCTATGAAGAACTAAAGAATTCACCAACAAAAAAGCTTTACAATTACCCAAAACAATTGGCCTGTCATTTTATGATGGCACTACCCGATATGACCTTAAAAGAGGTCGGTAATTTTTTAAATGTAGATCATAGTACGGTGCACCGTTCTAAAAGAATCGTTTCTGATTGGTTAGATGTTGATGTAAGCGTTCGTAAAGACGTTAATGCAATTCATGTTATACTACAACAACCTAACGCATATAGTGCTTTAAAACAGATTATAGGAAAGATACCACCTAATGAAATTGGTGAATTCACCATAATGGTCATTAATAATTTTGAAAATTATAAACTTAATAATAAGGGTACTGCAGAAACTCGATAATAAAAAAAATTATGATTACAAGAACAAAATTTTCAAAATTTATGAAGAAGTGGTTTTTAAAGCTTTGGGCCATATCGGTTTTTATTGTAATAACAATGTATTATTACTTAAAATAGATATTATGAATGAAATATCAATTGTAAGACAGAATTTAATGACTATACAAGGGTATACTGGTTATTGCGGTTCTGCACTTTGTAAACCCAGAACTAGATACTCACCAGAAAGATGGCCTAGAACTGTTTTTAATGGTGATCAGTTTGTTTGTCCTAAATGCAATTGGGTAAGCGAATACCCAATAGATTTTATCACCCGTTATAAAAAGAAGTGGAATATTAAATCATAACTATGTCAACACTACTAAAACAGACAGAGCCAGTTGCCAGAATACCACACGATTGTATGGCTAGTGACTTTATACGAGAATCTGGTAACTTAAGAGGTTTACCATTTACATTTTCAGAATGGAGAGCTGTACTAAATGCCAGAGATAACAATTGGAAAATTGTAAAAGGGCAAACGTACATTAGGCAAAATGTAGCATTTGAGGGTACGGTATACACCTTTAAGGCTATACCAGAAATTCATGCCATTTGCATCAAGTACGATTTCTACCCACCTTATTAATAATAAATAAAATACCATGAAAAAAACGAAAGTAAATATTGCAAAACTCACAACTGAAGATACTGGTCGTGCGGTGCTACAAGACAAAAAAGGCTTAAGAGAATTTGGTATTATAACAAGCTTTGATGATAAGGGCGTATACGTGCTATTTGGCATGAACAATGGGCCATTACTCATGCGAGGCGATGATATCTATTTTATTAACGTATAACCAAAATATTATGATTTTAGGTAAATGGCAATTTCAAAGAGAGTTACAAGAATTATGTACTAAATGTACAGAACTAAAACCATCAACTGCTAAAAAATATGCTAGAAAGTTGTTTGCTAAGTTTTCTCAAGATGGTTGTATTAGTCATTATTCAGACAAAGATTATCAAAAACTACATGAACAAAAACAAAATTTAGGGAAAGCATTGAACACTTTAAAAGAAGGTTGTATTACATCTGATAGCAGTGTTCTAAAATTAGAAGATGTTTCTTATGTTGAGTTTCAAGAAAATGTGATTGAGATAACTACAAAAAATCAGCAAATAATTAGATATGCTAAAGGGTTTGAATATTTAAAATACGTATTCAAATACCAAAACCATTTTTATTAGCCTAAACCCTGACCTCTAACACCAAACTATGAATAGTATTGAGGTACGAAATATTATTTTATAGTGACTGTTATCAGTAGTAAAAATTTAATAGCTAATATTGGCACACTAATTGAAATTATAATTTCTACGAATTTTAAATAACTAAACCCATATGAAAAAATTACTATTTACTTTATTGGCAGTAACAACCCTATTGAGTTGTTCAAAAGATGATGTTAAAGAAACCGACCCTATAACTGGTACGTTTCGTATTAAATCGGTGATTGTTAATAATGAGAAACTTGAGATAGATTCTTGTACCGATGATACCTTAATGAAATTTAATTCAGAAAATACAGGTATTTATGAAGTGTATGGTCAGCAGGTGCAAAGCGATTGCGGTATTGTAGATACTGGTACACTTTCGTATTCGAATACTGATACTGGTTATCTCATTACATCATCTATACCCTTTCTTTTTGGTTCTTTAGGCAATGCCAGTTCTGGTAGTGCTACACTAAACAATTACACTTTACTGATAAGCTATGTAGAAGATGGTGATACGTATGAAATTACTTTCCAGAAAATAGGCAGTTAAAAAAACCCCTACAAATGTAAAGCCACCTGTAATGGGTGGCTTTTTTTATGCATAATAATGTCCTTTAAATCAATGGTCAATAGTAATATTTTCACCTATTTCATTTAAGAAAGCAATAAGTTCTATAGGCAATAAATACCTTCTAAATTTTGCTTTAATAGGTTTCATATCTCTATTTTCAGATATGATAGGGTTAATGGTTGCCCTAAACTCTTTAGTACTTAAGTATGGCAATCGTAGTTGTACCGTTTCTTTTTTGGTACGTAGTGCGTCAAATACCAACAACTTACCATAGCCAACCGTATCTAACCCAATTTTAGTTAAAAAGGCAATCACTTCTTTGCTTTGCAAAAACACTTCTTTTTTAGCCTGGTCAATTTCGATATTTCTATTATCGGCAATTATAGGGTTAATCATGCCAGAAAATTCAGTATTTCCCATTGGCTTTACTAAATTATAGAGTTTACCCTTAGTAGTTCGGTAGCTTTTCATCTTTACAATCATACATGGTGGCTTATGGTTCGAGAATACCAAAAGTACACACCATAACTAAAAAACTACTATTTATCACCTACAAAATCCTACAAAAAAAATCAATAACCGTTGTTGCTTGTTTAAAATAGTGGTTGCTAACTGGCAACCATTGACAACCACTATACCAATATATCAATTACTGTAATATTTGGGTTCAAAGTATTTGGCGATACAACGTTTTGGGGTGGTATTTACTTATTGCCCCAATACTTTAAACCAATTACAAATAGAGATCATTGATAATTTGGAATACGATGTAAATTTTTTATCCAAAAGACCCCTTAATGATGGTCAACAATACAACCGATATTTTCAAAATAGCAGTTGTAAACCGTCATATCTAGGAAATAATGATACTGCCTTTACGGTGGCCCAAATGAAGATATGGGCATACAAGAACGCAAAGCAGACCAAACAATTATCATTAGAGGTTTTTTCTGGTAAGAATTTAGAGCAAACCATAGCAGCGATATACGGTTTTCTATACAGTCACATTCAATATGAAATTGACGGTAAGAACCAAAACCTTAAAAGCCCTGCTTGTTCATGGGCCACAAGAGAGAGAGGTACAGACTGTAAGAGTTATAGCATTTTTGCTAGTACCATTCTTATCAATTTAGGTATCAAGCATTATTTAAGACGGGTGAAACAACCAGGTGATAATGCAGATTTATGGACTCATGTTTATGTGGTAGTACCAAAGAATCAAAAGAGCCTTAAGGCGGACAGACCAGAACAGTATCATGTTATAGATGCTACGGTTCACCAAAATAATGAGGTAAGCTTCTCACAAAAAAGCGATACGTTAATGACAAAAGTTAGTCTTCCACATTACGGTTTACAAGGCGCATCACCAATACGTATGCGTAGAACTTCTAACAGAGGTTTGGCAGGTTGTAATTGTACACCTAAGTCAAAACCTACTCCTGTTTATGCAATTCCGGTACCAGTTTCCCCAGACAGAAACGCAACTACAAATCCTTTAATTGCTACCATAGGTATTACACCAACGGCAGCGACCCCAAGAACAACTACAAATACATTGGTTAGGTCAAATACAACGGTTGCCGTTGCCCCAAGAGAGGCAACCGCCACCGCAATATCAATAGCTGAAGAAGCTACACCAAGAGTGGTAACGGCAGTGGCAACTACACCAAAAGTGGCAACAACAACCACAGCTACAAGAAGTGGTAGTTCTTCAACAGTTTATAGATTAAAACCAAGTGGTGGTATAAAGGGTGCTGAAACACAGCAAAAATCTGGTGTAGCAACTAATAATTGGGTTAATGCAGGTGCTACATTGTTAAGCTCGGTATTTAGTGGTGGTGCGCAGCAAAACGCTGCATTGACACAAGGTACAAAAGAAATGAGGCTAAGTGCAGTAGGGCAAAGCGGTACGCTATCATCTGTTATTCAAGGTGGTGGTATGGCAGCAGCCCCATACACATTTGGCATATCTGCATTAGTGGCTTTGATACCTGCTAGATGGATGGAAAAAACATTGGGCCAGTTTTTTAAAGGTGGCTTTAAATGTATTGGTTCTACATGGACAGAGGCTAAGGCAAGGCAAGTAGCGGAGATTGAGGCAGAAGATTTAAAAGCCCAATTATTAACCGTAATAGAATCGTTACCTACAGGAACGATACAAGAAATTGAAAATAATATAAATGCTTTTATGAAGTATTTCTATTCGATTAGAAGTACCGAGAGAGATTGGTTAAATACATCTGCAAAAGATTGTACTAGAGATGGTCTTTTATTGCTAATAAAAACGATGGATGCAGGTAAGCAAGAGGTGATAAGCCTTTTAAAAAATGCCATTACTAAATCTGGTCATTCTTTAGTGGAAAAAGAACGGGTTACGGTACAGTACCCACCAGAGGCACATACAGGCCGTCATGCTTTAACGCAGCAAGTAGAACAGTTCGAAATTAAGATTAACCCTGCCGTTTATCAGAAAAACGTAACTGGAGATTCACTTAAAACCTTTGGTCCTAGTAAACTTCTAGGTGGCATTAATTCAACAACAGGAATATTGGTAGCCCTATCATTGATAGGGGGCACATTATTATATAAAAACAATTAATAATTAAATTTTAAAATTAATCCCAATGGATTTAAAAACACCGAGTAAAAGTAAAGTTAGCAAAACAGCCGTAACGGTTGTTTCGGCTATACCTGGGGCGGGACTATCCAAAATAGCTTCTAGCTATATCCCAGGAGGAAAGATTTCAAAACTAGCGATAGGTGCTTTAGCACTTGTTGGCGCTGCATCTATTACAGGTACAGGCACTGGTTCTGATGTAACAAAGGGTATGTTGATTGGCGCTGCCATTCAGCAAATAGGCGATGTAGCAATACAGTCTATTCAACCAATGGCTGCAAATTTCATTGCAAACAGAGAGCCTTCTAAACTTACCGAGGCGGTAAGCAAATTTGTTGGTCTATCTAGCCCAATGGCTTATGAGTACTATGACGAAGCTCCAATTGCTTTAAATAGTCCTTATGAGTATAAAGACCAACTGCCTTTAGGTAGATAAGTAAGTGTTTTACTGATGTTGTACGCCAAATACGCAGATAAAAACATTTATAAAAACCGAGTACAATGTACAATACAGCAGAGCATAACACAGCGTTAGGATTCTTAATCGAATCACAAGGTCTATTAAGCAAAGAGCTTTTAGCTTCCTTAACTGATAAATCTATTTCAGTTAGAAATGATGAATTATTCATCAAAAAACAAATTGCAGGTTCAAGTAACATTCATGAGCTTTTAGATTCATCTACAGAGAAACGCCCAGGTGTTTCAACCTTTGAAAAAGGTGGTAGAATGGGTGCAAACCAAGCTGCTGCTTTTCGCAAGATTGCAGTAAGATTTGGTACTGGTGACGACATAAGCCCAGGCTTAATCGATTACAATGCAGCTCTACCAACAGCATTGGCTAATGCAGAACTTAGAATTAGCCAAGAAGGTCAATTGATTTTCAGCCGTACCGTAAAGGATATCTGGATGAAAGCCGATAACGAAAACGATCCTAACAGTAAAGTGTTTCAATTGAGCAGTTGGGTATTGTTGCGTGATGACAGAGAGGTGAAAGCCAATCTTCACTTCCCAGAGGGCGGTTCATTAGTTGCAGCAGGTGTAGGAGTAACATCTTTCATCTATGTGAGTTTTGATGCTCATGTAACCAACAAAAAGTAGGTTCTACTTCATTTATAAATCATTAAAAAAAGCCTTGCCTTAAGACGGGCGAGGCTTTTTTTTTAATCCAAAAATTTTACGATGGAAAAGTTAACTCATGTTTATGATGAACGTACCGTAGACCTAAAATTGTCGGCAGCAGGTGCTTCAACAGTACAGAAAGATATGCAGTTGCCAGATGGCGCTGTTATCGGTATGGCCTTAGTATGGCGAGGTACAAAGCCAACAGAATCAGTAAAGCTTCGTGTATTAGATGCAGGTAGCGAGATCATTAGAGGTAAGAACTACCAATTCTATGAAAAAACAGCAGCAGGTAAGTATACAGATTCTTTATACCCTGCAACATTTCAATGTAACAGAACTATTACAGTAGAGCTTTATAGCACCGCTGCTTTAGCTGCTGATTTTTCGGTAGAAGTAATGTTCTTGATCTACAAATCTTTAGAGTAAACCCCAATGGATTTAATAAGAGAAGCAAACTATCAAACCAGAACCATATCAGAGGATAACAACAGTTATTCTATAGATGGTATGATGAAACCAACATTTTACAATGAGGGTACAAGTACGGTTATCATTAACAATTTAAAGATTGCACCCGGTCAAAACTACATAGTAGATACACCGCAAGGTTTTGTTTCTATTGCAGCAATGAACATTCAATTTGATAATGCCGATGGTAGTTTGGTTAACTCTTTAATCCTCAATTATCACACCGTTGGCGAACCTTTTACAGATTCGGTGACTGGTAAGATACTTACAGAATCACAACGTAGAGCTACTGCATCATGCATTAGCTAACAACCCCTTAGTATGGCACAATTAACAGGATATGAAGAAGTAGTAAAGCAATGGGAAACCTTTTTAAAAGGTTCACCATCAAGGTTTATTCGGTTGCGAGATACCAATAAGCTAGTTGATATAGATGGTGGTCGTACTGGCGCAGGTAAAACCAAATTCTTCTGGCGAGATATACAATCGAAATACGGTAGTGTTACCGATTGGATGAATGCTATGATACTGAAACACAACCTTTCTAAGATAGAGGTGTATTTCAGAAAGAAAACTGGTAGCAATGGTAGCAAAGATGACCCTGCTATGAAAGATAGCCCCTATGACCTTACTAAACGGTTGCAACAACTTAAAGAAGAAAAGGTATTGCAATCACTAGATAATACAGCTGCAGCACCCTTAGAAACAAAGATGCAGGATCCTATTAATAACGAACACCAATTACCTAGTCAAGATACAGTTATGCAAAACAACCCACCACAATACGCACAAAATAACCAAACAGGTTTAGCAGGTCAGGTCATGCAGGGCATGGGTGGTGCTGCTAGTATAGCACATATGTCTGGTTTAGGTATGGCAGAGTTCATTGACTTAAAAACAAACGCCAATGATGCTGCAAGGTTACGAAAAGATATTTCGAGAGTTGAAGAAGAAAATTCAAGTTTACGGATTAGGCTACAAGATGCAGAAAGCAAATTGAGTATTGCCGATGCCTCAAAGCAAATGGCAATAGATTCAGAGCGAAATAGCAAACGTAGTTGGATGGATAGTGAAGCTGCACAAAAATTACTTGAAACGGCACCTAGTTTACTAAGTGCAATTATGAGTAAAGGGCAGGGCCAATCTCCAGGTCTAGCTTCACCTGCTAATTCTTCGGTTGCTAAAACTGAATTTGTAGGCTATGTAAACGATGATGAAGTAAGCGATGAAATGGTCATGCTATTACAACAGAGTATGATGTTGTTGTTGTCTAAGCAAGGGTATGATATGAAATTAAGCCAACTAAATCAATTAAGCAATGTCGCAAACTAAAACAGTAACAGTAACACCCGTTAACCCAATCGTTGACGGTCAAAAGGTAGCCTGTATGGAGGCAATCAACAATTTATCACCAACAGGTGTAAAGAACTTAAAAAAGCTATTAGATAGCCCTAAGGCAATGGGTTATTTAAAGAACGATTTAAGCTTTATGAAACTAAAATTTTTCATCTAAATGTCAGAGAAAGAAACGATTGCAACAAAGGCTAAAAAAGCATTGGCAAATACTGGTAAGGCGATTACGGGCAACCCTATGACCACTATGTATGTTGGTATTGGTTTACTTGCTTTTGCTGCATTATATTTTTCTTATGATGCTATAAAGAATGTAACATCTGGTATTGGCGATGACCCAAATGCAGGTGGTGGTAATGTTGACCCTAATAACGCAAATCAAGTACCGCTAGGTGCAACCATTACAAATACACAAGCGCAAACGGGCGCTGCTACCATTAGAACGGCATTTAGAAGTATAGGTCAAATGAACAATGATGAATTTGACATACTTAAAAATGTACTTCGAGGTAAAAATGCAGTTGACTATGCCTTATATAGTAAAGCTTTTGGCGAACCGTCAAGAAGTCCTACAGGTAATGAAGCACCTTGGTATATAGGTGAAAAAATGAATTTAAGCCAATGGATAAGTGTTGAGGCAAAAGATTGGCAAAAAGCACAACTACGCCAAATGCTACCAAAGGTATTTAAATAAAATTATAATAACAGCATATGTCTACAAGAGCGCAAAAAGAAACCGAGTTAACAAACCAGTATTTCAATGGTCAGTTTTCTGATGATGAATGGGATTGTTCATGTAGTGGCAATATACAACCTACAACAACTTCACCAGGTACACCCGTAACCGAACCAATTAATCCGTTTACACCTACTAACCCAAATACGGGTATAGTTAACCCTATTGAAGTACCTAATACGCCAACTGGTGATGGTAGTTTGCCAGACCCTTATGACCTTTTACCTACAGTACAAGACGGGCTAGATGTTACTTATGGTGATAATGGTTCATTGGTAAATAACCCAGGATCACCAACGGCACAACAACCCAATGGTGAGTTAGCTACTTATGATACCGAAACGAGCCAAGCAGGTGCATGGTTTGTAGGTCTTCTTTTAGTAGGCGCAGGGGTTCGACAATATCTTAAGAACAGAAAAAAACAACCTCTTAAAGTGAAACTATAATGTTGAAAGGCAGGACACCATCTTTAACTGAAACGCTTTTAGATAAGCTTACTAATATCAGAAACGACCCAGAGCGCAAAGAAGCTGCAAGTCAGGGTGTAATAAGTATTGATAGGTCACCTTTAGACCGTAGTAATGTTAAACCAGAGGGCGGTGCGGTAAGAATACCAACGTTTATATCACAACCAAATAACGAGCCTATTATAACCGATAACCTACAACAGATACCTACAAGTACTAAGAGCGCAGGTATCAATCTTATTTTACCGCTAATGATACTAGGTGGCTTTTTTGCTGCTATTAAACTTAAAAAAAGAAAGAAAAATGTGTAATAAATGTAGTCAGAAAAGAACAATAGCAGGTATGGGTAATGCTCAACCTTTGCAAAAGGTAGAAACATATAATGCACCCGTAGTATTAGCACCTACGCAACCCATAGCTACAACAGGTCAGCAAGGTCGTGTATATGTGCCAACGGTTACAGCCTCACAGAATGTATGGGGGCAAATAGGGGGTACTGTAAATGGCATTCTTGAATTTATAACGGCAACAAAGGCGAACAACCTAGCCCAACAACAACAATTCACTAATGGGCCAACTCAATATGCTTTTGCACAACAACCGGAACAAGTGCAATATGCACAACCTTTGAGCAATGCAAATACTGGCATAAAAACCGAAACTGTAGTAAAGGGAGTTCTTTTAGCAACCGCAGTTGTGGGTGGTATACTATTATTAAACAAATAAATTATGCTAAACGTAATACAGAGAGGTAGGGTATTGGATAACCAAGGCGCACCATTAATGGGCGCACATATTATCACTACCAATAGCAACCCAAAAAGAGCTACAATAACTAATGAGAACGGCAATTTCACTATTGATGGTTCAGTTGGTGAAACGTTTCAAGTTACTTATATCGGTTTTGAATCGCAGCCATTTACAATGAAAGCGATTAACCCAGACCGAAACTTTAGACTTGTAGAGAGTGCATTTCAATTAGATGAAGTGACACTTAAACCAAGAAATACGATACCTGTTAAGACTAAGAATCCTTTCAATATTGGAGGCTTGTTAGAGGGTATCGGTAATATATTTTCTGGTGCTGCTCAACAAATTGCTACACCACCTTTAAACCCTGCCAATGGTATAACTGTAACAGGGCAACAGGGTAATGTGTATGTACCTGATACCCCTATAAATACGGGTGGCATTAATGGTTGGATAAATCAGAATCCTTTAATAGCAACAGGCCTAGTTTTAGGTACAATTGCTTTTGGTGCGTATGTGGTTAAAAAAAGTGATTCTAAAAAAGCAGTTAGTAAAACCACCAAAAAATAAAAAATGAACGGTAGGGGTAGCACATCATCTTCGCAAATGTATTACAAAGGTTACCGCTTGTTTAAAAAACAAGGTAATGTTTTACCATTTGCACAAACAGGTGACGAATTAGCAGGGCGAGGCGATGGTACATTCGAGAACGGTGATAATGGTCGTTGGGAAGTATTAATTGATAAACCCCAAAACGATAACGGTGTTAAATTTTTAATCAGTTGGGCATGATAAGCGAAACAACGATCTATATTTTATTCGGTATTACGGCATTCTTCATTATTGGGCTATTGCTCATGTTCTTAATGTACATGAATAAGCAAAAAGAAGCGCATAACGAAACCGCCGATTACGTAAAACGTTACACGAACAACAAAATAACGGCATTAGATAGGGTTACCCCTAAATGTAAGATAGACGGCAATGGTGAAGTAAAGCTATATACACCCGATGGAAAAATAGAAATAGGGTTAGTAGGAAACCTACCTAATAACAATTAACGATATGAAAAAAATAATGATACTGGCTTTACTGGCCATTAGTTTTTTAGGTCATTCACAATCAAAGCAAAAATACCTAAGCATGGGTAAACGTACACAAGCGCAAATAGATGCTATTGATGTAAGTGATACCAGTTATATCTATACAGCCTATAACGTAGATAATGCGCGAGAAGAAATTAATACTGGTTTAGGTTGGGTAGCACGTATAAGTGGTGCGGTAGCGGCTACAGTAGATTATGCAGACTTACTAAATAAGCCTGCTAATATTGACGAAAACAGCTTAAACGATGTAGAACTTTCTGCCACAAGCCCAACCAACACTATTTTTTGGGAGGGTACAAAGGCGCAGCTTTACGCAGAATACGGCAACCCACCAATAGGATTACAAAATTATATTTATGTAGTTACCGATAGCATACCTCCAACACCCATTGGTGGTGGTGACATGCTAAAATCAATCTATGATGCCAATGTTAATTTAGTAGTGGATAATTCAGAACGGTTAGGCGGTCTGTTACCATCCAGTTACTTGACAACAGAAATTGATGGTAGTACGACCAATGAATTACAGGCACTATCCATTTTGGGGCAGGATATTTCATTGTCTAATGGTGGCGGTACGGTTACGATACCTACAGCCCCTGCCCCAACAGCTACAGCGTTTACTCCATTGTTAACCGATGCAGGTGGCGGTGCAACCTATACCGCAGCTTCATCTATAGGTAATTATTTTGAATATGGCAATGCCATACATTTCATGATTACCATTACCAATATTGAAACGGTAGGTACACCAACAGGAGAATTAAGAATTACTGGTTTTCCATTTTCATCTATAATACCAAGTGCGGTATCGGTCAATTTCAATGGGTATATAAACCAAAACTTCTATAGCCTACAAGGTGTTATGAGTACAAGCTATATGCGATTTCAAACACAACAGGCGTTCGACGATTTAATGTCAACACATTTAACAGCAGTAACAATAGATTCGGGATCAGGAATATATATAACAGGTACATATTTTAAATAAATGACATGAAAAAAATAATTTTAGTTATAGCATTAGGCTTTTCATTTATTGGCCATGCACAAGTAATTTGGAATGTTGGTAGTGGTTATTTAGGAAATACCGATGCGCAAAAAATCACATTAACTGGTAATGTAATCAGCCTTGAAAATGGCGGTACAGTAGATTTAAGCGGTATTGTTATTGGTGGTACAGGAATACAAACTACAGATATAAATACTTTTGATAAACTTAACGCAATTGTAGCAGACCAAAATTTAGTTGATATAAATGATGTAAACACCTTTCCTTTTGTTCAAAATTTTAGTGTGATAAGTGCAACAGGTCAAATAGGAGTTAGAGGTGGTGGTTATTTTTATAATAGTGATGGTAGTTCTTTAACAGCATTTCCTTCTGTATCCAGGTCTATATTTTGGGATATAAATAACAGAATAGGCTTTCAAAACGTAAGTTCAAAAGGTGGTACGTGGTTAGATCAGTCTGCTCTAACTTCTACAAGGGTTTTATACTTACCTAATCGTGATTTTAATTTAGCAAACATAGCAGGTGAAATAGATATTGAAATAGGTGCAACTTGGCGTACAGGTGGTACAGGAGTTTATACATCTAAAGAAAAAGAGAACGCAGGTAAAATATACCGCCAAAAATTAATTGATGGATATAACATAGGTTTAGAAGATTTTAAGATAACAACAGGTAATGATATTAATAAATCTACAGAGTTATATCATGAGCGAACAGCTACAGCGGATATATCAGTAAATGTAACTACGGCATTACCTGATTCAGCGTCAACTTATATTAGGAACGAAAGTCAATATAAGATCAATTTAGAGGGCGGTTTTACTTGGTTAGATAGTATTGGGTATAAACCGATTATCCCTAAAAAAACATCTGCCTTAGTAGAACGATTAGGGGATAGTTTAATTATTGACGGTTATTTAGAATGGACAAGTCAGATAGTTAATCTATATCCATCGAATGATGCAGCAAGTTCTACCAATGAAAATAATCTAGTTGGTTCTGAATGGTTATCTGGAGGCGGTTCCGTAACACTTACCTCTAGTATAGAACAAATACAAGCGGGCTCTTATTCTTTAAAAGTAACTGACGTCGCATTAGATGGTAGTTCAGCCTATTTCTATCAAGACATTCCAGTCGTTGCGGGAGGTATTTACGCTTACTCATTTTGGGGTTATGAACCAACAGCAGGTGGCGGTGCTATAGAGCTTCAAGTAAGAAGTACAAACACGACAGGTTCAACTCAATTTAATTCTATTACAGTTAAAGATGCTTGGCAAGAAAAGACTGGTACGTTTACGGCAGTTGCCGATGGTGTAGTTAGAATACAAATCGTAGCAGGTAACACATCTGGTCAATACGGTTTTGCCGATAATTACTTAATTACAAAAACAAACTAAATGAAGAATATAATTCTATTATTTCTTTTAATCTCTCTTACTGGATCCTCACAGGTTTCTAAATCTACGGAACAATGGCTTATTGATTTAGATAATAAAATGAATGATGTATGTGATTTTAATCAACCATCATGTCTTACTCATGCTAATACTTTAGATAATAATGGTTCTTTACAAGAGCATTATTTTCTTAGATATTATGTAGAGGGTTATATTAGAGCATGGCAAGCTACTGGTGATATTAAATATCTAAATCAGGTAAAGACTTGGATGGATAATGTTATGGCAACCGCTGTTCCTGTTGACTTTAATGCTAGTTATCTTGGATGGCCTGCACACCCAACATTAAATGGGTATGATGCTTTTGCTAGAGGAAATGGGTATTCTTTATGGGAATCTCATCTTTGGAGTGAAGTAGCTTATTTGCTTAAAGTGCTTTATAGAAATCAAGCTTTTCTTGATGCAAATCCAACTTACCAAACATGGTATAATGATACTCTTGCATTTATACAATTAAACCTTTGGGATAAATGGGAAGCTGTAGGATTACAACAATTTGAAAGAGTTAATACTTATATGGCATCCCATTGGGCTAGAATAGGTATGGAGCTACATATTATAACAGGTACTACAAAATATAAAACTGTATTCGATAACTGGGCATTCGACGGAATGGTAAATCAAGGTAATCATTTCTTTAGAGAACGTATATATAATGTAACTGGTGGTACTTCTCATTATGCAAATTGGACAGGCACAGAACCGTCTGATGTATCTCATAGTGGTCCGATTATGCAAACTATTGCGGAAGCTGTAAAAGAAGGTTATTATTTTGTTGATGCGGATATTACTGGTTTTAAAAATCTTTTAGAAAATGTAATTTGGCCAACTGGAGGTGCTGGAGGCGCACTTGCTAAATCATATCAAAATTTAGATGGAACAGGTGGTACTGAATTAAGCGGTAGACTTGGTGAATGGGCAATTTTCGGTCAATATAGTCAAACTTTGAATAATAGATTTGCGGTTGATTATTTTGATGTATCGGATGCTCAATATAATTCAGTATTCTATGCTGCTGTACCTTATGGATGGGGGGCATACAATCAAGCTACTCTTGATGATGACGTAGTATATAAAAGCGAACCTAGCGTAGTGCCCCCTGTTTATGGAGATATAGAATCATATAATGAATTAGATGCAGCTTCACTTACTAGTGAAACTAATTCCATTGGGGATTGGGTACAGACATTAGCCGCCGCCACTGCGATAACAGTAGAGCCTACAATAGTCAATACAGGCTCGTATTCTTTAAAATTGTTTAACAATTCAGGTTCAGGAACAGTTAAAACGGGGGCAAAGAATACTATAACCGTAGTTGCGGGAGAAACTTATACCTATAGCGCTTATCTAAGAAAAGATGGCAATGCGGACCCCGTATTTACTATAAAAGGAGCTGGAGTAGTAGGAGGTGTTGATATTACGGAAACCTTAACGACTACCAATGCTTTTGAGCAAGTTACAGGAACTTTTGTTACTAGTGGTACTAGTGTAGAAATTTGGGTAGAAACGGGTTTTACTTATGCGGGTACTGTCTATGTGGATGATTTTAGTTTAACCTATACAAACGCAGCCCCTACCATTACAAGCAAAACAGATTTATTAGCTGATACCTATAATTACCTATTTGTTAATCCTTTACCTGCATTCGCTGGTGATCCTGACCAAACAGACTATTTAGGAGAACATGAGCGTAATATGAGAATTGCTGAATTTGGAGATTCTGCGGGATTTTTCGCTATGTATGCTTTAGAATCTTACATGCCTCCCTTTGAAGCTGGTGGCAGTAAAGTTTACTTAGATAGCATGTTGGTAATAACACACGCTATTATGGACACAGCCGCTCCTTCAAGTACTTTAAATCAAACAGGAGGTTATAATGATGCTTTTTTGTCTTGGACACATATACTTGGCGAAGGTTATCAAAATGCTTCTCGTGATACTGGACAGCAACAACTTTATGAAGTAGAGAGGTTCAAGGAAATTATACGCATGATTTGGGTGCTACACCATAGTCCTAATCTAAGAGGGGAAGCTACCATTCTTAATGGACAAACGTATCAACAGCATTATGATGAAATTAAAACTTTCTTTATAGAGAACTTTTGGAACAAATGGTCTGCAAGATTGTCAAATAAAATGTATGTAAACTCAGGTTTAAATAGTTCTGCATCTTGGGGATTTGTAGCTTGGCATTTGTGGGATATTACTGGGGAAGCAAAATACAAGGATATATTAGACAAATTGAATTATAATGTAGAATATACTACTTATACTAAACAATGGAATGGTATGACAGATGCTATTGTTCCTAATGATGCTAATGTGAATGCATTACAATGGGACACTTCTTGGGGAGGTGAAAATAATACTAATCCCTATCAAGGTAGGGATATTATGGATCATGGTCATGGTACTTTCGTAGTGAATTATCTTGTTAATGATTATCAATATGGGCAAGGTATATGGGATTTAACTATTATGGATAAATTAGTTAATACTGTTAGTGTATTTTGGCCCGATGGTGAACCTTATGATAGAATTTATTATTGGTTAGATGCAGTTCCTACAGCTACAAGTGTATTCGGGGGTACTTCTGATCCTAACGATACTTCAACAGAAAATGATAGTCGTAATGGATTGCCAGGTGGTTGGATTGAACTAGGTAGATTTGATGAACCTTTACAAGAACGTTATGCAACAATGAGTCCTACATATTTTATAAGTAATAGAACGGCATCCGTACATTATGCACAACTATCTAAAAATAGGGCAATTATGGATGGTACTGTACAATACCCCGAACAATTTATAACGCTACCAACATTACCTACATTACCCACTTTAAAAAGAAGAAAACAAAAAGAAGTACAAATCTTTAGGTTAATCAGAAATAGATTTTAAATAATAGATATGGAAACAGAAAAAACATTTTTAGAATTACTTACCGCAGGTCATGGCGGTAATTTTCATATAGTAGGTATCTTCTTTGCCATTATTGCAGCTATAGTTGTAAAAAGGGTAATGTACTTGTTTCACATCAAAGAATGTAATGCATTGGGCCATACCCATGAATTTGATGGTGGTAAGTGGTTTACCCAAAACTGGTTGGATTTTTTACTGGCTATACTATCATCTTACATATTGGTGGTATTCGCAGATTACTGGATACACATTAAGGAATTAAAGGACATGAACGTTTTAGGCTTTACCATACCTATAACTGGCGATAATCTAGCCTATTACCCATTGTCGGCAATCATTATACAATACATATATCACAAGTGGTTTAAGCCATTTAGAAGATAATCTAAAAACAAACCGCACCTTGGAAATAGTAAATAGCGTATTAGGTCATTTAGTAACATTATTGGTAGTCGTTATTCCTGCCTATCTACTTCACCGTAGAGAAATGGCTAAAAAGAACAAAGAAATACAGATACATAAAGCTGATACGGCAGATTATAAGATTAAAGCCGAAGTGTTGGACAAAATATTGGATTTTTCGGCATTCAATAAAATTAAAGATGCAGTAGACGAAATATTCAAAACGACCAGAGCAGATAGATTTTTAATACTTATTGCAATAAACGGCAAAGTAGATTTCAATGTAGTATCCGTAATATTCGAACAGCATAAAGTTTCGGATTATCAAGTTAATGCAATTGCCAGGTATAAAAGCCTAAAAGTAGATGATGATTATAGAAATATGCTGAAACGTTCTGAAAAATATGACATTGTAGAGTTAGAAACGGCTACCATGAATGAAAGCCTATTAAAAGATATTTACACTTTAGAGGGTGTTAAATTCAGCAACATAAGGCATTTGTTACGAATAAAAGCAGATGAGCGAAACGACATTTTGGTATATAGTTCGTTGGCTACACATAACGAAAAAGGCTTTAGTCAGTTAGGCAAAAGAACTGCCAATATGGTCTATGATAGCGTAATTAGGTCAACGATAAAAAAAGTATTGGAGAAGTAAATTAATAATAACAAAAACAAGTAAAGATGATTGACACAGTAAAAGAGTGGTTAAAAGAAAAAGGGTTCAAACACATTGTTCTGCTTATCGTAGGGCTATTGATGTATGTATTGTTCAGAGGTATTTTCGATGTAGTGGCCATTGTATTGATTTGGGAGTTCTTAAGATTGAACTGGCAACCGATAAAAGACCTATCTACAGTAGATGAAAAGATAGTAGAGCAATATAAAGAGCTTGAAGAAAAGTACAACGAGCTTAAAAATGATATTCAAAAAGTAAAACAGAAAACAGGGGCTTATTAACGTATGGTAGCACCAATTGATACTATAATTGAACGAGGTCGTGACCCTAGAGGTCATGGTGACTATGGTATGCCCAGAGGTGCAAAAAAGCACAACGGTTGGGATATTGTCGGTATACCTGGTACAATTATAAAATCACCTATTAGCGGTGTAATTTCTAAGCATGGCATTATGTATGACTTTGCACCGCAATTTAGGTATGTTGAGATTACTAATGAAACCTACCGTTTTCGTTTAGGCTATTCAGAATTATTGAACGACTTAAAAGTAGGGCAACATATTTTTAAAGCCGATTGTATTTCGGTATTACAAAACATAGCAGGGTATTGGGGTGGCGGTATGAAAAACCACCTGCATATAGAATGTTACAAAAATGGCAAACTAACAGACCCAGAACCTTTATTCATAAAACCATGAATTGGAAACACTACACGTTTATTTTTATGTTGGTATTTGGGCTTTGTTCCTCAATAGCTACGTGCGTTCGAGAAAAGAACAATACTAAGTTTCTGGTATCGCAAACCAAAATTGAAACCAAAAAACATCAAGATATAATCGATTCAAATATGTTGGTTATTGATAGTTTGCAGTCTAAAGATGCATTACTAATAGATTCTATCACCAGTTTAAACAGTAACTATGCAGAGCTACTATCTATTACACAAGAATTAAGTATTGTCGATAGTCTGCAAAAAGAAGAAATTAGAAAAGGTAAGTTAAGGTATGGTAACCCTATTGCAAAACAATACCAACCCGTTTTAGCATCTGCCTTTGGCAACAATGCTTTTGACGAATTGCAGGTACTTGATAAAAGGCTAGAGAATCAATTAAAGGTTGTTTCTATGTATTCTGGTGTTACCCTGCATAAAGATACCATTATTAATATTCAGAAAATTACCATCAAAAAACTAGCCGACAAAGCAAAGCCTAATTTCTGGCAGCGCATTAAAGATTGGCTTACAGGTATTCTCATTGGTGGCGGTATACTCTTATTGATGTAATTAAAAAAGGGTGAAACTACGCCAATATTAGGGTGAAACTAGGGTGAATTAGGGTGAAACTAGGGTGAATTAGGGTGAGTACTATGAAAAATATAAAACATAAAATGGCGAATAAAACAGATTATAAAGCAATTTTCTTTAGTTCTGCAACTACAGCAGTAGCTACCGCCATAACTATAGCGGTTGTGAATATGGTAATGAAACCAACAACCAATGGTTTAGGTAATTCCGAAAGAACATTGTTGCAACTTCCATTAAAGAACATGGCGGTTTATGCAGATATGGTTACTAAATTAAATGTCAACAATTTGAGCTTTTTAAAAGAACGGTTCGACATGGTAGATGTTAATGACCCTATGACCTACAAAACGGGTTCTAAGCAGAATATTGGTAATTGTGCCTATGTAGCTTTGAATACAAAACATACACAATACCGAGATATGGCAGTAACTATATTGAACAATTTTAAAAAACACGCAAATGGCGAATTTTAATACCTACTTACCATTACTTGCAAATGTTGAGGGCGGTTATACCAATAACCCAAAAGACAATGGCAACTGGACAGGCGGTAAAATTGGCGTAGGTAACCTTGTGGGTACAAATAAGGGTATTTCTGCCCCTGTTTATGCACAATGGATCGGTAGGACACCAACCGTTGCCGATATGAAAGCCATTACAGGTTCTACAGCAAACCTCATTTTTAAAAAATGGTATTGGGACAAAGTAGGTGCTGATAGAATAGCGGACCAAAGTGTAGCAGAAATTATAGTAGACCATGCCGTAAATGCAGGTACTTATGCAGCAGGTAAATTGGTACAAAAAGTATTGAATGAAAAATTCGGTAAAAACATTAGTATTGATGGTGGTATCGGTGCCCAGACAATTACCGCGATCAATAGTGTTAATCCGTTTACATTGCATGAGGCTATTAAAGCTGCCAGATTGCAGTACTACATTAGCATTAATCAATCAACCTTTATTGATGGATGGAAATATAGATTAGAAAAATTTGTATACGATAAACCCCAGAACGCAGGTATGGGCCTAGTTGCTATTCTAGCTATGGTTAGTTATGCCTATTATAAATTTAAGAGTAATTAAAAACGAATATACATGATCAGCAAGAAAACATTATTAGCAATTGCACTTATTGTTGCACCATTGGCTTTGTTTAGTGCAAAGAAAGGCTATGATGCTTATGATATTATCGGAAAGTTACAGGCTAAATTAAAAGCCATTAAAGGGTTTAGGCTTATTGGTAGCACCATTACCATGAAACTAGACGTAAATATCACCAACCCTACCGATACGGCCTTTGATGTAGCTACAGGTGGTTTATTTATTGTACGTAGAATTAATGTATTCGACAAACAAAATAACCTTATTGCATTTTCAGAGCCTAATATCAGTGATATAAGCATACCACCATACGGTACGGTTACTTTGACCGATTTACCAGTTAGTTCTCAAGTAGGTTCAATATTTAATGCACTTTTCAATAGTCCGAGTACAAACCCAGATGATTATAGGGTTGAAACCATCATAGAAACGTCAACAGGGCAAACGGTAACGATATAATTTAGCAGTTTGAGAAAGCAAATCGAAGAAATAGTAAAAAAGGATATTCTTACAAAAGAAGATTTATCAATTTTAGAGAATTATGAGCCTAATGATGGTACAAACCGTCTATACTCTTTCTTTACACCTGTTTGGCTATGCGATGTTATGTACAAATTAGCAATACGGCATGGTTTCGATGCTAAAAATGGTACCATCTTAGAACCTGCTGCCGGTACAGGTAACTTTCTTACGGTATTCGACAATCCTAAAAATTGTACAGCCTTTGAGCTTGACCCCTTAAATGCCAAGATTGCGCAAAAAAGAGCGCCAGAGGTTAAAATGTACAATCAGTATTTTGAAACCGCATTATTGCAGCCTCCAAGATTTACATCTATTATGCAATCAAGGGGTTCTACGAAATTAGAGCCTACATGGTTACAGGGCGCACCATTCGATTTGGTAATAGGTAACCCACCATACGGCAAGTATAAAAATCTGTATTCATCATACTTCAAGAGCTTAAAAATAAAGCAGGTAGAGCTATTCTTTATGTACCAGAGTTTACGAGTGTTAAAAAAAGGTGGACTATTGGTATTCATTACTTCATCTAGTTTTATGCGGAACAATCTAACTTACGACCATGAAAAGAAGTTGATAGGTAGATATGCCGATTTTGTAGATGCTTATAGAATGCCTAAAGTGTTTAAAAATACCGCAGTACCCACCGACATTTTAATATTCAGAAAAAAATGAAAGAACTAAGAGATAACATTAAATCAGTTTTGGCTACGGTTACTTTGATAAATGCACCTACGGTTTTTGATTACATACAATCAGAACAGGGGTATAAGACTATTGAAGAAACAATGATTAGAATGATGGTAGACGAAAACCTATCTGCAAGTGGTTGTATTCCTCATATTGAAGCACAATTGTAAATGGATTTTTTAGAGATAACAAGTAGCGATAATTGGTTCAAGAAACACCCAGAGAAAATTGCAGGGGTTGAGTTTGAAACAACTTCTATGTTTTTCCCTATCCAAGTGAAAGGAACAAAAGAAGATGTACTACGGGTTACTGAAATGGTTGATACTAATAAAATAAAGCGATTGGCAATTGCTAAAGCAAGAGCAAAGGCAATTGAAATAAGACTAAAATTAATGGCATGAAAGTATATAAGGGTAAATTAAGCAAAGAAATTATAGAGCTAGTAGCTGCCAATATCAAACAATTAAAAAGGTTGATAGGTAGAACTGGCGGTTTAGGTAAGGCAAGTAACCAGAATACTATTTATTCTATTGATGAAACCATTGCCAAATATAACCCAGGTATAACCGAAGATGAAATAAAGGCATGGGTATGGTATCGAAAAATTAAAGGTATACCAATGTTAGCATGGGCCAAGTACGATATAAAAGTTACTGAAACCATTCTCTTTAATTGGGTGAAGAATAAAGTAGTATTTTATGATACTACAATTGATGAACTTGTACCCTACCCTGTTTTCCTTTTTGGTAACATCTACTCTAAAATTAGCAGCTTAGTTAAAAAGAGCGATGAAATTATAAAATTGTACGGGCAATCTACGTATGACAATCACTTAGAGGTATTGACAAAGGCAAAGCCAAAGCAATTGTCTATACAGAACCCGATAGCGAGTGAACGACCTATAATACTTGCTATTTCTACTATTGCCGACGAATTTACCGTTACTACATTGCGAGATGAAACGGGCGTAATACTTACACAGCCAGAGAGCTTAAAAAGTGCGTTTATGGATTGGTTAAAGAACCAACCAGATACCTACTTCAATAAAACCAGGGCCTTTGAGATTGTACAGTATTATTTAAACGGTGTGGCAAAGCCTAGAAGTATTGATAAAATAGAGTGGAACGCCATTAAAAAGAACACCAGAGATGAGGGCGAACGCACGTTCAAGATATTTCTGCATACCGCATTAGAACATCAAGACCAAGTTCGTATAGATGCTGATTACAATACTAAATACAATGCCACCGCAGCGTTGCAATACCATAAAATCCCTATTGGGTTAGAAGTATCAAAAAAGTTTATGGGTTTCGACCTAGATATTAGACCTGCCCAAAGGGAGGGTATTGCATTTATGGAACTGGTAGGTTCTGGTATAATCGCTTATGATGTAGGTGTAGGTAAAACTATTACCGCTATTATCGAAACTGCATCTGCTATCAATAACGGTAAGTGTAAACGCCCAATGATAGTAGTACCCAACCCAACCTATAAAAACTGGATTAAAGAAATGTTTGGCGTTGATGGCCTAGCAGGTATTTTAACGGGTACAGATATTACATTGAACGAATGGTACAACTTAGGTGCTGATTATGACCATATAAACCTTAATAAAAAAGTACCAGAAAAATCTATTACCCTACTTACTTATGAGGGTGCTGCTAAGATTGGTTTCAATGAATTTACACAAGAAAACCACTTTGACCAATTGGCCAAGATAATTGCCCAAGATGAAGATGGAACTGATCGCGATAATGAAAAGAACAATGAAAAGCTACGTGAAATAATTGGTGTAGGTAATAAAGAAACAATTGCCGATATAGAAACATTGGGTATTGATTATGTAGTAGTAGATGAAGCTCACAATTTTAAGAACATATTTACAGAGGTTAAATCTGGTAAAAATGATGTAAAGCGTTTTCACATACAAGGCGGTTCACCATCAAATAGAGGTATTAAGATGTTCTTTATCTGTAATTACATTCAACGTACTTATGGTAGAAACATTATGTTGTTAACGGCTACACCGTTCAATAACTCACCATTAGAAATATACTCAATGCTATCAATGGTAGCGTATGACTATATGCGTACCTGGTCTATTTTGAACATTAAGCACTTCTTTGAGCAATTTATACAAGAAACTACCGAACACGTTGTCGGTGTAGATGGTGAAATAAAGGAAAAGAACGTAGTTAAATCGTTCAATAATAGAATTGCCCTGCAAAAGCTTATTAACTCGCATATCAACTTTAAAACAGGTGAGGAGGCCAATATACCCAGACCTTGTAAAATTAACCTGCCTAAAACAACCCAGACCATTGCCAATGGTAGTGTTGAAAAGTTAGAAAAGGATAATCAAATATTGACCTACCTAGAGTTAAACGATGACCAAAAACAAATACAGGCCGATATAAATAGAGATGCTGCAGGAGGTGCCTCAAAAGATGATCCAGGTAAACTATTACGTTTAATGGGTGAAAGCCTTAACAATGCCCTATCACCATTTATTACAAAGCAATTTCGTAAACCAAAAGATTACGTTGATTTTGTAGAAAATTCTCCTAAGATACTTTATACGATGGAGTGTATTCGTAGTGTAAAGCAGTACCATGAGAACAGAAATGAAGATGTATCTGGACAGGTTATATACATGGATCGCGGTAAACAATATTTCCATTACGTAAAAGAATACCTTGAAACCGAATTAGGCTATAAGAAAAATCAAAAACTAACCAGTAATCCAAAACTGAAAGTAGACGAAGTTGAGATTATATCTTCGGGCATTAGTGGTGCAAAGAAAGAAAAGATTAAAGATGCTTTTAATGAGGGCGTTTGTAAAATCATTATTGGTACATCTACCATTAAAGAGGGTATCAACCTACAAAAAAGAGCTTCGGGTTTATACAATCTATATCCGAACTGGAATCCTACCGATATTCGACAATTAGAGGGGCGTATTTGGAGGCAAAAGAATATGTACGGCTATGTACGTATCGTTATGCCATTGATGGAGAATAGTATGGACGTTTTCGTTTTTCAGAAACTTGACGAAAAAACAAGTCGTATAAATGACCTTTGGAACACGAGCGAAAGAGGCAATGTATTAGATGAAGATAGTTTAGACCCTAACGAAGTTAAGTTTGCATTGGTAACCGATTTAAACGTGCTATTGCGTTTCGAGCTTAAGCAAATATCTGCCGAGCTATCTAATAAGAACCAGATTCTAACGAAACAAATAGAGCAATTAGACGAATACAATACCATTGTTGACCGTCTTACATTCTTAAGAGAGAAAATCTATACCAAATGTATCGATGCCAATAACCGTATCAATACCAAGTTCGTTACAAGGTCAGGTGATTTAAATATTTATTTTTCTGATATATCTTCAATTAAGGATATTGAAAAATTAACCAAAGATGCCCAGAACCAAATAGAACGTTTTAAGAAAGTAAAAGATTTGCTTCATGCCATTAGCGTTAATGACTATACCGACAAATCTATGATTGTGGCCCTATCAGCCTATAAACGATTAGAAGATGGTTACCGATATGGCGATTATGATTTAGACAGGTTTAAGACCACCGTTAGCGAATATGCAAAGGCAACCGTTTCTATCTTCGACCAAAGAGGTTATAAGCGCAATACGAACTTGCAAGAGATTAAGCTAGAAATGGAACAAGAGCTAAAGTCTACAGCCGATGAATTAGAAGATTTAAAGACCGAAGATTTTAGCAGAAAACTTTACAACCGTATTAAGGCGGAAAAAGAAAAGTACGCTATTAAAGGCGGTTCATTAGACAGTAGGGTAAAAGATTTTGAATCGTTGAACCATTTATTGAGCTATAAGTTTAAAGATGTAGACCATACCAGTTGTCTAATACCTACAAAAGAATACGATGTAAAGCCAAACACCGATAAGCTTAAGCGAATACGAATTGCCAAGGCCAAAGCCCAGGCGATTAAAATAAAACTATTACTAGCAGCATAAAACAGAACAGATATGATCACTATTAAAAACTACGACACCGAAAAGAATAAAATAGATTGGGCTAAAATGCCGAAAGCTGTTTCTGAATCAAGAGAAAGTATAGAGAGCTTTTTAGATTTGTATAATGACGATGCAGATATAAAATCTACGATAGACCTTTACTTAGAAAAAATCAATGCTCACCATGTACCAGGTGGCACCGATAAAAGTAAGGATGCAGGATCTAGCAAAAAGAAACCTGCTAAGAACAATAGAGTTACGGTAGCAAAGCTCAAGACGGTTAAGTTTGTAGATAAAACATCATCTAAAAAACCTACTTATAAAAAGTATGATAAGGTTGAACTTATTGAAGCTGCCAAAAAAGAAGATAAAGAATTTGTAAGAATTAATACTGCAATGGTACTTAAATCAGCTTTAAATAAAAAAACTGGCGAATACTGGTACACAATACAGCACCCAAATAAAACTAATGAAGACCTTTTCCCAGAATCAGATTTGTTGCCATCTACTTACGGTAAAAAGAAAACTAGCAAAACTAATAAACAGAAAGACAATTCTGCTTATGCCACTAATGAACACGCCACTTTTGGCGATGGTGAAATGTTTAAGGTTTTAAAGTTTGATAAAGACACAAAGTATATTCTTATTGATAAGAAAACAGCAAAGGAGATATTCGATAATAATGTAGTAGACCTTTGGCAAATTGATAAGGACATGGAAACCCAATCTTTGGTAGAAGATAGGTCAGAGATTGACGAATGGGTTGTTGCAATGGATTTTGATGATGCACGTACTTTTCAAAAGTATTTAGATAATAAGAAAGCTCCCAGAAAATCTACAAGGTCACAAGTAGCAGAATTAAAGCATTTTAAAAAGTTTGCCCCAAAGCACCAACAACGTGCGGTAATGGCAATGAATAGTGAAGAATTAGATAGTGTTATATTAAAACTAGATGACCAACTGGCAGAAATGGAGAAACAAAAGGTTTCTACAGGTAAGGCCAAAGATGGTATCGTTCATGCCCATTACTTTTATGGTGGTAGCGATTGGTTTATTTTAGATGCACAACGAGAGGGTGAACTATTTGGTTATGCCATTTTAAATGGCGATGCTCAAATGTCAGAGTTGGGCTATATGAGCATAGACGAAATTGTAAACCAAGGAAAAGTAGAGCTAGATTTCTATTGGACTAAAAAGACATTAGCCGAAGCTTTGTACAAAGTAGACCCTAACTACTTCGATAACCCGAAAGCAGCCCCTAAGAATACGGGTACTGCAGCTAAGAAAACAGTTACTAAAAAACCCACTAAGAAAATTGAAAAAGCCATAGATACAAAAGAGGTAGCGCACTATGCAAAGGACTACACGTTAATACGTAGATTTTATAATCTGGTATCTAAAAAAGAGGTAGCTCCGTTCAATACTATCCGTTTGATATATATGGCTTTTAATAAAGCAGCCGTAGAGCGTATCGTTAGAAAATCAGATGATAATGCCGAGCTATTCACTAAGGTGAATGAAAAGATGGTGAAATTGTACGATCTAGCAAAAGATTCTGATAAAGCCTTGAACAAAGGTGTTGATATTGAATTCACCGATGAAAAGCTATTGACAGAAATGGAAACCTTTGTAAAAGAATACAAAGTAAACCCTGCCGTTACATTGCTTAAGTCGTTCATATCATTACAAGGCTATAAGCCAGAAGTGAAAAAAGTAGAAAACCTGCTTAAGCGTTTCAATTCTGCCTTAGACAAATCGAGAATTGAAACTAGCAATAGGTTATATGCTAAAGTAAATGCAGCCAAAAAAGCATTAGAAAAGTACCTGGACAAACCTACCCAGAAAATAGAGCCAAACGTATTTGGTTTATCAGCGCCCAGAAATGTATGCACCAACCGTATTAAATGCGTAGGGTTGCGTAACGATGGTAAATTAAGAAAGGGCTATAAGTTCTTACTTAATGGTATTGTGGCAAAAGCTAAAAAAAAAGGATTAAGAGGTAGTGAACAAATAGATTATTTCGAGCATTACGAAAAACAACCAGAGAATGTTGCAGCTATAGTAGAATCTTACGATTTAGAAGAAGCAGATTATAAAACGCTTGAAAAAATGTTGAAAGAACTAAATGCAATAGGCTGGACGTTCGATTATTATTTAGATGCAGAACCTTATGATTTAAGACCTATTAAAAAATCGGGATCCACCACCATTAAAAAAAAGTCTGGTAAAAAAAAAAGTAAAGGCCTAGGTGAGCCAATAGTATTGGATAGCGGTATGCCATTACCCGTAATTCAACCAGAACGGACGGTAGATAACAGGGGTTCTGCCGTTTCCGTTTTGGATATTCCTG